>Ga0114922_10005448_pt1 | contig 11743 bp, 11 predicted proteins | sample AartaG_FD_100975 | JGI IMG/M metagenome (GOLD analysis project Ga0114922, IMG submission 100975) | Deep subsurface microbial communities from Aarhus Bay to uncover new lineages of life (NeLLi) - Aarhus_00045 metaG | ecosystem: Environmental > Aquatic > Marine > Oceanic > Sediment | place...
GATGAAATTGCTCAATCTACAAAGACACGCGGTCTGCCCGCAATGGAATTATACCATAAAACCACACCGAAAAGAATGAAATGTTATTTATTTACAAGTCCTAATGATAAATTATATTGTATCCGTGAAGTCATCGGAAAGGAAAATTACATCGATAGCTGGATTTCATAAACCGACTTTTTTATCGATGCTGTTTATTTCAATTAAAACTATTGAGCAAAATTTCCCCCTTTTGACATGAGTGTCTGGTTTTGGGCGGCCACATGGGGTCGCCCCTACCTCATTGGCATTTTCAATGGTGTGCAATGCACACCCTACCCGATTTATTTTTTCCGGTTGTCAGGGGGGTCTGGATGGGTATTGGATTTTGGTTTTTTGCGGACATTTTTCTCGTGAGGTGGGAATTTATAGATATAGATGAGTTTCTCGCTGGGATCGTGGGGGTAGGGGACCAGGTCTCGATGGGGGATCTTGGCTAATTCTTCCGCCAAGGGATCGGGCTCGCCGGGGATGGAAGGTCCGTTCCAGGTATTAATATAGGCGAATTTGCCGTGGAGTTTCAAGGCCACAACGTTATAAGTGGCCATGGCGGAATATTCGTCCTTAAACGAGCCAAGGTAATAGGATTTTTTCCGGACAGCAATATTCGCCTTGTAGCGATAACCGGATTTAACCTTAACGATCTTCACGCCTTTATATTTCGAGCGAGAATTTTTCTTAGAGGGTCTATTCCTCAGGTTCTGCGCCTGAGTGCAGATGCGAAGATTCGCGCGGGAGCAGTCGAGGGTATTGCCGTTGATGTGATCGACGACCCTGCCGGGCGGCGCCGAAGTAAAACCCAGGACCTCATGATGGAGAAAGACCTGTTTTGCCCATCCGTTCTTATGCCTCATACGTGCGGCATATACCTTATTGTCTTTTTTTAGTTTGCAATACCAATTAAACTGTTTCAGTCGTTCGTAGTCTTCGTCATCGACGAGCGCAATATAGCCATGGTTTAACGGTAAAACACTCATAGCCACCTCCCTCGCCCGGTAAAACCGGTAAATCCAAAACCCAAAATCCTAAATCCGAAACAATATCAAATTGCCCAAATACAAATATTCAAAACGATGGTTGGTACCGCCAAGCGAGTCCGCGAGCTTGGGAGTGGTAAATACATGTTGGAATTTGTGTACATTTTTCCCACCTTGCCCTAACCAGGAACCTAATATACTTACTACAATACCAAAAGTAATATTGAGTTATATATACATATAATATACCACAATATTCATATTTAGTCAACATAATAATTTATTATTTTTCCTTACATTTTTTACATATTTTCCGTAAGTCATTATTATTTATTGGTTTATAAATAATAAGGTTTCTGTAATTTCTTCATCCGAAGTGAATTGAAATCGGATATTCGGAAGATTTTGGGCGGTCCAGAGTGTAGGATTCAGGGTTCCGGGTTCCGGGTTCCGGGTAAAAAGAGAATAAAGGAAAAGAATGGTGGGCATAGCCCACCCTACGGTAGAAAAGAATGGTGGGCATAGCCCACCCTACGGCTGTTAAAAAAATCGTCGCGGGGGTTTGGGCTTTTTCTTTTTGGGGCCGAATTTTCCGGTTACCTTGGTGGTGGTGGTGACGGTCTTCTCGGCGGCCTTGGCTTCGGCTTCTTTGAGATGTTTGCGAATGAAGTGCTGCTCGATGAGGCCGCCGAAGGTACTGGCCATAATGTAGAGATTCAGCCCGGTCGGCGCATTATAAAAGAAGAGCAGCATCATCACCGGCATCATATACATCATCATCTTCTGCTGCTGCTTGGCCTGCGGGTTGGCCGCCGCCATCGACTGCGACGTCGAGCGCTTCATTTGTAAATACATCGCAATGGTCACGAGGATGGGTAACAGGTTGAAGGCGTCGATACCGCCAATCATTCGGTTCAAGAGGGGAATCTGAATCGGTTCGGTCAGGCCAAACAAGGAAAACGGGATCAGCCGATCCGGGGCGGATAGATCCGTGAGCCAATGCCAACCGGCGGGAAACAGCCCATGATGGCGCACGGCGACGTTGGAATCGACGGCGGTAAATAAGGCAATCCAGATCGGCATCTGCAACAGCATCGGCAGACATCCCAGCAGCATCCCGCCGGTCATGCCGTGCTCTTTCATCATTTCCATCTGGCGCCGCTGGAATTCCTGCTTGTCGTTGCCGTATTTCTCGCGCAGTTCCTGGATTTTGGGTCCGATTTTTCCCATCTTCTGCATGCTAATCTGGCTCTTCTTGGAGACGGGGTGAAGGATAAGTCGCACGAGCAGAACCAGGACGATAATGGCGATACCATAGTTGTGGACCAGGTTGTAAATACCCTTCATCATCCAGAGCAGGAGATTCGTCAGCCAGTCGAAGGCACACCAGGAACAGGATCCGCTATAGATCAACTGATTATACCCCAGATCCGCGAAGGGTTCCTGTTCAAAGATCTCCTTGCTGATGGGACCGAGATAGATTTGAAATTTATAGGTAATCTCATTTTGAGGTGCATTCAGTTTCTGCGTCGGCTTCACACGAAATACTACGGCGGGGGTAACTCGCTTTTTATCCTTGTCGTCCATGTATTGCAAGGCCCGGGCTTCGATGTTCCCCGCATCCACGTAATCAATTGCATTTTGACCTTCGAGGGGTAGCGGACGAACTACCGTAGCAAAAAACTTGTTGGTGACCGCGATCCACTGCAAATTGCCTCCGGCTTTATCGAGCGTTTTTCGTTTCTCCTTTTCTTTTTTCAACGAGACCGTTTCACTTTCAATTTTAATCTTGTCGTCCCCGGCGGCATAGGCCGCCGACACCTTACGGCGCTCCCCGCGGGGGTCCTCGCGGTGGATTCCCGTCGGACCGAACATTTCCAACCATTCCACCTTCACGGGACGTTTGGTCAGGTTGATAAACGTCACATAGAATTCCAATTCATAATTGTTCGGATTGTAGCGATAAGTTTTTCTCACCTGAAAAACGATAGTCGGCAGATTATTGATTTTCTGGCGGAAGGTTGCCGTAAAAGAGGCTTTTTCTATTGTGTTGTCCGGGTCGGCCTGCCAGCAATTCCGGGACAGGTCGAATGCTTTGGCACGGCCTTCGATTTTCAATGCGTTCAATTGCAGAGTACGGATCGGATGATCCTGATCATCCAGAGAGACGGTCAGCAGCGGATAGCCAGTCTCTTTGTCGGTGACCTTATCTTTGAATTCGTTCAGCTTAACGTCCGAAATCGAAGCCGAGGAGCCGTCGAGTACAATCTGCGCTTTATAGCCGTCCTTGACCTGTTGGCGGTTGCCTAAAATGATATCCCCGGACGAAGCGGTTTGCATCTGCAATTCCCATAATTTGGGATCTGAAATCCTCGCGTTGGGATCGATGGGGCGAACCGTTACCTGGGATGTTTGCGCCGTCTGATCGTCTTGGCCGGACGATGAGGACGAATCGGAGGGGCTCTCCTGCGGTTTATTTATGTATCGCATCCATAGAATCATCACCAGCATGCATAACAGCATCGCCAACAAAAATCGCTTGATATCAAAATCCATAAAAATCCTTTTCGGCTGTAATTTTACATTTTCAATTTTGTACCCGTTCACGGGAAAACGGAAAACCACCACCCGGCAGTAGCCGGGGGTTGATTACTCTGTTGTTTCGTTATGGCGCCCGTCCCCCGCCTACCGGCGGGGGCTTCTTTAGAATCGCGTGAACGGTTACTTAATTTCAATTGAATACTACCGACCTTCTTTTAAACGCTCGCCTTCAAAATCATCGAGTTCGGGATTGGCGATAATTTTGGCGGCGACGGCCTCAATGTCATATTCCACGCGTACAAACTCGACCTTATCTTCGAAGACGATAGCGAAACTGGCCCGGACGTCCTGGTCCCGTGGCTGGCCTACGCTTCCGATGTTGATGATGGCACGTTCGGAGTCCACGATCGGATAGATATAATCCAACTCATCGACCCCGTAGAAATCCGGGTCCTCCAGAAACACGCCGGGCACATGCGTATGCCCGATAAAACACAAGTGCTTAATCCGCTCAAAATTTGCCGATATCTTTGCCGTATTGGTATAAATATCATCCGGGAAAATATATTCGTTGATCGGGCGTCGGGGTGAACCGTGCACCAGCAGAATACTGTCCCGTTCCAGACGGTTATCCAGTCGGCCCAGAAACGACCATCGCTGATTGCGTTTCTCGCGATCGAATTCGTCTTCCAGGCACTGGCGGGTCCAGTAGCTGGCACGTTCGGCGCCGGTGTTAAAATTCGTAGGCTCGTAAAAAACGGCGTGATCGTGGTTTCCCATAATACTATTCATGCCCCGAGTGATAATCAGATCGAGACATTCTTTCGGCTGGGGGCCATAGCCGACAATATCGCCCATGCAGTAGATCTCCTTGACGCCGCGTTTGTCAATTTCGCTCACTACCGCCTGCAAGGCCTCCCAGTTCGAATGAATATCCGATATTAGCGCAAATGCCATCTATTTACTTCCTTTCCCGCCCAACCATTCAAAACCGAATCCGATCTGTGATACAGTCAACCACAAATATATAGATGTACAATGCTACTTCTCAATTACAGCCAAGTCAATGCTTTTTACCGCATCATAACCAGTTGGCTGACGAAGGGAACTTTCAATAAGCCATTTATTGAAAAGGAGTTGTGTTATACAATACCCTAATCGGGTCAATTGGATTTCTGTTGTGAATTTATAAGGATAAGGCCCACAAAATGGGCCGGCAACCTGATGTCGTCAGGTGGTCGGCCCAAACGGGGAATCCGGTTTAATTCATGCAAACATTACATTTTCGGCTATTTACCATCATCACTAACGGTTTTTAGGCGTTTGGATTCGTGAGGCCAGATAAGAATATTGCTTTTTTTATTGCGAAATTCATCAGTTTCCTCTTCATCAGAGGCTATCAGGCCCCAGAGCACGATGTCTTTTCGCTTCTTATAGACCGGGAAATTATCTTTGTCGTACCTGTCCTCTTTCTCCCAGATAACGACCGCGGCGCAGGCATCTCCCTTCTCCTTCATCCAGCGTGTGCCGTCCGGATCGGTTCCTTCGATTTTTTCCACGTCAAAGATGGGGAACAAGACGGTTTTTTTGTGGTAGGTGATCCCAGGTCCGAGCGGCTGCTCGCAGCCTAAAAAGCACGTAAGTGCAAATATAGCCAAGAATAACATCCCGCAACCCTTCGCCGCTGCGTCAACGATTTTCGTACGTTCCTCGCTATTCATCGGTTGTCCTTTCCATAAATTACGTTTCTGAGACCCTATAGGCTAAGCCGTCCTAATCCATAACCCACAGCAGATACACTTTCCTTATCATCGTTAATATTGACCCGTTCGGAGGAGAAAAGTTCGTAGAATTTTTTATTTTTCTAACAAAATTGACGCCGGCGTCACTACACACCCGAGGGCGGGTGTGTCACATAGTTCACCAGGGCGGTAATCTTAGAGGATATTTTTTTCGGGACAAATGTATTTACGAGTTGACAATGTACCCAGGACGTTTTATAATCCGATTCATAAGTTTTATTTGAGCGAATACAATGTTATTGTTGAGGGTATATCGATAGTTTTCTGATGCTCATATTCCGAGTTTTCCCGACTCGGTTCTTTTTTTCTGGCGCATATAGGAGGCGCCAGTCAATACGTTTCGGAAATGGATTTCCAGCGCATAAGCCCTGCGCAAGGACTCGTTGTCGCAGCATATGTGGTTTTGAGTGCGCTGCTGCGTGTGGGGTACGTGGAGTTTTTCGGGGGCAAAGGTATGGGGGATATTCGATGAGCGACGGATAGAAGAGCGAAAGGAGACTCCTGTCGTGGGCGATGTCCTGGCCGATATTTGGGATAAAATTCTTCGCTATTTTCAGAAAAAAGAAAGCGATCTCTGGCGTAATTGGTTTGAGCAAATCGAGCCGATCAGTCTGGAAAACGGAATGCTGCGGCTGGGAGTTCCGGAGCACACGTGGCTTTCGTACCTGCATCAAATCTGTAATGATTCTCTCACCGAAGCGGCTCAGCAGATCACGGGGCATCTGATCGGCCTGGAATACGTGCATACGGATAATCAGCATTTGGAGGAGAGCGATTATCCCGTCGCTTCGGGTGAAGAAACGGAACTGTTTTGTTTCAGTCCGGATTATACGTTCGATCATTTTGTGGTGGGGCCCTGTAATCGCCTGGCGCATGCGGCCAGTATCGCGGTGAGCGAGGCGCCGGGGCATGCGTACAATCCTCTTTTTATTCACGGCTCGGTGGGATTGGGCAAGACGCATCTCTTACAGTCCGCCTGCCAGGTATTATTGAAACAACGACCGCCGATGCGGGTGAGTTATCTGTCCTGCGAAACGTTTGTGAATCATTTCATCCGGGCGGTGGAGCAGGGTAAGCTGCACGATTTTCGATACAAGTATCGTCATGCCGATATGCTAGTGATCGACGATGTGCAGTTCCTATCGGATAAGGAGCGTACGCAGGAAGAATTTTTCCATACCTTCAACACTCTATATCAGTCCCGGAAACAGATCGTTCTTTCGGCCGACTGCTCCCCGGCGGAGATACCGAAACTGGAACAGCGTCTGGTCAGTCGTTTCAATCAGGGCCTGGTAGCCAGGATTGATAAACCCGGGGTTGAAACTCGTATGGCGATCATCCACAAGAAGGCGCTGATGCGAGGGATTAAGCCGCCGGATGAGGTAGTGGAATTTATTGCCCGCAAGATCGATACCAATACGCGGGAGTTGGAAGGGGCGCTGACGAAGATTCACGGTCTGGCGATGCTGGAGGACGGTCAAATCACGCTGGAGCTGGCGCGGGAGGCCCTGGGGGAAGAGCCGGCGCAAGCCCATCACCAGGTCACGATTTCGCAGATCATTGACGCCGTGATCAATTATTTTGACGTACGCCTGTCTGATTTACAGGGCAAACGTCGATCGCGTTCGATCGCCTTTCCGCGGCAGGTGTGTATGTACCTGGCCCGTGACCTGACCAATCACAGCCTGGAGGAAATCGGTGGCCACTTCGGCGGACGCGATCACTCGACCGTCCTGCACGCCTATCGGACCATCGACAAACTCTGCGACCACGACGAGAATACCCGTCTGACGGTGGAATCGCTCGTAGCGAGTTTGACGCAAAAGTGAGAAGAGGGTATAGAGTTTAGGGTCCAGGGTCCAGGGTTCGGGGTTCCGGGTAAAGAATTGGAACCGTGGGTATGACCACAATCCAATCTGCCGGTGGCCCAAAAGCGTTAAACTCATCGAACATTCAACGTTCGGCAAAAACGATATAACTGCCATAATATCAATATGTTAGCTTTGATAATAATACCAGAATAACAAATGGGTGGTTTTGTAATAAACATTGGAGCCGGATCGACTATTATATTGGTAAGCGGACGAGGATGATTGAGGGCTCGGAATGACGGACTGGGAATCGATAGTCGAGGAATATCGGCCCCTGGTATGGCAGACGGCCTACCGGGTGCTGGGCAACGAGGCGGATGCGGCGGACTGCTTCCAGGAGGCGTTTATCTCGGCCTTGGCGGTGGCCCACCGGGAACAGGTACGAAACTGGGCTGCCTTGCTGCGTCGGTTGGCAACCACGCGAGCCCTCGACCGCTTACGCCAGCGCAGGCGGCAGGCGGCCCATTTTGACGCCATCCCGGAAGAGATGCCTCTGGAAGGTGATGATCCGGAGCCGTTTCAAATGGCGGAGGCGGCGGAATTATCGGACCGGCTTCGGACGGCCCTGGCCCACCTGCCCGAGCAGCAGGGGCAGGTGTTCTGTCTGCGGTTCCTGGAGAATCAGAGCTACCGGGAGATCGCTAAACAATTGGGAATAAAAACTTCCGCGGTGGGCGTGCTGCTGCACCGGGCACGCGGTCGGTTGCGGGAGTTGTTGAATTCGGTGCTGACGGAAAATGAAGTCTGAGGTATCGTGATGATGAGCGAAAAACACAATCTGCCGGATGACATCCTGGATCAGGCCACGCAGGCCCTGCGTGAGACTCCCATCCCGCCGGGCCCCCCTCTTGAGGTTTTACAGAGTGTCCTGGATGCCCCTTCGCGAGATATTGACATTGCCCGAACCCTTGGCCTTCGGTTTAAAGTGCAGGTGCTCAAGCCGTTGTTGCGCATTGCGGCCGTCCTGGTGATCGCTGCCGGCGTCATCGGATTATTCTCCCTGATGTTTCCGAGCGGCGGCAATGGCGGTTCGGGGTCAGCGTTTGCCGAGGTGGCCGAGCGATTCCTGAATATTCAAACCGGAACATACAAACTCACCGTTACCCTTCCCGGCCAACCGACTCAAACCTGCACAGGCTATTTCAAAGAGCCGGGATATATGCGCCATGAAATAAACATAAATTCGTCGTCTATAGTGCAACTGTTCGATATGGAAAACGCTACGATGGTGCAATTGATACCGGGGCAAAATCTGGCGATGCAAATCGAACTGCAAAACCTGCCGGAGGAGAAACGCAATCTCGAGTATGGAAATCCTCTCTATGAATGTCGTAAATATATTGCCGAAGCGAAAGAGAATCCGCACGTTGACGTAAAGCAACTGGCCGATGAAGTAATCGACGGTCGGCCGGTCCTGGTCTATCGCATCAAGCCTGAGGAGGGGATGTATTTCATGAAGGTATGGGCGGATCCGGCGACGAAACTGCCGCTGCAAATAGAGATATCCATGGGCCAGATGTTTGGCGGTGCGGAGCCGATGGAAATTCTGGTGCACGACTTTGAATTTAATGTGCCGTTGGAGGCGTCCCTGTTTTCGATGGAGATTCCTGCGGGGTACCAGATCGTGCCGCTGCAAATGGAGGCGTCCGAACCGAGCGAGAAGGATCTGATCGAGGCGCTGCGACTTTGTGCGGACCTGACCAACGGTTATTTTCCGGAAACCCTGGATATCAAGGGATTAAAAACCATCTTCCAGCATCTGCAACGGGAGAAGGTGATTAACCTGGAAGGCAATGAAAGACCGATTCCGAAACATATCCAGAAGTTCCTGGAGATCAGCGTGTCCATCGGGCGCGGGATCGCTTTTGTACACATGTTGCCGGACGAATGCGATTGGCACTATGGGGGTAAAGGCGTCACGACGGCCCAGGCGGCAACGCCGATCTTCTGGTATCGTCCGATTGGGGCGGAACAGTATCGAGTGATTTATGCCGATCTCGAGATCGAAGACTGTCTGCCGGCGGACCTGCCGCAAATTCCTCAGGAAGCGAAGGGCTCAGGGTGACATAACAGAGGTTTTGTTAGAGTGCCTAAATTCTAATCTCGAAATCCGAAACAAATTCCAAGGTTCGAAATTCAAATTTCCAAGCCGAAAGTGACGATTGGCGCCGCTGCACTCCAAAGTACATCCGAATATCCCGATACAATTTGGGATTCTACATGCTCAAGAGTACTTGCGCATTCCACCTCAGTCGCACATATAAAGAACATGGCTAATATGGCCGTGGCACATTTTACATGACGTCCACCCCCAAGCTCGCGGACTCGCTTGGCGGTGCCACCCGTCGTATAGTACGATTCTATCCTGCTCTTTGCAGAGGGGGCTTGATGGGATCCGACGCCCCCGGCACAGGTCCGGGGGCTAAGCGGGAAAAATCTGTGATAGTGATTGCGGGGACATGGAACCTCAATCTATTGCGTAAAAAGACGGAAAATCCTGTTATAAACATCGTTTTTTTTCGACTATGAAGTAGAACCGATTGGGGTGGATGAGACCAATATCCTAGTTGGAGATTGGAAAATCATCCCAAATTATAGTGGCCATCGAGTTGGAAAACCCCTAGTATGGTCACTCGAATTCCGATTCGAGAATTTAATGTAGTTCTGTAGGAAAAAGTAGTCTGGTAGGGTGTGCAATGCACAGCTTGCACTTTTGAAATTAGATTCTGTAGGAAAGGGTAGTACAATGGAAGATACCGGCAAACGACCCGGCGGCCTGACGGCCTTAGCCGTCATCAATTTTATCCTGGGAGGCATTCTTTTATTAGGCGCTCTCGGTACGATTTTGGGCAAGTATGGTATCGAGATGAGCGAAAAAGCCATTGATGAGCGGATCAGGAACGATCCGAACCTGGTGGAAAGAGAACCACAGGTCGCTCAGCAGAAAGAAGATCTAGAAATGGCGAAGAAAATCCTCAGCGATCCCACGGTACGAACTCTAAATCTTTTAGGTCTGATTCCAACCGGTTTACTGATCGTTTCGGGCGTCGGATATTTGAAACAAAAGAAGATGCTCGGACGAACCATGGGGAACCTGTACGCCGTGATAACGATTGTTCTGGGAATCGCCGAAATCGTTTTGATAGATAAAGAGTACACCGAAGGATTCGGCTTGGCCAGTCTGATTGGCTTTATTTATCCGGTGCTGACCCTGTTTTTATTGAACGTCACGTTTAAGGATGATCTGGTGGAATAACATGAAAATTCATAGTCGTCATTTGCGATTGATCAGTATGTATTGGACAAGGTACGCCGTCCGGGGCGGCGCTGGTTTAGTGTATTTACTCCTGGCTCTGTTGTTCGGTTTGATCGTGGCACATATTTTCGAGAAGCAGCAGGAATACCTGCAAGAAAACGCCTCTCTGGATCCGCAAATGGCCGTGGAAATAGATCGGTCTGTAATTCAGTGGGTGCTGGACATAGAGACGGATCGGAATCCTTCTGTTACCGGCATACCGGAACCGGATCCATGGACCGCGTACCTGCTGGATGAGCGACCGGCTTTACTCTCGAAGATTTTCCTCGTCTTACTTTTCGGTATGCCGTTTTTAATTTCCGTTCTGGGTTTCAATCAGACGGCCGGGGATATCCAAAGTCGCGGCCTGCGGTATCTGATGCTGCGAACGGAACGGGCGAATATTTACTTCGGTCGGTTCCTGGGATCGGCGTTGTTTTCCACCATAGTAATCGCATTTTTAGTAGCGACGATCGCATTTTACGTGGGCATGAAATTTCGTATCTATTCGGCCGGAGCGCTGGCGGTGTGGGGATTGTATGGTTTCGGAGTGATTTCGATATTGATGCTGCCGTATCTGGCGGTATGTTCAGCCATGTCGGCTTCGGTCAGTTCGCCTTTTCTTTCCCTGGCCGCATCGAAACTGATTATCGTCGGAGTGCCCATTGCAGCGGCGATTGGTAAACATAATTGGGAGCCGTTGAATAATATAAAATATCTACTGCCGTGGGGGATTCAGAATTATTTGATGCATCCGGAATGGACGCATTTCCTCGGTGCGGCAGCGGGGTGTCTGGGTTATACTGCATTGTTTTTGATGTTGGGGTATATACGGTTTCAACGTAGAGATTTATAGATGTGTTGTCGAAAAGTTACTGATCTTGTCATTCTGAATCCCGATTTATCGGGGTGAAGAATCTCAAACCTACGCACAGGATCGAGATTCTTCGCTTCGCTCAGAATGACACCTACCTTTTCGACAGGGCAACAGTACAAGTAAGGACTTAATTGTGACGGATGCAGTACGAATAGACGGGATCAGTAAACGGTTCGGGCGGGTGCAGGCGCTGCAGTCGGTGTCGTTCGAGGTGCCGCCGCGCTCGATCTTCGGACTCTTAGGCCCGAACGGCGCGGGTAAAACGACGCTGTTTTCCATGGTGGCCAATTTTCTCAAGCCCAATGCGGGCCGAGCGGAAGTTTTGGGAATTGATACGCGGA
>Ga0114922_10005449_pt1 | contig 11741 bp, 13 predicted proteins | sample AartaG_FD_100975 | JGI IMG/M metagenome (GOLD analysis project Ga0114922, IMG submission 100975) | Deep subsurface microbial communities from Aarhus Bay to uncover new lineages of life (NeLLi) - Aarhus_00045 metaG | ecosystem: Environmental > Aquatic > Marine > Oceanic > Sediment | place...
AAGTGAGCATAAAATGCATCTAATCTTAAACATACTGTTGGGGGAAATGGACTAAAACTGCACTCTCCTGAGGGGATTGGCATTCTATACGGATATATTTCAGAGAGGGGCCTTCCTGTGGCTACCAAATACGAGTTTTGTTAAAATTACTGCTATTCCCGATTGATGAGCGTTTTCCTGACAATCTCCCGAGTTATTTTAACGAATCCATTATTTCGGTGTCAGGGGGTTCGGAAGAGGCCTTCGAAGGGGTGTAATATGCCTTTTGAGAACCTTTCCCTTGCACGAGAAGGTATTTTCCTTGCGCTCTCGAAAGGGGGTCGGCATTCAATACGGATATGTATTCGAGAAGGGCCTTTCTGTGGCCATCGAAGCCGAGCCTTTTCAGAGCCCCCGAATCAGTATTGAAGAGATTTTCAGCAGGTTAGTGAAATGCAAGCACTTGTGAAGCGATGGAGGCGAGAATACAATCATATAGGGCACATAGCTCACTGGGGCATAGACCTTCTGCTCAGGGGGCATGATCCCGATAGGAGCATAGGTGTTCAGTTCCGCTCCGCTTCACACTTACGCTTAGGGACTAACTCTCGAAGTGGTACAAAATATGGGGGCTGGTCAAGTGTTATAAGATAATTTACACGTTGTTCAAAGTGTGATAGTATGATTCCATTCCACCTCCCACCTGCGTACTGAGGATTAATTCTTAAAATTCTACATAGTATGAGGGCAGGCCATGCATGCCACACACAAAGACAAGGACATGCCAAGGCTGGATCTACTGAAGCACATCGTACGCTGTCTTTTGTTCCGCTCTAAGAAGTATCAGCATACTTTCCTCTTGATTGCCAGTGTAATCCTTACCCTGTCAATTCTGGTCGGGGCCAGCCCTCGGATTGAGGATCTCGAAGCGGTTGAGTATACACCACTACCCGGAGAAGACTGGAAGGTATCGACGCCTGCAGAGCAGGGGCTGGATCCGATGCTTGTGGCGGAGCTCTATCTCAATGCGACTGAGTTGGAGACTCTCTATGGACTGCTGGTTATTAAAAACGGTTATCTGATTGCTGAAGCGTATTTCAATGATGGGTCGATTAAGCAGTTATCCGGCCGGCAATCGGCGACGAAGAGTTTTACATCGGCATTGGTCGGGATTGCGCTGGATCAAGGTTATCTGTCAAGCGTGGATCAGAAGATGATGGATTTCTTCCCGGAGTTCGCCGGACAGATAACTGATCCGCGGAAGGAGCAGATCACGATCAGGGACCTGTTGCAGATGCGCTCCGGATATCCCGATGAGGAGCTCACTCCTACCTATTTGGAGATAATGTTTTTTAGCGACAACTGGCATTGGGTACCTCACCTGGTTGACTTCCCTCTGTTAAGCGATCCGGGAACCGAGTTCAACTACAGCAATCTGACGTCCCATCTTCTGGGAGTTATTGTGGCGCGGGCGTGCAATACAGATCTCAAGTCATACGCTCAGGAGCATCTCTTCTCTCCGATTAACGCAGTGGTGGGCGATTGGTCCGCCGATGCAGATGGCTACAACATGGGCGCCTTGGAAATCTACGTTACAGCTCGGGACATGGCCAAGTTCGGCTTGTTATATCTCAACGACGGCGAATACGAGGGGAACCAGGTCCTTTCAACCGATTGGGTTAGGGATTCACTGCAAATGTATTCGGAGAATGTTAAAGTAGGTGAGTGGATAACCAGCAGATACGGATACTTTCGCGATATCGTGTATGGCTATCAGTGGTGGTCAGCCAGGGTGGGTAAGCATCGTTTCAGCTACGCGTCGGGTCATGGCGCAAATTATATTATCTTGCTGCATGAGCTCGACATGATCATTGTCACTACCGCGGATCCGTTGTACGGTCCCGACTTGGCCGCCGGGGGAGGATGGAAATACGAAGGGGCGATCAACAACCTGGTGGGCAAGTTTATCAACTCCTTACCAAATGAGTAATGATCAGGGCAGAAGGAACCATACGGTTTACAATACTCCCTCGACATTGATTATTCATGGACAGATTTAGGAGACAATCTATGAAACTGAAACAATTTGTTTATAGAAAATCCCATTCAGTGTTTCATTCCAGGTACGTCGAAGTAAACTGTCTTCGAATATTGATCGTGGCTTCCATCACGATTTTACTTCTGATTGTGGCATTACCGGCCTTCACACAGAACCAGTATGGCCATTACAGCCCTGGTACAGGCGGACCTATGAAGATGGCAGTCCTGCCTTCCTCTGGATTCGTGTTTAAGAACGATATATTCGTGTTCATTCCTCGCGACTTCGTGGATGGCAGCGGTAATTCGACGAGCTACAACAACAACGGCATTGCAAACAGTACTTCAGCTTCGTGGGCTTCCGAGGAGAAAGTATTGGGCGCTCGCTATGCTCGAATAATAAGAATTAGGCAGAAATAGATTCGTGAGGTGTTCTTGAGGGGCTCGAAATGGGTCTTCTCAGGGCTAAATATACCCTCCGAGAGGCTTTCCTTTGCATGAGAGAGTATTTTCCTTTTGTTCGAAGAGGTGGGTTGGTATCTGAGCCCGACCCTGTTAAGAGAAGGGCCTTCCCGTAGCTGCCGAATCCGAGCCTCTGCAGAGCTCTCGAAAAAGGGGCACATGTATTTTGCTTTGTTCCACCTTACACCTACGCATGGCGACTAACGCTCGAAGTGGTACAAAGACTTGGGGCTGGTCAGGACTATGCGCCCCCTCTTTTAATCACGGCGAGCTCATTCTTCTTCTGGTGGAGGCGGCCACAGGACATCATCGATGATATGTGCAATACCGTTTGATGCTTCGATGTCGGCGGTGATTATGTCAGCGCTTGTGCTGTCTCCAATGTCTGGTGTGAGTGTTACAGTTTCACCATCAACCGAAACTAACAGGTTGACACTGACACCATCATCCCACTCCGTGGGTCCTATCTCACCGTCTGCATCGGCAATTATGTCAGCCTTGTAGAGCTTTTGATCCACGATGACATGCAGGCCGATTATATCTGCCAGATAACCGGCCATTTCCCCATCCGAAACGCCGTAATAATCTGCGAAAGCAGAAATATCACTCTCAGTAAGGGTGCCTGAGATACTAAAAAGTGAGGCAAAGGCTGCGTTGTTTGGTACGAAAACAGTGGCGGTAATGGTTGTATCCCTGAAACTCTCTTCAATGTCCGACTCTACGCTGTATTGATCAATGAATGAAATGAGGACTATCAGGCTTTCCAAGCCTTCGGTAGAATTGGCAATATCATAAAGGCTTTGAAGCGTTTCTTCATTGTCACAGCTCATGAAAAACAAACCGAATGACATTAAAACAACTACTACAGTTAAGGCACAGAGCTTCTTCATGTGTGTCCTCCTTTAGGTTCAGGTAAAATGATAATAAAATACTATAAGATAAATTGCAAGCTATTTACCTTTTGGTAATTGTAATAATATGAGAGGTTTGAATGATGACCTGCCATCCAAAAACTGGTCCAGATGTTATGCTAGGATCAGGAAGGAAAAACTTCAGGAGGAGGCAAGTCATGTATACAATCCGAGTGGTGTTTTCATAATGCTCTTTTGTGGCAGTCAAATCATTCTGTATTGCTCATTCTGCTACTCAAATTGATATGGACTCAGGCAACCTAAATCTCTTGAGATAGTGTGGTTTATTAGTTCATGCTTTCTACAGATTTGTCGACGGATAACAGTACTAAAAATATATCATGTAATCCTTTCTTTGATTGGGTGGAAAAAAATGCCTGTAATATTCTATTTCAGATGGAATCGGATCATCGGGTATGATAGAATAAGGTGGAAAACAGAGGTGGTCTGCTGATGGCAAATCAGATACTAACTCTCGAAGTGGTACAATGTGTGGGGGCTGGTCAGTCTTTCAGAGCTCCAATAGTCGGAACTCGCTCGAGGAGATCTGGTCCATGTGGGGCGTCGTCAAGTTCTGCTGTGAGATCTCTCCCCGCTTCATGGAGAACCTGATGTTTCCCATTCTTCCAAAGGAAGCTGTTTGTGACATTGTACACGACGCCCCGATACGCAATGTAGGCTGGCATACCATCTTTGCCGCTGTATTTTGATAGCCCTTTCCCTGAAAACTCCTTCATACTATTATTCCTTCGTCAATAGAATAGTGACACGAAAGGAGACACAGATGACTCATGTCTCCTTTCGTAGTCCGTTTTCCTATTTCATGAACTTGCCAACAAAGGGCGACGTCTCGCCTCGTCTGAGAAAGTGGCCCGAAGGACCCTCACCCAGGAATTCCGAGAACCACGACTCATGCTCGATTTCTTCATTGAGAATGGCAAGCGCTAAATCGTAGGTGCGGTGGTCTTTCCCTGCAGTCATGCTACAGATCTGGCTATAGCCACGTACTGCGCAACGTTCTGCCTCCACGAGCACCTTCAAGATATCCTTCACATTGTTTGGATTCTTGGGAAGGGGGGCAGGCGGACAGGCGGATATGTCGTGAAACTCCTTCATGTTTGCCGGCAGTTCTCCGCCCAGCTCGTAAATCCTAGGAACCAGTGCCTCAAAGTGATTGCGGTCTTCAATACGTGCAGTTTCAGCAATCTCCTTGACCCCCTCACCCTCAAGACCGATCAGATTTACTCTGAGGATGGTATAGTAGTAAAAAGTGGTAAGCTCCGCTGCAGCATTTTTTACCAGCAGCTCGACCAGTTGATCCACATTTACTCCTGCTCTTTCAACTACTTCGCGTGCAACCTTTGCCATGGTGATACCTCCTGTGATTTGGTTTCAACGATGCATCGTTTATAATAATCAGAACGATTATTATTTAGCTTTAAAAAAATAAACATCTATTTTTCCAGGTCACTACTACATTTATCACACAGCCCATAAAACTCGATTCTGTGCCGTTTCGTCTTTAAATTCGTCATTCTTTCCACTCTTCTGTTCAATTCCTTATCGATATGCATGTCAAGATCTATGATTGATCCGCATCTTTCGCATATGAAATGGTAATGAGGAGCCGTATTTGCATCATAACGATCAAAGGTACTGCCAAAATCGATCTTCCTGATCAATCCCTGCTCTTTCAGAATATTCAGGTTTCTGTATACAGTTCCCATACTCAATTCGGGAAACTCACCCTTGAGCTTGTCGTAAATCCAACTGGCAGTAGGATGTGCTCCGGTACTCATCAACACGTCGAGTATTCGTTCTCTCTGTCTACTTCGCTTGTATTTATTCGACAAAGATCTGATATCCTTCAAGTAATAATAATCGGAATCATTCTTAATATGATTTATTTACTTCACATTGTCAAGCACATAATCATATAAATGATGGATCTTGTATTCGACTTCGTCCTGAGCAGAAGAATCATGTCTGGAGCTATGACTTTGTGTATGACCGGACGAGGGATGGAAGAGCACTCAGGATGCTCACAATACTGGATGAATACAGCAGGGAATGCCTTGCGGTTGATGTAGGGAGAAAGCTTAACCATGATGCAGTGATGCATCGCTTGACAGATCTGTTTTTCCGTCGGGGGATCCTGGAGCACATACGAAGTGATAATGGGGCGGAGTTTACAGCGAAAGCAGTACGTAGCTGGTTGAGTCGTTTGGGTGTGAGAACGTTGTACATAGAGCCTGGGAGTCCGTGGGAAAATGGGTATATTGAATCATTCAATGGGAAGATGCGGGATGAAGTGTTGAACAGGGAGGTGTTCGATACGATACGTGAGGCGAAAGTGCTTGTAGAGCGTTGGAGGCGGGAATACAATCATATACGGCCACACAGCTCATTGGGGTATCGACCTCCGGAGCCGGAGGTCGTAATTAAGAGGGGAGCGTAGGTATTCGGTTTCGCTCTGCTTCACCTCACACCTACGCATAATACACTAACTCTCGAAGTGGTACTAAGTGTGGGGGGCAGGTCACCTGGTCCTTAGCATAAACACACCATCCCAATTTGAAGGTTATAGCTTCTTCGGCTTCCATAGCCAGAGGTCATGGGATCGAATCCCGCATTGCCCGAATCCCACCCCATATCCTGTCAATAAAAAGCGATTTGAAAGCCCGATACGATGTAATTTCAATAAATGCGTCTCAAACTCCCCGCGATGGGCTCGAGCAATCCTTCATGTCTTGTTAAGAATTTGTGCGTGAAGATCAATGAGTAAATGATATTCTCATCTTCAAATAGATAGACGACGGATCTCGATTCATCTTCCCCGCTTGGTTTCCTGATTTCGTCGATCTTGAATCCTTCCATTCCATCCACCCTCACGGCTTCAACGATGCTGCGCGTATCGTCTTTATCATCCTGCGATGACGAATAGATGTCCACGAAAAAGTCGAGGAAAGACTCGTGGCCAATATCCATCAAATCGCCGAAGGCATCTGTTTCATGAATCTCAATCAGGATACTGAATCCCGGCCCATAGCTGTTTGTAGTTTCGTCGTCCCACTCGACGGGAGCGGTTGCGTGGCTCTTTCCTCGAAACAGCGACGAATCACTCACACGAATGACGTTATCAACAGGCGAGTCGTCGATCTTCCAGCCCGCCGGCAGGAGAATGGAGATGCTGTATCGGGGGAAGGTGAACTCTTTCAACCTGCCCACCGTATCTTCTTTCGTGGCGGGGCCATCCTTAGAAATGATGATACGGTATCCGAAAATGATCCCTGCCAGGATCGAGATCGTTGCGAGGGCCGACACGATAAAAACCCTTCCCTTCTTCCTTTCCCGTGAAGTATCGTCGGAAACCGGGGCCGGCTCCATTTCGCCGGTTTTCTTTTCAATTACCCCAGGTTCTGTCATCAAAAGCCGACTTTTCCTCTTCAAATGTTCCGGTTGACGATCCCCTTTCTGAGTACAAAGGCTTCGAAGTATTAACCGGATAGTCCTTCCGTTGATGCCGACTTTGAAAAATCCGAGGGGGTATCTCTTTTCTTCACCTTCAGGGACGATGTAGAGCTTTTTTAGAAAGAACATGTGCGTGGGCGGCATGATGAACCAACCCGGCCTCACCTTCTCATGACTGCCGATATCGCATACCCCGATGTTGATGCTCTCCGGAGAGTTCTCAAGGATCTTTGCATAGACGCCCGTCATCTTCAGTATGAAAAGCCTGTGGGTCGTAAAGACCAGGAGGCCGCGCTCAATATCAAGATTGGAGGAGAAGGACAACCCGAGTCTCCGAAACCAGGTAACGGCGAGGAATCGCTCACCCTCCGAAAACAGAGGCTCGATAAAGGTACGTGCGGGACTAAAGAAGGCATCGACTTGCTTGACCATATACTGCCTGAACAGCATGAAAAAGGATATAAGGAATAGCCCTATCCCGATATAGGCCGAGGTGACGGCGGCGGGGCTCTCATCGAGGATGACGACAAGTATGCTCACACCCAGGAAGAGAGCGGCGCCAAGTATGAACAGCAGGGCCCCTGTCATACCGGCTTTCGCCGAATCCACCGAGGCGATATCTTTCGTTACCGTCTGCGTGACACCAGCTCCGCTGGGCACGGGTAAATCGTTTTTAATATCCATGACGGATTTTCCTATGAGGTTTTTTACCGTGTGGAATTCTCTACCTGCTCTTTAATAATTCCGCTTGATTGGCCTCATGCTGAAGAAGAAACGCACGTTGTTGAATCGACGCACGAGGAGCGCTCAACTGTGGTATGAAGCACCCTTCAGAAATCACATTCTCCATCTTCTTTACTATCATACTTCAGCATGATATTTTGTCAAGAATAGATAGGTTGAGGAATGTTGGGGTTTTTAGAAACCGCTTTTCTCAGGGCTCAGTATACCTTCCGAGAGGTCTTCCCTTGCACAAGAAGGTATTTTCCTTGCTCTCTCTGAGGTAGATCGGCACTCTATACGGATATATGTTTGAGAGGGACTTTCCCGTGGCCGCTGAATACGCGTTTATGCAGAGTCATCGGCATATGAGATAATGTGTATAAGCCTTACTTATGTTGACCTGCCCCTTTACTTTGTACCTATCTCTCGAAGCGGTATATAGTGTATGGAGGGCAATGTAAGGTGGTCCATCCATTACTGTTTTAAGACGATACCGGATGGGAAGTTGGATGAGCTGGAAAACGTGATCAGATCTTCCACTTCACCAGTACCGTCCATATTTGCCCGGTGGATCATTTTTGTGCCAAAATCAGTCCAGTATATCTTACTGGCAATTATGTCGAGCATGATACCATACGGGCTTATAAGCCCGTCGGTACCATCAAAGAGATCTTCAATATTACCGCTCCCATCCATGTTTGCTCGACGAATCTTTTCTGGACCCTCGTCAACCCAGTACATCTTGTTTGCGGTTACATCAAGTGCAATGCCTAAAGGTATTGTGAGTCCATCTGTTTCGGTAAAAAGATCTTCAATAATACCGGTGCCGTCCATGTTTGCTCGCTGAATCGTCTTCTCGCTCGAATCTGTCCAGTACATTTTGCCAGCAGCGATATCGAGTTCGAGGCCATATGGCGCATTTCCGATGTCGAAAAGATCTTCGATCGGCCCACTCCCGTCCATGGCCGCACGCTGAACCTTTTCTGGTGGGCTAGCTGCATAAACCCAGTAAACCATTCCGGCGGATGCGTCGAGGGCAATGCCATATGGCATGTCAATTCCGGTGTAAAGGTCTTCAACGCTACTGCCGTCTAGATTCGCCCGTTGAATCATATCAGTGTCCCTATTCGTCCAGTACATCTTCCCGGTGCTCTCATCGATCGCTATGTCGATTGGAGCGCCGAGCCCTGCTACAAGTTCCTGAACATTGGTGCCGTTGATGTTCGCCTGCTGGATCACGTTCGTACCAAAATCCGTCCAGTACATCGTAGGTATATTGTCTTCAGAATCGCCACAGCTCACCAGCACAACAATCAAGACAAGAGCTGCAACCGTAAACGAAGATCCTATATTTTTCATATATATTTCCTCCTTTAAAATTCATTAATAAGTCGAGATTCATTAACTATTGAAAAGTTTTTGTGAAAAACTCATGATTTGTTTAATATTAACTACCGATTGCCCATACTGATGGCAAGCGTCAGCCCTCCTGCAAACATGCTACGGGGGCTATATTATTTTGTCAAGAATAGAGATGTCTAAAAGTTATCATGGTATATCAGTTGAGAGGTGCTCTTGGAGGTTTAATATGCCTTCCGAGGACCTCCCCCTTGCACAAGAAGGTATCTTCCTTGCGTTCGAAGAGGTGGGCCGGTATCTGAGCCCGGCCCTGTTAAGAGAAGGTCCTTCCTGTGGCCATTGAACCCGATCCTCTGTAGAGCCCCCGAATCAGTGTTGTAGAAGTATTCAATACATTTGGTAAAACGAAAGTACTTGTGGAGCAACGGATGCGAGAATACAATCATATACGACCGCATAGCTCTTTGGGGTATCGATATCCAGCTCCAGAGGTTATTATCCCGATGGGAGCGTAGGTGTACAGCTCTTCTCCACCTTGCTTCTGCGCATAAGGTATTAACTCTCGAAGTGATATAAAGTATAAGGGCTGGTCAGCCACTACTCATTCCGTGCAAAAGACACCAATTGGATTGAATAAAGGATCTGCATCACCTGTAAAGACAGTCCAGTCTGTTCCGTTCATGTCGTCCATACGTACGACCCTGTCATTGTAGCGATCTGCTATGTAGATTCTTCCCTGAGAATCTACATAGACCCCCCAGGGAATATCAAATGGATCGCTCGAATTCTCATAACTGATCCAGTTGTCTCCATTCATATTGTCTATGCGGACGATGCGGTTATTCTCCGAATCGGAAATATATATCCTGTCGTTTCTATCGATGAACATAGACGTTGGACGATCAAATTGATTTATTCCACTTCCGAGCTCCCCAAAAGTGGTCCAATTTGTACCGGTCATGTCGTCCATGCGAACGATTCTATCGTTGCCGCTGTCTACTACGTAGATATTGTTGTCCCCATCACTGAATATATCCAAGGGCTCGCTGAAAAGATCATCCACAGGACCACTGTACGATAGCCAGTTGTCTCCATCGATGTTGTCTATACGTACGATCCTGTCGTTTCCCCAGTCCACCACATATATTTTTTCATCTGTATCGAGCCATAACCCATAGGTTCCCCAGAACTCGTTTGTACCCTGACCATAGATTCCAAGACTCTTTGCATTGGTGCCAAGAAAATCCTCCATGTACACCACACGATGCTTATTCGTATCTGTAAGATAGAACTCACCACTTTCAGTAACGTATATGTCAACAGGTCCGTCATAACCGTATAGAGGAGCGCTACCACCATCACCATCATAGGTAACAAAATTCGTTCCCGTCATGTCCTCCATTTTGGCGATCCGGTCGTTACCCAGGTCTGCAATATAAATGGTGGGTTCTTCAACGACCTCTTCGCCGTTTTTCGACCCTCCAGGGCAGTTTGTAAAAAGTAGTATTATAAGAACTATGCAATTCACACTAATAAATAAATGAAAAACACTTACTGTTTTCATTTCCCGCCTCCCCTTTTACGATCAAAATACGACAAGTCTCTCGTAAAGATATTATACGGATTTTGATATTTTGTCAAGAATCGAGATTTATTATAAAAATCTGGGTATTTTCTTTATGTTCTCTTAGGGGGAGGAGGGGATCGGTATACAAAGGTATATTTTGAATGAGTTTCGTGTATACTTTTATAGATGTAATATTGCCTCCGAAAGCCTTTCCCTTGCACAAGAAGGTATCTTCCTTGCGTTCTCGAAGGGGGTATCGGTATTTCTATACCGATATATATTCAAGAAGGGCCTTCCCGTAGCCATCGAATCCGATCCTCTGCAAAGCCCTCAAATCAGTGTTGGACAGGGAAGTGTTCGACACGTTAGTTGAAGCGAAAGTACTTGTGGAGCGATGGAGGCGAGAATATATTATATCCGACTGCACAGCTCATTGGGAGATCGACCTCCTGCCCCGGAGGTCATTATTCCGATGAGAGCGTAGGTGTACGGTTCCGCTTCGCTGCACCTCACACCTACGCTTGTACGACTAACTCTCGAAGTGGTACAATGTATGGGGCTGGTCACTCCACCAGAGCCATTCGGCAGATAGCAGGAGGAACTCTGACCGCCGGGTTCCTCCGTACACACACTCTCAGACGGAGCTATGGCAGGTCGACGTCCATGCGTATGCGGTGTAGAACCTCTGTGATTACGTCAGAATTAGGCGGCAACATCCAGGTTGCCGGTTCGTCCACAAAAGGCGTCGTGCCCCACCTATAGGCACCCCACTGATCATACGAGGTCACTATCTCGTTCTCTGAGTTCACCGTGATCCAGCCCCTAGCAGCCATAATGATCGGGAACTCGTCAGGCGGATCGACCGGATCGGTGGTGGTCATCGCCATGATACGCATCTCGTAGACACCGCCTGTGCGAACCACCTCCCCCGTCCAATTCGACATTACTGCCGCCCCGAGCGAGTCAGGATTGTATATCCCCTGCGCCATTATATACCACCGATCGGGACCCGCCGGAATGAATGAATAATGGTACTTGTATCCAATAATGTCCGGATTTGGGTCACCTCCATACCAGGTTCCACAGAGCGGGTCTGCTTCACCCGACTTACTTCGCGTACCGCTGGCAAATACGCCGGTTACTGCGATAGCCAGAACCACCAAAATCAAAAATATCCTTTTCATGCTACCCCTCCTTTGGATTATTGATAGGAAGAGTTATAATTCGCTATT
>Ga0114922_10005450_pt1 | contig 11741 bp, 13 predicted proteins | sample AartaG_FD_100975 | JGI IMG/M metagenome (GOLD analysis project Ga0114922, IMG submission 100975) | Deep subsurface microbial communities from Aarhus Bay to uncover new lineages of life (NeLLi) - Aarhus_00045 metaG | ecosystem: Environmental > Aquatic > Marine > Oceanic > Sediment | place...
TTCTCTATTAAAATATCGATTTCATCTAATACAAGAAAACAAATGCTGTTTTTGATTAATTGATCCAAAAGTCCAAGTAATTTCTTCAGTATAACATCTTTGGGTAAACCAGTTGCGGGAATTTTCTCTTTTCCAACGATTGTATTATAAATATGAGCCAAAATTCGGTAGGGGGTCGATACTACTGTGCAATTGATGTATACCCACCAAGGTGGATTGTTAGTACAGTGTTGAGCTAGTTTTTGAGATATGTATCTTACAGTTGCTGTTTTCCCCGTACCTGTCATCCCATAGCATAAGAGATTAGGTGGTACATCTCCTTTTAAAGCACACGCTGTTATGCCTGCAATTTTTTCTATCTCGGAGTTTCGGTGTGGTAATTCGTTAGGAATAAATGATGGTTCGAGAGCTTCCCTATTTTTAAAAAGTTTTGGACCCTTTAAATAATTTTGATAAAATTTATCAATGTTAAAAGAATACATACCTTTATCATTTTGATTCGTCAACACTTAATCCCACCATATTCATTGTTTCCACTCGAAATGATCACTAGAATAATATTTCGATTCCGCAATATTTAAACTTGATTATTAATCGAAAAACTAAAGATAATTTGTTAAAGCTTTAATATGTTATTCTCAATTTATCAGATTAGCTACGATTAGATCGATAGTTTATAATATTATTGTCGGGACTTTAAAAGATAATTATTTAGGAAGCAATATTATTAAGGGTTTAGTAGAACTAATTATATTTGCAAAAATTTAATTTCAATCTAAAATTTACCAATCTAATTTTTATAATCATAGGAACTATTATGTCAACGCATAATAAAAAGGGAGATATTAATAGGAGAGATGTAAGGCTTGCGATATTTTTGACGATATTTTTCATGAGTCTGCTCTTTTTTAACTTTCTGGTTATTTCTATCTTATTTAGCTGGGCTGATTGGTTAGCAACCCTTATTTTTAGTGTACTTTTTATCGTTCCCGCGTATTTTTCAAACGCAGGAATGGTTATTGTTGGTGGTGGTAAACCTATAGATGGGGGGAACTTTTGGCGTGATGGACGCAGAATATTAGGAGATCATAAAACCATTTCAGGATTTGTTAAAGGACCATTATATATTGGTATTCCATTGAGTTGCGGTTTATTTTTATTATTTTTATTGTTGTGGCCTGCTATACAACAGATTCCAATAGAGGGAGCTTCAACTGGAGTATATATATTATACTCTGAGATGTTTTATTATGAATATTATTTTATAGGTGGACCAATACCGATTGGAATACTAATGATATTGTTTAGGATTATCTTTTGCTCATACGGTGCTGCTTTTGGAGATTTAGCAGGTTCATTTCTTAAAAGAAGATTTGATATAAAAAGCGGAGCTCCCTTTTGGGTCGTAGATCAATTAGATTTTGCTGTAGGAGCTCTGATCTTTGCTATAATTCCTGCTATCTTTTTTCCAGGATTTTACTTAATTCCTGATATTAATATTATAATACTCCTCCTAATTCTGACGCCCTCTGTTAGCCTTATTGCTAATACTATTGCTTATCTCGTAAATATCAAAGAAGTTCCCTGGTAGGTTTCTCACAAACTTACAACTTCACACTTAATTTTTACTTGAAACCCTTGGTAATCTGCGAATTTAACATAACTTTCGAAGATAGTATTTATAGCTTTTATATAATCACCATTACAACCTATTGCTATTCCTCGTTCTTCGAAGGAGAGAAACCCTACAATAATTAAGATCTGCCCAGTGTTAAGATTTCTTTCTATTCTTATTCTATGAATATATGGATCGGGGAAAAAACCAAAAACTAAATTAATTAAAACACTTTCTTCCCGAACAAACACAATTCTCCTACTTCGAAATTTCTTTCTTAGATACGGTAATTTTGATTTCGCTTCAAAATACATTCCATTATCAAGAAAGAAAAACACAATATCTTTAATAATAATAACATTTCTCGGGAAAATCTTAGTAGAATCGTAGAAGAAGTGAAAGAGTAATAGTTCTTTATTTGAGAATTTCTTTATAACGGATAATTTCTGATAAAAAAGCAAATCATCAATAAATGAATTATGAGTCGTACTCAACATATAATTAAGAATTCAGACCTACTATTTTAAACTCCTAAGAAAATTAAATTGACCACCAAAAGATTTATTTTTAAACAAGACTATTTAAAGTAAATCTATACTGAAAATAATACAATTCATATGAAAAAAGCCGGATTTGAGTTTAGAGAGCATACTGCAGATGTTCAGGTGAGAAGTTGGGGACCATCATTAGAAGAAGCTTTTTCGCAAGCAGCTTATAGTTTAATGGCGACTATAACACCAAATTTAAAAATTATAACTCCTAAAATCGAAAAAAAAATAATCATTGAATCAATGGACAAAAAAGCCCTTTTAGTTGATTTTCTCTCTGAATTTTTGTATATTTTTGATGTACATGAGCTTGTTTTTAGTAAAATACATATAACTAAAATTGAAAAATACAACGACAATTATAAACTTAAAGCCACTCTCAAAGGCGAAAAATTCGATTTTGCTAAGCACGAAATTGGAATTGAAGTTAAGGCTATAACTTATTCTTTTTTAAATATTGAAGAAAAACATGATAGCACTTTAATAGATATAGTATTCGATATTTAATTAAAAATAGTAATCTGTTTATTTAGGTTTACTTATCTTGTTTCTAAATTAGTTGAGTTTAGATCATTATCAGTGTTAATCATTTTTAAATATAATTAGATTAAAAGGGGGATTTTAATACCTGGAACTGCAGAAATATTTCCGTTGGCATAAAACTACTTTAAGTAGTCATATTTTTATTTTCATTTTTTATCAAAATTTATTTTAGGAGAAAAGAAAAATTAACCCTTTACAACCCCTATTGGAACTAATCTTACTATTTTTTCAACGATTCCAAGATCGTGACTTACTTGCACTACTTGATCTATATCTTTATATGCCCCCGGAGCTTCTTCAGCAATAATTTTAGGAGAAGCAGCTTTTACTACAATTCCTCTTTTATTTAAATCTTCTTTAATCTTCGAACCCCAGTATAGTTTTGTAGCCTTAGACCTTGACATTACTCGACCAGATCCATGAGCGGTAGATCCAAAAGAAAGATCCATGGCTTTTGGTCTTCCAACGCACAGATAGGAAGCCGATCCCATAGTACCTGGGATTAAAGCAGGTTGACCAATACCTTTATAATCAATAGGCAGATCTGGATGCCCTGGTGGAAACGCTCTAGTCGCCCCTTTTCTGTGAACATTTAACTTCATTTTTTTTCCGTCTACTTCATGTTCTTCAATTTTTAAGATATTATGGCAAACACCATAAATCAAATTAAAATCCAGATTGTCTATACTCTTTTTAAAATGCTCTTGGAAAGATTCTCGTAGCCAATGCGTAATTAATTGACGATTATTAAAACCAAAATTTGCCGCACATGCCATGCTTTGTAAATATTTTACTGCTTCTGGAGTATTAGCTGGAACACACGCCAATTCTCGATCTGGAACTTTTATTTTATATTTTTTCATTGCCTGTTCGACATTTCGCAAAGAATCTGTGCATACTTGATGACCAAGAGCTCGAGAGCCAGTATGAACCATGACTGTTACTTGATCTTTATTAAAAATTCCTAGTTTTTTAGCAATACTTTCGTTATAAATAGTATCTACTTTTTGAATTTCAAGAAAATGATTACCACTTCCTAATGAGCCTAATTGCTTTATCGCTCTTTGCTTAGCTTTTTGGGAAATTAACGTCGAATCGGCGTTTTTCAAAAATCCATTTTCTTCACAATGTTCAATATCTTCTTTAATTGCATAATCGTTGTCAAGTGCCCAATTTAAGCCATTATCCAAAACATCGTCTAACTCCGAATAATTTATGTTCAATTTTCCCTTACTTCCTAATCCTGATGGAATATTGTGAAAAATAGTGTTTAATAAACTCGGAATCGATTTTTTTACTTCTTCAAACTGAAGATTTGTTCTTAACAATCTTACACCGCAATTTATATCGTAACCTACTCCTCCCGGTGATATCATGCCTGTCTCGGCATCTGTTCCAGCAACACCTCCTATACAAAACCCATAACCTTGATGAGCATCAGAAAGAGCGATAGCGTGCTTCTGAATGCCGGGGAGACACGCAACATTACAAATTTGATCAAGCGTTCTGTCATTTTTAATCTTTTCTAAGATATAAGCGTTAGCATAAATACGCACAGGCACATTCATTTGAAACTTTTCGATTTTACCTTCTACTCGCGCCATTAATGCTTTTTGCGGAATTTCATAGATGTTATCGGCAACTTTATTCACGTTCATATTATCTGTACTAGTGATAACATTTTCATAAATCTTATGATTAATCGTCTTAACACGATTTTAATCAATAAACTGAGAAAAAAGTGAATTCCTTTCTATTATATCATTAAAACTTTAAAAAACAAACTAAAAAACGCAAAAGGGTGTTTATTTAATATCGATAAAATTTAAAAGACCTAGATCGTCCAAATCGTCAATGATGACATTAATCTCTGCCTTTGGTACGCCCGCTTCCTCAGCTATATCCGCTACGGTGTGAAATCCATCAGCTAAATGCGCGATTTTATATTGCTCCTTGTTTAGAAAGCCTTGGATAATCACTTGAGAGGGAAGGCGCTTCGATGTCCATGCAGGCTTCTGGTTCTGAACCTTTCGTAAATCTTCTTCCGAAAGAACTAATCCTTTCTTCTCAAGGAGCTTCTGGGATTTGAGAAAATCCTTCTCAAAAATCTTCAATATAGGTATTTTTAGTGGAATCTCAGCAATTCTACCATCTTTTAGAACTTTGTCTATGAATTGTTCAAATCCCTTAAAAATTCTAACATCCCCTGACCAATTACTTATTATTTCACTAAAATTTACCGTAAACTTATCAATGATGTCACTTAAAGCTTTGTGTGTAATTTTAGCATCATCATTCTTGTCTGCTGCTGCCGTACACAATATGCCATCTTTAAAAACCAACAATAAATAGAAAATTTGCATATCTATCACCTTCAATTCACCTGATCCTTTCGAAAATTCCACTGAGAAATCTTTAAGTGCCGTTAAAAATCCAGATACAAGATCTTGATTAAATTCAATTGTTCCGTACTTTCTATGAATAAGGCAAATGCCCGTATGCTGATGAATAAGGTAAACATTGTGTAAAATAGTTCCTATAACACCTTTGAATGAGTATTTTTTTAGTATGTTTTACTAGAAAGATATTTTTATTTATAATAACACTATAAATATTTATTAATTTGCTTTTAGGGAAAAATAAAAATTTCTTTCTTTAGCTTCATTATTAATCGTACTTTTTGACAATTTATACATAAATATTAAGAAATTTATGTTTAGGAGGAAGAGCTGATTTCTTAAATAAATTGAAATTCATAATTGCATTATAAATTATTATTGAATATTATTAAGGGAATTAAATGGATTATTATATTTTTTTAGTTACGGTTCCAAATATTGAAGAGGGTAAAAAAATAGCAAATATCTTGGTTGAAAGCAAGTTAGCGGCGTGCGTTAACATAATTCAAAATGTAATTTCAATTTATAGATGGAAAGGAAATATAGAAAGAGAAAATGAAATGTTATTAATTATTAAGACCACTGAAAAAAAATGCGATTTGATAATTCAAAAAGTCAGAGAAATTCATAGTTATTCGAATCCTGAATGTGTTGCTTTCAAAATCGAAAAGGGATCAGAAAAATATTTAGATTGGATTAAGGAAGTTGTAGATTAATATAAAAACTATGTTTAAAATATTATGAGATTTAATATATTTCAAGTAGATTGGATTACCGTTGATATCATCATAATTACATTATTAATTCTGCTGCTAATTGGAGTGAAGGTGCTTAAAGAGGCCTATCGATGGAGATTTTTTTTTTCAAATGCTTCAACGATTCGGAGAATTGATAGACACCCTGATATTAACACTCATTTTTCGATGATTTCTATAAAAAAGTGCACTTTAACTAAATCTAGCGTTTCTCAACAAGAAAATTTAACAAAACCGCCAATAATCATAATAAGAAGGTTTCGAAAACTAATGTTGTTAAAAGCGCTTACAGAAGCGTTTTGTTCTTTTGGATATAGCGTGATAAACGTACAATTAAAAACTATGACTAATACCGGAACAAATAGAATGACTTCGGAAGTCGAAGAAGAGGTCAAACAAACATTTCCCTCTATAGTAAAGTTTTACAATCAGGATGCTGATATCGTGAATCAACATTATAATATTATTGATTTTAAAAAAAGGTTACTACCTTACAATCTTCTTTTAAAAGACTTAGACTGTAGAAGTCTAATTTTAATTAACCCTCGCTTAGATTCTTACAATCTGGAGCTCTTTTCAACTTTATTAGATGATTCAAACAAAGATACTCAATTAATTACCATCTTTAGTGAGAAATTAAATCCCTTTTTTACAAACAAGAAAATAAAAAAGATTCTACTAGATAATGAAACATTAAAAAACTCCAAAATTACTACCATTCAAAAAGCTAAAAGCACTTTCAAGTATTACGAAACGATACTCTTAAGCGTAATAATTAGATATATTAAGAATTAGTAAATATGAAAAAGCGATTAACTTCTAATGAAAGGAAATAAAATTCTAAGAGAATATTTTAATACCGTCATATATTCTGACAACCACTTGAAACTATTGCAAGAAAAAAGAGATCGATCTAAATATCTTCTGGATATGTTCGTTAAAGAGGGTTTGAATCCTTTCATATATGGCAGTGTTGCTCGAGGCGATGTTCATAGTGATAGCGACATAGATATAGTTATATTCCAATCAATTGCGCCGTACCAAATCGAAATAATGCTTGACAAGAACGGTTTTAATAATTATTACAGAGAAATTATCATGGCCACTCCTGCTGATGCATTAAAACTCTACATATATTTAAACGAGTTAGAGAGCATAACAATTCCTTTATCTAAATTTGAAAAAAGATCAAAGGAGTTTTACGATTTTGGTGGAAAAATCAATTTAGATCAATTAGATAATAATATTAGAGTACCGGGGATCGATAAAAGACTAGTCCTAATTCAACCCATTCTTGAAGGCCATGAAGAGGGATCGGTTATTGGAAACGAACATTTGGCAGCGAAGAAATTAAAGGTAAGTATTAATTTAATTAATGAGAGGAAGAAAGTTCTTTTAAAACGGGAAAGATTTGGAAAAACTGGTGTTTTTCTAAAGAGACCAATTGCAATGAATGAAAGTATCGAAGATGTAGTAAAAAACTTAGCTAATAAAAAATCGATTGTAAGAAAAAAGTTGATCCCGCGATGAAAGAACCAGTAATTGTAGAATCTAAGGCACACACATTTTACATAAAAAAAAAGGGAATTCCTAAAGGATGTCAGCAATGTTTAAAGGGCACTAAAGCAGTGTTATTTCTTAACGGAATCTGTCAGAACCCAGAACATTGCTGGTGGTATTGTCCAATTTCTGAAAAACGAAAAGGAAAGAAAAGTACCTATATAAATGAGATTCAGATATCTTCTAAAGAACAGGTACTACACGAACTTAAAGCTATTAACGCAAAAGGGATGAGTATAACTGGTGGAGATCCATTATTTGAACCAAACTTAAAACAAACGCTGGAATATATCAATTTTATTAAAAAAAATAAAGGTAATTGGTTTCACATTCACCTCTATACAAACGGTCTTAATTTTAGCGAAGATATTGCAACGAAACTCTCTATAGCCGGGTTGAATGAAATTAGGTTCAACCCCTCAAAAGAGAATTGGAAAGTGATAAAATACGCATTAAACAAGGGCATGACTGTAGGAGCAGAAGTTCCTGTGATTCCTGAAGTGCAGTACATAGATAATTTGAAAAAAAATATTGTTTACTTGAATGAAATCGGCGCAGATTTTATTAATTTGAACGAATTTGAGTATTGCTCACCAAACAGCCAAAACCTCAAGGATCGAAATTTTAAATTAGAGCCAGGCACGATTGCATCCGTGGAGAATAGTAAAAAATGGGCAATTCAGCTTGTTAAAGATATCGCTCCAAAAGTTTCAATAAAAATTCACTTTTGCACGATTAAAGCTAAGGACTATTGGCAGTTGAAAGAAAGATATTTAAGGCGAGCAAAAACGATTAAATTGCCGTATGAACAAGTTACGAGCGAAGGTTTACTATTATTTGCTCAAATAGAAGGAGAGAAAAAGGACATTAAAGAATTTTATACTATTTTATTAAATGAAATAAATATCCCAAAGAATTTTTTATCCTACCAAGAAACGAATATTAAATTATCAATTGCATTTGCTATTGAGGAGTCATTAATAAATTTATTAACTCAAAAAAATTTAAAAGGATACGCTGTAGAAATGACCCCGTTTCGAGAAGAAAAACACCAGCAAATAACGGAAAAAACACCAATTATGTTATTCAAAGAAGAGATGGGCTTAAATGAGAATTGACACAGTTGAACTTAAAGACTTAGATGAAATTTACAATTTGGAAAGAAAATTTTTCAAGAAAGACGCTTTTTCAAAAGATTTAATTTTTAATTTGATTATGAAGAATTTTTTCTTTTTTAAGCTGATTGATGGAGAATTATCAAATGAAATTATTGGATTTATCATAATTATTCAGGATCGAGAAGATAGAGTAAATTTGATTAATTTTTTAATCAGAAAACGCAACCAAAATAAAAGCTGTGGAACTTACCTTTTGAGTTATACAATAAAGAAAGTTAAAAAAATGCCTAATATAAAAACAATAGTTTTGAATGTGAACTCCAAAAATAAAGTAGCTATAAAATTGTATCAGAAATTTAACTTCCGAATCGTTCAGAAAATTGAAAACTACTATCGGCAAAAGGAAGGCGCCTACTTAATGGTTTTGAACATTTAATCTTTTTCTAAAAACCAAGACTTATAAATAAATTCTATTATAAATTTTGTACAGAACGCATTGATAATGTGCTCAAAAAAGGAAATAAAATTATAAATATTGAGTGATTATGATGTCCTTAGGTGACGAATTAAAAGAACAAATCAAAAAAGGTGTGACTCTCCAAAAGGTTGACGAGGCAGACATGAAACAACGTGAAGAAGAGAAAAAGAAACGAATGGAAGAATTAGAAAAAGTAAAAGCAGCCTTAGGAGCAAAAGATTAAATTTTTTATGTTTTTCGTATTTTATTATTTTTTTTCTTTATATTTTGTAAGAAGACAGACTTAGATACTATTTATCTTCTTGTTTATACTATACTTATTTATACACATTAATTATGCAAATTTGAAATTGGGAGTCTGTTATACCGTTGAAAATTCTGGAAATAGATAAAAAGAAAGAAAAAGTGTCTGTAAGGACTGAAGATTTAAACGATTTATGGACGCTATATAATGTTATTGATAAAAATGACGAAGTTTCAGCAAGAACTAACAGAAGGATTGTGTTAAAGGAAGGCTCTAAGGGAGAAAGAAAACAAATGAATTTAAGACTAAATGTTGAATCTGTCTCTTTCCATGAATTTACAAGTCGATTAAGGGTAAAAGGAACGATATTAGAAGGTCCAGACGATTTCGTTACATATGGGACATATCATACGTTCAATATAGAACCTGGACAAAAGCTAACAATAAAGAAGACCAAGTGGTTAAAGAGCGAAATAAAAAGTCTCAAAAAACCATCCACTTTCAAAACAGATTTTAATATGTTAATGATAGCAATAGAAACGGGACTAGCCACTATAGCTCTAATAACAAATTTTAGTCATAATAGGATTGCAACTATTAAAAAAAACATTCCTGGTAAAAGATACGAACAATCATTTAGAAATAAAGCTTACGAAGAATTTTTTAGTGATATAAATAGAATTCTAATCGAAAAAATAAACAGCGTTAAGATTAATTCCATAATAATTTGTGGTCCTGGAAGCACGAAGGAACGTTTTAATCAATTTATCAACGAGAAAGCCCAAATTCCCAATCCTCCAAAGATTTTTTGCATTCAAGCTAGCTCTGGAACGGAAAGTGCTATTTTAGAGACGTTAAAATCGAAAGAACTAAAAAGTTTAAAGGAAAATGTAAAGGTTTTGCTGGAAACTGAGAAAATTGAAGAAATAATGCAATTATTTGCTACAAATTCCGACCTCATAGCTATTGGATTTAACGAGATATCTCACGCAATTGAAAAAGGTGCAGTAAAAGAATTGTTTTGCGCCGATATTTTAATAAGAGGAGCTTCAAAAGAAAAAAAATTACAAATCGAGAGTATTTTAAACGGAGTTGAGAAAGTAGGTGGAATTATTCACATTTTAAGTAGTGAACACCCAACTGGGCAACAGATAATTGATTTAGGGTCTCTCGTTGCAATTTTAAGGTATAAAATTTAAAACACCTAAACATATAATATCTTTCTAAAAATGAATGAAAACATTAAATACATAGATGCTAAATCAGAAATACCCTTAATGGGGGTAGATTTTCTTGGTGTAATTGACAGAGGGACTAATGTTATCGAGCTTAAACCTCTTACGATATGCAATTTGCGATGCAAGTATTGTTTTGTCAGTTCGGGTGATTATAACACTAATTTTGTCGTTAATTCATATCACTTAGTTGAAAAGGTTAAAGAAATCGTTAAAATAAAGGGAAATCATGGCCTCGAAATTCATCTTGCCCCGTATGGTGAAATACTCCTTTATAATGAATTACCTGAACTACTAAAAAGCCTTTCAGAAATCACAGGTGTGTCGACTATATCTATGCAAAGCAATGGTTTGTTGCTTTCGAAAAATATTATTGAAAAATTAAAAAAGAACGATCTTACAAGAATTAACATCAGCCTAAATAGTTTAAAAGAGGAAACTGACTGTTATCTATGTAATTGCACACATTACGATGTGAATAGGCTATTAGGAAATATATATACTCTTTTAAATAGCAGCATTCAAGTTCTGATTGCACCAGTTTGGTTTCCAGGAGAAAATGAAAAGGACATTGAAGCAATAATAGAATTAGTCCTAAAATTAAGAGGGGAAGGATTTTCTAAACAGCAAATTCAAATTGGCATTCAAAAATATTTAATCTATAAGACGGGTAGAACATTAAAAAAAATAAAACCAAAATCGTGGGACTATTTTTATTTACAATTATCAAGATTAGAAAAAAGGTACGGAATCAAATTGAAACTTGGACCAAAGGATTTTGGCATTCATAAGAGAGCTCAAGTTTCCACTTTCGGTCTTAAAAAAGGAGACCTGATCAAAATCAAAATCGTCTCAAGGGGAAGATGGATGAATGAGTGTATCGGAAAAATCAGTGATAGTCATGGAATTAAAGTTTTATTGAGAAAACCAATAATCTTTTCAGAAGAACTAATAGGAAAAATTATAGTAGCAAGAATTATTAAAGCAAATTATCGAGATAATATACTTACTGCTCTATTTCCTTATAATTAGCTAGCAATTAAAAAAACTAAATATTATAATAATGAATTTACATAAGAATTATATCCTTAATTAACATTAATCATTTGTAAGTTGGTTTGATTATTATGAGCCCTATAATTACGCATGAAGACGAACTAGAACTTGCCAGTATGGAGAAGGAGCTAGTATCCCAAATAAAAAAATTAGCGAAAGCTCAGAGCACTCTAATTGATTCTCAAAAAAA
>Ga0114922_10005451_pt1 | contig 11736 bp, 10 predicted proteins | sample AartaG_FD_100975 | JGI IMG/M metagenome (GOLD analysis project Ga0114922, IMG submission 100975) | Deep subsurface microbial communities from Aarhus Bay to uncover new lineages of life (NeLLi) - Aarhus_00045 metaG | ecosystem: Environmental > Aquatic > Marine > Oceanic > Sediment | place...
AGAGCGGGAGACGGCTATCAAGAGCGTTCTGTTGGCAGGCAACATCTCCGGGAACAGCCACAATTCCGAGGAGGGAAAAGGGCGGGAAGGCATAGCAGCGCAGTGGGTGAGCATCGCGGCAGCGGCCTGAGCCAGGTAATGAGTGGAGCCACAGCCTATGACAGCAATCTGGTCAAATCCCGCGCGGTCGAGAAATCCTTCCAGCGCCTCCCGACGGACATCAAAAGTTTCCAATGTGGAACGCCAAATCTCCGGTTGACTGAGAATCTCTTGCCAAGTGTACGAACTCGATTTCATAGACGCCCTTCCCCCTCTACATCAGCCACAATCACTTCAATCCCTAGTCTCTTCAAGTCGGTCAAAATCTCGGGAGAAGTCTCTGAATCAGTCACCAACGTAGTGATTCGATTTACCGGCGCGATATAGGTGGAGGCGATTTTGCCAAACTTGGTGTGATCGGCCACCACGATCAGTTGCGGGGCCATCCCGATGATCGTGCGGTCAGTCATCACCTCGGGCAAGTAATCGTTGGTCATCCCTGCCTCTAGGCTAATTGCCTGCATGCCCATAATGACCTTATCCACCCGCACCTCGCGCAGAGATTGTTCTGCGATGTGCCCCACCAACGAAAGCTCCGAGCCTCGCATCATGCCGCCGGTGACGACGACCATCACTCCTTCAGCGGCAGCCAACTCGGTGGCGACATTGAGAGCATTGGTGACCACTGTCAGGTTCTTGCGGCCCACCAGGTGGCGGGTGACATAGGCAGTGGTCGAGCCAGAACCAATGAAGACCGACTCGCCGTCGGCTACCAGAGCGGCCGCCTCGCGGCCGATACACTCCTTGCAATGCTCAGCCCGAGCCAGGCGCTGGACCACAGGAGGCTCAGGCAGCGCAGGCGCTGCCGCGACCGCCCCACCATGAGCACGCCGCAGCCTGCCCTGTTCATCCATCTCACGCAGGTCGCGTCGAATCGTGACCTCGCTGACACCCAGACGCCGACTTAGATCCGCAACCGCCACCTGACGGTTGTCATGAAGCTCCTCCAAGATCCTTAGCTGGCGCTCTTCTTTCAACATAGCGATGATCCACCTCCCGGAGAGTGAAGCGAAACCGTAACCGAAAGTATTATATTATAATCGGTCATACTTGTCAACAGTTTCGGTTATATCCGGTCATTACCGAAACCTGAGCAGTCACCCTGCAGGTGCTTACTCTCCGCCAGCGGAGAACTCGCACGCCCTTGCAGAGGCACCGCCCTGGAGTATAATGGAATCAACAACAACAGGTCGAAATGCAGTAGTATCCCTGCCAACTGCGGATAAGTAGCCTGCAGGCGCAATCTGTGGCATAATCCCCTGCGATTTCAGCCCAGGGGGTGCCGAATGAACACAGCCATTTTGCGGGCCGCACTGGTTGCGCTGATACTGGTGCTGGTCGTTCAATTGACGCGCTGGGGACGTGCCCGACAGGATACTCCCCAAGCGAAGGCCAAGCGGTACAGTCGGGGCCGTACCTGCCGACCAGAGTGTCCAGCCTGCCAGGCCGAAGGACATGAGCCTGCGCCGCCACCTCGCCCTGCCGCGCGGGAGAAGAGGAAGGCAGGGGTGTCCACGTAGCGTAGACACGAACTGGCACTTCTGTCCAAACAAGCACTGCTCATGTCTTTGAGGTAGACCCGGACACAGTGAAGGCTTGCCTGGTCAGGGCCGCCGGGCATATGGACGCTGTGTCGAACTATCTGATCCACGACCTACACCTGACACAGGTACAGGTGGACGAACTATGGACTCTGGTGCAGAGTTGGGGAGACAAGGAGGAAGAAGCATCTGCCAGAAAGCGGCGCCGCCAGGGGTGGGTGTGGGCCGGGATTGATCTCATCGCTCATCGCAGATAATAAGGTACACATCACCGTGCCCCTGCTCGACACCACAGATCTGATCATCGTCGAGAGTGTGGAATAGTTGCAAGATTTGGCTATAGCAGGAGAACAAGGAGTGGAAAAATGGCAAAATCAAAGCATACGCCCGTTCTTCAAAATAACGTGGGCATCAAGTCGGCTCTCGTCGAAGGGCCAGATGGCTACACCCTGGGAGCCATCTACATCAACGGCAAACTGCTGGAGACGCCGCTCACCCAAGGGATATTCCGGCTGAGAAATGTCAAGACCCGGCAAGAGCATTGGTTCCTCGCCTCAGAGCCCGACACGTCCGACAGCGCCAAAGCCGTTCTCTCGGGAAAAGGCAAGGTGAAAGGCGTGACCATCTCCTACCGGGTGACCCTGGAGACTCCCCCGGACACTCAGGCCGTTCGCCTTGTCTACGATATCTCCCTGGACAAGGACCTAGAGGATTATGAGATATGCCTGCAATACCACACGGATTATGCCTACCAATGGAAGGCGCATCTTTACCCCTGGGTAGAGGATTCCAAATGGGTGGAACGTGAACGCCTCGACAACATGGGCATTCCGTCAGTTTTCCTCTACTGTGAAGACCGAGCCCTCGGCATTCTCTGGGGCATCGATCCCAACTCGGACTATTTGAACCCCACCACCTGGACCAGGGATTTCGGACTCTATTTCATCGACGGCATCCAGCCGGCCCATTTCCGCGTCGGCGACGGAAAGCTGCGCAAAGACATCAACTATCATTGCCCCATGCAGATCGTCATCACAGACCAAAGCGATCCAGACACCATGATCAAGAGCCTGATGGAGAACTGGATTCGCCTCAACGAGTATCAGGTCATCCCGCTCCACGTCCGCTCCAACGACGAGGCACTGCAACTGTTCGTCGAGGGCCGGCGCGAGAGCACCGAGGCCTGGATACCGGGTAAGGGCTACAGTCTGCACGGCGCGCAGCACACCTTTCTGTATTTCGGCGTGCAGGGAATGGGCGCCTATTTCGACTATTTGCTGTACGAGATGACGGGAGATCCCCTGTGGTGCGAACGCGCCTTCGAGCAGATGGATTTCATCATCCAGGGACAGAACCGCGACCGCGACGACTTTAACTATGGCGCGATCCACACCACCTATCAACTGGAATGGATGGACGACTATGGCCCCAGCGGCCCCGGTTTCAACAGTGACGACCGCTTCAACGTGGGCTACAAACCAGACATCTGCGCTCTTCTGGTGCGCTACATGCTCCTGATGTGGAAACGTGTCAAGGACCACGAGGGCATCGATCACAGCGACTGGTACGAAACGGCCGTCCTGGCTGCCGACTGGATCATCCGCCAGCAGAACAACGACGGCGGGCTGCCACAAAAGGTCCAGATGAAGCCCCTTGAGATGCGCTGGATGGACGACGACTGCAACCTGATGATCAAGCCCTTCAAATCGCGCTCCTCTACCTCGGGGCGGGCGCTCCCGTCGCTGGGGCACATCCACAGGATTACGGGGGAACCCAAGTACAACCAGTTCCTGGAAAACCTGGAGGATTACACGCTCTGTTGCGTACAGAATCAGTACTATTTCACCGGCCATCACCCCGACCTACCGCCGGACGAACTGGAGGAAGCCAGTATCTGGGGGGTCGCCGAGTTCTGGCTCGACCGCTACGACGAGACGGGAGACGAGAGATACCTGCGCCATGCGGAGGCCAACGCCTACCTCGCCCTTTCCTGGTGGTGTCCCAAGGACCTGAGCTGGGTTAAGAATCCCACGCAGGGCGGCTGCGCGGAACAGCAGCATTTCCAGCAGTACTCGGTCTACAATTACCAGAACCGCAAGGTAGGGGGACTGTGGAGGCTGTATCAGAAAACGGGGAACCCACTGTTCCAACAACTCTTTGAACGCACACTGCAGAACATCTACTTCACTCAGGAAACGGAAGGCGGGAACAAGGGCGGCACGTATGAGCGCATCGCCGATCCCTGGCTGGTGCGCGACGAGGTAGACGGCCTACACTTTGACTCTATGGGCTCGAACTATACTAACGAACAGGCCCTCGACTGCTTCTTGCAAACGTTAGAACTCTTCCGTATGGGGAGAAAGCTTTGCCAGGACCTGGCCCACAAAATCTATCCCGATGGTGTCTGCTACTATAGCGAGGACGTGAGCGGCAAGAGCGAGGCCAACCTATCGGCCATTCCCACTACCGGGTCGCTGCAGGTGGTCGTGCCCGGACAAACCGCCAACAGCACCACTTGGACGGAAGAGGCAGGGGAGGCCACGACTATTCAGCACCACCTATGGGGACTGGAACCCGGTAGATGGTACGAAGCGTACAAGGGGAACACTCCCTTAGGCAGGTTCCAGGCCAATGGTGAGGGAGAACTGGCCTTCACGCTGAGCGTCGAGGCAGGCACAACTCACGAGGTGAGAGTAGAGTAGGAGACGCTATGCCAACCGGTGTCAAGATCGCTATCATCGGTGCGGGCAGCGCTGTTCAGGGACAACCGCTGTACCACCTCAAGCAACAGGCGGCGGAACCAGATGGAGACGGGAAACTTTTCCTCGTCCTCCGGCAGGTTGGCCAGAGCAGAGCGCCGGGGTCCCAGCCTGAATAGGTTGTTCCAGCCGGAGGTCTCCGATTGGAAGTAGTCGTTGCCCGATTCCGGGACCTTGTAGAGTACCTTCCGCCAACTGGTGGGGGTTCTCTTCCAGGTGAGGCGGACAATCCGTCGGGCGGCGAGGGCGGCATAGGAAAGAGAGGTTGCTGGACGGCGGCGCGCTTAGCCGGAGAGGGTGGATCGGGGCGCAGCCAGAGATTCTCACCCCGCAGGCTGATCTCGCTGGACTCTGGATGGACGCCGACGCGCACCTCGTAGCGCACGCGGGCGTGACGACCGTTCGCGTGCCGCAGGTTTTCCGGGATCGCTGCCTCCACGGCCATCTAAGGCCTCGCCCTGGCACATCCAGACCAGGTCCTGGACGTCCGGCACACGAGCAGCGACGGCATCGGCCACGCCTTCCCTCTCCTGAACCGCGTCCGCCAGAAATGCTACTGTGTCCAGGAAAGCGGACTGGCCACTGGCGTTGGGGCCGATCAGCACCTGGAAGGGGGCCAGGGATTGTCGGATGTGGCGAAGACAGACATAATTCAGAGTCTCTATTTGTACGATCATCCGCTTACTCCTCGCGGATGAGATTCAAGACCCGCGCCATTCCGCCAGTGCCTCGGCGGGCCAGCGGGCGGGGATCACGTCGGCCACACGGTCACGCTGCTCCCGGTCCAGGGTGACCAGCGTGCTCCCAAAGCGCAGGGCCACGGTGGCGTAGACGGCGTCGCTGCCGCGCAGCCGGTATTGGGCTGCCACGTCGGCGGCCTGCTGAGCCAGGGTCTCATCCAGGGGTGCCAGGACCAAGTGCGGTAGCTTCCGCAGCCTGGTAGCAAAGCAGCGGGCCAGATCAGCGTCATCCCGGCCCCGTCCTACGGCAGCGGCTACCTCCGGCAACAGCAGTGTCGGCACGATGATGGGCACAGCTTGCTCCTGCATCCGGGCCAGCAGGCGGCGACTCTCTTCGTGCCCGGCCTCGTAGGGATTGAAAGCGTTCAGGAAAACGCTGGCATCTATGGTATAGATCGTCGCCACTGTCCACTCCTAGCGCCGCATCTGAGAAAGCAACTCGGCGCTGGTCAAGGGTGACTGCCACCCCCGTCCGATCTCCTCGCCCAGTTCGCTCAGCTCTTCCCAAACCGTTGTCCCACGCTCACCACCGGGCAGCGCCTCGACCTGTGGCACCTCTTCCAGTGGAAGTAATACGCCCACTGGCCGTCCTCGATAGGTGATCGTGTAGCGAGCGCGGTGATCTCTCACATCTCGCACGATCTCCGACGCACGGGTTTTCAGCTCTCTCACTCCCACGTCAGGCATCGTCTACCTCCTTAATAATGTGGTTCTTGATGTGACTACATTATAACTGGTTTGGGTCGAGTGTCAACTCGTACTGGCTGGAGGAGATTCAGAGGCAGCGATCACATCGCTGGCGTTGATGCGCACCGCACCGGTCTGGCGGGCCAACAGGCGACCAAAGGGATCGGGCGCCTGGTAGAGCGTGGGCGTTGTGTCGCAGTGGTAGACCACGTAGAGCCAGTGGCGATCGGGATGGTTGAGGGTTAGGGTCGGGCAGGTAGAATTTGGCACTTGAAGGTGCGAGGCACTTTCAAACTGCGTTACTCATGTTCGGATAGGCCGTTTATGGTGCCATCTCTCGTGACAAAGCTATGCTGTAAGTGCCTTGCACCTGGCTTTGGAAAAGCCCTATGGATGCGGATGGCCCCTGGCGTTCGTATTCCGTATGATGTATAATGTAATGTATAAATACTTGTTTTGACGGTCAGAGTCAATAGACGAGGAGGTGAGCTATGGCGGCCATGGTACGCAAGCAGGTGTACATCGAGCCCCGGCAGGATGACCTGCTCAAGCAGTGGGCAGCGGAGACCGGCATGACCGAGGCCAAGATCATCCGGCAGGCAATTGATCTGTGGGAGGAGTCCGAAGCGCGCAAGTGCCGCGCTCAAGAGGCGTGGCAGAAGGCTCGGACCTTTATCGAGGAGTCAATAGCGCAAGGCCCCGCACCTGGCGGACGGACGTGGACCCGTGAAGAACTCTACGAGGAGCGCTTGAGCCGCTATGGTCGAGATTCTGGTTGACACAAACGTCCTGGTCTACGCCCACGACCGGACGGAACCGGAAAAGCAGTGGCGCGCGCTGGACGTACTGGACCGGCTGGTAGCGGCGGACACCGGTGTGCTCAGCACACAGGTGCTTGCCGAGTTCTACAACACCTCGACGCGCAAGATCGCCACACCGTTGCATCCAGCCCAGGCTTACGAGCAGGTCAAACACTTTTTACAGATTTGGCGGGTGCTGGATGTGACCGGCGCGGTGGTATTGGGGGCCATCCGGGGCGTGCGCGAGCACCAGTTCAACTTCTGGGATGCCCAGATTTGGGCCGTCGCCCGCTTGAACCAGGTGCCGGTAGTGTTTAGCGAGGACTTTCCCGGCGCTGTCATTGAGGGTATCCGTTTTGTGAATCCCTTTGCAGAGGACTTTCAGCCAGAGGCGTGGGGGCTTTAGCCGGATTTCAGCGTTTTGGCGTTTTGTAAGGAGTGGACGTTGGCTGAGAACGACGCGCAGGGCGAGTGGACGCTGCCCGATGTGTGGGCAGTAGCGACTATTGGAGGGATGATCGCTGCTGACGGCATCTTTACCGACGGGGATTGGATTGAAAGCAAAGACCAGGACCCCAATGGCAACGTGAAGTTAGTGCAACTGGCTGACATTGGGGATGGAGTCTATCGAAACAAGTCCAGTCGATACTTGACCAGTGCCAAAGCTACCGAACTTGGCTGCAAATTCCTGTTCCCCCACTCCCCGAGCAACGCCGCATCGTGGCCGAGATCGAGACGCAGTTCACGCGGCTGGATGCGGCGGTGGCGACGCTGGAGCGCGTACAGGCCAACCTGCGGCGCTACAAGGCATCCGTCCTCAAGGTCGCCTGCGAGGGGCGGCTCGTCCCCACGGAGGCGGAGCTGGCCCGCGCGGGGGACCGCGCCTATGAGCCCGCCGACCAATTGCTGGCCCGCATCCTGGCCGAGCGCAGCGCTCGCTGGGAAGCGGAGCACCCCGGCAAGCGGTACAAGGAGCCTACACCGTCGGATATGGAGTCCCTGTCGGAGTTGCCGGAAGGCTGGGTGTGGGCGTCGTTGCCACAACTAGGTGAATTGAACCGAGGTAAGTCAAAGCATCGTCCTCGGAACGATGAACGGCTATTTGGAGGGTCTTATCCCTTCATCCAAACAGGAGAAATCAGACAAGCGGAAAGTACTATAACAACCTATTCGCAAACCTACAGTGAGTTCGGATTGGCACAAAGCCGACTATGGCCGAAAGGGACTCTATGTATCACAATCGCTGCCAACATCGCGGAAACGGCCATTCTTGGTTTCGATGGGTGTTTTCCCGATAGTGTCGTGGGCTTCATACCTGAGAACAGCATTGATGCGCGTTTTGTCGAATACTTCATCCGGACAGCCAAAGAGGAACTGGAACGCTATGCACCGGCAACCGCACAGAAGAACGTAAATCTGCGAACTTTGCGTGGTGTAGCAGTTCCCCTTCCTCCTCTCGCCGAGCAACACCGCATCGTCGCCGAGGTCGAGCGACGGCTGTCGGTGGTCACGGCGCTGGAGACAGCGGTGGTTGCGGCGCTGGCGCGCACCCGAAGGCTGCGGCAGGCGGTGCTCAAGCGGGCTTTCGAGGGCCGGCTGGTGGAGCAGTACCCGGACGATGAGCCGGCGTTGGTGCTGCTGGAGCGTATTCGCGCACAGCGGACATCCGGGCTGCCCGCCAAGGGAAAGCAGAAAGTGAAACAGATGCGGTTGCCGACTGTGTAAGGAGCCGATCACAACAGCCATCCACAGGAGGTTTGTGGTGCAAGACGAGTTCGTCAATGTCAGAATTCTGGATAATTTCTATCAAACGTCGAGTTTCTTCCCCATGCCAGTCGTGCTTGTGAGCACGGTCGCAGAGACGGGGCAGACGAACCTTGGCCCCTACTCGCTTTGCTTTCCGTACATCGTTGTCGGAGAACATTCCATGCTCCTGATCACCCGGGAGGACAGCAACACCAGCCTCAATATCCAACGCACCGGTGTGTGTGCCATCAACTTTATCCCCGATGACAAAAAGTACACCCGCAACTGCGTCATGCTGGGTTATCCAGGTGAGACGACGGAAGAAAAGATGGGGAACAGCGTCTTCACACTGCTGCCTTCCACCCGGACCGCAGAAGAACGGCAGCCCGGCGTCCAGTACCCCGAAATCGTGCACGAGGCCATTCAGGTCTTTGAATGCACCTGGGATCAGCGCTACCCCATAAAAACGGAACACGCCCCAGAGAGTCCAGAATCCCGCTTTGTCTTGCGTGTGGACAAGATCGTGATGAAAGAGCGCTGGCGCGACTGCCTGTCTACGGGGAAAGACTTCCCACGTTTGCCCATTGACTATGGGTTCCGCGACAATGCCTACTTCTGGTTCACCAAAGGGGCGCGCCCTTATAAGGCGCCGATTCCCAGAGAAAAGGGGGTGACGGCAGACGCGGTACGGTTCGCTGCGGAGCGGGTTGACCCAGACGTAAAGTGGCAAGAGGAAGCCTATGCCAGGCTGGTCAAAGTGCCCCGCATCTTTCTGACCAGAGTCATCACAGAGTGTGTTAGAGCGGCCCAAGAAGAAGGCGTCACCGAGATCACGCCCGAATTCCTGGACACGGTTCGGGACAAGAGAAACAAGGACAAAGGGCGATAGCACGATGACGAAAAAGACCACGAAAACCGGCAAAGAGTTAGAGCGGCAGGTAGCGGACGCTTACCGGGCCATCGGCGCGCGGAAGGTGGAGCACGACGTGGAACTGGCCGGGCACCAGATTGATGTCTACGTCGAGATGGAAACCGCCGACCGCGCATTGCACCGTATCGCCGTCGAGGCCAAGGACTACAGCAAGCCTGTCGGTATCAAGATCGTCCGCGATTTCAGCGAAGTGGTGAACAGCCTTCGTCGCCTGGGGGAAGTGGACGAGGGCGTGATCGTCTCGACGAACGGCTTCAGCAGACAAGCCCGTAACCGTGCCAGGGAAGAGGGCCTGCGCCTGCTTGAATCGGCCGACCTGGCGGCGATGGCCGGAGGGCCTGACCTGGCGCAGATGCGCGCCGACTACCTGGCCTCCCTGCGCCAGCGCTTCGAGTACCTCGATCTGGGCGGGATCGCGCCGAGGGTGCAGAACCGCACGGTCAAGCTGCGCATGGACGACGTGTTCGTGCCCGTGCAGGCGCGCCCCGAATTGGAAGCTCACGACGAGTGGCCTGATTGGATGGAGGAACCGGAGAGTGAGCCGGAGAGTGAAGAGATCGCCCTGCGCATGCTGGCCCGGAGCCGCCGGGAAGTGGAGGCACAACCGGTGGAGATCCCCGACCTGCTGCGTCGCCCACGAGTGGTGGTATTGGGCGATCCCGGCTGCGGCAAGAGCACGCTCCTGCGTCACGTCGCCCACGCCATAGCCTGTGGCAAGCCCGAGGTCGGTGAAGCTGTGCTGGAACGGTTGCCCATCTTTGTGCGCATCGTGCAGTTCTCGCAGGCGCAGGTCGAGGACGGTACGCTCACGCTGGATACCTACATCCGCGAGGTGTGCGAGCCCAGGTGGGCCCCTCTCTTCCAGCACGCGCTGGACGCCGGTGAAGCGCTGCTGCTTCTGGACGGACTGGACGAAGTGGTTGACGCCCACCAGCGCAAGGGAGTCGCCGAGGCCATCCAGCGGTTGGTGGCCGACTATCTCGGCAACGGTTTCCTGGTGACCAGCCGCATCGTGGGCTACCAGGCCGCGCAGTTGAGCGGCGACTTCTCCCACCACACCATCCAGCCGCTGCCGCCGGAGCGCATCGCCGAGTTCGTGGAAAAGTGGTATGCGGCCATCGAGCGCGAGGCTGGCGAGGCCGAGTTGAGTGAGGAGGTGCAGGAGCGCGCCGAGGAGTTGGGCCGCGTCATTCAGGAGCGGCCGGGCATCCGCCGGCTGGCCGAGAACCCGCTCCTGCTGACCATCATCGCGCTGGTGAACTGGCGCGGGCGCAAGCTGCCCAACCGGAGGGTGGAGCTCTACGCCCACGCCGCCGAGACGCTCATCGCGAGCTGGCCCTACCGGCGGCAGGGGGTGGTGCTGAACACCGAGCGTGTGGTGCGCTTGCTTAGCCCCGTGGCCTACCGCATCTTTGCCACCCGCTCTGGCGGCGACATCGCCGAAGATGATCTGCTGATCATCCTCAGCGACGCCATCTGCCGCGTGGACGGCGTGGATGAGCGCACGGCGAACGTCTACGCCGTCGAATTCCTGGAGCAGATCAGCGAGCGCAGCGGCATCTTTCGCGAGCGGGGGTACGACGAGCGCGGGCGGCGCGTGTTCGGCTTCCTGCACCTCACCTTCGCCGAGTACTTTACCGCCCGCCGCCTGGCCGGGTTGTGGGAGGGGCTGGAGGACGCCGACGCGCGGCGTCCGTTTCTGCGCCAGTACGCGCACGTGCCCCGCTGGCGCGAGGTAGTACTGCTGATGGCGGGTGACGTGGGGTTGCGCGATAACGACCGCGCCGAGCGCGCCACGCGGCTGTTGGGCGATATTCTGGAGTTAGGCAGCAACTACGAGGAATGCCTGCACCGCGATCTGCTGCTGGCAGGCGAGTGGTTGGCCGACGATCTGCGCGTGCAGCCCCCGGCCGCGCGTTACGTGCTGGATAGCCTGCTAAAGCTGGCGCTGGAACCGGGCGTGGGCGGACCGATTGTCGCCATCTTCCGCGTGATGCGCGGGACAGCCCACGGCCAGCACGTGCTGGAAGGGTTGCTGGCGCAGTTGGAGGATGAGGACGGGAGGGTGCGGTGGAGGGCTACGTTGGCGCTGGGTGGACTGGGCGACGCGCGGGCGGTGGAGGGGTTGCTGGCGCAGTTGGAGGATGAGGACGGGAGCGTGCGGCGGAGTGCAGCGGAGGCCCTGGGTCATATTGGCGACGCGCGAGCGGTGGAGGGGTTGCTGGCGCAGTTGGAGGATAAGGACAGCAGCGTGCAGTGGAGGGCGGCGGAGGCCCTGGGTCGTATTGGCGACGCGCGAGCGGTGGAGGGGTTGCTGGCGCGGCTGGAGGATAAGGACAGCAGCGTGCGGTGGAGGGCGGCGGAGGCCCTGGGTCGTATTGGCGACGCGCGGGCGGTGGAGGGGTTGCTGGCGCGGCTGGAGGATAAGAACAG
>Ga0114922_10005452_pt1 | contig 11736 bp, 6 predicted proteins | sample AartaG_FD_100975 | JGI IMG/M metagenome (GOLD analysis project Ga0114922, IMG submission 100975) | Deep subsurface microbial communities from Aarhus Bay to uncover new lineages of life (NeLLi) - Aarhus_00045 metaG | ecosystem: Environmental > Aquatic > Marine > Oceanic > Sediment | place: Aarhus...
AAATAAATTCCGCATCCTGGGTAATATTATAAGTATTATTCTTCCATCTTATAAAACCTAAGTCTATTAAGCTTGCCGATACTGTCAGATTCTCTATTGGTTTATAATGAATTCCCAAATCTATAGCTAATCCCTTATTCCCGGTTATCATTTTGATATAGTCTGATGAGCTTAAATTTTCTTGTTTGTTAATACTATCGAATATGAAATCTCCGTCACTATCAGTGGCAATATCCATTAACGGCAAAGTAGCATTTATGTCAAACCTGGAACTTGCTGTCCAATCCATATCTGTATTCAACGTTATATCAGTTTTTCGTGTTGATATATTTGCATGACCAAACAATATTTTCCCTCTGGCGCCTACTATAAGCTGATCATTTATTTCACGTGAAACACCCACTGCAAATTCCAGCATGCTAAATGCTTCAATTCCTAAACCACTAAAATCAAATTCATCTCCAATTTCATTACCTTTTATTAATAACTTTAATAAATCCCCGGGATAGGAAAATCTGAAGGAGGCCCTTTCAGTGAGTTCATAGCTATAGTACATTTCACCTGATTCGAATCCGAAAGATATGATGTTGGTACTTAATTCAGCAGAAATAAAATTACTTTTTCCTAATTTATCCAGAAAATCATTCTGAGATTCCAGGGTATTAAAGAATAGTTTTGTTGAATCACCTTCCTGCCACATCACATCATTCAGGCTAAATCCGCTATTTTCGATATTTACCTGGAAAGGAGAAAATACCGGTAATCCTATATAGAAATTACATCCCGGCCGTGTAGCAGGATTCACTAAATGGGATTGCGGAACCCCACCCATATAATAAAGAATATTGCTTTGCTGAGCAAGGATGAAATCACATTTAAATAAAATAATTATAATATATATTAGGGTTAACCTGTGAATGTTCAGTTTAATAGTTGGCATAATTGACTTCATGAGGGCTTTCATATTTTTTGGTTAAAGTTAGTTGCTAGTCACCATTATCTATATAAAGAATTTCAGCATCAATGTTAAATCTGAAATCCAATGAATAATCTTTCATGATTTTTACTGATCTTACAGGGCTGCTAACATCATTTATGCCTATGCCGGCACCATATGAAGAAAAGCTTGCTACAACAATTATCTTATTTGCTTCATTAAAGAAATTATCAATCTCGTTTTGATCAAGGATTATTTCTCCCCGAAACTCCCTGACATCTTCCAGGGATGTTAATCCATACTGATCTACCGGGGCTGCATTAAGGAAAAATTCATCGCCGGATTCATTCAGTTGTAATGTATCAAGATTTGTTCCGGTAATCGAATCATAAAGAATCATATTAGCATCCAGATTAACAGGAAACTCATTTCTAAAGCTGTATGATAATCCGGCATGTTCAATATAATCAATTTCATTACCTGAATCAATTTTAAAATCAAGGTTAAATGTATCTCTAAACTGCAAATTAGCCCTGAATTCAAGAGGAACTTCAATCTCCATGCCTAAAAGAATCTTACTATCATAAAAAACAAAATTTGTACTTGTTGTATCTCCGTCAGGATTCGTCATAACTGATATACCAAATCCGATTTCAACAGGTGGGGGAAATACCAGAAAGGAATCAATATTTGGTATTGTAGCACGACTAATTTCGAGGGCACCGCTCACTTCAGGATTTAAATAGTCTGAGGAAACCACCATAGTATCCATATCCGGATCTACAATAACACTATCACCATCTTCGAAATATCCTTTAATAAACATGTCAAATCCTATAGGTACACCAAATGAATGAGTATAAATCAACTTGATACTTGGATTAGTTACAGCAAATTCCCCGCTGAGCCCTTCAATATTCTCCAGCCCGGTCTCAATAACAGTATCCTTATCAAATGAGTAATCTCCTGCATAGCCATAAACTGCATCGAAATCTTCTAATCCTTCAATTGAAAAAACAATATCTGTTTGGCTATTGGCTTTGATTATATCTCCGGCTTCAACAGCCATATTTATTGTAAAATCAACATCAATATAACTTGCTCCTGTTACTGAATTATCCGGAGATATTACAGCGTTTTCCAGGGGAATTACTACCGTAGTATCAAAATCTCCGGCAGCTCTTACGCTTAATGGCACAATTTCAATTAATGCTGAACCATTAATTTTTACAGCAGGTATAACAATCTCCAGGTTTCCGGCAATATTAAATGAAGATGATATATCCAGCTGTATATACCCGGTATTCATAACAAGGCTGTCCAGACGCATATTATTTTCAAGTTGTAATTCAAATGATTCTTGCTGATTTATTGGATATGTCATATCAAAAAATATGGGTATATCAACCGGAATAGGTTCAGTTGGTATGGTATAAATGATGCTATCCTGATCAGGTATATCCACAACACTGGAAACATCAAAATCAAAAACAGAATCCATTTTAAGGTATAATATTATCTCGTCACCTCTAAATACCAGAATTGAATCCTCATCCTCCTCGTTAATCAAATCATCAATAAAAAATGAACCTTTGATTAAAGGAGCGTTTATACTTGGATTATACTCAATACGGTTAGACATTTTATCAAAATCCAGCTTGTCTTTCATGCATGAATGAAAAATAAAAACCATACAGAAAAGCAGAAATACCTGAATTTTTAAAAGTTCTTTAATAGGTCTCATAACTATAATTATTTTTGTTTTCATTGTACGATATAATTAAGCAGAAAGTTATCGTCGCTCCCTACAACCAAATTAAACTGCGATGAGGCATTATTAAAATACCCTATGCTGAATAAAGTACTTCCTGCAAGAGGAAATCCCTTATAAATCGATCCATCATTATTTACCAGGTATATACGATTTTGGTCTTTGGAAATAATACCTAATTTCCTGTCGGAATATGAAAAGTAATAATATACAGGGCTCAAGGTAATATCTTCATCAAAGTTATAGTCAAATAGCCTGGTTTTATCATTTTTATATACAACCAGAGTTCCCTTGTCTAAAAAAATAAAATCCTTGGTTCCATCACCGTCCATATCTTTATAATCAAAAAAGTGATTAGGTGTAAAGTTATTAAAATTCATCTTTTTTATTTTTCCATCAAAGTAAATAAAATAGACAATTCCTGCAGTATCTGTTATAGCAATCCGGGATTTTGCCAGATTATCAGTATGATCAAGCAAATAATTGTTGTTCACTGATATTGGAAATATATCCTGAACATCAATCCTGGCCTTACCTTTACGGTCAAGAATATAAGTTTTAAAATTATCTCCAAAAACAATATAATCTTTATTATCTATCCTGAAATGATTTATTGTATGATTAACATAACTCTCAGTTTTATCAAATTGCCAGCCACTTAATAGTGACCCGTCTTTCGAATAGGCATATATATGCTTATCTTCACATGCTATAAAAATCCGGTAATTTTTATTATTCTCATAATCGAATAACGACATCCCATTTGTAGCAGGAGATCTGAGTTTAACCGGGTATCTTTCAATATAGTTCCCATTCCTGTCTATAATATGTATGTAATTCTTTGTACTGAAAAGTATCTGTAATTTATCATTCTTATAATAGTCAATCTGATATATTTTACTATTTATTGCCTCAGGAATATTAACTTTCCACAATATCCGGCCCGCTTTATTTATTAAGTAAATATTTTTCCTTAAATCCTGAACAAATATTTCGTTTTGGTCTGTATAATGATTTTTAACAAACTGGGGTTTAAAATCAATCACTGTATCCATAAGACTTTCCCAAACAGTATGCGGTTTATAATTATATTTGGAAATATATTTCAGAAATATGTTATTATAAATTAATCCGTTACTTGTATTTAACTGAAATCCAAAGACCTGGACTTTCTGGAATAACTGAATATTTTCTTCCCATTCTTTAAATATTTCGCTTGTAATATATTTTCTATAATTTGCAGGCGAACGTCCAAGGTTAGTATAAAAACTTATAGATGAACGCGGAGATAAATTATTCTTATATTCTTTATAAGCATAGTCTGTTATAATCGTTTTCTTCAATACATTGCTGAGTATGAAATTAGATAAAGATTTTACCGAACTGCCAAATATCACGTGATTTTCAATAAAAGTAAAATATGTTTCTCCTTCAAAGTTAAATAACTCTCCAAATATCTTACCGGTAATATTTTTAACAGGCAGTTTATAAATAGGATAAGACAATTCACTATCTATCCTGCAACTATATGACAATTTATTAACCGCTATTGAACTTTTCCGCGCTGCTTTTTCAAGTATGTTTAATAATTTTTTTTCCGCCTGGCTCTTACTTTTTGTTTTAAAAATAACAAAGGTATTTAAATCTCCGTTATTTGCTTCACTATCCCCCATTGCAATAGTCATTTCGTTATCAATAATAACCAGGAAATCGTTAATTATATCTATATTATATTTATTTCTTATCAGGTTTATTTCTTTAAGATATCCCTTTAATCTTCCTAGTTTCCGCAAATAGTTTTTATAATTCTCAAAATAAGAATTAAAATCTGATAAAGAAATAACCATAAATGTTGAAATAAATGATGGCAATATATTGTCAACATATATTTTTTGCGGATTCTGATTATTAAAAAGATTTGCAGAATAATTTAAGGAGTCAGAATAATGTGTAAAACCATTAAGCAGAATAATATCTTCCTTTATGTTCATATCAAGTTCTGCCCAATTTGCAAAGTAATTGTACGACCTTATCTTTGATTTAAAGTTTTGGTTAATACATGTTGAGATAACTTTAGGTATATTTTTAAAATTCAGTAATAAATTAGCATCAACATTCTTCCCTGCAGTCGCTAAAACTTCCTTAAATCCGGGCTGATGTTCTATAGATTTTGACATATCTAATTGTCTTACAGCGTCCTCAATTAAAATTGAAGAAAAACTTAATATAAAAAGACCATCTGTTACCGTATAAGAAAAGTTGTTTACCGGTTTTTCATTTAATAATCTGATATCATATAAATCCCTGCCTTCATACTTCCTGGGAGTTATTGTTCCTAAATTAATTAATAATTCAGAAATTAATTCATTAATCTTATTTTCTCCAAGACCTTTAGGTAATTTAAAGCAATAAATAAAGCTAACCTTTGCCCTTCCGGTGTAATGTGCTGAAATGTAAGATGGATTATTTAAAAGAAGTGCTCTTATAACAGGATATTTCGAGATTAATACCTCAAGATAACTTATTTGCCGGTCAATCCTGCTAAAGACTTTCAATTTTCTGAATTCTTCCCAGATTTTGCTATTCTTCTGTGTATTTTTAACCAGACTTTGAAAATCATTAATCCGTATAATAAAAGATGCATCCAATGGAATTGCTTTTAACGGCTCACTTGATACTACAGGCCTATTCCTGAAGAATAAGAAACCTAAAAAAATTAGTACAGCGATGAATAAAACAATCACATATATAAAAGCTCTCTTAGTTAACATATTCACACTTAATAGCTCTTTATTCAAAGTTATGAAATTAATCTATTCAACAAAATCTTTATTACTAACACATCAGGTTGCATCTATTGAAAGCTCCGGAATTTTTCATAATAGTCAAATGGAATAGTTTTTGTTAATATTTATGAATTCTTATACTTTTGGGGATTATGAAAATTATATACTGCATATTTCTCTTGTGTGTTTCCTTTATTTACTATTCAGCAGGGCAGGAAATTGTTATACTTAATTCTTCAACAGGAGTTCCTATTGAAAATGTTGCTGTTTATAACCAGGATAAGTCGATATCCACACTGGCCAATCAAGAGGGTAAAGCTGATATTTCAGCGTTTAATAAAACTGACAGTCTGTATTTTCAACATACAGCATACGATATTTTAATTTTAACGAAGTCAGAAATCCTGACAAATAAGTCCAGAATATTGCTAAACAGAAAAAATATTTTAATTGAAGATATAGTAATTTCACTTGATAAATTTGGTGAAGATAAAAAAGAAATACCGCATATGGTTGACGTTATCATGGCAGATAAAATTGAAAATAATACTTCCCAGACTTCCGCAGATATTCTAACAAGCACTGGAAATATTTTAGTCCAGAAAAGTCAGGGGGGAGGAGGAAGCCCCATCCTCAGGGGATTTGAAGCCAATAAAGTCCTATTGGTAATAGATGGGGTTAGAATGAACAATGCAATATACAGAAGCGGACATCTGCAAAATTCAATCACAATTGATAATAATATCCTGGAACGAACTGAAATTATCTATGGCCCGAATTCCATAGTCTATGGCAGCGATGCACTGGGGGGTGTTATACATTATTATACAAAAGATCCCCTACTGAATGAAGAAGAACAAAAAACTGTCTTGCAGACTACTGCATATTCCCAATATTCATCAGCTAACAATGGAAAAGTTTTACATTTCAATTTTAATATAGGTGCTAAAAAATTCGGATCACTTTCAAGTGTTACCATAAGTGATTATGGCAATATAAAAATTGGCAAACTTAGAGCACCCTTCCTGGATGATACCTATGGAAAAAATCTTCATTATTTTAAAAAAATTGAAGGAACCGATTCAACAGTTATCAATCCTAATCCTGAAATCCAGATGAACACCGCATATAAACAATATGATATCCTGCAAAAATTGAAATATTCTCCAAACAGTCTGCTTGATTTTGTTTTAAATATACAGTATTCAACATCGTCAGATATTCCCCGCTATGATCAATTAAACTCTTATAAAGGAGAAAATCTGAAATTTGCCAGGTGGGATTATGGCCCCCAAAAAAGGCTGTTCGCATCTCTAAAATCAATCCTTAATCATTCAACTCCATTTTTTACCACTTTTAACAGTATTCTGGCAATTCAAAAAATTAATGAGGACAGGATTACAAGAAAATTCAGGAATATTAATGAGATTCACCAGGAAGAACTTCTTTATATGTATTCAATAAATTTTGATCTATTAAAAATTCATACTCAAAGTATTAAAACTCACTATGGAGTTGAATTTGTCTATAATAACCTGGAATCCCGTGCATTTAGACGTAATAGAATAAATAATTCCGTTGCAGATACCTTAACGCGCTATCCTGACAAGGGAAATAATACATATGATTTGTCAGCTTACATTAAAAATAAGTGGAATATCAGTTCCAGATATATTTTATCAGGCGGTATAAGATTTAACTATTCACACTACGCTTCAGAATTTGAGTATAATTCAAATTTTTATAATTTGTCATTTTCAGAAATTATTCAAAGTAACAAAGCTGTAACAGGAAGCCTGAGTTTAATTTATTTACCGGTTAAAGATCTGAAACTTAATCTTATATTTTCATCTGGCTACAGGAATCCAAATATTGATGATTATGGAAAAATAAGAGAAAAGGGTGGAGACCTCATGATCCCAAATAATAATCTTAAACCTGAATATTCTTATAACGGTGAATTTGGATTTTCAAGAACATTTGATGGTTATATCCAAATCAACGGCTCATTATTCGTTAATATTCTGAAAAATGCAATTATCAGAACTCCTGCACAATTAAACGGGGCATCATCATTTATTTTTAAAGATGATACATTAAAACTAATTAAAAATTATAATGCTGCAGAAGCTGTTATTTATGGTACCAGCTTAAATATTATATCTGACTTAAACTCAAACATAAGTTTCAGAGCTACATTTAATTACACATATGGTAAAAACTTATCGGATACTCTTCCCCTTTCGCACATTCCTCCAATTTACGGCATAACAGCAGTTAGTTATCAATTGAATAAAATAAATAACGAAATATATATCTGTTATAATGGGTGGAAACGAATGAAAGATATGAACCCATATGGAGAAGATAATGCAGATTACGCAACTGAAGACGGCTTCCCCGGATGGTTCACTTTAAATGCCAAAACTAACTACAGAATCACTAAAAGAATATCCTTACTGGTTGCAGTGGAAAATATTCTTGATTCCTTTTACATGCCTTTTGCGTCAGGGATTGCAGCGCCCGGAAGAAATTTTGCCGGATCTGTTAGAATGAAATTATAAGTCCCAAATACAGCATCGACCTGATAAACACCATCATCTTTTTCCGGCCTTTGCTGATAACAAAATTTTGAAATCTCAAAAATCTTGTCGAAATTAGTAATTAAGTCATGCATATGCAGGTATTTTTACTTTAGGGAATACTTACATTATACAATGTTTAAGCACTAGACCCAAATTACTCAATGCATACAAAAAATATTTAGATTCGGTGAAGATAAAATTCCTTAAATATCTGGTTTTTATCTTTGTTGTCATATACCAAATGACAATTTCATTAGCAAATGATTCTAGTGTAAATAAATCATCTATTCTATTAAAACCGTTATCCGGAGAAAAATCAAACTACTGTGGAGATAATCAGTATAATAAAGTCGGAGAAAGAATTAAAACACCAATAAGAGTAAAGGTTATAAATAAAAAAACCATACCTGTTCCGAATTTCCCGGTTAAATTCAAAATAATTTCATTCCCTGATAAGTCAAAAGGGCAATACCTTGAAGATACAATAGTATATACCGATTCATCGGGTATTGCCGAAAATTTCTTTTACTTTGGTTCGCATGATGGCCAGTATGAAGTCCTGGCTAATATTCAGTCTGATTCAGATAAAACTTTTCAGGTTTTCAAACTTTTTGCCCGAAAATCAAATTGGGTATTTATATTAATTATTGGCCTTATCGGAGGTCTGGGACTATTTCTCTTTGGAATGAATTTACTTAGCGGAGGTTTGCAAAAATCAGCCGGTGACAGAATGCGAAGTATTTTAAGTACATTAACATATAATAGATTTGTAGCTGTTTTTGTTGGTATCTTTACTACTGTAATCACGCAAAGTTCAAGTGCTACAACAGTAATGCTTGTAAGTTTTGTAAACTCCAGGCTTATTCGTTTCAGGCAATCAATAGGGATATTTTTAGGCGCTGCTATCGGTACTACAATCACTGTTCAGATAATCGCATTTAAACTCAGTGACTATTCATTACTGATGATAGGTATTGGCTTTGGAATGTACATTATCTCAAAAGGTCAGAAATTTAAACATATTGGAGAAGCCTTACTGGGTTTTGGAGTGCTTTTCTTTGGAATGCATATTATGTCAAGATCAATGTATCCCCTTCGATCATATCAACCATTTATTGATATGATCCTTACACTTGAAAATCCTCTTTTAGGAATACTAATTGGAACAGCTCTTACAGCATTAATTCAAAGCAGTGCCGCATTTATCGGCATTATAATTATTCTTGCAGGTCAGGGATTTATAAGTCTTGCAGGGAGTATCCCCCTTCTTCTCGGAGCTAATATCGGAACCGCCATTACAGCAATACTGGCAAGTATTAATTCTTCAAGAGAATCCAAGCAGGTTGCTCTTGCCCACACATTATTTAAAATAACCGGCGTACTGATATTGATCTGGTGGATACCTGAATTCGTACGAATAATTGAGTCTATTTCTCTGAAAAATATATTACCCGACGAACCAATTAATACCCTTTCAGAAAGATTACCAAGACAAATTGCAAATGCACATACTGTTTTTAATATAATTCTTGCATTAATCTTCCTGCCGTTTACCATATCATTTTCAAAAGTTGTAAATAAGATTCTTCCCTGTAAAATTGAAGAATTATTCCACCCGAAAACCAAATACTTAAATGACAGCCTGATTAAAACTCCTTCATTAGCGCTAAGTGAAGCTAAACAGGAAGTTCTAAGAATGATAAATATCATAAAAAAAATGACAAGAGATATCATTTTTCCTTTTATGGAAAAAGATGTTGAAATACTGAAAAGAATTGAACAACGTGGAGAAGAGATCAATTTCTTAAAGAATGAAATAAATACCTATTTACTAAAAATAGCCAGAGAAAAAATAAGTTCAAAAATGGCCAGGGAGATTTACCAAATGATGTTCGCTGTCAAGGAATTTGAGCAAATTGGCGATATAATATCAACAACCCTGAAACAACATGCTACGAATTGGTGCAATGATAAGTCTGATTTCTCCTCCAAAGGGAAAAAGGAAATTCTTGAATATCACTCATTGACAATTAAACAGATTACAAGAGCATCTAATTTGTATAAAGAATTTGATTTGAAGAAAGCAAAAAAAATGAAATTGAAATATGAAGAAAACAGGGATCTGTTTATAGAATTAGAGAAGCAACACTATAAGAGGTTAAAAAAGGAAGTTGAAAAATCTGTTGAAAGCAGTAAAACACATCTTGAATTAATGACAATGCTTAAGTTAATCAATAGCCATATTACTAATACTGCAAGAATTTTATTGCAATAAAGAAAAATCCAACAATGCCAGGTATAAATCCAAAAATAGAAGGCAGCTGGAAAGAAATTCTAAAGGATGAATTTAGTTCTCAATATTTTACTGAACTAAAAGAATTTCTTATTGAAGAAAAAAAGAAATTTAATATTTATCCTCCGGGCAAATTAATTTTCAATGCTTTTAACAGAACAGCTTTTGAAGAATTAAGGGTAGTAATACTTGGACAAGATCCATATCATGGAAAGGGTCAGGCTCATGGACTTTGTTTTTCTGTCCCTGAAGGCATTTCACAACCTCCATCGCTGCTTAATATTTTTAAAGAACTAAAATCAGACCTGGGCATACCTATTGCAAACCATGGCAATCTGGAAAAATGGACATCTCAGGGGATTTTACTCATAAATGCGACTCTTACAGTTAGAGCAAATCAGGCCGGTTCACATCAAAACAAAGGATGGGAAAAGTTTTCTGATGTAGTTATACAAAAGATCTCAGAAAAGCGGGCAGGAATAATATTTCTCCTTTGGGGGAGTTATGCCCAGGCTAAAGAGCTGCTAATTGACAAAAATAAACATTATGTACTTAAGGCTGCACATCCCTCACCTTTTTCCGCTCATAATGGCTTTTTTGGATGTAAACACTTTTCAAAAACCAACGATATCCTCAGCAGACACGGACTGGAAAAAATTGACTGGAGAATTTAGAGCTTAACCTGAAAATTGAAAGAATCATGGAAAGGTTTGTTAAAACCTCATACCTAAATTAAACCCAAACCAGCCTCTTGTGCTATTTCTTCTGTCAGCAATATTAAATGCCCAGGATGGCGCAATTTCATCAGCAGAATCTCTAAAATTTGAAATTAAAAGATTAAAAGAGGGCCCTGCGAAAATACTGAAATGGTCTGCTATCTGATAGTTAAAGCTTATCTTTAACATATTCAGTTGATTATACTCCCAGTTTTCCCAGAAATGCTTATTAACATGATAAGCATGCATTTCTATATCTAGTGATTTATTTTGCTTCAAATCAATATTTGTGCCTACTCCAAAACCAGCACCGGCATTAAAATCACTTACAACCGGTTTATATCCCAGGCTGAATATTGTATATAAACGTCTGATTCCAATCTTAAAAGAGGCATTCATAAAAAATGTTTCATTACCCCAGAATTCAAACCTTCTGTAACCTCCTTTTTTTACGATACTTAAAGGTGCAATTGGGATTCCATCAATTGTATCACAAATATTAATAAATCCTGCGATTTGTATTCCCTTTACATTTCTTGCAGCATTTAAAAATCCGGCTATGCGAATCCCATCAAAATCATCAGAGGCATTTAAGAATCCTGCTATCTGAATCCCATCAAAATCACCGGTAGTATTTAAAAATCCGGC
>Ga0114922_10005453_pt1 | contig 11736 bp, 10 predicted proteins | sample AartaG_FD_100975 | JGI IMG/M metagenome (GOLD analysis project Ga0114922, IMG submission 100975) | Deep subsurface microbial communities from Aarhus Bay to uncover new lineages of life (NeLLi) - Aarhus_00045 metaG | ecosystem: Environmental > Aquatic > Marine > Oceanic > Sediment | place...
GGACCCGTAGCCTAGCATGGCCGTTTTTATTCCACTATAAGCGGTGTAAATAGGGCGTCAGACTTCTAATCTGAATGTCGCAGGTTCGAAATTTTGAGTTGATTTAAAATTCAAACGAATATCCTGCCGGGTCCGCTATAATATATATAAAAATTTTGATCGGTTACTTTATGTCCTAATGATAATCGAAAAAAATTAAGGTTTAATAAATTAATAATTCATTAATAGGGTGTTTTTTTTTAAATTGAATCATTACTATTGATTAATTATTTTTAAATTATACCTCTAAATAATTGATTTTATGCTTAAGAAAAAAATTTTTATACATCAAAATATCCCATATGCGTTTAATTGGAATATCAATCATCATAAAGCAAAATTATTTCAAAATAATCCGAATCGAGAGGAATTTAGAAATCTTGGAACATATTTTAAAAAAGTCTATCAAGGAACTATTCCAAATGATTTATTTAATCAAAAAGGTCTTCCGCGCGTCTCACAATTTAAAATCAGAGGCTTGAAACCTGCTTTTATGGCCAGTTTTAGTAAAAGCTTAATTCGGGAAGGAAAAATTAAACTTCATAGTTCCGGTTCAAGATTACCAAAATTTGTGAACGATGTCTTCGAAACTTATAAAACTAGTGAAATCGGAAAAAAACCGGGCCATGAACCAATTCTAAAAAACATTTTAATAAGAGATGAGAATTCAGTTGCAATTGAGATTCCAATATGGAAAAAAATTAGAAATGGTTATATCACAGGTCACATCGATCTCATCCAAATTGAAAACGGCATTGTAAAGGTAATAGATTATAAACCCGAAGGAAATTTTTTGCTTTCGTTGCCCCAAGTCGCTACATACGGACTTTTCATTAAGTCATTGTTTAATTTGCATGAGATTAAATGCATTTCCTTCAATAAAAAGGAAGCTTGGGAGTATAACCCTTATATTTTATTGACGGACATTAAAGACTATCTAATATCACAGCGAATTATTGAAAGAAAATGGGAGGAATTCATAGAATAAGCTAAAATTATTTAAATTTTCCCTTCCCTTTTCGCTTTTTATCTTCTTCTTCTTCTATCGTAACATATTTTCGGAGAAGTATATAACTCAAAATCAAACCAATAACTTCAAGGATTATACCAGTAGCTGCAATCGTACTACCATTAAAATCAGATTCCCTTAATAGAACAGCAATTCCTAGACCAGAAGTAGCGAGTACAAAAAGAATAAATCCTTTTAGAATTTGAGAAAATGAATCTTTTATGTATCCTAATCCTGTTTTTAATCCTGACATGATTCAATTATATGTGCTTAATGATATTTTAAATTGAAATTGTAACTAAATTAAATTATAATAATTTTAATATTTTTGTTATTTTAAAAAGGAGTGATTAGTTATTTCTTTGGTTTCTGCTTAAATTTTAAATAGAGAGCTTTATCCAATAAACTGCCTATTTTTAAAGCAATTATTTTTGCAACTTTGTATCTCTCACTATCAAGCATTTCTTTGACTTCCTGAGGACTAGGTGAAGGTTTTAATCTCTCAGCTAATATTTCATTTATAACAATAGAAACTTCAGTTACAATTTCTTCACGTGATGGTAATTTCATATTTTCAATATGGGATTTAATTTTTTCTACTGCAAAAAAATAAAATTCACAAAAATTATTAAATGGGTCATCTGTTAAACCGCTGTGATTTTTAATTTGTTCGATTGCTATTTTTGTGTCTTTTTTTTCCCAATAGAACTGATTAGGATTCATTCCAGGACGACTGATTCCCATCATTGTGGATGTAATTTTACGTTCGATCCAATTAAAGGGATTTTCTTGCTTTACTTTACGAGATTCTTTCTTTTTATCAGCATCTTTTTTCTGTTTCTCTACTTTAGCGCTAATAATTTTAGATTTTTCAGTATCTCCATAATTTTCAAATCTCTTGATTAGATCATATGCAATACAATATGATATCGGAGAAACTAAATCTGCTTTCAATTTTAAAGGCATTATATCTTTATACACATAACTTTCTTTATTTTTTAATTCAAAAATACTTTCCTTTAGAGATTTGTTTGTCAAACGGGATAAAATAAACCCATTTACTAAAAAAACTTGGTTTATAGCATTTAAAACAACTACCAATTCTTGTTGTCTTTTCATCAAACGATTGATGCTTAATTCTTCTAGTTTAATTTGACCCCAATCTTCTACATCTTTCGTGTGATCTGCTCTCCTTAAGGCAGGTGAGAATATGGCTTTATCATTTGAAACTATACCATATAATTCAATAATTCTACTTAATTGTCTTAGGATTTTAGCTAAAATATTGTAAAATAAATCAGTCACTAGATTGGTAAAAATCTCATCGTAATTAATAAGAAGAATTATCTGTGAATAATTGCTTAAATTTAAATCTTGAAAGAATATTTTGTCAATAATTTGCTTTTTTCTCACGAATTCTCTCAGACTATTAATTGAAAAACCGGTTTTCTTTTCTAAAATATCCCATAACTCGTCAAATTCAACTTCAGTCCTATAAAGAATCTTAAATAGATCAAACTCAGAATGATTTCCCACTTTTGCCATGAACTTTTCAAGAAAAGGAAATTTTAGATTACACAATGCTTTTTTTGCGATATTAATCAAATTTTTTTTATTATCATTCAAAACGATTAAATCTTGTTTTTTAATGTTAAACCTAATCATGTTTTTCTTAACATTTTCAGCTAATTCATAATCAATATTGATTAAATGTAAAGTATCTTTTATTCCCCTTTTATTAAGTAAAAATATAACATCTTCAAAACTAGATTCATATAAACTCTGAAGAAAATAAACAAAATCATTGGGATTTGTCTTTAATTGCTTGATTATTTCAAGTTTTAAATCTGAAAGGATTCTCTCTTCAAATTGTTCGTAATCAAGATTTTCTTCAAGAGCATTGTTGATGTATTTAATAGTTTCCCGTTTTAGGTTGTTTCCTTCAATGTATCTATTTAAACCAGAAATTGAAATTGGATATTTATTAAGTTCATACTCCAAAATTTTCTTTTTTATCATCCTTATCGGCATGGTTTGAACTTGTAATTCCTTATAAGACTTGAATTCAAATAGATCCTGCATCCTCTCAATTAATCGATTTAAGGTAAAAACTTCGATATACTTATCTTCCTTTTCTTCTTGTTCTAATTGTTTCTCCACCTCGAGAGATACACCTTTCAATGCAGCAGCTTCCTCTAAAATGTCCCACCTTACTTCATCGTTAAGACCTATTAAATCACCAATGAAATCGTAGAAGTAAAAGGATGGAAATTTTGAGATGATATTTAACAATCCGAATTCAATTTGATCCTCAATATCTTCAATTTTTTTCACTTTCTCAGTTTCTTGAAGATTTCCGAGCCTTTCTTCTATTAAAAGTGTTAAAAACATATTTTCTAAATCAATAATTTCATCAAAAATACCTCTTTCTAATTCAAACGAGTCTTTCAATAAAGAATTAACTTCTTCCATTAAAATTTGTTTTTCTCTTAAGTGTAATTGTTGAGTAGAATCAATTGTCAACTGATTTGAATCTAGAGATTCCTGAACCTTAATACCCATATAGTGATACAAATGAACTGCAGCAGTAGCTATTAATAGCGAACGAAGATTCGGATTTTCGCGAATCAATTCAAATATTTTTTCTTTGTCTGCCTTTCTCTTTAAATGGGATATGATTAAATCTATAGTCTGAAAGAACCGATAGGTACTCTCTACTGCAGTTGATTTTCTCTTTACTCCACTAATCATAAATTTTTCATCCATTCTCTATAAACTTCCTTAAAGTTGTCGGCTATTTCATATTTAGTATTTTTATGCCAATATTTAAATTCGAAAACATGATATAAATCAGCATTAAATGATTCCATTTCCTCAGCTGTTAAATCTTGTTTTAAAATCAAGGATATTGGTCTTGCTATTAATTTAGAAAAATATTTTAGAACTTTTTCTTTTATGAAATTCATGAATGCATCTTTTTTATCAATGTTAAAATATTCAATAGGCATCAATTTCTCTTGATTATCAATAAATAAGTTAATTTCTCTTTCAACCTTACTCTGAACATATTTAGGAAATTCGGTTTTAATATCAATACAATGTTCGTAGTGTTTATAAAAGTCTATTAAATTCTCTTTCTCAATTGGATCTGTGACATTCTGAACATATTTATCTAAAAATCTAAAAAATGTTTCTGGCTCTTGCTCTCTTAATTCACGCTCTTCAAGATATTTTACAAAATCAAGTAATGTCTCATCTAGTTTCCATTCTCTTTTTTCTTCTAAATTAAAGAACTTTTTAGCGTAATCTCTTATCCATTCTAAAATATAAGATTTCCAGATTAAGTTAATCCCCCCAACTCTCTTCTCTAAGAACCGATGAAACCTATTTGCAAAAGTAACTGGATCTTTTATTTCCGCGTCAGGTTCCTCTTTTATAAACCGGTTAATAGTAGAATACCTTAAAATATAACTTAATAAGTATTTGAGTTCACCAGAATAACGTTCAAATTTCTTTATATGCGATTCAATTGCCTTTGGATTTTTTACCATTTGTACTTCCGCGAAAGCAATTAAATCACTAATGTTTAATTTGACATTTCCAAAAAATGACTTGATATTCTCTTTAACTATTTTTTTAAACTCTCTTTTTAATAAATCCTCGTTAAATTTACCCGTTTTTAGCAACACAACGGGATTTATTTCAATTTGGGATGTTAGATGTTGTTCAAACTTATTTAATATATTTTGCCCTAAAATTTTCGAGGGTTTTTGTTCGGTATCAAATTTGTTAAGCAAATTTCTAATAAAACTATAAACTAACATTTTTAATCTTCGACTTGAAAGGTATCGAGGAAAGGATTCACTAATCCATTTAAAACTATTCTTGATGATTTCTTCGAAATAATTTATTACAGAACTCAATTCAATAGATCTTAGCTTTTCTCCTTTATCAATTGACATTTTAATAGATTTAGTTGCTAATTGCCCAAGATCTGAGAAAAATTCACTGTTAGCTCCGACACTTTCCTTAATAAATTTATTAAACATCTCTAAAAGTTCTGAAATGTTGCCAAATTCACCCGTAGTAAGAAAGTCCCTTGATGTCCTTAAAAAATCATCTACATTATTGCCTAATTCTTTCAACATAAACTCGATTTTGGAGATTAACTCCTCACCAGAGTAGAGTTCTTTAATCATTTCGAATTTATCTTTGAGTTTAGTTATAAAGTAAGTAATGATTTCCTCTTGAATTTCATCTATTGTACCTGTATTTGCTAATTTAAGGAGATTAGTTCCGAGTGTTAATGTTTTTTCCACTATGAAATCTGCGCTAGGCTCTGAAATGGCATATTTTAAATGATCAACCATCGATTTCCCTGAATATGGCGATTTTAAACGTTCAAATTTATGATTTGAAAAATAAATTTCAATCGGTCTTTTATTCCATAGAAAATTAACCTCAGATCTAATTGAAGCATAAGTAGATAACAACTCTTTCTCAGTTGGTAAAGAAACGCTGAGACCAACTAATTTCTTATTCCATTTATCCTCAATCAAATCCCCATATAGTTTTTTACTAAAACGAGTTGCAAACTTCTCAAAAACTTGAATTTTCCTATCAGGTTCTAATTCGGGATGATTGGTAAACTCTTCTATCTCGTAAAACAACTTGCTGATGTTATTTATTGACTCTCTTGACTTATGAGGGTCTAGATAGCCTGTTTCTGGTTTTAAAGCAAGCAAAAGGCTCTCACAATCTTTAAATCTACCTGGTATTAATACCATCGATTTAGGATATATATTAGTTCTAGCATCTTTTTCATCGAAGTTATACAATTCAAACTCGATAGAAAAAACTTCAGAACCCGCGAAATCTCGTAGGATCGCGTTGTACATGCGAAGATATTTAATGACTTCATGCGACAACTCGTTAACTTTCTCTTTAGTCAATTTACCTGGCCCAACTACATCGCCTACTATTAAATCTGTTGGACTTGAGTAACCAAAAATTAAAGAAAATTGAAAATTAATAGATTCTCGTGTTGTTATCATAATTTTGTTATTTTTCAAATCTATTTTTATAAAGAATAATAATGATCTATTTTAACTTTTAGCAATAGAAATTTTTAAGCGATTAATTAACGCCGATTATCCAAATTTTTAAACAAAAATTAAGGAGATAAAAAATAAAGAAATAAAAAGTATTAATATTATATTTATAATATTTAAGAAAAGTAAAATCTCAAATTTCAATTTAACTAACTTGCTGTAGAAGGTGAATATGTATTGGAATTCGGAACGGATCTAGGTATTGGCCCCGAAGAAATTGAAAAAATTAGCCCTCAAATTACATTTATCACTTCAAATGCAGATATTGAAGCTATCGCCCTTGTGAGTATGGAAGGCTACCAAATCGCTTTTTCAGCATTACCCCAATACCAAGTTGATGGGGATCAGTTTTGTGGTCTTGCAAGCGCTCTTTTAATGACGGGAAGCTCCACAATTAAAACTCTTTTTCAAGAAGACTTAAGCGAAATAATTGTGAGAGCTGAGAATGGTTACATTATCGTAAGCAACGCAGGCCGTTTAGTCATTGTTTGTGCGGGAACCCTCATTGATACACTCATGAAGACCGTTAAAGTTATGAGAGTTGCTGCTAAAAATTTGGCAAATATTTTTGAAAGGAAATAACTTATTATATTTCACTCTAGAGGAACAACTTTATAAGTTTTTAATAATAATAATGTCACTATATAAGAGTATGGTTTATTTCTATGGTTACTGAAAAAATTGATTTTTGTTGGCAGTGGCCTTGGCGTTCCTGAAAACGCTTTTCATTGGCTAAACTATACTTATTGCTCTTTTTATTTTTAAACATCGTATTATAAATTCAATTGCGTCTGCAATTGGGCATTATTATAATTGGATTCCAATCTTAAAATGAGACATCATATGAAATATATGATGATTAATAAAAAAAGGAATAAAACATGATAGATTTTAATAAAACAAGAATTTTACTAGAACCAAACGAAATTCCAAAGGAATGGGTTAACATCGTGCCAGATTTACCTGTTCCTATGACGCCCTTAATAAATCCCATGGATGGAATGCCCGCACCTCCTGAACTTGCTTTTGCAATCTTCCCTAAAGAGTGTGTGCTTCAAGAGGTTTCTCAAGAACCATTAATCCCCATTCCGAATGAATTAAGGGAGATTTATGCAAGATCCTACCGACCCACTCCTCTTCATAGAGCTTTGAGTTTAGAAAAAGAACTTGGAATAATAGGAGATGATATTAAAATATTTTATAAAAATGAATCAGTTTCTCCAACGGGTTCACACAAACCAAATACAGCTTTGGCTCAAGCCTATTATTCTAAAAGAGATGGGGTAAGTGAATTGATCACTGAAACTGGCGCTGGTCAATGGGGTTCAGCTTTGTCTTACGGGTGTAATTTATTCGATATAAAATGCACGGTTTATATGGTACGAGCTAGTTTTTTGCAAAAACCCGGAAGAAAAATATTAATGAGAGCTTATAATGCGCAAGTTCACGCAAGTCCCTCAAACCTTACGGATTCTGGAAAAATTTACTATGAAAACGATCCAGATCACCCCGGAAGTCTAGGAATTGCGATATCTGAGGCCGTAGAGCATAGTATGAGGAGTGATAAAGCAAGATATGCATTGGGTAGCGTGGTAAATTTTGTCTTGTTACATCAAACCATAATCGGGCAAGAAGTTAAAGCTCAACTTAATAAAATTGAAGTTAAACCCGATGTTTTAATTGGATGTATGGGTGGCGGTTCTAACCTAGGAGGCTTTATGATTCCCTTCGCAAGAGATAAGTTACACGGAGTACTTCCTGATTTAGAGATCGTAGGAGTGGAACCCAGAGCCTGTCCAAGCGTTAGTAAAGGAGATTATTTATGGGATTATGGAGATTCGGCGAAAAAAGCTCCAATTTTAAAAATGCATACACTAGGTCATAATTTCATTCCTAGCCCAATTCACGCAGGAGGCTTACGTTATCACGGAATGGCGCCAATAATATCAATCTTATCTAGTAAAAAAATAATGAAATCCGTTATGCATCATCAAACTGAAGTTATTGATTCGGGATTGTTGTTCGCTAAAACAGAGGGTATATTACCAGCACCTGAAGCAGCTCACGCGATAAAAGAAGCAGTTGACCAAGCTTTAGCAGCTAAAGAGAACAACGAAAAGAAAAATATTGTATTCAATCTAAGTGGTCACGGATTTTTCGATTTATTAGCGTACAAAGAATATATGATGGGCAATTTAGTAGATTACGAGATGCCACGCGAAGAAATTGAAAAAGCATTATCAGCCCCCGATATGCCTAATATCGACGAAACTCGTTTTTAAAAAATTATATTTACTTTTTTTTTATTTTTTTTATTCAATTTTAATAAAGATTTTAAAATTTAACAGATAATATCTATAAGAAACTTAAAGAGAATGTTGATTTTTGAATATACTATCAATTATCATTACTTGTATTTTGTATTTATATGGAATAATTTCGCTATATATAGCATTTTTAGCGAGAAAAAAAAACGAAAAAGGAGCGTTCATTAATAACATAGTAAACTCACTAATACTCATAATAAGCATTTCATTTAGCGTAATTTTTAATACCCTTAACATTTCTAATATAGGTTTTATCGTTTTCCCATTTGATATATTTATGATTATTTTTGTCGTTTTTTTCCTACCTCATTTTACTTTATCAGTTTATAGGGAAAAACGAAGATTTAGATTAATAGAAAAACCTATGGAAGAAGAAAATTCACACTTAACAGAAGAACTCCCATTTAAATACGAACTTTATAGAAAATTGACGCACTTAGTTGTCCTAGGGATTGCTTTTTTCTATTTCACGCTTGGTTTTCTAGTTCAAAACATTTTCGTGTACTTATTAGATTTTTTCCCAAGCATAATATCAGACTTTTTCTTTTCCATCTATAACATGGAAGAGAACAAAATGATTTTTACCCAATATTTAGTAGTTTTTTTGGTTGGAGCTTCCCTAATTGGTCTAATGACAGCCGACTTTACTAGAATTTTAAAACCAAAACTTTATCCTCTAAAATCAGTAAATCGAATTCTTAGGAAAAAAGAACGTCATTTGAGATTAGGTCCGCATATCTCAATGGGAATTGGTTGTTTTTCAATTATTCTACTGTACGGTCCTTTTCAGCCTATTGGTCCATTTTCTATATGTATATCAATGACCATGTCGATTTTTGGGGATATGACAGCCAATTTGATAGGAAGAAAATTTGGACGCAGCAAAATTCGTACAACGAAAAAAACATATGAAGGTTTATTTGCAGGAATGAGCGTAGCATATATCTCAGGAATTATCACATTACTATTTTTAAATCAATTATACACAATTAATCTTTTGACCCTAATTCTGCTTCCTTTAATTGGAACCATGATTATGGGAATTCTAGACTTTTTAGACCTAGATGTTGACGATAATTTATCTTATAATTTTGTAATAACAACAGTTTTATTCTTTATATCAATCTTTTTACTAGCGTAAGTATTCGCAACATTTTTCAATAAAAAAATTTTATAAATAAGAACATGAGCGAAGAAAAATTAAAAATTGATAAAATAAAAAAAGGAACTGTTATTGACCATATAGATAGCGGATATGCTCTAACAATCCTCAATTTGACTGGACTTGGTGAATCTCCAAATCTAATGACAATTGGCGTTAATGTGTCCTCAAAGAAATATAACAAAAAAGATATTATTAAAATTGAAGGTGAATTTCTAGATAAAATTCAAATGCAACAAATCTCAATACTTTCGCCAAACGCTCAGATCTCATTGATTGAAGACTATAAAGTTATTGAGAAAAAAAAAGTAAAACTCCCCGATATTATTAAGCAGCTGATATTGTGTCAAAGCAAAACTTGCATTTCCAATTCAGAAGAACCTATCGATACTGAGTTCAATGTACTCGAAGAAAAGCCTCTGAAAATTCAATGTGTATATTGTAATAGAATATATAAGTTGGACGAAATCGTTTTTACCTCTAAAGAAAAGATAGAGAAGAGAATTAAACAAACGATTCAATTGTAGGTAGCTAAAGAAAGGCTAGAAAAGTATGTGTAACAGTCGTAACAATCATAAATAAAAAGAAAAAGATTCCTATCCCTGGTTTTATGATATTCTTCCAATTCCATTCTTCTTTATCATATTCATATTTTAAGATAATAAAACTAACAAAGAAAGGAGTAATAAACCAGAAACACAACATCCAAATTAATAAAGGCCAACCTATGAAACCAAAAGCCAACCGTCCTAATAAACCACTTAAAGCTGCTGTAATCGCTCGTATCCAATACAGTTTTGTTTCTTTTTCAAGTCGAATATCAATCTTTTTAGTCGATTTTTTATCCATTTGAAAATCTTGATCAGGATGGAGTTTTTTCTTTTCTTTAATTAGTTTTTGTCGTGCTTTTTTAATGTTAACCCTTTTCGGTTTCCGTTTATCTTTTTTAACCATAATTAGTATTATTAATACTATTTTTTTTATTAAAATTTTTTAATTTAGATTTATCTTAATTATTTAAGTAATTCCTCAAAAAGGAAAAATAGAAAATAATCGATGTATATCTAATTATAAGACTGTTATTCAATTAAACGGCTAAGCTACAATGAAAAAAAATATAAATTTTTCCAATTTTGATGTATTTGCTATTACTAAGGAATTAAATACAATTCTAGCTCAAGGAAAAATAGATAATGTCTATGATATTGATGGGGATTTGTTAATCCTAAAGTTAAAAACCAATTTAAACGAGAAAAAGATATTAGTAGTTAAAAATGATTCACGTATCAATTTTACAGACTACAATTACCCTGTCCCGAAGTACCCTAGCCAATATATTATGTCATTAAGAAAACTTCTGAAAAATAGAAAAATATTATCAGTAAATCAGTATAATTTTGACAGAATTATTGTATTCGAATTAAGTAATATAGAGGGAGAACCTTGGAAATTTATAATTGAATTATTCAATAAGGGAAACTATATTGTATTGGACGAGAATAACATTGTAAAAATCGCAAAAATTTATAGCAAATATAGGGATAGGGACATCCTAGCTAATAGAGAATACACATTTCCCAAATCTAGGGGAAAGGACTTTCTTAATATTACACAAGAAGACTTTCAAGAAATTATTCGAAATTATGAGGGTGAAATAGTTAAAATTCTTGCAAGAAATATTAATATCTCTGGTGATATTTCTGAAGAGATATGTTTTAAAGCGGGAGTTAAAAAAGATCTATTGGGAGGAGAATTAAAGCAAAAAGAAATCGATTCTTTGTTTAATGCTTTTAAAAAATTAAGAAATCAACTTCTCTTTGGTGTTATGAATGCAAGTATAGTATTTAACGAGAAAGGAGAAGAAATATCGGTCATTCCGTTTGAGTTAGAGCTTTTTAAGGATAACCAGAAAAGAGATTTCAATTCTTTTAATGAAGCTGTAGATGAATACTTCTCAAAAATAGATTCTACTAAAATAATTACTCCTCAAGACAATGTTGTAAAGCAAAAAATAAAGTCTCAGGAGAAAATCTTAAAAAATCAACGAGAATATCTCGAAGACCTTAAAAAAAAAAAAGATATATATTA
>Ga0114922_10005454_pt1 | contig 11734 bp, 3 predicted proteins | sample AartaG_FD_100975 | JGI IMG/M metagenome (GOLD analysis project Ga0114922, IMG submission 100975) | Deep subsurface microbial communities from Aarhus Bay to uncover new lineages of life (NeLLi) - Aarhus_00045 metaG | ecosystem: Environmental > Aquatic > Marine > Oceanic > Sediment | place: Aarhus...
CCGACGTAGATCACCCGGCTGTCGGCGGGGTCAACGCCGAAGTCCTTGGGATACACCAGCGGGCAGGACTTGTTCACCAGCTCCCAGCTCTCGGCCCCGTCCGTGGAGCGGTACAGCCCCACGCCCTTGGTGGTGAAAGGCCCGTTGGCGGGCACCCGCATCCCGGTGATCAGGGCGAACAGTGTCCCGTCGCCGTGCAGCATCAGCCGGCAGATGCGCATGTTTGCCGGGTGGCCGAGACCCTTGCTCTTGTTGGTCCAGCTCGCCCCGTCGTCGGTGGACTTATACACGCCGTGATCGTAGATGGCCGCGTAAAGCGTCCGCTTGCCCTTGGGGCTCTTGGGGTCGAGGACGACCGAAAGCGCCGGCCTCTCCGGCACGCCTTTCCGCAGCGCCTTCCACGTCACGCCGAAGTCCTCGCTCACGCATATGCCGCCCGGCGCCCTGCTTCGCCCGCTGCCCCGCCAGATCGAGTTCTCGTTGGGGATGTCGTGATGCCCGGAGAAGACGCCCCATATCTTCCCCGCGGCGGCCGGATCGAACGCCAGCTCGTAGCAGGTGTTGATCCATCTGCCGGGGATGGGGAAGTCGCCGCCATCCTCGTCGCCGTGCTTCTTGCCCGGCCCCCACCACCGCCACGTCCGCCCGCGGTCGAGCGAGCGGGCGAAGCCGATGTCCGTGTAGGCGATGTAATGGCGCTTCGCCTCGTGGGGATCGACGTAGTAGTTCCAGGTCGTCGTCACCACCAGCCCGTTGTTGATCCAGGTGACGTCCTTGTCGTCGGTGGCGTCGCCGGCCCTGACGGCGTGACCGGCCTTCCAGGTCTTGCCGGCGTCGGTGGTGAAGAACATGAACATGCCGTCCGTCCGCATCACCACGTCCGGATCCACCGGGCTCATCTCCATCCGCCCGGGGCCCGAGACCCAGCTCGTGCCGCGGTAGCTGGTCATCCAGTCCAGCGCCACGTTGAGCTGCTTGAACCGCGGATCGACGAAGAACGTGTCGATCCACTTTCCCCCGGCGTCGTCGGTGCGATAGATGGTGCTGTGGTTGGGCGGAAAGTAGCTCGTCCCCCCGCAGGCCACGTACGCCCGCCGGGGGTCGGCGTCGCTGGTGAGGATGTGCGAGTAACGCGGCAGGTTAGGCCGCCAGGGGCTCGTGCCCTTGGTCTGGATGTTGATCCTGGGGTTCATGCACCGCCGCCAGGTCTCGCCGCGGTCGGTCGAGACGTACGCGCCGCCGGCGAGCTTGCCCTTCTCGACCCAGCAGGAGACGGTGGAGTAGAGGATCGTCGCCTTGCCGTCCGATCCGCCGGCGAAGCTGGTGAGGCGCTTGCCCTCGGGCAGCCCCTTTCTCTTCAGGACGAAGCTCTTGCCGCCGTCGTCGGAGCGGAACGCCCCCGCCACCGTCCCCACGAAGTACGTCCGCCCCTTGACCCCGGTGCGGTCGGCGGCGAAGCGGAACACCCGCCCCTTGACGCCCTTTGCCTTCTGCCAGGTACGGCCCTCGTCGTCGGTAAACAGCACCTCGCCGCGCTCGGTGCCCAGGAAGAGCCGCCCCGGGCGGTCGCGGTCGATGAACATCCGGGTGATGACACCCGCGTCGGGCTGCCTGGCCTTGGGCAGCAGCTTCCACCTCCTGCCGTTATCGCGGGTGACGTAAACGGCGGCGGCCTGGTAGCCGCTGAGGGCGTAGATCACGCCCCGCCTGACGGGGTGGAACAGCGGCGGCGCGCCGCGCATGGCCGAGCCGATCTGCCTGTGGTGGATCATCCTCCACATCCGCCCGCCGTCGCGCGAGATGTACCGCCCGCCCATGTCGCACTCGGCCATCATCATCTTCGGATCGTGCGGCGAGACGACCGGGTTGAACAGCCCGCCGCCCCCGCACAGACCGACCGGGGACCACTTGCCCGCTTGCCCCTCCGCCCCCGGCAGCGCGCTGCACCCGGCGCAGATCGTCAGGATCAGGACTGTGTGTCTGAACATAGTGTGTTTCCTCTCCCTGTTCGCTGGGTCCAGATCTCACCCGACAGCCGACGCGGCGATTATCACTCTGCCTACCCCGCCACGCAAGTCGCCGGCCCCCGCGGCCCCGGCAACCCGGCCAACTGCCTTGACACCTCCGCCGCCGGGGGCTAGGTTCTCTTTGCGATATGCCGGCTCTTCTAGTCTGTCCGGCAGAGGGGCCTGGCGGGAGGCAAGGCTCGGACCCGGAAGGCACGGATGCACCGGCATGAGCTGACGGATGAGCAATGGGACGCGCCGAAGGATGTCTTTTCGCCTTGGTCTGGAGGTCCGCCGGCCGCCGAGTGAGTCCGTATGGCATCCCAGCAGCAGCCTAGACAGAAAGCCCTGACCGCCCGGAGCCTGTTCGTGGCCGTGAGCATGGTCCTGCTCTGGACGCTGGGGTGCTGCTTCATGGTCGCCACCGGCTCGGTGCGGTCGCAGCACCTGCTGATGATCGTCGGGTTCGGGGCGGTCCTGACGATCTTCCTGCTGCAATTCCCTTACCTGTTCGTGGCGGCGGTGGTCGTCACCTTCCTGGGGACGGGCGGGTACATGCTGGCGGGGGCGCCGCGCGACGAGTACTCCGTGCTGATCGGCGGGCTGCTGCGGTCGCTGCCGGTGCCCGTGATCCTGTGCGCATTTGCGGTCTGGCTGCGCCGCAGGCCGCTGCATCGCGGGGAGCTGGCGGTGGTGTACGCCGCCGTGGCGGTCGCCATCCCCTGGTGCATCTCCATGCGCGCCGTCATCCAGAGCAGCGCCGCCAACCTCTTCGAGATACAGCGCGAGTCCGAGGAGCACCTCTACACCTGGGCCCGGGATCTGCCCTGGTGGGCGCCGTCCGTCCAGGCCGAGCCGCTGCCGGAGGTCCCGAAGGGCAAGCAGCTCTCGCCGCGGGAACTGGCCGCCCGCGAAGCCGAGGCGAAGCGCCGCGCCGACGAGGCCGAGCGAATCACCCGACGGAACATCACCGGCTTCGCCAGAGGCAACGGCGGGCGGGTCGCGTGGCGATACTGGTGGAAGCCGATCGCCTATTGGACGGCGATGTGCTTCGCCTGGCAGGGAATGCTCATGGGGCTGCTGCTGCTGTTCCGCAAGCGCTTCATCGAGCACGAGCGGCTGCCGTTCGTCTGGAGCCAGCCGGCGATCGAGATCATCCGCACCGGGCGAAAGGGGCGCTCGCGGGTGCAGTGGATCCTCTTCGCCATCGGGCTGGCGATCTGCCTGCCGTCGGTGCTGTTCCTCAGCCCCCAGGGCGAGCCGCTGGCGAACTGGCCCTGCCTGCCGTGGGCCGGGCTTCAGTCGCTGGAGGGCCCCCGCGCCGGGGTCGACCTGACGGCGCTGAACCTGCTGCCGGGCACGACCCTGCGCCTGTGGTGGGGCCCGATGGTCCTGGCACTGTTCCTGCTGTTCCCCGTGGACGTGCTGATGACCGTGGCCCTGGCGCACATCGTCCTGGTCATCCTGCTGCCGGGAATGATGAGGTGGCTGGGAATCTCCGTCGGGCCGCAGCTGCTGGGCAGCTTCGTCAAGAACGGGCTGCGCTTCGGCGGGGCGCTGGGGCTGCTGTTCTGGAGCGTGTGGTTCAACCGGCGGACCATCTGGGGCTACGTGCGGAGCTTCTGGGGCGGCAAGCCGACAGACGAGCCGTCGAAGGACGAGCTGGGGCGCAAGAAGGTCTTCCTGATCTTCGCCGTCGGCCTGGTGGGGTTCTTCCTGCTGGGGCTCCACGCGACCAGCGCCATCGAGATGGCCCTGCTGACGTGCCTGATCCTGATCTTCACCTTCGGGCAGATCCGCCAGCGGATCGCGGGCCTGCCGATGACCTACGACAACAACTTCGGCAGCCACCAGATGGTGAGCGTCCAGCGCGACTTCCTGGGCACCCACTTCGGCGTGGCCAGCCAGGACCCCAACGTGCCCGTCACCGGCGACGGGTTCGGGACCCACTGGATGCAGTGGGGCTTCAACGGGCAGCTCAAGAGCCTCGGGCCCCACAACCTCCTGCTGGAGGCGTTCAAGGTCGGGCACGAGCTGCGGGTCAACGCCCGCGACATCGCCAAGGCGGTGCTGATAGCGATGATCGTGGTGGCGATGATCACACCGGCGATGTTCATCTTCCTGATGCACATGTACGGGTACGAGAACAACTTCGTCGGGCAGTTGACCACGGGGCAGGACTTCGGGCAGTGGTCCGAGCGGGCCGCCTCATACAGCATCCACTCCACCAGCCAGGTCTTCAAGATCAGGGCCGCCGAGAGCTTCTACGAGACGTACAAGGCGATATTCCACATGATCTACGGGGTGATCATCGTGGGCGTGCTGTTCTACCTGCGGCGCGAGTACCCGCGGTTTCCCATAAGCCCGATCGGCGTGGTGATCGCGGCGGAGTTCTACTACAGCACGCGCGGCATGCCGTTCAGCGCCGACATCGTGTGGTTCAGCTACCTGGTCGTGTGGCTCGCCAAGTGGCTGATCTTCCGCTGGCTCGGGGTGCGATCGTTCCGCGAGAAGATCGTGCCCGGGGCCATCATGCTCCTGTGCGGGATGATCTTCGGCATGATGGCGTACATCTTCCGCCAGATCGGGCTGCTCCAGGGGTGCGTCAAATGAGCCGCGCGACGGCCTGGCTTCTGGCTGCCTCGATGCTCGCGCCGCTGGCCTGCGCGCCCCGCGCCGGCCGGAGGGACACCACAGAGGAGGAGGCCAGGAACCCCGCCAAGTACCTCGCAAACGTCAAGGCCTACTACGCGGGCATCCCCGAGGCGACAGATGAGATGCTGCCCCGCATCCGCGAGCACGCCCGGGCCCTGGCGAACCTCGGCCCACGGCAGACGGGCCAGGAAGGCTGCGACAAGGCGCTGGCCTACATTCGCGAGTCGCTGGAGGACATCCGCAGGAAGCTGCCCGACTCGGCGGCGAAGTGGACCGTGGCCGAGCTGCCCGACCCGGCGTCGGTGACGGTGGCGCTTGACCGCACCGGCCCCGGCCAGCTCGACAAGATCGCCCAGGGCGAGCGGGAGTTCACGCACGTGGTCGTCGCCGGGCTGGGGCCCCAGCCGCAGCGCTGGCCGGCACACGCCATGGCGCCCAACTGCATCCAGGCCTGCGCAACGCATCCGCCCGATCGCCACCCGCCCCAGGAGCGCCACGGCAAGGGGCCCTACTGCCCGAACTGCGAGCAGCCTCGCCGGGTCGTTGACCTCGGCATCGGCTCATGGGCCAAGTTCAAAGGCAACGACCTCGACGGCGCGGTGGTGCTGCTGGACTTCAACAGCGGCGACGCCTGGCTGCGGGCGGCCTCGGTGGGAGCGGCCGGGGCACTGTTCGTCGAGCCCCAGCACACAACCGTCTTCCAGGCGGACAAGAAGTACTCCGCCACGCTGCCGCTGCACTTCCCGCGGCTGTACCTGCGAGGCAACAGGGGCCTGGCCCTGAGGAAGGCCCTGGCCGACGGCGGCGAACTGCGCGTCACCCTCGCCAGCCGGCTGGAACTGACGAGGGTGCCGGCGCGGGCCCTGGAGCTGACCATCCCGGGCAAGGACCGCAGCTACTGCTTCGTCCTGGCCGGGCACTTCGACGCCCGCTGCATCGTGCCCGACCTGGCCTACGGCGGCGCCGAGGTCTGGGGCATCGCCGAACTGATCGAGCTGACGCGCTACCTCGCCGCCAACCAGCCCAGCTGCGACATCCGGATCCTCTTCGTCTCGGGGCACTGGCAGTCGCAGCGCGTCGTCCGCGACTACATCGCCGAGGGGGGCAGCCACTTCGAGCGCATCGGGCGGTACTACAAGCTCGCTATGGGCATCGACCTCGTGCCCGAGGGCAAGTCGCTCAACCTCCTGACCGAGGCCGCCTGGGACGTCCAGAGCCGAGGCATGTACCGCTGGCTGGGCAACCGGCTGTTCACCGACGGCGGGTGGCGCGACCGGATCTTCGACGGGCTGGGGCTGTCCCGCGAGCAAGTCGAGCTCTACGGCGGCGCCAGGCCGTTCCTCAGCGAGACGGGCGACGGGGCGATGGCCAACCGGATGGACCGTAGCGCCTTCGTCTTCGCCCCGCGCTACACCACCGCCGAGCAGCCTTTCCAGGCCCTCGCGCTTCCGACATTCGCCTTCCAGACCAGCCGGCTGACGCGTCTGGCCCACAACACGCCGCTGGACCGGCTCGCCCCGATCGACGCCAAATCGGTGGACGAGCAGCTCGGCCCGCAGTTGAAGATGACGCTGGCGATGCTGCGTCACCTCCAGGACTACCCCCGCAAGCGCATGAGCGACCACGGCCCGTCGCGCCGCCGCGGCCGGGGATGGGGCGGATACGCCCGGATCCGCGGGCGGATCCTGCAATGGGACCGGTCCATCGGATGGTTCGCCGAGCGCCTCCCGGGCCAGCCCAAGCACGAGCCCGGCACGCCGGCGGGGCGACCCGCCGGGCACGGGACGCTGCGGACCTTCCTGCACGCCTATCCCACCGACAGCCGGACGACCGGGCTGCAAGGCCCCCGCCTGCGGAACTACCTCAACTGGCCGCAGAACCCCGCCCGCGAGCAGCACCGAGAGCTTCAGGCCTTCATGTTCCAGGACCTGAGGCTGCTGGAGGAGTCGAACTTCACTGTCAAGACCGTGTACGCGGGCTACCCGGAGACCCAGTACGACGTGGTGGCCTACAGCCTCGACGACCTGGGGCGCATCCGCTGGGCCACCGACTACGGCGTCCACGGCGACGGCAACAAGGCCTTCCAGTGCACCGACGTTGACCTAGTGGGCGAGGAGACGTACGTCCCGGTAAGCCTCTTCGAGTGCGGCACGCTGGAGCTGTTCGGGCTGATGGACCCGCAGCGGTACAACCCCGCGACGTACGTGTTCGGGGCCTTCTACCACCACTACGGCCACCAGCACGCCGACGGCGGCATGGCGCCGCACCTGCTGATTACCGCCATCAAGGACGTCGATTCTCACACGGACATCGAGCGCTGGGGCTTCACCCAGTACGGCCCGACGGCGATGATCTTCCTGCCGGCTGACCACATCGCCGGGGCGGAGATCCTGCTGGGCGCGTGGCACACCAACTTCGCCGTGCTCAATGACCCGGACGAAAGCGGGGTTGGGCAAGGCTATCGCCTCAGCTCCGGGCAGACCAGGCGCCTCACCGGCCGGGACGAGCCCACCTCGCTGGCGTGCGTCCGCCAACTTACCTCGCTCAACCAGCGTCGCATGGAGGAGTTCGCCGCCCACGACGTGGCGAGCCCGCTGGCCAAGCGGTATCACGCCGACAGCGCCGAGGCCGTAGCCGCCGGCCAGGCAGCCAGCGAGGAAGGCGACCCGGGCAGCGCCCTGGCACACTATACCCGCGCGTGGTCCTTCGAGTCCGAGGCCTACCGGAACACGCTCAAGCTGCTGCTGGACGTGGTGGCCACGACGGTGCTCTATTTCGTGCTGCTGATCCCCTTCAGCTTCCTGGTGGAGCGGCTGATGTTCCCGCAGCGCACCGCCCTGCGGACGGCCCTGGTGTCGGTGGCGGTGTTCGCGGTCTTCGCCGCCATCCTCTACCTGTTCCACCCGGGCTTCAAACTCGCCCACAACGTCGTTGTGACCGTAACGGCCTTCGTCATCGTGGTCATGACCATCCCGGCGCTGATCCTGCTGCTGGTCCGCGGCGTGGCGATGCTGCGGGCGATCGGGTCCAAGGCCGTCATCACCCAGCGCAGCGAGGCCGAGGGCGCCGGCGTGGTGATCGCGGCCCTGTCGCTGGCGGTATCCAACATGCGTCGCCGGCGGTTGAGGACCGCCCTGACGCTGGTAACCATCACCGCCCTGGTGGTCGCCCTGGTGCTGCTGACCACATCGTCGGCCTTCGACTTCAAGCTGCTCGAGCCCTCCGGCACCGGGCTGGCGAGCTTCGAGGGTTTGCAGGTCTACAACGCGACGGACCGCCGCCACCCGCTGCTGACGGAGATGGTGGAGGTGTACGAGACGGCCCTGGCCGATGAGGCGCTGGTCATCCGCCGCGAGGGGGTCAACTACGGCTACAACCCCGACCTGAAGGCCAACGGGGCTGTCTTCCTGCGGGCCAACGGCAAGGCCGTCGCCATGCCGTACCTACAGGTCATGGACCACCGCGACGACCTGGTGGAGTACACCTACCCCTTCGTGGAGAGCGTCGAGGAGCCCGGCAAGGCCGGGCCGGTCAGCGTCCATCGGACCGTGAGCATCCACCTGTCGGACCTGTTCAAGCCCGTCTTCGAGGGCGAGGGCGACTTCAACGAGCGGCCGCGGTTTGACGGAAGGGGCGAGTTCTTCTCCAAGGACGACGTGGAGGTATGCCTGCTGCCCAACACGATGGCCGAGGAGCTGGGCGTGAAGGTGGGCGAGACGGTCAGCGTGATGGGCCTGCCGCTGAAGGTCAAGGGCATCTGGACCGCCATCACCGACAAGGAGGAAGCGACGGGCGAGACAGACGCCGTTTACGACAAGCTGACCGGGCTGCCGGCGCTGCCGATGGTGGCCGTGTACCTCGCCGCGCTTGTCGTGACGGCCGCGGGGGGGGGACGGCTGCTTCGTCAGCCGGCGGGGCTCAGGCGCAGCGCCGCCCGCGTGGTCCTGTTCGTCGTGGTCGGCATCGCGCTGCTGCTGGCGCACCCGGGCTTCGAAACCGTCCAGATCATCACGAAGCTCGAGAAGGTCGATGCCGTCCCCGTCCCCGGGCCGATCGACCGGCTGACCGACCTCGACGGGCTGCCCATCACCTGCATGCGCGGGGCAATGTTCAGCCAGGGAGAGGCCGACAACCCCCTCCACGCCCCGAGCACCGAGCTGGTGATAGTCCCCCGTGCGTGGCTGCACAAGTACAGCGTCTTCCCCAGCGTGGTGCATTCGCTGGTGGTAATCCCCAAAGGTCAGGCCGACCGCCCCGAGAAGATCAGGGAGATGGCCGAGAGGCTCGCCACCGAGATCCTCAACGTGGACGTCTTCAGCCGCTACCTCGACCCCAAGCAGAAGGACGAGAAGGGCAACCCGCGCATGGTCGCCATCAGGACCTCGATGCACACGGCCACGCACGTCAAGGGCAGCAGCATGATGATCGTCGTCCTGGCGGTGGCGGTGCTGATGGTGCTGGCGATCATGACCGGGACGGTGTACGAGCGGGTGCGGGAGATACACATCTTCTCGTCGGTGGGGCTCTCGCCGCGGCACGTGGCGGGGATGTTCCTCATCGAGGCGCTGGTGTACGCGGGCATCGCCGCCGTGCTGGGGTATTTCATAGGGATCATCTCGCTGAAGGGGCTGCTCTGGTACCTCAAGACCACCGGCAGCGTCACCGAGTTCTACCCCAACTACCTGGGCGTGTTCGTGATCTACTCGATCGGCATCGCCGTGCTGGCGACGGTCGCCTCCAGCCTGTACCCCATCCGCCTGGCCTCGAAGATCGTCAACCCCGCCGAGGGGCGAGGCTGGCAGTCGGGCGCGTCCGGGGACGACGACCACTGGCACATCCGGCTGCCGTTCATCGCCACGACCTGGGACGAGGCACGGGCTATGATGGTTTACGCCCACGACTACCTGGTCATCCACCAGGGCGAGCGCAGCGGGCGATTCGTCTGCCAGAGCCCACCTCGCGGGACCGGCAGCGCCGACACCGTGCGACTCGAGATGCCGGTGTGGCTAGCGCCGTTCGAGCGCAACCTGACTCAGGACGCCGATCTGGCGGCCGCCCCCGCGCCGGACGCGAACTGGTGGATCATGACACTGAACCTGACGCGAATCTCTGGGCCGCCCTACCTGTGGAAAAGAGGCGCCACCGTATTCGTGGACATGATCTGCAAGCACCTGCTCCGCTGGCGCGCCGCCACCGACCAGCAGGAAACCGACTGCCTCGCCCGCTCCGATGATATCTTCCCGCCCCGACCGTGACGCCGGCCGGGGGGAAGCCCACAAGCATCAACTCGACAGTCTCATGCCCTGCTGCCACGCCGTAGCATCTCTACGGATACAGCTCAGGCCGAGTGCCTCCGCCTTCTGATCGCCAAAGCGCCCAACACCAGCAAGACCGCGGAGGCGGGCTCGGGCACCTGCCCGGGGCAGCCGACAAGGTAGTTGTTCGACCAGACGATGTAGTCCAGCCCGTCAATGGCACTGTCTTCGTTGAAGTTGCCGTCGTCCCAGTTGCCGGCCTGACCGTAGTGGTTTGACCAGATGACGTAGTCGAGCCCGTCAACGCAGCCGTCGAAGGTGGCGTCGCCGTCGGGCGCCTCGGCCACGGTCAGTTGGGCGGTGTCCCAGTCCTTCATGTCGCCGTAGTCGGTATCGACGGTGATGGCCAGCTCGATCTGGTACATGCCGGCGGCCCCGCGGCCGTAGGCGAGAAGGTCGGCGTACGTGACGGTAGGCGTCGCCCCGGTGGCGTCGCCAAAGACGTTGTCGCCGTCGAGGTCCCAACTGCTGGCGGAGATGACGTTCTGGTTGTGGTTGGGCAGGTCGGCGTTGGGGTTGTTGCCGGCGTAGGAGCCGGCGCCGTCGAGCGCGACGCTGCCGCCCAGCGTGCCGTGCTTGTACACCGTGTACGCCCCGCCGGCCTCGGCGTCGGGGTCGTAGTTGGCGGCGTAGCTCCAGGCCCAGGCGAAGGCGTTGCCGTGGGCGGCCCGCCAGGCCTGGAAGGCCTCCTCCATCCCCGGGGCGTGGGCGCCGTGGTCCCTGGCGGCGGGGTTCAGCGGGCGATACTCGGCGTCAAGGTTCGGGTTGCCGACGACCGTCCCGGTCTCCGGCGCCGGCAGGGACGGCGGCTTGGACCAGAAGTTGTCGGCGAAGGTGGTCGTGCCCGGCTCGGTGTACGGCCCGGCGGCCCAGGTCGAGCAATTGTAGTCGACGAGGTTGTTGGTGAAGCTGTTGTAGGCGGTAGTGACCCCGCCGCCGGAGTTCTCGTTGAGGAACCGCAGCACGGCCGAGGTGGGGTTGACGACTGTGTTGTAGGCGAAGTCGCAGTCCCGCACCGTGGTGTAGACCGCGCTGTAAGGGCTGCCGAGCAGGACGTTGCCCATGGCCACCTCGTCGGTGGAGTACATCCCGTTGCCGCCGAACTGGAGGCTCCGCTCCCCGGCGTTGTCGTGGACGTTGCGGTAGTAGCCGACGTTGTAGGAGCCGTTCTTGGCGTGGACGCCGCTGTTGCCGTTGTTGGTCATGTAGCTGCGCATGATGAGCGTGTCGTGGACGGCCATGTGGTCAAAGCCGCAGTCGGCGCTGGTGGTGGCGTTGCAGTTGTAGAACAGCGTGTCGTAGGTTTGATCGGACTTCCAGCCGTCGGTGTTGGAACCGCCGACGGCCATGGTCACGTCGCAGTTGCGCATGATGATGTGATGCGTCAGCCCGCTGTTCTGGAGGTGGAAGCCTTCCTCTGCCGCTCCCTGCATGGTGATGCCGTCGAACAGCAGGTAGGTGCAATCGTAGATCTGCCAGCCCTCCGGCCCGGGGTCCAGGACCACCGGCCGGTTGGCCGGATCCTGGGCGATGATCTGGATCAGGTTGCCCGGCGTGCCGTTCTTGCCGCTCAGCCACAGGTGCCCGTAGGTGCCGGGGGCCAGGATCACGCGGTCGCCCGGAAGGGCCGCCGCGAGGTGGCTCTTGTAGTTTGACGAGTTGGCGTAGCGGTCGGTGGCGCCGACGACCGTGCAGAGCGAAAGGACGACGATCAGCGCAATAGAAGACGATCTCATCGGTCTCTCCTTCGGGGGACGA
>Ga0114922_10005455_pt1 | contig 11727 bp, 12 predicted proteins | sample AartaG_FD_100975 | JGI IMG/M metagenome (GOLD analysis project Ga0114922, IMG submission 100975) | Deep subsurface microbial communities from Aarhus Bay to uncover new lineages of life (NeLLi) - Aarhus_00045 metaG | ecosystem: Environmental > Aquatic > Marine > Oceanic > Sediment | place...
TATCTCAGTGTGGACCTAGTGGTAATTTAGTTTGTCCATATGGATATCTTACTAATTTAATAAATATACCAAGAAATTTAGACGGTTTCGGTATTATTATTGATCCATCAAATGAACTATTTCCGGATAGTAAATGTGGAACATTTGATTACTTAAATAATTCTTATTTAAAAACAAATATAATTATGCGAGGAACAATTGATTTATCTATGAATATAGGTATAACCACAGGTATCCCTTTTACAAGTGGCGATTCTTGTAATGATCCTTCATATAATCAGTTTATAGGGAAATTTGTTCAATTAGTAGTAGATACTGGTTTTGAAACATTGGATTTTAAACCAACAGTAGGTGTATTTTATGGTGTGGTTAAACAAATTTGTTGTTTAAATCCATTGGTAGGTCCTTCTGGTTCTATTCCTTGGATGGATATTCATATAGAACTCAACAATATATCTGATATTCAAATACTTAATAAATTAATAAAATTTAAACCACAATTTAGAGGTCCTAACTGGTCAAATAATTTTTTTGGAGCAGAGTTGGGTCCTTATAACTGGGGTCCTCTTAAATTACCTTGGGCTCTTTTTTTCTATGATTCAACTAGTATTACAACTACTTCATTAAACACCGTTCGTTCAGTTACAGTAAATGGGTATTTTAGTGATATAAATTTCTATATGGGTAATTGTATTAATAATTTAACGCAAACTAATGCTTTTCGAGATACATATATGTCTTGTTTGGAAGATGGTACAAAAAACATAGATTTTACTAAGCATAACCCGGTTAACAGATAGGAATTAGCAAATTAAACTGTTTAATAATTTATATTATCTTTTTAATATAAGTTATGCCACGAGGACAACCTTTAAACACAATGAATCCTTTTAGTAATAATAAGCCTAGATTAACGGCTAGTGAAAGAATTAGAAATAAAAGAGATGCGGCAATTTATCAAGGAGAAAAACAAAGATTCCATCGAGGTAAAAATAAATGCCGAAATCGTAATGTAAAATTTTACAAAAATGGTAAAGTAAGGAGTGTAGTAAATTATAAAATGCAAAAAAGTTTAGCACGAGGCAATGTATTATGTAACGATTGTGATGATAAAGGAAACTTATGTGCTGCGCCTAGCAAAAAGGATGATTTGGCGTCAATTTATATGGGGAATAATAATTATTCTGAATTCTGGGGTGGGCAAATCGTAACATTCTCTGACTTTTTATTTGGGGGATGGACACAGTTACCAGGAGATGTAATTATTAATAGTGATATTAGTGGTGTTTGGGGGGGTTCTCTTACAGAAATATCAAAGGTTGATTTATCCAATGCTACTTTACCACCTTCAACGGTTCCAAATGTTCCACTAACACAAATGCCTTTTGGTTATGTTAATAATTTAATAGATATACCTAGAAATTTGGATGGTTCTGGTATAGTTATTGACCCTTCTAATGTATTATTCCCTAATCAATTATGCGACCCATTTAGGTATTTAAAAAGTTCTTATTTAAAAACATATTTAGTTGTAACCAGTTTATTAGCAGAAACAATTCCACCGGCCGTGCCAACAAACGCATCAACATACAGAGCTTTCACATGTGATGATCCATCGGCAAATTCACAAATAGGACGTGTGTTCTCGGTTAGTGCGGGATCGGAAGAATATGCGGCAACCGGTGTTATATCTTCTATATGTTGTGTTGGTAATACAGGCAAATTTTGGAACGCTCCAATAGTTGGTTCACTAGTGGAAGGTAATTTTGGTATATTTAATATGTATGTTGAAGTATCACAAATTAACTTAAACGCCGTCGGGCGAATGATAAATTATTACAACAATAAACCTTTTACTCCGTATAGTAACTCACCTTTTGTAACTGAAGATAGCTGGATTGTTGGAACTTCTGTGGGACAGCAAAACAATAGTAACGACATGACGATTTGGTGGTATATGGTACAGTCAGTAAATCTGATTCAAGGTTCCATACCTCCTTCACAAAATCAAACTAAATATAATGCTACCAAACAAAGTTATATGTATTGTTTAGAAAACGGTACAAGAAAAATTAATTTTACAAAACAAAATACAAGAATTCCGGTTAAAAATGCTTTTTGTACTCCACCTGTTCCAGCTTAAATGAAAACGACTTGTAGATAAAATATCATTAAACTATAATGGGAGGCGGAATCTTACCTGTAGCTAAACATAATGGAACCTATTATTTACTTTTTTCACGAGAAAGACTTATTCACAGCAGAGATAGAGACCGCGGCAAATGGAGTGATTTTGGAGGATCACGTGAAGGAAAAGAATCACAATATCAAACAGCAGTTAGGGAAGGAGTAGAAGAATCTAGCGGAATTTTAGGAACAAAAAGAGACGTTCGTAATTTAATTAAACATCATTTGGTGGGAAAAATATCTGATAAAGCATATAGTATATGGGTTGTTGAAGTCGAATATAATCCAGATATTGTTGGTATTTTTAGAAATCATTTTAAAGATGCTCTTAAAAATAATTTAGAAATGGTTAAAAAGCATAATGGTCTTTTTGAGAAAGATAAATTAGAATGGATTAAATTATCTAGTTTAACAAGGAAAAAACACTTGTTTCGACCTTGGTATAAACGATTTATTCCAAGAATCATTCAACTTTTACACCTTTGAACATTTAAAACGCCGACTTATGAAAACATTTCATACATTTTATTAAGGTGTGTATCTAATTCATTTAATCTCTCACCGTATGTTTTATTTTTTTCATCATCAAATGTATCAAGTGGGATTAATAAATACTTTTCATTTTCTTTATACCAATTAATAATCTTTTCTTGTTGTTCAATCTTAACTGGTGTTCTCTTTTTAGGATTTTCTTCCTTTATCCATTTTATTAATATTGTTCCACATTTATCTTGTTTAGATGAATTACAACTACCACAACAAGGTATACAATTAATTATATTCATTCTTCCTCTTTGACTAGATGGTCTAAATTCATCACCAGAAGGACCGATATCGTTCGATAAACAATAAGCACATTTATCTCTATCAAATGGGATAATATAATCAATAGGAACTTTTGGCTCTATTTGAGGTTCAAGCTTTTCACCCCAATCTTTAAGAATTGCGTTTCTATGGTCTGCTCTTTTTTTAGATAATTTCGTTCCAGGTCCTTTTCGTCTTTGCTTAGGTAATCCTTCAATAGGTTCCCAATTCTTTTGGTCGGTAGTATGTTCCATGATAGATATTTTAATTATAACTGTAAAATATATTACAATCAATTTTATAAAATTAAATGTAAGTCGGCGTTTTAAATGTTCAAAGGTGTAAAGTAATTATTTACATGCTGGACCAGCAAAAATCATAAAGAAACAAAAGAACGGAAATAAAAACAACGCCAATATAAGAAGTTTATAAGGAATAAAAATGAAATAACTGAAACAACGAAAACATTTGTCTTCTTCCTGTCTTTCTTCTAGTAATATCTTGTTTTCTTCATAAGAAACAAATATATTATCATAAATATATTCTGCTGAACCAGGAACATATTGGAAATATAACTCTTCAAACTCGTTATCTAAGACCATCAGAAACTCCATAGCCAGTGAATTTAAAATCATATTTTGAATATCTTCTTCTACAAATACAACCCATATATTAGCACCATATACTACTAATGTAAATGCGAATTCTTGAAATGTATCTAGAATAGATGTAAAACTATTTACTTTATTCATTTTTTTAAGACTGATACTATTAGTAATGTTATCCCATAGAAAAAAACTTCTTACAAAATAAATAATAGAAATGCCACTAATCATCATTTTATTTTCAACTGTATCTGTATTACCGCATATAGTGCCATTAAAACTCTTAACTTCATCTGCTACCAAAGCACTATAGAGTAGCCATTGTCCTATAAATACTAATATAGGTAAAGCCAATAGTAAAGAGAAAATATGAGAACAATAAATTTTGTTATTTTCTTTTAGTTCTTGATTTTTATAACCATGTTTTACATGATATTTAAATAAACTAAACATACCAAAAGACGGTGATGCTTTAACAATTTCTTTTTTTTCATCAACACTGACTTCGCTTTCGTCCTTAATTGGGGAGCTAAATCCAGGAGAAATTTTTCTTGCATGTTCTCCACCTAATAATAAATGATCAATCATTTTAAATTTAAAGCTTTTACAAACTAAGGGAAATGCTTCACAGACATTCATCCAATATGATTTTTTTTCAACAACCTTTTTATTTCTTACAGCACGCATATCAACTTTTCCTTCTTCAACCTCTCTTGAATATGAATTGCTAGGGATACGAACTATCATTTAGAATACTAATTTAATTACTTATTAAGTTATTTTGAAATAGCTTTAGCAGGCAAATAGCATTGGATATCCGTTAAATTAGGGTAAAATAAATAATCATTGTATTTATGTCTATCAGAACTATCAATTTAGAAACTTACAATCAATTATTTAATGTTTCTCTCCAAAACAAAAACAAATATGGTGAAGTTAATACTGATTTTTCCTTAGTTAGTCAAATCCTTCAACTAATTCCTAAGCATAAATTCAAAGATCCAAATTTAAAATGGTTGGATCCTTGCTGTGGTTCTGGGTACTTTTCTATGGTTTTATACAAATTATTATTTGAGAATTTGCCTATTAAAGATGAAGATGAAAAACACAACCATATTATTATGAATATGCTTTACATGGTTGAGATTAATGAAGAACATTTACCCCTTTTGAAAGTCATATTTGGAGAGAAGGCGAATATTAAATGTGATAATTTTTTAGAGACAACTGGGAGTTATGATATGATTATTGGAAATCCACCTTTTAATTGTAATGGAGTAATAAAAGTCCCTACAAATAAAAGCATAAGTAAAAAGAGTGATGGCGTTTCTATTTGGCAATTATTTATTAAACATTCTCTCCAATTACTCAAGAAAAGAACTGGATGTTTGACATTTATTACTCCTTCTATTTGGTTAAAGTCTGATCATTCTATGTTTGAATTTATGATTCAATATAATATCAAAAAAATAAAAACAATGACCAATACAGAAACAAACAAGATATTTCATGGACAAGCACAAACTCCTACTTGTTATTTTACATTAACTAAAAATAAAATAAGCAAATTTCCTATTTACAAACCAATTCCTATTTATGATAAAGCTTTAAATAAGTATGTTAAATGTGAAACATATATCAATGGCGCTTTTACATCTTTACCTTTAAGCGCGCAATCTATTATCCAAAGATTACTTTATCTTACAGAAACTTATGGAAGTTTAAAAGTTATTAAAACAAGCATGAGACCAGATTATAAAGGTTTATCAGTTAAAAAAGAAAAAGACCAAGAACATCAGTTTCCAAATATATCAACTTGTAGATTAAATAATTTACAACCAGAATTAATAATAAATTATTCTAATAAAGAATGTGTCTATGCTAATCAACCAAAACTAGTATTAGCACATAAAATGTATGGATTTCCATATTATGATGTAAGTGGGATATATGGCATATCAAATCGAGATAATTATGTAATATTAAATAAAACACCAGAGGAATATCGTTTGTTAAAACGTTTTCTTTCAACTAAATTTGCTTTGTATGTATTTGAAGCTACGCGTTATAGAATGAAATACTTAGAAAAATATGTTTTTGATATGATACCTGATATAACCTTAATACCAGATTTTCCAAGTAAAATAGACGATAATACACTAAAAAAATATTTTAATTTAAATTCTAAAGAAGTTTTTGCTATTAAACATCATACTAAGAAGAATTATCTTAGTTTATGATTGCGATTGAACAACCAATATCATCATGGTTATATTCTGGAACTCTTGTTTTAGTATCAGGTTCACCTCTAAATTTATAGTTCCACGCCTGTGACCAACTTTTTTTAACTTCCGCAACAATTGTTCCTGCTGTGGCGCCTCTTGAAATCATATCAATATAAGCGACTTCTTTATCAAATGCTGTAACATCCCATACACCATCTGTAGCAGCGAAAACAATATATTTTTTACCTTCTTCTTTTGGAATAATAATTTTTGTAAGTGATTGTTCTGCCAATGACATCTGATGATTTTTTTCTTCCGCATTGTTTCTAAGAAATCGGGTCGGATAATGTCCTAGTGAGCGCGTCATATTTAAACTAGATGTATCGTCAAAATAGAAGTACGCACTAGATTCCATAGTCATTGTTGTTGAATCAAGAGGCTTCATTCTCCAGATATTATTTGATAATATTCCATTGGGTATTTTTTTACCATTTTTTTTCCAACTGATTCTTATAAACATAGCCTCATCAATTCGTCGTTGCTTTAATTTTTCGACGTCTTCTAGAAAGTGAATGTCATGATCAACTGTTTCTGCCGTTTTGGTCCAAGATTCACCCGCATTTTCCCATATTTTAATAGTAGAGTCACCAATTGTAAAACACTCAAAACGGTCTTTATATATCAGTACAACAGACAATGTACAACCTTGATGTGTATTATACTGGTCTGAAAAGGCATCAAGTCCGCTATGGAGTGAACGAAATAAAGGGCTTACATAACCTCCACTAGCGTCAATATCGTTTTTATACCAGCCTTCAAATTGAAAGATAACATCCCAATCTAAGTTTTTAATAAATTCTCTTAACACGTGTTTTTTTTGTCCGCTTCCATGTCCATCACTTACAATAAGGAAATCAAAGTCTTTTGCGGTTCCATGTAAAGCTACATCTTGTTCACTAGTATTTTGAAGAACAGCGCTGCTCATATCTGCCATTTTTCGAAAATCTTCTTTTTGTTCGATGGTTTTGTTAGGAATATTGATTGTAAGTGATGCCATTTTTGACTTATTGTGTGCTATAGTGTTTAATACAATTAATAATATAATTATAAGTATTTTCAATTTTTTTAGTAGTCTAACTGTTCTCCCAGACTTTTCATAATAGTATGTTCATCTTTTTCACATATATCTTTTCCATTGATAGTTCCTATATTATGCAGTGATTCATGTAATATAGTTCCCACTAATGCTTCATTTGACATTTTAATAGCTGAAATATAAACAGTATATCCATCACTGTATCCATATAAACACTCATCATCGGTATATAATGTAGTATTTTCAACCATTGAAATAGCACTTTCTAAATTAACAATTGTAGTTGGATTTTTATTATAATATTTTTTTTTGGCGAATGTTTCAAATGCTCTTGTAATTTTTTGTGTTTCTTGCCTAAGAATGTATTGCACTATTATTTTGGCGCGGTTTATCCTCTTTTGATTTACTTTTGGACCAGATAAGTCTCTATAGTCTGGAAACAAGCAATTTCCCCAATGCAATTTAGAAAAGCCTTTTGTGGTATTGGCTATTTGTTTATAGGACGACTTTTTGTTTATTTGTTTAGATTTTGAATGATTTGTTTTAACCCGTTTTTTACGATTGTGAGGCATTCTTTTATTTAATTACTTTTATTATTTTTTTAGGTTCAATTTTTAGTTCCTTTTTTTTAGTGCTTTATTTTTAGTGCCATTTTTTAAGTTAAAAAAATATTTAAAAAATAAGCTTTATTTATAAGTAATGGAATTAGATTCTGAGGATAAAATGATGACATATGTAAGAACATTAAAATATTTAGTTGTTTTTCCTGATAAAAAAACAAAGATTTATAGTTCTCTCCGTGATATTAGTGAGGATATATGTATTGATCATACAACCATTTCAAAAAAATTAAAGAATGAAATAGGGGATTTATTTATTTCAAAGGGTACAGATTTTTATTTTTGGATTCAGAAAATTTAACCACGATGAGCGTATCCACTAGCTGGATATGGTGCTTCACTTTTGTTTTGACTTTTTTTTGCCATAGCCATCTTATCTACTTTACACAAATAAGCGGTGTCTTGAGGTTTCCTTTCTTCTTCTTTTAACTGTTCAACACGTGTTTTCTTTTTCTTTTTTTCATCTAAAAGCATAATTGCCATTGCTGCGTAATTATGTAAATCAATTAGGGTATCTCTAACAGACTCATTATCTACTAAATTAACTCCATTTGTAGTTACGGAAGATAGACGGTTAATTTTATCACCCATTCTTACAATGACCCCTACAGGTCCAAAGTTGGCAAAGGAATCACCATAGTCGGCATTTTTCTTCTTGAAAAGTTCTAATCCTTCGGTTTGAACGTTCCGCATTTGTTGAACTCGCTTATTTGTAGGTGAATGAGACATATTATATTTCTATGTTAGAATAAAATATAATATTTTAAATTCAATTTTTAGTTACTACAACATTTACATTTACCAGCTACACAAGTTCTTTGTGCGCTAGGTGAGATATAACAATTTGTAGGAGCACTAGATGGAATTCTATTGGTACAACAAGGTTCCTTTTGTTCATCAGGTAAACAAGTGGCTCTAAGATTTCTATTACCAGAAGTCATTCCTTTATTATTACATGCGGTAACAACCTGAGAAATACCACCTCTAGCCCTTTTCCTTGATTGTCCCAAATAAGCTTTTGGATATTGAGAACTAGTATAATAATTTGTTATAGTATTCTCTTTTCTCAAAACACCTCCAACTCTACGTGCTAAATACCTTTGGTATGAACCATGTTTTCTATCTACGCCAAGATTATTTCTATAAGCAGTTCTATTTCTAAGATGTCCCATATTATAACAAGCAGCTCTTCCTACTGCTTTTGGAAAATTACTTTTTTGAATTGAAGCAGTTAAATCACCTGGACCCCCAGCTTCAAGTATTTTTTTAGGATTAGCACATTGACCTACTTGTTTACTAACTACCAATGCTCTTTTTTTAAATAAACCCATAGAAGCACTGGTTCTAGTTTGTCGATTAATTCTTTTTCTACGACCAGAGTTAACAACACAACTTAAATTTTCACCATTAACACCAGTACTATTTCCATTTGGACATACATAACAATTATCTAAAAACGCATTATTATAACAGTTTGGGTCTCCCATTTATATATATTACATTATAAAAAATTGATATAAATTGGTCAAGTTTAAATGTCATTAACAATGCCAAACTGCCCTTATTGCTCTAAAGCATTTGGTCGTATTTCAGCTCTACAAAATCATTCCGCATTTTGCGCTATTCGTCATCAAGGTAAATATGCAGCCAAAAATAGCACAGATGAATTGGATATTCCACCATTGAGAGATATGTATATCGTATTACAAAAACTAGTGATGGAAAATGAAAAATTACATAAAAGAATTACAGAACTGGAAAAATTAACTAATAAGGAAAAGAAAAGAATATCACTTGTAGATTGGTTAAATGCTAATAAAAAACCCAAGCTCGATTTTGTAGATTGGGTTAAAAGTATAAATGTAACTCAACAAGATTTTAATCGCGTATTAACAGTTAATATAGTAAATTTAATGATGGATATTATTAAAAATAATTTCACCTCTAAGGATGTACCTGTTGTGAGTTTTGACCAAAAGTTAAAAACAATCTTTATTTATACAGAAAAAGAGTGGAGGATAGTCGAAAAGTGTGAATTTTATCGATTTATTGATAATATTATGCGTAAATTAACTGGTCAATTAAACCATTGGATGCAAAGAACAGAATTACAACTAGTAACAAATGAAGAGCAGTTTCATATGTATACTAAAAAAATCTATAGTGTTGATACGGAAGAAGTTTCACACCGTATTCATCTCAGATTATATAATCATATAAAATACAATTTGAGAAATATTGTCGAATATGAATTTACTTTTTAGAACGTTTCTTGCGTTTCTTGCGTCGTTTAACAGTTTTACCTCTTTTCATTTTGCGTTTTCGTTTTAAAGTTTTGTGTCTGGACGATTTTCCAACTACATAATATAAAAGTTGTTTTTGTAATTTATTTACTGGTATTAAGAATTTATATGTATTTGTCAAATAACCTCTGTCTTTTGCTGTGACAAGTAAATTTGGACCTCGTAATACTTTTTCGAAAAAAAATGGTCCTCTAAATGCTACAGATTCTCTATCATAATAAATCTTGGAACCTTTTTTCAGTTTTTTATAATTTTCTTTGGATAATCTTTCTATCTTAGGACCATATACAATTTTTGGATATGTTCCAATTGGAGCTCCTCTAGGACTTCTTTTATAAGCTAATTTATTATTTTCAACCGTATTCCAAACATTTTGATTTTTATCTCGAACAGTAACATTTTTAGTTGTAAATTTATTTAAAATGCTTGGTTCGCCTTTTTGTAATTGAATACTTCTTTCTTTTAAAATAGAAATAGATGGGGATTTATTTTTTTTTAGGCTTTTATTTCTGGTAAATGATGTTTTCGCTTTTCTGGTGATTGATGGCATATATATATATTACAAATATTTTTTGGTAAATGCTTCAGGAGTCATTAGCGTTAGATTTTTCTTACGCGCTTCATTTGCCTTGCTTGTATCCGCATCCAAGGATGGAACTAACACGATGAATACTTTATTGCTTGCGCTAGTTGATATTTTTCCACCTCTGGCCTTGATTTCGGTCTCTAATGCTTTATCCCTAAACCCGGTTAAGAGAATTTTTTTGTCAAATAAAGGATGCGACTCATCTATCTTAGCTTGTGTAAGTTTAGATTGTAAATTGGTTTCATTAATAAATTCCATAAATTGTGGAATTCTGGTAACAAATAGATTGGCAGTTTTGGTAGCAAATCCTTCAATACCTCGGACCAAAGATTCTTTTTCTTCAGAAGAAGCATCCATAGTTAATATGTCTGGATATTCTGCGAGAATTGCTGTTAATCTGCTTTCTCCCATACCTCTTCCAAATATATTTGTGGCATTCATTAGTTCGGCCAATGATATTGTTGCTATTTTATCTTGTAAACTTGGATAGATTTTGTTCGCTGTTTTTTCTTTAAAATTAGGAACAGTTAGGAAATCAGCTTTGGTCATTTTTAAAATTTTTGGAACACTGTCAAACCCTTTGTTAATAACTTTCAATATATTTCCTTCACCAAAACCTGTTACTTTTAGCCCATCTTTAAAGAATGCTATAATATTTTTATTTCTAACCTCATCATTGGCCTCCGAATCTTTGAGAATTGCATCTACATGGGTTTCATTCCATTTCCAAGGAACATCTGGTAACTTTGGTTCTTCTGCCGGAACAATAACTTCTTCTATCTTAGGAATAACATCACCGCTGCGACTTAAACGTACAATAGCTCCTATTCCAATCTTATTATCAATTACATTTTTAATATTATGTGCTGTAGCAAATTCAATATCAGCTCCTCTAATATGAACAGGTTCTATTTGAATAACTGGATTTAAATAGCCATACTTACTGATTGAATAATTTACGTCAACAACCTTGACTTCCGCAACTTGGTCTGATAGAACCATCTTAAATGCGAAAGCATGGGCTGGATTTTTATTTTCTCTAGGATAAATTTTATCATTAATAACAATAATACCATCTATTTCGTACTTGTATGAGGAACGCCAGTCAACAAGAATTTTGGACAATGATTCATTTGATAATTTTTTTGTTGTGGTATTTTTAACGGTAATAGCACCATTCTTTTCTAACCAACGCATTTGAGCACTTGGTTTTAATTCTGGTTTAATAACTTCATATGCCACCATATCCATATCTTTCCATTTGCTAGTTTCTCTTCCTTTAGAGTTCATCATACCTCCAA
>Ga0114922_10005456_pt1 | contig 11726 bp, 6 predicted proteins | sample AartaG_FD_100975 | JGI IMG/M metagenome (GOLD analysis project Ga0114922, IMG submission 100975) | Deep subsurface microbial communities from Aarhus Bay to uncover new lineages of life (NeLLi) - Aarhus_00045 metaG | ecosystem: Environmental > Aquatic > Marine > Oceanic > Sediment | place: Aarhus...
CCCACCTTCTCTGGCGCGGTGCCCGCAAGGTGCAGAAGGAAGGAGGTATAGAGCTTGCTCTTGCTCTGCCCGCAGGTCAAGCTCAGGATGAACCTGAGACGCTCGCGCAGCCACCCGAAGGACTCCTGGGCTAACCGCAAGGCGCGGACCACGCACGGTAGCGCAACGATCGCGTACCGTCGCTCGCTGGCCTCGATCTGCCTGAGCACCTGTGAGAACTCTACGGGGTAGTACTTAGACTTGGCCGAGGCGAAGACCTGCTCAGGGCTCTCCAGCACAGCGGCCTTGAAGAGGGCTGCCGGGTCGCCTGTCGGCACCACGGCTACGATCGCGTCTACCATCTCCTCCCGAAGCGCCGCGGCCAGCAGGCCGGTGGTCAAGCCGCCGGAGGCGGCAGCGCGCCAGCGCTCCTCCTCGACCATGTGCCCCACATAGCTGGCGATGGGCTGGCCCAGCGGCGACTCACCGCGGCCCGCGGGGACGCTGGCAAAAGGGCACACGCTCAAGCAGATGCCGCAGTCAGTACACTCGTGCGGGGGGGTCGGAACGTACTCGCCGGCCTCATTGAAGGCCATCTGCATAGAGCATGGGGCTACTCCAGCACAGACCCCACAGCCGCAGCAGAGGTCATTAGCGACGATGCTGTCAATAACATTGCTCACAGCGGCGGTTCAGCCTCCGGAGCTGGGCCGCAGAGCGTTGCGGACAGCGCGTGCAAACTGCCACACACAGTGGGCGACGGCGGCGGGCAGATGCCTGCCAGCGCCTCTAGCCAGGTATCCTAGCGCGCCTCCCACTCTTCTTTGGGCGAGCCGGTGGAGCCCCAGCTCGGAGAGGAGGCAGGCCTTCCACGCGTTCTTGCTCGATCCCCTCCGTTGGGCCTCGGAGGCGATGACCTCGACCAGCGAGCCGAGCTGCTCCGGGGAAGGGGGACAGTCACCTGAGGTGACTGTCCCTGAACTCCTGTGCGTGCGCTCCCACTCGCCGATGGCCTCAACGGTCCAGGCGGACAGGTGGTGGGTGGCCCGCAGATCCTCGGCCGCGCGACAGGCCTTGGCGACTTCGTCTGCGAACTCCGCCCACGTAAGACCCTCCGCCTCCAGGCAGAGGAGATGGAACTCGGACCAAAGCAATGATCGCTGTATTCGGGGACGCGAACTCTCTCTTTCGGGCGGCAGGCTCGTCAACAGCTTGCGAAACATGTACACGCCTGCGCGCATGCGGATTCCTGTCGGTGTTACATAATGACTCCAACGACCGGGGTGCTCCCGCGTTAGCGTCAATGGTGCCCTGATGTAGCCCGCGGGATAATGCATGGTTACGCGGAGCCAAAGATCGACGTCTTGCGCGCTGAGCATCTCTTCGTCGAAGGCGCTGACCTTGTCAAAGACGGCTCGCCTCATAATCACCGCCGAGGTCATGATCGGCTGGAGATTCAGCATCAGTTCGAAGTTATCGGCTGTCCTGCCTCGGCCGGTATGCATGTATAGCTGGCCCGTGTTGCGCCCGTCTGCAGCGACTATCAGGCACGGGTTGTAGGCGAGGGCCCATTCCTCGTTGTCCGCCATCGCCGCCACCTGCACCGAGAGCTTGTTTGGCAGCCACAGGTCGTCGCTATCGAGGAAGGCAATGTACTCCCCCGCTGCAATCTCAATCCCCGTATTGCGCGCTGCCCCAGGGCCCTGGTTCTCCTGCTTGAGGTACCGGACCCGCGAGCCGTACCTCTTGGTCAGTTCTGTCTCCGTCTCGTCCGTCGAGCCATCGTCCACGACTATGACTTCAACGTTGGGGTAGTCCTGCCCCAGCGCGCTGTCAATGGTTTCGGTCACTAAGGGCCACCGATTGTAGGTGGGTATGATCACGCTGACCAGGGGCTTGCGATCTCTGCTGTGGTGCTGTGAGGTTTCAGTCACTTGAGGGCAACCTGCCTTCGATAAGGTGCTCATGGCGCGGGCTTCCAAGTCTACCAGCAACGGAAGCTCTGAGCTACGAGCTACGAGCTTTCAGCAGCCCTTTGACCACTTGGGCGGCTCTACCGCGCAAGCTGGGTGGTATTCGGTGCAGCCTCTCTTTGAGAAGACGAGTTCGCGCCATCGAGTGCGCTTGCTTCTCATCCGTCGCGTTCTCAAATCGAAAGTGCCAGCGCAGCTCTCTCAGATGCCGAGCCCTGTTTCTGTCGCTTGGCGTGCCGATACTTCTGGCACACACCTCGGGCAAGGGCGTCGGCACACCCGGACATAACTCTGCGAAGGCGGCTAGATACCCCCCCATATCCCGCTTCTGGTGGTGGCGGAGTACTGCTGCCGGTTCGGCCTCGTTCAGTGCCAGGCAATCTCGCACCTGCTCCAAGGCCTCTTCCCCGGCCTGTGTGCGAACTAACAATGCTGAGGTGCCTTCGCTGTGGCTGGGCGCTCCATATCCATCACCGCAGGCTATATCAGAGAGCACGTTGAACTTGTCAAAACACAGCCGGCAGCGGACAGGAGTGAAAGCATCTTTCAAGATCATGCGCTGTTTTCTATCCAGAAAGAGCGGGTCCCCATGCTCAGGCTCAATGTAGACATCTCCAGGCCATCCACGGGGCCCCTTTTGTCGGTATTCGAATCTTCTCACTTCAGAAGTCCCAAGGCCAGACGAGGCGATCAGTTTCTCGCTTACGTGGTATGACAGAGTGCGATCGCAGAACAGGCCTATTCGCAGGACAACCTTTTCGCCTATGGCAGGGAAGCGCTCTGCCATATTAACCAATCCGTGAAGGTGGCATGCCAGCCCCACGACCGCGATGCGCTGCTGGCGGGCCTCTGCGATCTCGCGCCCCAGCTTGTTCAAGGCGACCATGCAATACTTGGACTTCTGGGCACCTCGGACCTCGTCTGCACTGCGCGCTAAGAACGGCTGAGGGCGAAGGGGCTGCTGGGGGTCCCAACGTGTAAGCAGCGCCGCATCTACTTCTCCGGTTTCCAGCAACCGGCAGAGGATGGCTGTGACAATGCCCCCGCTTACACCAGCGGAGCAGATTTCCGGGTCTTTCGCCCATCCCCAGTAAGCCGCTCGGATGTCGCCCACAAAGGGATCCTGCATCTTCTCCAGGGCTGTGGATGCCAAGTGCAACCCAGGACACACATCCAGGCAAATACCACACTCCGCACATGCACTGGCGTCAACTTCGGCGGCCCACAAGTACCCAGCGGGCGTTTCCTGCATTGCCAGGACACCATGAGGGCAAGCCGCCACACATGCGCCGCAGCCACAGCACAGATGCTTGCTGACGACACAACTCACCACGTTGCCCTCGCAGGTCGGGCTATTCAGCCTCTCCATCGTGCCGCCTAGTTTGCCGGGCATGCTTCAGACCTTCTATGCCTCATTGATCATGCTCGCGACTTCGGACAGCACGTTTGCAGAAGATGCTTCGTGATCGGGGACATGCTTTTCCAGCAGCATCCTGGAGTGGTCCCTGCGCCCCCAGGCGCTCTTGCATATCTCGACTAACGCATCGGGTTCGAGGGCCTGATGGGATACTGCAAAGTCGCCAAGGCCAACCGTGCCGAGCAACTCAGCATACTTGTGCGCCCACGCTATTGCAACTACCGGGCACCGTAAGGATAAGGCAGCAACAATACTGTGGAAACGCGAAGCAACGAGAAGGTCCACGTGCCCGATCATGGACTTGAGTTGCGCCGCCGAATAGTTGCCCACCGCCGTGTACACCCGGCCTCCATTGGAGGTACGAGCAGCAATCACTCGGCATAGATACCGATCATCGCGCATCTTGCTGTTGGTCTGCTCGGGTCTGATCTCATGTGGCATCAGTATCACTTGATGTCCCTCTTGTCCGAGGTAGTCCACCAGTTTGACCAGGCATGTAATGTATGGGTTATCCAGGCCTTCATTAGGACTTCTCTCGTAGACGCGCATGTTCGGAACTATGCCGACCAGGGGTGATGCGTCAAACACGACGCCTGACTCACTCAGAAGAGAGCGTCCAACTTCTGGGGAAGCGCCCTCAAACTGGAACGCTATGTCACTTCCGAAAGCTACCTTTTCCTCTGAGAAGGTAGCTAACTCACGTAGCCACTCATATGAAGCCACGTCGCGCGCATAGACCTTTGATGCATTCCGTAAAACCTTCTCTGCGACTGACCGAACCTGTGGAATTTCAAAGGGCCCCCAGGCCTGAGGCAGGTAGAATACTGGTGCGCGCAGCGCCTCCAAGAGGCCTGGCAAGTCCAGCAATGCGGGCTTTGAGATGGCGGCCCGCACTCTAGTGCCCAGCCCTCCCTTAGGAGTGGGCCTTTTGTACCAAGGGTCCCCAATACGGTACCCGGATATATCTACCACGCTGTCCACATTGAGTGCTTGGCCACCTGGCAGGAAATGGAATGATCTGCGTCGCAACGCTGCTTGGCGCAATATGCCTGATCTGCCTGTCAATTTCACGAACGCTCTTGTGAGACGGTCGGGTAGATGGCAGGGAATGAGCCCCTTGAGATCATCTTCGCCAATATGAACGTCCGCTCTCATCGGCAGGAGTCCGATTGCATCCTCGACTTGCGGCAACAGTGCCTGTTGCACCGTACGCAGCATTGCCTCGCTGCCTTTGTTAGGGAGGTAGGCGCCGGTTATTAGAACTCTGCGCATCACAGGACGGCACCAACTCAATCCCTGCGCTGCCAATCAGTGGGGCAGCTCTTCTCGGTCGGCCGCGTCGGCCGTTGGCAGCAGCCTTCTGATCAGTGTTTTGCACTCGCGGAAGGGGTCGAGCGCCACGAATATCGCTCCAACAGTCATACCCACGATGGTTGTGACAACCAGCACGGGCAGGGCATCCTGCCCTGCACCAATAAGGAGGTCACGTGTTTCGAGAGCTGCCAGCAGTACTATGACCGTGCAAATCACGGGCGAACGTAATGCCTTCACGTAGGCTCCCAGGCCGAAACGACAGCATGCATATACGAGTTGAGCGTTCAATGCGAACACCACTATCGTTGCCATCAGTGCTCCGAAGGAAACGCCTACAACATGCCACCGCGTGCCTGCGAGCGTCGCCGCGGTCAAAACGATGGCGTACACCCCGTTCCGCCAGGCCTGTGAGTAGACCCTGCCGAAAGCTCTTGCCAACGCCGCGCCAGGATTGATGACTGTCCTGAGCATGCCTGCGAAAGCCAGAACCCGTATTGGCAGGACAGCACCTTGCCACTGTTCCCCCAGTAGCAATGGCACCAATTCGGCGGCTGTCACTGCGAGAAGCGCCAATGCCGGAAAGGCCAGGAGCGAGATGGCGGTCAGAACAAGGGCGAATGCCTCTCTAACTCGCTGGAGGTCGTCCTGAAGCTGTGCAAATGTTGGGAAAAGCACGGGGAATGATATGCTGGAAATGATACGAAAGGGGAAGTGGACGAACTCAAACGCCTTGGTATATAACCCTAGTGCCGCACTATCCAAGATGCGCGCGATGACAAGATAGTCTGCCTTCTGGGCGACGTAGTTCAGTATGCCGGTAGCTGTGAGGCCCACTCCGAAGCCGTACAGGTCCTTGACCCCGCGCAGTGAGGGGATTAGCGGCGGCAGGTATCCCGTGAGAGCGCAGATGACGAAGGTCGCGGCAACCGAGGAAGCCAACAGAGCCGCCACCAGGCTCCAGTAGCTGTAACCACTCACGGCCATAGTGATGCCAACTGCGGCATAGGCAACGCCGCCGATGACCCCCGCATAGAATGGTCGCTTGAAATCAAGCTCCCGTTGCAGCAGAGACCGGGGGACAACACCGAAAGGGGTGATGAGAAAAGCAAAGGATATGACCTGCAGGACCGGCGTCATTTGCGGCTCCTTGAAAAATGTGCCAACGTATGGAGCAGCAAGCATCATTAGCCCGCACAGGCTCGTTCCCATCAGGAGCGTGCCCCAGAATGCTGAGGTAATATGCGCGGGCTTCAAGTCCTTGCGCTGCACCAGGGCCTGACCGAGGCCCAAGTCCTGGAAGACCGCTGCCAGTCCGGTGACCATCGTTGCCATTGCCAGTATGCCGAAGTCCTCGGGCATGAGTAGGCGGGCGAGGATGATGCTGGCGAGCATCTGCAGGCCCGTAGTAATGCTCTTGGCCAGGAATTGCCAGGCGAGGGCGGCGCGGGCCCGACCGCCTAGCTTTGCGAGCGTGGCCCTCTCTTCTGGCGAAGTCATGGTCTGCCCCGGGGAAAATGGGGACAGTCACGCATTCCTCTCGCCTGAATGGGGGCGCCAAGTCCAGCGTCATCATCGAGAAACAGGCGACTGTCCCGCATCTTAGACAACCCCCCCGCAGTAGTGTTGGCACGCCGCCTGAGCCGTGTTGACAGGCCCCCGATATGCTGTATAATGCGTGTGCGGCGCGGCACGGAAGGTGTTGCGCTACTCGCGGCGAAAGGTATCACAACGTTTGCCCAGTGTCAACCGGCTAGGGCTGGGGTGTGCGGTGGGGGTATTTGCTGCGTCCGGCGCGCCTCTCCTGCAGAGCAGCTCTCAGCCGCATAGGAATACAGGAACATGCGATAGTGGAAGAGCTATCACTTGCCGACATTATTGCCACGCTCCGCAAGCAGTGGCGCCTCATAGTTGGCCTGCCCTTGCTGGTGGCGTTCTTGGCCGGTGCCAGGACCTATTTCCTGGTCCCACAGACGTGGGCCGCGTCCACCGCGATCATATTTGAACGCGAGTCAGCGGCTGGCCTCGGCGAGGCCGCGAACATGGCGTACTTGTTTGGAACTGTGCGCGGCTCGACCATCGGCGCCAGGTTCAAGGCGATCCTGGCCAGTCGCAGAGTCCGGGAGCAGGTCGCCGAGGAAATGAAGATCGCGGAGCTTCTGGAGCTTGAGGACCCCAGAGGGGCGGCCCAATGCGTTGCTGAGATGTATGAGACGGAGATCAGGTCCGGGGGCATTCTGAGCCTGGAGACCACCTGGATGGGTGCGCCGAGAGCCTTCGCGGGTGCGCCGGATGAGAATGAGGCGCCGCGGCTCGCGGCGGATCTGGCGAATGCTCTCATAGCAGCGCTGGGTGAGTTCCTCGAGGGGGCCGACTACACCCGCGACAGCTACAAGCGCACCTTCCTTGAGGAGCAACTGAGCAAGACCGAGCAGGAGCTGTTGGAGGCGGAGGACGCGCTGGTCGCCTATGCCACCGAACATAAGGTGGTGAGCCCCTCCTCGCAAGCCAGGGCAGCTATCGAGGCGCTCAGTGAGATCCGCCAGCGTGAGACAGGTCTGCGGGTGGACCTGCGCGGCGCTCGCCGGACCGAGCTGGCCGCCCTCGAGCGGCTTGACGCGCAGGAGCGCATGGCCATCTCCTCCATCTCCGAGCAGCGCAACCCGCAGCTTGACGCCCTCCACCGGGAGATCCTGCGACTTCAGCGCGAGATCGCCCAGCAGACTGAGGTCGAGGGCAAGTCGCTCGAGCATCCGGATGTCCAGCGTCTGCAAGCGCAGTTGCGGGAGGCCCAGGCGCAACTGGCCGACGAGCTGAGCAAAGAGATGCTCCTTGGCAGCCAACAGTTCACCATTGACCCCAGCTATCGGCAGTTGGTCACGACTGCTCTCTCCAGGGCGTTGGAGCGCTCCGGCCTGGAGGCCCAGCTAGATGGGGTGCGCACCGAGAAGGAGCGCGCGCTCGCCGAGCTGGGCACGATGCCCTCACTCTCCGCCCAGTACCAGCAGTTCGAGCGCCAGGTCAAGCGCAAAGGCGACGCGTGCAACAGGCTGTCGGAGGAATACGAGAAGGCGCGGATCGCAGAGGCTGCCGGCATTGACCGCTTCAACGTGCTTGACGCCGCCATCCCCCCGCGTCGCGCCAGCGGCCCCTCCCTGATCAAGAGCGTCGTGCTCACTGGGTTTGTGGTCGGCTTCCTGGCGGTATTGCTGGCCTTCTGGCGTCAGGGCAGACTCAACGCGTACGACGAGGGCACAGGGCAAGGGGCAAAGGGCAAAGGGGAACGGCCAAACGGCAGCCAGCAGGCCTGACACGTCTACGCTACGGCTGTCGGCGGAGAGCTACGCTGACACGACCACCGAGGAGATGCTCGCCCAGGTCAAGGCCATTGTGACGGCGGGCAATGGGCAATAGGCAAAGGGGCAAACGGCAGCGAACGACGGCGCACGAACGCTAACGACAAGGACCAAGCGTAACGGCGCGTCCGATGCAATCCGGCGCGTCGTTTGCCGTTCCCCTTTGCCCCTTGCCTATTCCCTATTGCCCGCCTTCACTTGAAGATCATGTAGCCGGTGACGAAGGTGCCGATGACGGTCAGGATACGCTCAAGGGTGCTGGGTTTGTCAATCGTGCGCAAGATGTAGGTAGAGGGCACCAGGATCACGTCGCCGGGCCTGACCTCCAGGTGAAGGGCGGATGCCTGCACTCGTCCGTTGGCGCGGATGATCACCAGGCGACCTATCCAGCCATCGTCGGTGACGCCGCCGGCCTCCTGGACGTAGTAGCGGGCCAGCTCGCCCGCAGTGTAGGGCAGCGCGCCGGGCTTCACGACCGCCCCCAGAATCGTCACCGTCGAGGGCATAGACGGCACCACCACGACGTCCCCGTCAACCAGCGGGAAGTCGCCCTCCTTGCCGTCGGTTCTGATCAGCGCCTCGCCCTGGATCGGCACCGCCCGCACCCATGCGGTGGCTGACAACTCTCGCGGCGGCACGATCAGCGAGGTGGCCTCCTTCGAGGTGAAGACGCGGGTCAGTCCGCGGGCGATATAGTCGCTCATGGCTCTTTGCTGCTCACCGCCCTCCATCCGCTGCTCCTCCATCTCGCGGTTGAAGCCGGCGATGACCTGCGCCAGGTCATCGTCCTGCTCATCGGTGACGAAGGCCTCGCGCTGGCGGTAGAGCACGACGCCGTTGGGGTTGGCATCGGGCAGCAGCCCCTTCGCCCGCTCCAGGAGCTTCCAGAGCGTGTCCGGCTCATCGGCGGTGGTCCTGAGAGCGTAGTCACCCGGCCGCGACACTCGCCCCTTGATGGTTACCGTTGGGGGCTTCGCGATGAGGTCACCCGTGCCCAGCACCGCGACGTGGTCATTGTCGCCCAGCACCGGGTCCGGCTCGACCTCGAAGCTGTCGCCGACGCGGCGGAGCTGGAGTATTTGCGGCGCGACTTCTCCGCGCGCCCCGCCGGGGGTGTATTCGATCTCGTCTCCGGCCTGAGCCGTGAGGCCTCCGGCGGCCAGGATCGCGTCTGATACGCGCATCTCCTGGAGCCGCGGGTAGGTGTCGGGGTTCTGCACGAAGCCGCCGACCTGCACCTCGCTGGGCGCCACTACCTCGGAGCGGCTGAACACAGTCAGGATGTCCCCCCGCTCGAGCGCCACGTCCGCCTCTTCCCCACCTCGAAGGGCGGCGGCCAGGTCCACCGTCACTAGCTCCCGCCGCCGGTCGGCGCCCAGCCGCGCCAGCGCGGACCGCTCCAGGTAGGCATCCTCGGCCGGCCCGCCCGCTTGGCGCAGCAGGTCGGACGCCCTCATCCCCTTCGTCCAGGCCACGATGGACGGATAGAGCACCGCCCCCTTGACCTCCACCTCCATGGGCGGCTCCACCTGCTCCTCGGAGAAGACGATCACGCGGTCGCGGGCCTCCACGGGCAGGTTGTGCGCCGCCTCTCCGCGCATCGCCGCCGCCAGGTCGAAGTTGGTCGCCTCATAATCCAGCTCATCGTTGAGCCGCCACAGGGCAGCGATTTCGGTGTGCGCGGTCTCCTCCAGCCCCTGGGCCGCGTTGATGAGGTCGTTGATGGTCATACCCTCGAAGACCTGGTAGGAGCCGGGCCGACGCACCGCCCCCGCAAGCTCTACCACATTGTCGGGGTCCTCCAGCACCGGCTGGACCACGATCAGGTCGCCGTCCTGGAGGGGCAGCTTCGCGCCCTCGGCCCCCTCGCCGTCAACGTTGATGTTGATCACCTGGCGCTGGCTGCGCTCGGTGACGCGCCAGACCTGGATATTGTGCGCGTAGCCGGTGGGCGCCAGGCCGGCGGCCATTGCCAGCGCGTCCGCCAGGGTGGTTGGCTCATCCAGCTCATATCGCCCCGGCCGCCGTACCTGTCCGGTCACTCCCACCATCCCCTGCACCGGCGGGATGAAGACGGTATCATCCGGCTCCAGCGGCACATCGCCGCTTTCCTCGCCGGCCAGCAGGTAGTCGTAGAGGTCCACGATCAGCGGCTCCTGTCCGGCCCGCACGAGCTTGATCCCGCGCAGCGCCCCGACCTCGGAGGGCCCGCCGGCAGCGTAGAGGGCCGAGAACAGCGTGGCGGCGCCGGTGAGAGTGTGCTTGCCGGGCCTGCGCGCGTCACCGGTCACGCGCACCTCGATGACGCGGGTGCGCGCCAGGATCACGCTGACGGCCGCACGGTTGAAGAAACGCTGATAGCGGCGCCGCACATCATCCCTCACCTGCCTCAGGCGCTGCCCGGTGACTGTCATCTCGCCGATCAGGTCGAGATAGACCTTGCCATCCGCGTCAATGACGACGGTGACATTCAGATGTTCTATCGCGTCGGTCCAGACGCGCACGGCCAGCTCATCGCCCGGGCCCAGGACGTAGCTGGGCGGCACTGCCTGGGTGACTCGGGGCTGCCCCTCCCCAGCGGGCTCTTCAGTTGGAAGCTTGGGCCGCTCGGGCGCGGCGAACACAGCCAACCCGAAGCGCGGCAGCGCGGCGAAGCGCTCGGCGGCGGTCACCTCGACCGTGGGGGCCACCATCTCCGCCGTGGGCGGCGCAGTGGGCAGGCCCTCGCCGACGCGCCTGACTTCCACCGAGCAGCCCGGGAACAGCGGCCGGTAGTTGGCGAGCAGGGCCCGCTCAAGCTCCTCCAGTCGCAGGCCCGCGACGTACAGTTCGGCGATCTGCGGGGGCGAGATGGTGCCCTTGTCGGATACGTCCGCCTGCACATCCACGTGGACGTCGGTGCCGGTGGTGCAGCGTATGAGCAGTTGATCGCCGGCCCTGACGAGCTGCTGGCGCAGCTCGGGTTCGGGTGCTACTGTTGGCAGAGCTGGCGCTGTGGTGTCAGGCTCTTCCTCCTCATCCTCCTCATCCTCGGCTTCCGGGCGTTGGACTGAGAGGTTGACGCTGCACCGCGGGTAGATAGCCTGATAGCGCCGCCGGAGTTCGTCGCGCAGCATTTGAATCCCGCGGCCGGCCATGGGGATGGCGCCTAGCTGGGGCAGCTCCATGGTGCCGTTGGCCAGCACTGCGCCGCGGATGTAGACGTGCAGTTGCTCGTGTGTGAAGCAGCGCACGGTGATCTCATCGCCGGCCTGTATGATACCTGCGGTGGCGAGTTCCTGGGGCGCTGGTTGTGCGCTGCTGGGGGAGCTTATGAGGCTGAGAGACACGAAGGCCGAAGCAAGGGTGAGCATCGTGATACGCAAGGGCACAAACACCTCTCTTGATGGCTGGTGCGGGGGACAAAGAGGCTCCTGCTGCGGTCGTCCCCCGGACATCTGGGCTGGGCGCGATCACGCTCCGCCGGCGCTTGGGCCGATTGTACCAGCTTGCCGAGGGCGGGTCAACAGTTGGTGCGCCGCCGGCCGGCGGTTGTTGTCGTCAGGAGAGGCCGGACCACTGTCCGGCCTGCTGTCGTTGTGCTCGTTGCTTCTGCCCCACTCCCTACTCCTTCTTGAGCGCCACGGTCTTCTCCGCCCACGCTTCATCGGGATCGAGGCCCTCGATCACGCCCGCCTCATATCCCTCCGC
>Ga0114922_10005458_pt1 | contig 11725 bp, 8 predicted proteins | sample AartaG_FD_100975 | JGI IMG/M metagenome (GOLD analysis project Ga0114922, IMG submission 100975) | Deep subsurface microbial communities from Aarhus Bay to uncover new lineages of life (NeLLi) - Aarhus_00045 metaG | ecosystem: Environmental > Aquatic > Marine > Oceanic > Sediment | place: Aarhus...
AGGAAAGAAGATTCGTCATGATGATGATCTTAAAAATGAATGTTTCAGGAAATATAAATCAGCTAATAAATCATATGAGGATCATTCAGATTTTTTAACTTCCAAAAAAAGATATTCTTTTTTATTTGCTCTTGAACCTACAGATTATAAAAAATGGGCAGAAGGATTGAAAGAAGCTGGCTATGCAACAAGTAAAAATTACGATAAGGCACTTATTAAAATTATTGAAGAGGAGCAGCTTTACGCTTATGATCAGGGTATAGATATTTTGAAAACAAAGGATTCACTATTAGCATCTTTGAATAATTCTCAAAATAAAATACAAGTTATAAGGACACTTGAAATGAACAGAATAAAATATATTATTGCAAAACCGGGTGATTCATATAGTAGTATTTCAGATGAATTTGATTTATTGCCCTGGGAATTGAAGAAATATAATGACCTTAGTGAAGTTTCAAAAATTGATTCGGGTCAGATATTTTATATTCAACCTAAAAGAAATAAAGCAGAAGCAGGTAAAAAAACTCATTCAGTGAAAGAAGGAGAGACAATGCATTATATTTCACAGTTATATGGAATTAAACTAAATGTCCTGTACGAAAAGAATTTATTGGAAGTAGGGACACAGCCCGAAACAGGACAGGTACTGCAGTTAAGAAAAGCTCTAAAAGATGATAAAAAGCCATTTGACCTTACTATAAAAGAAGATGTACAGGTGGAAAAAAATGGTGAAACAGAATTTGAATTTGAGTTTGAAGATTAGGAATAACTAACGCTGGACCCGGGACAAAAGAATAATAGCTTTTTCTGAAGCATCTATTTTATAACAAGCTTATATTTTTCCGGACTCTGAAAACCTTTTAAGAAATCTGTTATTTGCAGCCTTTTTTTCCCGGCTATTTGCAGGCAGGTAATATACAGGTATCCACTATTAACGGCAACTCTAAGATATGTTTTATTATCGCTTTCAATTTTACCAATAGGATTATTATGTTGTACCCGGGTAATTTCAGATTCGAAGATTTTTACATATATTGTGATATTTGCGTCGGAAATTAATTCTGTCCATGCTGTGGGATAAGGGCTGAGTCCCCTGATAAAATTGTATAAATTTGTTATATCATCGGCCCAGTTTATTTTACAATCCTCTTTATGGATTTTCGGTGCCGGATTTAGTCCTTTGATTTTGAATAATTCTGATTGGCCAATTTGCGGATATACTCCATGGCTAATTGCTCTCACAGTTTTTACAACGAGCCTGGCCCCGATTTTCATTAACCTGTTATGCAGATCTCCTGCACTTTCATCAGGAAAAATATCTGTTTCTTCCCGGAATATTATTTTGCCGGTATCGATATTATGATCAATAAAAAATGTTGTAGCACCAGTGGTAGTTTCTCCATTAATAATCACCCAGTTTATTGGTGCTGCTCCCCGGTAGTCGGGGAGGAGAGAAGCATGCAGATTAAAAGTTCCGCATGAGGGCATAGCCCAGACAATTTCAGGTAAAATTCTAAAAGCTACTACTACCTGAAGATCTGCTTTTAATTCACCTAACTCTGCAATAAAATCGTCACTTTTCAGGCTCAGAGGTTGAAGTAATTTTAAACTATTCTCCTGAGCACATAATTTTACAGGTGATGAAAGCAAATTTTGCCCCCGTCCGGCAGGTTTATCAGGAGATGTAACTACTCCTACTATATTCTGGCCATCATTTACCAATGCCTCAAGAGATTCTACAGCAAATTGAGGCGTACCCATAAATACTATGCGTAAATTATTTTCAGGCATATGTATGGATGGTTAATGCGTATTATTTATTTATCATTATCAGATTTAAAATCTTCATCATCTAATAATTCAAGGAAATGGCCCATTTTATTTTTCTTTGTTTTCAAATAAAATTCGTTATGTGCATTAGGAGGGATTTCTAATGGAACATTTTCTGAAATTTTAAGGCCGTAACCCTCAAGGCCTGCCCTTTTTACAGGATTGTTTGTAATAAGCTTTATTTTACCAAGTCCCAGTTCTCTTAATATACTTGCACCCACGCCATAGTCGCGTTCATCTTCCAGAAAACCCAGATCGAGATTTGCCTGAACCGTATCACGACCCTCTTCCTGTAATTTATACGCTTTTATTTTATTGAACAATCCAATGCCTCTGCCCTCCTGATTCATATAAATAATAGCACCCTTTCCTTCTTTTTCCACTAGTCTCATCGCTTCATGCAGTTGTGAACCACAGTCACAACGATATGAACCGAAAATATCACCCGTTATACATGAAGAATGAACACGTACAAGCACAGGTTCATCTTTTGTCCATGTCCCTTTTATTAAAGCGATATGTTCCAGATTATTGGATTTCTGAATAAAAGGTATGAGATTAAAAGATCCGTATGAAGTAGGTAATTTGACTCTAACTCCTTTTATGACTATACTTTCTTTTTCAATACGATGTGCAATTAGACTTTTTATACTGATTATTTTCAGGTCAAACCTTTCACAAATTTTTACTAATTCCGGCAGATGAGCCATTGAACCGTCTTCATTCATAATCTCCACCAGTACTCCTCCGGGAATTAAGCCCGCTAATCGTGTTAAATCAACAGCAGCTTCGGTATGACCCGCTCTGCGGAGGACACCTTTATTTTTTGCCTTTAATGGAAATATATGGCCCGGCCGGCCAAGTTTATCAGCCCGGGTTTTTAAATTAACCAAAGCATTAATAGTCTTTGCCCTGTCGCTTGCCGATATTCCTGTTGTGCAGCCATGGCCAAGTAAATCTACTGAAATTGTAAAAGCTGTGCCATGCAAAGAAGTATTTGTACCAACCATTAAATCTAACTCCAATTCTTCACATCTGTCTTCGGTAATAGCAGCACAAATCAAACCCCTCCCATGTGTGGCCATAAAATTCACAATCTCAGGTGTTACAAGCTCAGCAGCGCACACAAAATCTCCTTCATTTTCTCTGTCTTCATCATCAACAACAATAACTATTTTACCCTTACGAATATCTTTAACAGCTTCGTCAACAGTATTAAATGCAATTGTATCGATTTTTTGATTTATATCTTTCATTTTAATATGCCTGACAAAAAGATTTAATATTATTTATACTATTTAATAATAGTAACGGCAAAAATACTATAAGTAATTAAATTTCCATAATGCTGCATAAGGAAGTTGTTTCTATTCTGATGTTGGCCGGTCGCGAACAAAACCCGGGGCTTTTACGACAGCCCCATCATTTATCAGCTCCGTTTTGCCTTTTCCCATGTCACCGATTGGCTACCTGAAATGTATCTGAACATACCGTGAATTATTGAATAATTCATGATAAAAATATAATAAGGAACAAAAAGTATTTTTAACCTGATTTTCATATTTTTTAATAATGTGCCCAGTAATATCATAATGTAAAAGAGTATTTGTATTAAAAACGTGAACATATAGAAATCAATAGTGAAATTTCCAATGTATACTACTAACAGGTTTATAAAAAATATTAGAATAAATGAAATGGGAATAATAGTCCAACGCAGTACTTTATGAGAAATGTACTGGAAAGAAAACAGGCCATATCTAAAAATATTTAACATTTCTTTCATTCTGAATAATGTTTGAAGCCCTCCGTATGCTATTCTAATTTTTCTTTTAAGTTCTTCTTTTATAGTTAATGATGCTGATTCACAGGCGTAAGCATTAGGTGCATATTTTATTTTATAACCTTTTTTTACAATTCTCAGAGAAATGATAAAATCATCAAGAATAGTATCTTCTAAAACATCATCATACAATTCTGTACGAACTGCAAATAACTCGCCAACTGCGCCCATTACTGAATTAAGTTCTGATTCAAGCAACTTTATTATTGATTCATATTGCCAATACAACCCTTCTCCTGCACCTACTGCTTTCTCTCTTTTTGACTGAGTAATACGTTTTTCCCCTGCAACACATCCTATGGATTTATCCTTAAAAATATTTACAATTTCTACAATAGAGTTTTTATTTAATTTTGTGTTAGCATCAGAGAAAACTACTATAGGCGTTTTTATAAATTTAATAGCCCTGTTCATAGCATTTATCTTGCCTTTTCTAACATCTTCGTGCAGTACTGTAATATCATTATATTTTTTCAGTTCTTCGGGCGTTCCGTCATTTGAACCATCTGTTACCCAAACAAGTTTTAATCTATCCTTGGGATATTCCAGCTCGAGTGAGTTTTTAATTTTATCTTCTATGCATTTTTTTTCATTATATGCAGGCACTAATAATGTAACCTCTGGTTCATAGGAATGTACAAATAGTGATTTTTTTTTCGTAAATATTCTTTTAAGCAATACCAGAAATAACAAAATTATTGTATAACCGAAATAAGAATAAAATATTAATAACAGGAATATCCAGAATAATAGTCTGATTATCATATTAAATAAGTCTTATAGAATTCGGTTAATTCAGCAGATATCTTTTTATTGTCCATATTCTTAACTATAAATGTTTTTGCATTTTCTCCAATTTTGGTAAAAAAACTTTTATTCTCCAAAAGAATTTCTATTTCTTTTTCAAAATCATCTGCCGAGTCAGCAATTAGAATGTCCTTTTTATGTTTGACATCAATTCCTTCAGCGCCTAAAGATGTTGTTACAATTACTTTTCCTAAAGCCATGCCTTCAATAATCTTCACGCGCATTCCACTTCCGGAAAACAAAGGGACAACCATAATTGATTTACTAATCATATATTCAAAAGCATCATCTACTTCCCCTAAAAAAACAATATTTTTAAAATTCAATAATTTTTGAATTAGTTTTTTTGGCGCATTCCTCCCTGCAATGAAAAATTCAATTTTAGGATTTTTAATACTAATTTTTGGCCATACATTTTCAGTAAACCATAACAAACCTTCCTGATTAGGGATCCAGTCAAGTGATCCTATAAAGAATAGTGAATGATAATTAACATTTTTAATATCCTCTGATATTTTTTCAATATCCATCCCGGAAGGGCACACCTGATAAGGTTTATTATTTCCCAGTTTATTTAATATATTGGCATCTCTTTGTGTTATGGGCACTAATAAATCATAAACATTCAATGAATTAATCTCAAATTTTTTAATTCTATTTGCAAGTATTTGAAGATATTTTTTTGTAAGAATGTTTCTTTTATTATGTGCAATCCTTTTCCAGATCTCATGTTCAATGTTATGACTCCTGAGTGAAATTTTAGCATCCGAATTTTGCCGGATTGTTTTAACATACGGAATTAGATACAATCCTTCAAGTTGAACAATATCAAAGTCTTCTTCATTTAATAATTCAACTATCTTTTTATTAAATTTTTTTGATATAAATCGTTCAACATTATAAGGTAATCCGGAGAAAAATAAGTTAATAAAAACTTTAACAGGATTTACATCGGTATTAAGATATATAAAGTCAAATTCTGCGATATCTTTTAACGCATCATATACTATATCCGGATTTATGTAATGTTTTTTAGTATTTATTGCCAGAATTTTAACATGATGGCCGTTATATTGAAATCCTTTAGTAAGATTAAAAATTGCAATAGCACCACCATCTTTTGGCGGATAAGGAAATTTATTACATAATTGAAGGATTTTCATTTCTCGATTTCAAATTCTTTTAATAAAGATGGACTGTCAATAATATCAATCATTGATTGTGAAACTTCTGAAACAGTAATTAAGTCTTTTTTTAATTTAATAAGAGAATAGTAATATTTAATAATCATATATAATCCAACCGGTATAAAAATAAGTGCTATAATTCTATAAATTTTTGAAAAGGTTGATTTTGAATTTTTATAATTAATCACCGGGAATAAATTTACTTTTGTTTGAATATAAGATACTTTAAACCAGTTACTTGATATTATTGTGTCAATAACATTATTATATAAATTATGAAATTCAGCTATTTTAACTGAAGTAAGTGATGAAATGAATGAAATTAATAGTTTCGAAATCTTCATATTATTTTCAATATTTTCAATACAAATATTAGCATTATCTTTTAAGGAAAATAAGGAAGATTTTAAGTCCTTCTTTTTTACAATAATAAAGTCAAATTTTCCTGTGAGGTGACTTTTAAGGTCAAGCATTTTTACTTTATCGATACCTATTGATCTTCTGAAGAAGCTAAGATAGGTATCAATATTCAGGATCGTAGAATCAGTAGTAGCTTTGTAAGTTATGAAGCCTCCGGCAATTAGTAATACAAAAGATGATATCCACATTCCCTGTAATGGAGATAATATATTTCCCCGAATTAATTTTTCACCCATTAATGAAAAGATATAATAAAGTATAAACATTAATGTTGAAATTACAGTTGGCATTCCTATTCCCCCTTTTCTAATAATAGCACCAAGAGGAGCTCCGATAAACAAGAATACCAGACATGCAAATGAAAGGGTGAATTTTCTATGCCATTCAATTTCATGTTTTCGCAAATGGCGGCTTTTATAATTCAGATTCAGTGAAGTATTTTCTATATAGCTTTTTGAAGTACGGGCAAAAGATATTGCATGATTGATAATTCTACTTTTTTTATCTATTGAGAAGTCGTTTAGGAGACTGTCAAATTGAAGCTTTACAGGATAAATTGCTTCCTGTTTTTGAATACTTCCTACACTTTTTTCAATTAATCTTTGAGCCTTTCCCTTAATAACATTATTTCTTAATTTAAAATAATTATTTTTTAAAAGGTTATTGTAAAATTGTTTATTGCGAAGCTGCAGCTCCCTTCTGAGCGAATCCTTGACATTACTAAGCTGCTCCAGATTCATCATCTGATAGTTATTTTTAAAAAGATTTTCATCGGTTCTTTGTAAACCAAAGCCAGTTAATTCAAGGACTAGTATTTGTTTCCTAAATTTATCTATACGATGAGGGTATGTTTTTATTCTTTTCCTTCTGTCTTCATCCAACTCGCTGTACATAATTCCATTCCACAGGGTAATTATTAAGTTCCTCTCATCTACAGTCATTTTCATGTATCCTGAATCAGCAATAATTACATTTTTGTTGCCTTTTCTTACAGTATGATCATAAATCTTAATACCATAAAGAATATTTGTTTCAGGATCCTTGTTGTCAACTCTTATACTGTAATTTTCTATTCCGCTGTAAAACTCTCCGGGTCTAATTTGTAATTCGGGCCTTTGTTGCCTTACATCATAAAGCAATGATCTCATCTTAAGATTCGTAAAAGGAAGAACATTATTTGAGAAAAAGAATGCTCCGGCACTAACAAATAATACTAAAACGATTGTAGGAAACATGATTCTTTGCAGTGAAATCCCCGAAGCTTTAATTGCTGTCAGTTCACAATATTCTCCCATACTGCCAAATGTCATCAGTGATGACATTAATATTGAAAGAGGTAAAGCCAGTGGTACAAGACTGGCAGAAGTATACATCAGGAGCTCGGCAATAATCTTAAACTCCAGTCCTTTTCCAACAAGATCGTCAATATATCTCCAGAGGAACTGCATTAAAAGCAGAAAAAGGACTATAAAAAAAATAAGGAAAAAAGGTCCGACAAATGTTTTAATTACTAGCTTGTGTAATCGTTTCACTGTTTAAATGTTATTTATGGCCTTGTATTATCTTGAAACGAAAACAAAGTTAAATTATTTTAAGAAAATTTCTGGTAAGTTTACAGGCCAAGAGTATGTTTAAGTTCACTAATTTGAGTATTCCATAGCTCAATTGAATCCTCTTTCTCATCTTCTTCTACAAAGTCAGTTACCACCAGGGCAACATCCCCGGTTAATTCATCTATATTAATACGAAATTCAAAATAAAAATTCTTATCAGCCTCATCCATCCATCTAAAACGAATATACTTGTTTTCTTTCTTATGCACTACTTCCGCTCTTTGCTCAACAGCATTCCAAATAAATGAAAACACATTTCCCTTTAAGTTTACATCATCAGCAAACCATTCAGATAAGCCTCCCGGAGTACTTAATCTGGTAAATAGTACTTTCGGGGAAGAATTAATAGTATATTCCAATGTAATTTTATCCTTCATCTATTGCTTGATAATCATAACTTCATTGGCTGCAATATATAAAAAAAACTTAACTAAAAAAATTTATTAAACATTTTCGTATGTATCAGTTATTTAATATGCATATTCAGATGTTTACAGCTTTTCAACACGCAAATAAGGTATGTTCGATTGAAGAATATTCAGGATGATTCCTAATATTTGATTTAAGAGAATAATTTATATTTATTTTATAAAATAAAATTATATATTAGCGTGCCTGAAAAAGAAAGGGATTACAGAGATGCTGATCCCTGTAACTCATAAATTGAGTTTGTGATTCAGAAAACTATTAGTAAGATTATTATTCAATACGGCGAGATAGCTCAGGTGGTTAGAGCGCATGATTCATAATCATGAGGTCGAGGGTTCAAGTCCCTCTCTCGCTACAAGAAAATCAGGAAGTTACTAAATGTAGTATCTGCCTGATTTTTTTTAATACATACAATTTACATACAAAAAAAGAGATAATAAACAGATACAGGGCAATAAAAAGAATAAAAAAAACCGCTTCAAATCTGAAAGCGGTTTCTTTTCTAAAAAATTCAACCCGATTAAGGAGTTGGGTTTGCAACAACAACTTCCCCAACATATTTACTGTTCGAAATTTCTTTACCGTCTTCACTGATGAAAGCGATAAATGCATAAACGGTATCACCGGAATACAGGTTCGGAACAGTCAAAGTTTGACTTTCAGTGCTTCTCGTAGCTCCATCAGTTAAATACACTGATTCTTTTTTAGCCGGATTATATACCAATACCATAGCTTTGTCGGTTGGTTTAGTATTCACATCAGTTGAATTATCAACCCAGTTGAATTCGACCTGACCAGCTGCTGGTGAGTTAACAGTTGGATTTAAAGCACCGGACAAACCACCCCTGCTGATAAGTGCATTTTCAAAGTCAATAACATAATCCGGATAAACACCAATAATAGCATTTTTTATGTTGTAGGACATAGCGCTGTTAAACTGTGTCATTTTTACAGCATAGTTACGAAATCCAACCTTTAAAAATCCATTTAAAGGCTGCAAGAACTGTAAAACAGTTGAGAATCTCGACCTCTGTTCGACTTGTCCTTCAGTTTGAGGATTTGCTACACTGGCAGGACGTACCCGCATGTAGTCAATCCCTTTCCAGTTTCCTCCGATAACATTTCCAACTTTACCGGAGAAACCACCTAAGATACCTTGAGAAATTTTGCCCATTTTTTATCAATTTAAGTTAAACAATTCGGCTTTTGCTTGGACTTGGCACGGAGAAAACCCGGTTTTGTCCTTGCTTTCCGATGGGAAATTATATCAAATATCGGGCAATCCTTTATTTTCAGGTGTTTATGCAGGTCTTTGCACTTGTTTGCTTTATCAGGTCAGATTTATTGGCATAAGTTCGGGACAAAAAGTGTTATTTCTGGTATTCTTAATGAGTTTTTAATTTCGATCCCTACATATTTTTCACAAAGAAGAAAGAAAAACCTCAAAAAAGAAAAAAGAAAGCGGGTCGAACAGGCGGTTATGCAGGGGTGTCAAGTTTTCCGATAAAAATTTTTTACCGTTAAAAATCAGACAATAACAGAAAAATTTTTATTGGAACCCGGAGGGCTTGAACTTGTCGACCCGTTAAGCATAACCGCCTACCTTTGCTGGATTTTTTCCTTTTTAAAAATCTCTCGTCCAGGTTCTATTACGCCAAAAAAAAGTAAGCCACCCGCTAAAAGGGCAGCTTACTAACTGAGAACGACAGCCACAAGAGCTTAATGTAGTACCAGCCGGTGTGACGCAGGAAATAAAAGCGAAAACCGGCAAAACGATAAACGTAAATGAGTAGCCACCAGCCACCCAGTTTACAATGTAAGATACAGAGAAACAACTTTCATTATCGAATAAACAAATACTTACTTAATCTAAGATATTTGAATTGGCTTTCGTTTCAAAGGTGTTGAATATACTTGCCCTCTGAGTTCTAGGGCTTCGAAAAATTCTATAGTTTTATTACCTAATGAGCGATGTATTAAGTTGAATAGTCGTAAAAACTCTTGAGCTTTCTTAAGTTTTTCATCTTTGGGAGGATTGATAGCGTGATGTAATAAAGTCAATGTAGAAGTATTAATCCCAAAACCACAACCTGAGTCATCACAGCACAATGCAGAAGGGATAGGAATACGATTTTCAACAAGACAATATTTACAATAACCTATATTATTATAACCTTCACAATCACTTTCAGAAACAAACGTTGTACCATCTCCATAACCGGGACATAAGTATATAGAAGCTGGATCTGAAAATTCATTATTACAAAAAGGACATGTTGAATCAATATCATATAAATCCAGGAATAATCTATTTACTGGTTCCGGTGTCACCGGATCGTCTTCAATTATTTTTATTAAGGATTGATAAAAAACTGTTGAGGCTGAATTGTATGAAAATTTGAAAAGGACGTTAAATTCTCCCTCTTTTTCAGCATCATAAAGATTCTGAGAACCAATAATTACATATTCGTCGATTAGATAAATCTTACTATGAAAGTAGGTGCTATCAACAAGTATTAAATTAGAATCAGGAAGGTTATAGGTCTTATTGTCATTTCGAGCTATTAAGTAATGAATAACATCTTTTGATAAGAATGATCGATACTTTTTTACTGTTGACAGGTTAACATAAGCAGAAGCAAAGATTGCTCTTTCTTTTGCAATTTTACATAAAGACTCAAGACAATCCCAAAATTCAGAACCATACAAAAGTGTAATTTCTTCAGGTTTCATTTTTTTATTCTTTAATATTTTAAATATACAGAATAATGGTCAAACAAATCTGAGTTGAATATATGGTTTTAAGTGCGCTGAAAAAGCAGGTTATACAGCCTTGAGCAAGCGTCGGGAGAGCGGATGCAATGAGTGAGGAACGAACGGTTTGCAGACGCTGTGGGCGCGAGCCGTCTGCGAGTTGAGCAAGGGTGGTGCAAACAAAAGCATGAGGAACGAATGCGATTTGCAGCTACTGTTTACAGCAAGGTTTTGGCGGAGTTTTTGCTTCATCCTCTGAAATTTCTAACATTATGGGATGCTTAAATTAATTGCAGCCTTCGTCAAGATTACGGTTGCCAATGCAAAAACTGTGACAAAACCGCAGCCCGCAGCGACCCGCAGGCGAGCCCAAACACTGGCAGCCGGGGGACTGCAAGTGGCTGAAACGAATGTAGCCGGAATGAAACGAAAGGTGTTGAGCGCAGCGAAGCCCTGAAGTGCAATGAAGGTGAAATGAGTAAAGCGACTTGCAGGACAGTAAAGGCTGCCGTGACGATGACGACTGAGCTGCAAGGATTGTGACAGCCTTGCGATAGCAATCCGAAGGGCGTTGCAGTTTTTGCCTATACCTTAGAAATTAATAAACGTTATAGGCAAATACTGTAACGGGCTGGCGCAAGACTTGCCGAAGGAGGAAGAGGAACACCTTATAACCTGCTTCGTGCGGTGGAATTATGAACGTATTCCTAGTGCGAATTACTTCTGTATCATAAATGATTTTGGATCTAAAATTGGGAGAAGGGCATTATGCAAATATGTCCCACGGAATTGAGAAAACATAACACCTCTGGCAGTGGAAATAGTTATTGCGTTTATAG
>Ga0114922_10005459_pt1 | contig 11725 bp, 14 predicted proteins | sample AartaG_FD_100975 | JGI IMG/M metagenome (GOLD analysis project Ga0114922, IMG submission 100975) | Deep subsurface microbial communities from Aarhus Bay to uncover new lineages of life (NeLLi) - Aarhus_00045 metaG | ecosystem: Environmental > Aquatic > Marine > Oceanic > Sediment | place...
AACCAATAGATACAACTTTCCCTTTATTAATAATTAGAACACGAGAAGATAGTGCTTCTGCTTCTTCCATTAGATGGGTTGTTAGGATTAATGTTGTCCCAGCATTCTTAAGACGTTTCAAATCTTCCATCAGCAGAGTTCTTGCATGAACATCTAAACCTGTTGTTGGTTCATCTAAGAAAAGTAAAAGAGGATCATTCATCAAAGACATAGCTATACTAAGCTTTCTTTTCATTCCACCAGAAAGCTTCTCAGCTCGTTTTTTCTCATGTCCTTTTAAACCAAAATCCTTGATTAAGCCTTCAATTTTTTTAGTAAGTTCTAGCTTCTTCAAACCATAAAGCTTACCCATTAAATTAATATTTTCAAAAACTGTAAGATCCTCCCAAATGAGATGTTCTTGTGGAACATAACTCAGTTTATACTTCATATCACTTTTAAGTATTTCATCTACTTTTTCACCTAACACCTTAGCAGAACCAGAAGTAGCAGCAAGTTGTCCTGTGAGGATTTTTACAAGAGTTGTTTTGCCAGCTCCATTGGGACCAAGGAGAGTAAAAAGTTCACCTTTGTGGACTTCAAAAGATACTTCATTGACAGCCTTATAATCCTCAAACTTTTTCACAATGTTTTTACATTCAATAACACAGTCTGTCATCAAATAGATTGTTAAATAGTAGCTATTTATAAATATTACAATTGTCGAAAATCGGCTTACTTTGTAATTACATCTAGAATTAGAAGATAAATACCTTATATTCTTAAATACTTTATTTCGTTTTTGATTTCATGAAATATGGATTAGCTGATATGTTAAAGGATGCTTTGGATGCTCATGATGTTCATCATGATCCAAAAAAAATACTAGATGATATTATCTCAGAAATAGCTAACATTAAACCTGAATGGTCAAGTTATTCTATTAATTGTATTCTCTTCCATCTTAATTACTGGCAAGATTTGTACATTGAGATGTTAAAAGACAAAGAAGTTCCAATGCCTGAAGAACCTCCTTCTGTCTTATCTTGGCCAAGTAAAGAACAAAGAGTTGAATTAGATTATAAACAACAATTAAAGAGATTTTATGAGGGAATAGAAAAAATGAAACAGCTGATAGAGGAAGTAGACTTTCACAAAGCTGTTCCTTCATGGGGGGATGCACCAAAACTCAAACTTATCATAATAGTTTTTCAGCATAATTCATATCATCTTTCGCAAATATATACAATCAAAAAGAGTCTAATGGAGTAAAGCAAGTTGAAAGGAACAATAACTGGCAATCTAAGTATGAAGATGAAGAGGGTAGGTACAAGATCTGAAGGGCCCGAATATTATATTGAACCAACAGATGAGTACAGAGAGAGATGGGAAGAAATTCTTGTTTGGAAGCAAACTAATCGTTGGCAAGAAGATCCAAAACTACAAGGTTTATTGGGTAAAGAAGTAGAACTTCTTGCAGATATAATTGAAACAAGAACTTCAATCACCATTGAATATTTTGAAGTCAAAGAGGTAAATTATTAGTAAAATCCTTTCACTTTGCGAGTAGATTTATAGGTGTTTGTTCTAGTATTCTTCTGGTTTAATTGAGTCAAGAAGAAAATCATCAAGAACTTGTTTTTGTAAGAGGGATAGAATTAACAGCTGATGAAGCGCTTATTCTACAAAAATTGGAAGAAGCTGTAGGTGAGGAAATACCCTATGTAAAGAGTGCAGCTATGTATAATCATGGTTTTTCTGTAGAAGATAAGAAAATTACAAGACTAAGTTTGTGGAAAAAAGAACTGGAGCTTTTTCCTGAAAGTATTTCAGAACTTACAAACCTAAAGCAATTATTTCTTCGAGATAACAAACTAAAAACAATTCCAAAATCAATAGCAAAACTAAGTAAATTAGAGAACTTTGATGTCTTTAACAATCAGATTGAAACACTTCCAGACAATTTTGGTAATCTATATGAACTATTTAGAGCTGACTTATCTGTAAATAGAATAAATTTTCTTCCAGAAAGCATTGGTCAGTTAAAGAAACTAAACAAATTTGGTTTACTCAATATTCAATTGATGGAATTACCTGATAGTATAGGTGAAATGACTAATTTGAAGTGGTTAGGTGTTTGGAAAAATCATCTAGAAGAACTTCCAGAATCAATAGGTAATCTCCCGATTCTAGAAAAATTATGGGTTCAGGAGAACAAACTTGAATCTCTCCCAGAAAGTATAGGACAGTTAAACTCTCTTAAAGATCTCCAATTTTTCGATAACCCGATAAAGAAACTACCAGATAGTCTAACAAAATTACAAAATTTACAGAAACTAGGAATTAACAGTAAAAATACAAAGAAACCTTTCAAACTGGATGAAAAACAAGAGAAATGGATTGAACAACTTAAATCAAAAGGATGCAAAGTTCGGTATTGACTTTTTAAAGCTTAGGAGAAATTTAATATTCTCCTACGAGATTATTGTGAACTAGGTGATATGTTGACAACTAATCCCAAATTAATTGCTGAAGTCAAATCATTTTTCGAAGAATTTGTTGCTGCTTATCCTAAAGACGATTTAGATAGATATCTTAATCTTTTTTCGCAGGATGAAAATCTTGTGATGTTTGGAACAAGCCACAAATGGTTAGGATGGGAAGAATATAAAACTGCTCCAGCTGAGGAAAAAGAAAGACTTGGAGAGATTACACTCACTTATGATTGGTTAAAAATCAACACTCATGAATCTGTTGCTTGGATAGCTTCTGAAGTCAAAGTGCAATTTAAAGTTGGAGAAGAATGGAGGATTATTCCCGCAAGATTAACAGGTGTTGTTAAGAAGTTTCAAGACAAATGGAAAATAGTTCAAGGTCACATTTCAGTATCAGGTTAGAGACTAGAATGGTATTATTTAATAATTGAGCTTCTCTCCTCAAAGTAATAAGAGGATATGTTAAATGAAGTTCGGTTTAAACGCACCAAATTTTGGAAAGACCTTCGGAGATCCACTGCTAGCAGTAGAGATGATTGAAGAAGCTGAAAAAGCTGGATGGGATGGATTTTTCCTATGGGACCATTTATTTCCAGATGATCCGGCTGCAATTATAGACCCCTTTGTAGCATTAGCAGCTGCAGCAATAAAAACAAAAAAGATACTTCTGGGAACAGCAGTTACACCTGTAACTAGGAGGAGACCTTGGAAATTGGCAAGCGAGTGTGTTACGCTTGATCATCTGTCTAATGGTAGGGTTGTTTTAGGCATAGGTCTAGGGATACCACATGAGTTACAATTAATGAACGAAGAAACTAAACCGAAAATACAAGCTAGAATGGTAACTGAGCAGATAGATATTTTAAATGGATTATGGAGTGGTGAGGATTTTAGTTTTGAAGGAGAGTTTTACAAATTAGATAAGGTAAAAATGCTTCCAAAACCAGTTCAACAACCACGAATAAAATTGTGGGGTGCAGGAACTTGGCCGAATAAAGGTCCTTTCAAGAGAGCAGTTAATCTAGATGGAATTGTACCCTTACAAGCAGGTTTTGAAAAACCTCTCTCTTTGGAAGAATTGAAACAAATTAGTGAATATTTGAATCTTCAAGGAGAAATTTCTGATACATATGATATCGTACGTTTTTACTTCAACACAGGAGAGGATGTTCAGCAAGAATTGGATAAACTTAAACTGTTCAGAGATATTGGTATCACTTGGTGGTTAGACACTGTTAGTGATTGGACTGGAGATACAGATAAAATCAGAGAAATAATAAGAAAAGGACCACCAAAGCTTTGATTTGAGCAGATTTGAAAAGATGTAAGGCAAGCACTCCCTTTCAATAAGGTCCTCTAAACAACAAGGTTAATTTCTTAGACTGAAGGAAAAACAGTTTGCGTTATAATGAAAAAATGAAAGAGAATAATAAAAAACAACTATGCATTATTAAAAAGCTCTATCAGATTCCAATCTCCGAAATAAATATAAATCAATAATTAATCTTTTTTGTACATTTAGGGTGATATTGACCCTATGGAGGAAAGAATATGACTCGCGTTAAAGTAAGTACAATAGTTAATTGTCCTATTGAGAAAGCATTTAAGTATACAGTTGACTTCAACAATCTTGCTGAAAGGCATCCTGAAGTGGACTATTCTAAGCAGACTAGTAAAGGTTCAGTAGGTGAAGAGACAACCTTCGATGTGGAAATCACATCAGGTAAACGAAAGGAAAAGATGCATTTCGTGATTAAAGAATACGAACCACCTTATCGTGCTGTTTTGGATGGTAATGGACCTACTCAAAGAATCGTTGATGAATTTATTTTTACTGAGGTAACAGAGGGCACAAAAATCTCAGTCACTACAGACCTAACTTTTAAGGGATCTATGAAGCTGATTGGAGTATTTATTGGTCCTTTCCTGAAGCGTGGAACACAAAAAGCCGTAAGAAGTCTGGCTGAAGCTTTAGAAAACCTTAGTCATGAGAGATTTGTTTAGGTTTGACTTATAAAATTTCTTCACTTGAAATTAATATTAAATCGATTAACTATGTCCATTAGGTTAGGATGTCAACATGTATATGAATCTTTCTGGATTTAATTGCAAATATTCAAATACCAATTAAATCTTTTTAGTACTTGATTTTGTATGGAGGTTTATTTTTTAATCATTAGTATTGTTTTGTTCGTGCTTGGTTTTTTAATGATATTTGGTCAGCTTAAATTTCTAATAGCAAGATATGAAGCATTTCAGAAGTTTATCCGTCGAAAGGAAATCAGTGTTGATGGAGAAGGATTGTCGAAATTTTATTCTATTTTATTCTTCGTTACAGGTATTCCCTTATTGATCGGAGCGATTATCGGATTCATAAACGCTGAGATATTTAAAGAATTCTCACTTTGGTTAGTTATAGCTATTGCTGCGATAGGAGTTATAGGTATCTTATACTGTAATTTAAGTAAGCGTTTCTTAAAACCTCTTGAAAGCTGAAAAAGTATATCAATATTCATTCTTCATTATTTATTATGAGAGAGATTGAATTGGTTCTAGAAAAATGTCAAGAGTACTATTATAATGGAGATTTAGAGAAAGCAATTAACCTTTATGAGAAGAATGAATCAATTGTTAACAGTGAAGGATTTGATGATAATCTCAAAATTCAATTTCATGTAGCATATATAGCTACTCTTGTTGTAACAATACTTATGGAAGGGGGTAGTTTTGATGAAATTGAGAAGAAAATATTACAGTGCAATGAACTAATCACAAACAAAAAATCTCTAGAATATGCAAGAGTGAATCTGCAACATGCAATTGCCTGGGATTATAAACCAATTACAAAACCTGAAGAGAAGGAGGAGAATTTAGATAAAGCAACCAAACTAATTGATGAGGTTATTGTTATACTTGAAAAACTTGAGAATACAAAATATCTTAGTCAAGCTTACTTCTATCGTGGTTTATTCTTTGAAAGAAGAAGACAATTAGAATTTGCTGAGAAATGGTATATTTTATCCCATCAATTGGCAAAAGAGAATAATCATCCCGTTGAAGGATCCTTCGCAGTTAGACATCTAGGGTTTATCAATATGAGAAGAGGAAATTTGAAAAAATGTAGAGATTTATTGAAAGAATCTTTAAAACTTCGTGAAGATGCTGGTTTCAAAATAGGTATCCCCTATTCAATTCTTAGTATGGGTGATATCAATATTTTGTTGAAAGATTATCACAATGCTATGGAGTTTTATAAATCAGGATATGACTATGCTGTAAGCATAAGAAATAAACCTGCTCAGCTGATTGGACTTACTTCTATTGGTAGAACTCATACTCGGTTAGAACAATTTGAAGAAGCTGTTCCTTATCTAGAAAATGCAATTAAGTTAGCAGAGCAACTGGGGGAAGATAATCTGCTAGCAGTAGCAAAGAAAACATTAGAAACTCAAAGTACTGATTAACATCAACTATTAGGAATAAGCGTTTCTATAATAAAAGGATCAGATTGAAGCAATGTTTCTAAGTTTTGAACATCAGAGAACTTAACAAAATACAAATGATAAATACTATATTCTGCAGTATAACTGTGTATGACTTCTCCCCAAAGGAGATATATGGTATCATCTCTTACAGCTAATAATGGTCGAAAATATGAATAAAGCCTATCTAAACCTTCATACACCTTGACTTCATAAAGTGTAAGATTTTCATCCATTAATTCAGCATAATAGTGGATTCTTTGAGGGGTTCCTTCTATTTGGAAAAATAGAGAATATCTCCCATTTTCTCTTTGATGTATACTCCTATCTGAAAAATAAAGTTTCTCAGGATAATAGAACAGTTCATCTGAAGTAATGTTCGAATCAGTGATAATGGCTTTGTAGAGTTTTGTCTTCGTATAAGTTGTTTCATTTGTTGGTCCATCAAAATTATATCCACAAAAATATGCATTCAATCTGCCATTTCCCTCTTCAAAGCCGCAGGGCCATAATGATTGGTTTGTATATGTAATTGTATCATTTAACCAGATTCCTTTTTTTCGAGTTGATAATTTCAATATATTGTAATATAAGCTCTCATTACGACAAGCCCAACTGATTGTAGGATTATTATTCCAAAGAATGAAATTTGCTTCTAGTAAATCACTTAAATTTCCCTCAAACGTAATCGTATCTATCGACCAAGAAGCTTTTGAGATATTTAACAGATAGAAGGAATAATTGGGAATACCAGAAATCATCCCAGAAGCATCACTAAAACAACAAATTAAATTACCATTACTATCAACATCTGTATCTATGAATCTTTTAAAAGTTGGATGAGTAGAAGAAGGGTTGAATGAGGGAACTGGCTCCCAATCTTTCAAATTTTTAGATTTTATACCAAAAACAACAGGAGACCATAAACCAGTTAAACCAGAAGCGAAAATGTAATACCATTCCTTATGTTTTATACCTTTAATGCTGGAAGGACTAATTAGAGGAGAATCATCTTCAATTGATTTATTACAAATCTTGATTTTTTTCTTACCATAATCAAGCATAGTCCATCCAAAATCAGAACCAGAGAGTTCATTAAAATACCTATAGGAAATGTGAATATCAGAATTTTCATCAAAGAAGAAATATCCATACTTGCCTTGATCTATTCTCATAAAGGACAAATCTTCCTCCAATTTTATGCATCTATTCTCTTCGATAAAATAGATAAGGAGGGGAGAACCTAGTATTAACAGCATAATAATGAAAAAAGCTATAACTAGATTCCTGTTTTTGAAAGACAAAGATTGTTCCCTTCTGTGATTAAGTGGTTTTAACTATAGCATAAACAGTAATAAATTATTCTGAAAACTATATTAATAGGTTTAATAATGTAGAAAATATAAGTGAGATTCAAAGATGTTAATTGATTCTTTTGAAGCAGAGAAGATTCTAGAAGCATATCATCAAGGGAAGGAATCTGTTTTAGCTTTCTTTGATCTTAGGTTTACTCAACAGAGAGTACTTTTCAAAAAAGATAAAATAATAATTGGCGATTTTACTTATGACCTAAAAACTATGAATAAAATAGCTAAAAATCCTTCAGTCTTTCTCGTTGAAAAAAAACCTAAGAAAATTGCATTTTTCGATGAACGATATTATAAGCTTGAGCCCATAAAAAATACTGCGCCTACTATTGAGATTGATGGTATTAGGATGCATAGAACAAAACACATGACTCCTTTAGAAGATGCCAGAAAGAAGATTTTTACTGTCAATATTTCTGCAAACGAGAAAGTCCTAGATATTTGTACTGGATTAGGTTATACGGCTATTGAATCTTACCGAATGAAAGCTTTTGTTACAACTATTGAGTTAGATTCTAATGTCATTGAAATTGCAAAATACAATCCCTATTCAGCTGATTTGTTTAATGGTATTGAAAGTAAGAAGATTGATTTAATTCTAGAAGATGCTACTATAGCAATCAAAGAAATGGATGATGATTCTTTTGATGTTATACTCCATGATCCACCAAGATTTTCTCTAGCAGGAGAGCTTTACTCACAAGAATTTTATCATAATCTTTACAAAATTCTGAAGAAAGAAGGTCGTTTACTTCATTATGTTGGAAAACCTGGATCTAAATATAGAGGGAAGGACTACATCAGTGGTATTCAAAATCGTTTGAATGAAGCAGGTTTCAAAACCAAACGAACTGAAGATAACGAAAGTGTTCTTGCATATAAATGAAGTAATCTATATTAAGGAGTATCTTTAAGCGTTTGTTGATGCAGAAGGAATTATATCTAACGAAGGAAAATCAAGAAGAGAAAGTTTCTCAATGGATTACTGAATGTAAAAAAATGAAGAAGCATATTGCTTTTGCTTTTGATTTGTCCAAAGCAGCTCTACTTGTTCTTGACATGCAAAATTTCTTTCTTGATGAATCAAAGCATGCTTACGTTCCTTCAGCAAAGACTATTACTGAAGACATTTCAAAGTTAGTGGATTTTTTCCAAAAGAATGAAAGACCTGTAATCTTTACTAAGCACCTAGATACACAGAAACCTGATGAAATGATGACTCGCTGGTGGAAAGATTCTATAGAAGATGGAACGCCTGAAGCAGAGATCTCAAACTTACTAAACACAGAAGGTTCAGAAATTATAAAAAAAAGCAGATATAGTGCTTTTGAAAAAACAAATCTTGAAGAACTACTACATAACAAAGGTGTAAAGCAGATTATCATAACAGGTATTATGTCTCATCTATGTTGTGAAACTACGGCAAGAGATGCATTTATGAAAGATTTTGAAGTAATCTATATCGTAGATGCAACTGCTACTTATACAGAAAAATTGCATTTAGGAACCATCAGAGCAATCTCTCATGGTTTCGGGAGATGTGAATCAACAGAGGAGATTGTTAATGGCTGAAAAATTAGAGACTGTTGTTGCACTAATCGGTGGAGGTCCTGCTTGTATAACAGCTTCAATACAACTTACTAGGGCAGGATTAGACAACTTATTGATAACCGATGAACTTGGAGGAAAAATCAAGAATGCAAATCTCATAGAGAATCTTTTGGGTTTTCCTAAAGGAATTAGTGGAGATGATTTTATTCAATTACTCAAACAACAAGTTAGAAAACATAGTGTTGAGTATATCACGCAGACAGTCAAATATGTTGAGTATAAAAATGTTGGAACGAATGCCTTTAGATTTATAATTACTACAGATAAGGAACAAGTTCAGAGCAAATACCTCATTGTAGGTACTGGGTCAAAACCAAAAAAACTAGAAATTGAAGGTGAAGAGGAAGCTTACTCAAAAAAGAGATTGTTTTACGAGAACTATAATGCAAGAAAGCATGTTAAGGAGAAGAATGTAATTATCATAGGAGGAGGGGATATAGCTTATGATTATGCACTTAATATCAAAGATTCTGCATCTAACATCTCAATTATCCAAAGATCAAGCATTTCGAAGAGTATACCAATTCTCCAAACCCGAGCACAGAAAGAAGAAAGTATCAAAATTCTAACTGGAGTTAATCTGAACAAAATAAAATTTGATGGAAAAACACTAGTTATAAATGCTAAGAAAAAAGATAGAACATTACCGTTGATTGGTGACATCGTTATTGTAGCCATTGGGAGAGAACCGAATTTAGAAATCATATCAGAGAAGTTACTCGAAGCATATGAAGGCAAATCAGAAAATCCAAAAATTTTCTTTGTTGGAGACGTTAAGAAGAACAACTATCGTCAAGTCTCTATTGCTATGGGAGATGGTATGAAAGCAGCAATGGAAATAGTTAAAGAGGTCACAATTGAAGAAAGTTATCATGGAGCTTCTCGGGAAATATGGTAAGGAAGATTTAGCTATACTCTACATAGCTAAACAAGAAGATAAAATTGTAGAATTTGTCGAAAGCCTTCAACCTCCTATTCCTAGAGAAGAAAAATGGGTTCTTATTATCTCAACCATGTATGGTTGCCCTGTTGGTTGTTTGATGTGTGATGCAGGAGAGTATTATCATGGAAAAGTTTCTACTGAGGGAATGTTTGAAGAAATTGATTATATGATCAGAAAAAGATTTCCAAACGGTGAAGTTCCTATACCAAAATTCAAAATACAATTTGCACGTATGGGAGAGCCCACACTAAATGATAATGTTTTAGACGTTCTCAAGTTGCTTCCAGAAAAATACAGCGCACCTGGACTGATGCCCTGTATTAGTACAATTGCCCCAAAGAAAGGAGAAAACTTTCTTGAGAAACTAATTGAAATAAAAGATCAGCTTTATACTAAAGGTAATTTTCAGCTACAGTTTTCCATACACTCAACTGATCAAAATGAAAGAGAGAAGTGGATGACAAATAACATATGGAATCTTGGAGATATTGCCAAATTCGGAGAAAAATGGCATAAGAAGGGAGATAGAAAAATAACCCTAAATTTTGCAGTTGCCGAGGATTCAATAATTGATCCTGAGATTGTTGCCCATATTTTTGATCCAGATAAATATTGGATTAAATTAACTCCTATTAATCCTACTATCAAAGCGAAGACTAACAAATTACAAAGCGGAATCACTGAAGAAAATACAGAAATATTTCCACTAGTAAAGGAATTTAGAAAGTTAGGATTCAGTACTGCTATTAGTATCGGTGAATGGGAAGAAAATGACATTGGTACAAACTGTGGTCAATTTGCAACACAATACAATGATGGTAAGGTAAGTATAAGAGAGTCCTATACTACCACAGAATATACTTTGAGTGACTAATACAATCTTTTACTAAATTAGATTACAGTTTTTCAGAAAAGGTTAAAAGCAAAATCAATCTACGTAAAACATGACAGATAACAAATTTGTCAAAATAATTATCCCCTATTTTTCTGAAAATCCAATCGAACTTTACATACGAGATAATCTTATCCCTACAGATTTAGACATGATTCGCTTCAAAGCCTTAAATTGTCTTGCTTCTGAGAAATCAAGAGAAGAAATCATTAATGATGTATCTAAATTTCTAAAACTGACTGGCATAGAAACAATTGAAGCTAATTCTATTAATCCACAATGTTATATTCAAGAATTTTCAGTTATTTAAATCAATTTTTTTGGAATAATGTTTATGTACATCTGAAACTGTAAAAGCTTATGAATAAGAAAGTAAAACAATCTATAATTTTGTCAAGTATTTTTGTTTTATATTTGATTGTATTTTTAATTTTCATTTTGGGACCTAAAATCAGTGTCATGGAAGATTTTCTTAGATTCTTTGGTTTAGCAGGGTTACTAACATTGTTTGTTTCAAGCATTATGGCAGCTTTTACTAAAGAAATATATCAAATATATGGAAAACCTTTCAAAAAGATTCATCACATTATTTCCTATACTGGTTTATTATTAATAATTCTACACCCAGTTTTCCTAATTATTGTTACAAAAAACCCTAAATTTTTAGTACCTCGTGTTGGTAGTTGGCCTTCATTTTGGAATTTTGCAGGAATACCGGCCCTCTATCTAATTGTATTGGCAACCATCGCTGGTGTTCTGCAACCAAGAATCAAGAAATGGTGGAGGTATATTCATGCACTCAATTACATAGCTTTGTTATTTGGTGTAATTCATGGAATGCTACTTGGAACTGATCTATCAACATCTATTATGTTGAAAATAATCTACATATGTTTGCTAGTATTAGCTACAGCTGCATTTGTTTTCAAAAGATACAAAACAATCAGAAGAAAAAA
>Ga0114922_10005460_pt1 | contig 11725 bp, 10 predicted proteins | sample AartaG_FD_100975 | JGI IMG/M metagenome (GOLD analysis project Ga0114922, IMG submission 100975) | Deep subsurface microbial communities from Aarhus Bay to uncover new lineages of life (NeLLi) - Aarhus_00045 metaG | ecosystem: Environmental > Aquatic > Marine > Oceanic > Sediment | place...
GAATCTCTGCTGCCGCGTTGCGTGCCGCTGTCCGAGTCCTGACGGCGCAGGGCTCGGGCTGCGCCGCCCGGTTCGTCGGCGCCTTGCCCGGGGAAGGAGTAGCCGCAGACTCCGTCGACGTCGCGAATGTCGCGCAGATCAATGGGGAACGCCGTGCAGCTCGCCGGTCGAACCAGGCCGTAGACAAGGCAGCGATTGTTGCGGAGAAGGAAGGGACAGCGGAACACGAGCCTGCAGCATTTGGCGCATTGGCGGCACTGGCCCTGCCGGCGCTGTCGCTGTTCCCTGACGTAGCCGGGCCGGAACGAAGTGAGCCAGGCGCGCCTGAGCTTGCCTCGGATCTGTGTCAGCATGGACGACATTGTCTGTGGCTCCCGGCTTTGCGAACGGTGACCAGACTTCCGGGCTTCGGACCCCCTTAGCCCGGCGGGGAATCAGTGTTGACAGTCTACCGGCATGGGGGGATTCGTTCAAGCGCAGAGGCACGGACAGCAGATCGGGCGCGGGTCGCCTCAATCGCCCTCTGACGGGACCGCTGGCTCCCATTCGACGGCCGAGGCGGCCAGCGTCGTGCCCGTCGCATAGGCCAGGTCCACCTGCGCTATCTGATACTCGGTGAGGGCGAGTATCTCGGCCGACTGGGCATCGGCCAGCCGCGTCTGCGCGTCCAGAACATCGGTGGAGGTGCGCAGGCCAAGGTCGAACTGGCGTTGCTCGGCTTCCAGGTTCCTGCCCGCCAGCTGCGCCCGCTGGCGGCTGGCGAGAATCCGCTGCCAGGTCGCCTCCAACCGGTCCAGGGCATTGGCCACTTCCTGCTGGATGACCAGCTCGCGCAGCTTGCGCGTGGACAGGCGTTGCACGCGCGTGTAGACGGCGCGCCGCAGCGCGCTTCCGGCGGCCTTGTTCCCGATGGGCACGACAAGCTCAAGGCCGACCCTGTGGTCCTCGAACCGCCTGTCCAGCAGCATGTCCAACGCGTCGTGCGTGGTCGAGCCCAGGCCGTTGATGTTGTAGGTGTAGCCCAGGGCCAGGATGGGAAGGGCCTGGTTCTTCTGGTACTCGATGGTGCTGGCGTCCTGGGCGATCTGGAGCTCCAGTTCGAGCATCTCCATGCGGTTCGAGAGGGCGGCCTCAAGCAGCCGCTCGCCGTCCAACCTGTGGTGGAGGGGGTTGGGCTCGGTGCTCGGGATGAGCACCGTGGCCGTCTCCATGCCGAGGCCGGGCTTGTTGAGCAACAGCTTCAGTTCGCGCTCTCGGTCGCGCACGGTGTTGTCCGCGATGATGATGGCCTCCAGGCGCTCGGCCACGCCGGCCTGGGCGCGTACGATCTCCACCTCGGCGACCGTGCCGGCTTTCACCATTCGCTCCACACGCGCGAGCTGGGCAATGGCCAGGCCGTACTCGTTCTTGCGCACCTGCGCTTCCTTCCTGGCGGCGTACAGCCTCCAGTAGACGCGGTCGACCGCCGCCAGGACGCCGATGACCTCGAGCTTGGTCCGGGCCTCCGTGATCTGCGATTCGTAGTGGGCGAGCCGTATGGCGTGCGTGTTCGTGCGAAGGCCGGCGCCCCGAAGAAGCGGCTGGCTTATGGAGACGACGAAGTCCGTCGTGTAGGCGGGGCTGAGCGTGGCGAAGACGTTGTTACTCTCGCTGCGGCTGAAGGGCACGTCGAAGGTGAGCGAGCCGCCGGTACGCAGCGGGACGTAGACGCCCAGGTCGGCGGCGATCAGCTTCTCCTTCGAGGCGTCCAGCGTGGTCGAGACGGGCGTCTCCGCGCGCGAGTAGCTGAAGTTGGAGAACAGGTATGGCTCGAAGACAGCCTCCGCCTCCCCGACCGTCTCGCCGGCGATGGTCGGGCTCAGGAGGGCGACCTCCAGGTCCAGGTTGTTCTCGAGCGCCACGGCCCGGCACTCATCCAGGGCGAGTTGGAGCTCGGCGGGGGCGGGTTCGGGTTCGCCCTGGCCGACGGTCTGCCCCTCGCTCTCATCGGCCGACATGGCCTCGAAGTCCATCGGCTCTATGCGCCGCAGGCGGCGCGCCGGCACGCGAACGTCCAGCATCGGATCGGTGGTGAACAGGGTCTTGCAGCCGATCCAGAAGCAGCTTGCCGCCGCCGCCAGAAGCAATGGCAGGGCCCAGTGGGTCAATCGGTGGACGGTGGGCTTACTCATGGCGAAGGGCCTCGATGGGGTCCAGACGTGCGGCTTTGAGCGCCGGAAACATGCCGAAGAAAACGCCCACGCCGGCCGCGAAGCCGAACGAGACAATCACCGCCCAGAGCGGGATGTATGCTTTGTCGAGCTGCGCACCAGGGATGTTCACCATGATCTGTGTGAGCCCTTCGGCCACGGCCACGCCCACCATTCCGCCGATGAGGCACAGCATGACGGCCTCGACAAGGAACTGGAGGAGAATGGCCGACGCCCTGGCTCCGACCGCCTTCCGCAGCCCTATCTCCCGGGTCCGTTCCGAGACGCTGACGAGCATGATGTTCATGATCCCCACGCCGCCGACCAGCAGCGAGATACCCACAATCCCGGCGGCGACGATCGTGATCGCCATGGCCACGTTCTTGAACTGCTGCAGGTACTTCTCGATGACCTCGACGCGGAACGTGTCCGGATCGCCGGGCCTCAGGTTGCGTGCGCGGCGCAGGAAGAAGCACATCTCCGCGCGCGCCTCTTCCGAGACTTCGGGAGACTTGCTTGCGGCGATCACCAGCATCCAGGGCTGCGCCATCTTCCAGGCCGTCATGAAGGGGATGCACACCTCCATCCCCTCCGAGCCCTGGCCAAACATAGCGCTCTCCAGGGGCGGCTCCACCACGCCGACGACGCGGAACAGCCTGGTGCCGATGAGCACTGACTGGTCGGTGCAGTCGCGGTCGAGCCGGAGCTTGTCCCGCACCTCCGGCGTCAGCAGGCAGACCGGTCGCGCGTTCTCCTGGTCCATGACGGAGAAGGGGCGGCCGAGCTGGACCGGCCGGTTCTCAATCCTGTGCCATGAGGCGTCGACCCCCAGCACGCGGACGTTCTCCAGCGACTCGTCGCCGAAGTGCACCGTCTGCTCCATGTGCGAGACCCGGGTAAGGCGACCGACCGACGGGCAGTGGCGCTCCAGGCCGTCGACCAGCTCCGGCGTGAAGCGTATCAGGTGCCACGGAGCGTGGCGCAAACGTCCCTTCTGCGGCCGTTGGGGCATGACGTAGATCTTGTTCGTGCCGAATGCCTCGAACTCGGAAAGCACGTGCGCCTTCAGCCCGGTCAGGACGGCGATGACGGTGGTCACCGATGCCACGCCGATTATGATGCCGATCGTGGTGAGCGCGGCGCGCGCTTTGTTCGCCCATATCTGTGCCAGCGCGAGCACAACGCTCTGAACCAGCAGCCGCAGGAAAAGGAATGGCCAGCGGAGCGCGATCACGATGTCCCCTCCCCGCCTTCGGGCGCGCCGTCCGCGGCGCCTGCCACAGGCTGGGACAGGCCATCGCGGTCCGCCGGCAGGTCCGACTGGACGCGCCCATCCCTCATCCGCACAATCCGTTCGGCATGGCCCGCAACGCTCCTCTCGTGCGTGACCATGATGATCGTCTGCCCCTCGCGATGGAGCTGGTCGAAAAGCGCCAGGATCTCGGTGCCGGTCTTCGTGTCGAGATTGCCCGTAGGCTCGTCCGCCAGCAGGATGGCCGGGTTGTTGATGAGCGCCCGGGCGATGGCGACGCGCTGCCTCTCGCCTCCCGATAGCTGGTTAGGCCTGTGCCTGGCGCGGTCGGTCAGGCCGACGCGCTCCAGCGCCGTCTGACAACGTTTGCGCCGGCCCCACCAGCCCGCGCGGGAGTAGATCAGCGGCAACTCCACGTTCTTCAACGCACTCAGCCGGGGCAGCAACTCGAAGGACTGGAACACGAAACCGATGCGCTCGTTGCGCACCTGGGCCAGGTTGCCCGCACCCATCTTCGTGGTCAGCCGGCCGTCCAGCTCGTACGTGCCGGACGTGGGTCGGTCCAGGCAGCCGATCACGTTCATCAGCGTGCTCTTGCCCGAGCCGGACGGCCCCATGACGGCCACGTACTCGTTCTCGCCGAGTTCCAGACTCAGGCCATCCAGGGCGTGAATGCGCTCGGCGCCCATCTTGTATATCTTGGTGATGTCGGTCAGCCGAATCAGCATGTCTGGCCGCGGGGCTGGCTGGAGTGAGGGCTACTTCTTGGGGCCCGGCTCGCCTTCTTTGGCGCTGTCCTTGTCCTCGTTGTCGTCCTTCGGCGCGTCGCGTTCGTCCTGCACCTCTTGTTCGTGCTCGATGCTCTCCAGCACCTTGTACGGCCCCACGATGACGTCATCTTCCTCCGAGAGGCCCGACTCGATGATGGTGTGGGTCTCGTCACTGGCGCCGATCTTGACGGGCGTCACGATCGCCTGCCCCTCGACGAGCTTGTAGACGACCGGGGCATAGGTCTTGTCCGTGTCGAGGTTAGGGTTGTCCTCGCGCGCAGTCAGCGGCAGGTCATCCACGGGGCGCTCCATTACGGCCTGGCTGGGCACCTTAAGCATGCCTTTGTGGTATGCTGTCTCAATCTTGGCGTCGCCCGTCGCGCCGGAGTAGACGCGCCGCCCGTCGAGCTTGAGCAGTATCTCCGTCTTGTAGTACTTGACCCGGCCCCAGCCGACGTCATGCGTGAGGGCGACTGACTGGACGGTGCCCTCGAACTCCTCGTCGGGGGATGTGTGTATCTTCGCCGTGGCCCGCTGTCCGACCTCGACCTTGCCGACGTCCGTCTCGTCCACCTGGGCGACCAGAAGCATCCTGGACAGGTCGGCCACGTTCATGATCACGGTGCCCGGGTTGTTCATCGTGCCGGGCACGACGGTCTCGCCGGCCTCGGCCACCAGCCTCGTGACGGTTCCGTCGATAGGGGAGGTGATGGTCGTGTAGGTCAGGCGGTCCCGCGCGCGGGCGATCTCTGCATCGGCCGCCTCCAGGTTGTGCTGAAGCACGGCCAGGTTCATCTCCGCCGCCTGGAGAGAGTGGCCGGCGGATGCCAGTTGCGCTTCCAGCTCCTGCGCGCGCGACTGGGTCCGGTCGAATTCCGCCTGGCTGATGTCGTTGGATCCCAGCAACTCCTTCTGGCGTTCGAGGTCCCGCCTGGTGAGGTCAAGCGTGGCGCGGATGCCCTCGATCTGCGAGCGCTGGCTCTCGATACGGGCCTTCTCCACCTCGATCTGCGCCGCCTGGGCTGCTCGATGGGCCTCGACCGAGCGCAGGGCTGCCTCCAGGTCCGCCGCGTCCAGCTGCACCAGCACGGACGGCGGGACCGGCGGATCTTCGTGCGGGTCGCCCTTCGTTACGCGATCGCCTTCCTCGTAGGGCAGTTCGACGATGCGCGCGCTGACCCGGGCGCTTATCGCCACCTTGGTCTCCGGCTCGACCTCGGCGCGGGCGCTGACGAACTGGGTCAGGTCGCCCTGCGTGGGCTTCTCGACGCGCACCAGTGTCTGTTCCTCCGGACTCAGGCCGCCACGCGCGTGCAGCCATAGCCCGACGCATCCGGCCATGACGGCCGTCACAACGAAGGTGATGAAGATGGAGATCAGGATTCTCAATTGAGTGCCTTTCCTGCGCTGCGAAGAAGTCGGCGCGTTGCACGGACGGGAACGATGAGCATACCCGTCCGCCCCGCGCGGTTCAACCGGCGCTGCCTGGTGGCTGCTCGTCGCTCGGTCGCACGTGAGCCGCGCCGTACGGGCGGCCGTCTATCCCTTAGACGCAATGGGAGGCCGACTTATTCGCGGCGAACTGGCCTTGCAGGTGGGGCTGTAAACGCCAGGTTCTTGTTTGGCAAAGGCTTACGACATGTCCGCCAATAACGGAATCTGCTGTGGGAGAGGACGCGACGACGCTTGGTGGGGACTCCGTTCCATACAACGGCGGCAGCGACAGCTACTTCACCAGTATGTCGGCGCGCTCGAGCGTGGCGTCCTCCTTCTCGATGCGCACGACCGGCCAATCCGTACCGGGAGCCGTCAGCGGCACGGGGCCGTCGCCGGTTGCCAGCATCGTGTCCTCTGACTTGGTGCCGCGAATGGACGGGTTCCAGGCGAACGCTTGGCCGGGCTGGACTACCTCCGGGCAATCGGGCGTGGCGATGTATTCGCGCGGCTGATAGCCGATGGCCCCGCCCTGGTGGTGCAGTTGCCATTCGTCGGGGAAGCTGATCGCGGCGTATGCCTGCTGGGCCTCTACGAAGACCTCAGACACAGGCCGACCGGGAACCGTGGCCCACATCATGGTTGCGTCAACGGCGCAGACTGCGCGGTGCCGCTCTCTCAGATCATCCGGGAGCGGGCCGAAGTGCAGCATGCGCGTCGCCGCGGCCACGAGTCCCTGACGCCGGCCGCAGATGACGATCATCACGCAGCGCTCGACCGGTGTCGTCTTGACGATGGGATGGCGCCAGCTTCTGATCCTCTCGTCGGCCGCCACCAGCAGGACGATGGGAGCGATGCTCCGCTCCAGGCATTCGGCTGCGGTCAGGGCGGCCACGTCGGCCTCGGTTATGCCCTGTTCCACGTCGCGGCCCGCGCTCTCCACGGCCGCGGCGGCGTCGCGTCCGAGCACGCGGTAGCGCTCGATCTCTGTCTCAGTCAACGCATACCGCAGCCGGGGGAAGCCGTCCGGCAGGGCGGGCAGTCCGGCGGAACCGTCGTCTGCCGCGAACCGTCCCCTGGCGGCCAGGCGCTTGATGATGGCCGCGCGTCTGGCCGGCTCATGCCACGGGAAGACCTCCGTGGCAGCCACGTCGAGGCCGTCCAATTCCTCGGTGAGGAGGCGCTCCGCCTCGATGTTGTTGGCGATGAGCGTCACGCGGCCCTTCCGGACGGCCAGCGCGGCGACGCCGGTCTCCTGGCTGGAATCGACGACGTTGCTGCCGCCGCAGCCGAGCCATGCGAAGTTGTCGCTCCTTGCCAGGAGCGCCCCTTTCAAGCCGTTCTCGGCCAGAAACCGCTCAACGCGCGCCAGCTTGACCGCGAACTCCTCGGATCTATCCATGTGGCAGTTCCTGTCAGGACTTCTTGTGCTTCGCGAGCCACGCTTCCAGGTCTTCCTGCGTGTCAATCCCGATGCACGGGTGCGGCGTTATGGCGACCTTGATGCGGCAGCCGGCGCTCAGCGCGCGGAGCTGCTCCAGCTTCTCGGTCACTTCGAGCGGGGCCGGGGGGAGCTGGGTGTACCGGAGCAGGAAGTCCCGCCTGTAGCCGTAGATCCCGAGGTGGCGCAGCAGTTCCATCGGCACGCCTTCCATTCGGCCGGCCGAGTCCCGAGGGTAGGGAATCGGACTGCGGCTGAAGTAGAGAGCGCAGTTCTGCTGGTCGAGCACCACCTTGACGACGTTCGGGTCCAGCCATTCCTCTTCCGAGGAGATCGGGTGGGCCAGCGTGGACATCACGGCGGCTTCATCCGCCGCCAGGAGGCCGATGACCCGTTCGACCTGCTCGGGGCGGATCTCCGGCTCGTCGCCCTGGACGTTCACGATGACGGGCACGTCCAGGTCGGCGGCCACCTCGGCGATTCGGTCGGTCCCGCTCTGGTGTTTGGGGTCGGTCATTCGGGCCTTGCCGCCGAAGCCCTCTACAGCGGCGACGATCCGCTCGTCATCAGTTGCGACAATGACGTCCCGGACGGACGGCGCCTTCGCCGCGCTCTCGTAGACGTGCTGGATGACGTACTTGCCTGTCACCTCGCGTGCGACCTCAAGGATCGGCTTCCCCGGCAGCCGCGTGGAGGCATAGCGAGCCGGAATGATGACTACCGCGTTCACGTGGTCGGCAATCGCGTGGCTAAAGGCGTGGCCATTCTACTCGGATGCCTGCACGATGCAACATCCCAGACAGAGCCGGGCCATCAGATGCTCATGCGCCTGGCAGCCCGTTGAAGAAGGCCGGTTGACTCCTATTCTATCATAGTGGCAGTCTAGCGAGGAGACCGGGGCATGTCGATGGGCAAACGCGAAGGCGAGCGGCAAAAAGACCTGTGGGTCCCCACTGCGAAGATGCCGCAGGCGCCCGGCCATCCGTTCTACCCCAGGCTCAGTCAGCTTCTGGCCTCCGAAGGGCTTCTGAAGGGCAAGACCATCGGGGTGGACGCCACGACGCTGGAGGCCAACGCGGCGATGCGCAGCATCGTGCGCAAGGACACCGGCGAGGGCTACGAGGAGCTCCTGGAGGGCCTGGCGAAGCCGTCGGGCATCGGGACGCCGACGCGCCAGGACCTGGCGAAGCTGGACAGGGGGCGCAAGAACAAGGCCAGCAACAACGACTGGGAGAGTCCGAGCGATCCAAACGCCCGGATCACCAGGATGAAGGACGGCCGCACGCACCTGGAAGCACCGCATCCTCCTGCGGCGGCGTGAGTGCCGGCACTGCAACAGGCGGATGACGACGTACGAGGGGAGCCGTGAGGGCCATGTCACCTTTGCCTGAGTTTTGGCTGTTCAATTCCCTGCAGCAGTTCTTCGCTTATCTCAAGATCGAGCACACTGTCGCGGAAGATCTGGAGCATGTTGCCCTCAGGATCGTATGTCACCACGCATTCCGCACTGGCAATAACCAGCACTCCGCCCTTTTCAGGCAGACGGACGGCATAGAGGAATTGGGGCTCCACGCCCAGGAATGAGTGAGGATAATTCCGATAAGATATCTCGCCGTCAGCAGAGACGTACTTCTCGTGGTCCCAAAAGGAAGAAGTCAACTCCTTCATCCGGCCGCTTGCCAGCAACGCCACCATCTGGGGCACGGTGAACAGGTACTTGGCGGTGGGTGCCGGGCCATTGGCTGCAAGCTTCTGATTGATGACCTCCCGATATGCTTCGACCCACATGCGCCCGGCAATCCCGCCGTATCTCGTCCCGCCGTATCTCGTCCCGCCGTATCTCGTATCCACTCTCAGTCCGGTTGCCGGATCCCAGCCTGACTCTACTGCTTCGTACAGGCCGCGGGCATCGTCCCTGACCTCGTAGGTGTGTTCACCCACCTTGTTCAGGTACTCGTGGTCGTGTACGTACCGAATCGCCTGGCCGTGCTCCCACGCCCACAGTGCGGACCTGCGGCCTTGCCAGCGGGCCCTGGCAAGAACGCACTGCCTGTACACGAAAGGAAAGGCGACGGTTGCGGTGATGATAAGTGTCACAAAGACGGTCGTTCTGCGCGATCTCCGCAAGCCGCCCTCGGCCTGGCTCACCTCCTCCGTCTCGGCGAATGTGCGGAAGAGCTTCAAGACCCTCTGCGTCAACCACTCAAGGCCAGCGGCCACGGCTAGGTGGAACGGGAAGAACCATAGGACGAAGATATGCATCATTTCCACGATATCCACGTATCCAGGGACGAAGAAGCAGTTTGACGCCCCCGCGGCGGGCAAGCCCGTGACAAACACGTAGCCGACGATCGACCAGCCACGCAGCCGGGATGCCCCACAGAACCACGCCGAAAGGACTATCGGGAAGGGCCATAGGTGGCGCAGAGCGAGGTAGAATGGGTCGATTCCGGGGTGTCCTGGGCGCATGATGTATGGCAGGCAGATGGCCGAATAAGCCACCGCTCCGGCGGCGAGGATGGCCACGGAGAGCACGGGCCTCTTGCGGTGTAGAACGGTCGTCATCTCAACGCATCCGAAAAGCCGCCGCCTCCTGCATCTCCGCTGCCACAACCGCCAACGCCCGCCTCACCCCACGGCGCCGTGACGACGGAGGAGGGAACGTCTCTGACATCATTATACCACCCTCGAATGCTCCTCCGGCTCGACTTGCGACGAAGCCGATCTACATTGAACGCACCTGGCAGCACGGCATCCTGCGCCGGTGGGAGTGCCGGCACTGCGGGGGCAGGATGACGGCGCCGACCTCAAGCCATCGCCTCCGGCTATCGGCATGTGGCACCGGGTGGCTCCTCCGGCGCGTGACAGAGCGGGCGTGTGCCGGTCTACTCCAGTGGACGCAGCAGCGCGATGCGGGCGTTCTGCTTGATGTGCACGCCGCAGCCCGGCACTGTGAGCACGGACCGCATCTCGCCCCCCGTGCAAACCGTGGCGGCGACGGCGCACCCGCAGGCCAGCAGGCGCTCGCTGCCCACCAGGAGCGAAAGGGGCGCGCCTGCCTTGAGCGTCTCATTGAACCGCACGACGTAGGTCCCTTCCTCCAGGCGCCACCACGCGTACTGATCCCCCGGCGTGCGTTCGGTGAGCTCGACGGGATGTGTGCCGCAGGGCTTCAGCTCGCTTCCCCCGAAATCGAGCCTGCCCCGCGTGTGCGCCGAGTGGATCTCGCCAACGGTCAGGTGGACGCCGGCCGCGTCCACCTGCTTGTCCCGGTATACGGTCTTTTCCAGCCAGTTGTCGAATAGCTCTTCCGGCGTCACGATTCTCTCCTTCGGAGAGCCGGTGCACACGGACCATGAAGACGGCGCAAGGGTTACTCTAACACCGTGAGCCGGTCCTTTCAACGAGTCCGGCCGCGCCCGACTTGACGGCCTCGACGGCTTTCCCGTAGAGTCACGATGCGCACGCTTCTCCGCCTGTCCCCGGGCATGGGATGGACCATGGACTCCGTTTCCATCATAGACTCGGCAGACGTGAGCCGTGCCGTCAGCGCGCTCTATCGCCGGATCAACACGGAGCTCCGGCCGGACGTCCTTGCGGCGATCGAGCAGGCGATGGTTCGGGAGGAGTCCGACCTGGCGCGTGAGATACTGGCCGCGCTTCTGGAGAACGAGCGAATCAGCCGGGCCGAGGGCGTTCCGCTCTGCCAGGACACGGGGCTGGCGGTGGTTTTTGTCAGCATCGGGCGCGAGGTCGTCGTCACCGGTGGCACGCTGCAGGACGCGATAGACGAAGGTGTCCGGGAAGCCACCCGCGAGCACCCGCTGCGCGCCTCGACGGTGACGGATCCCCTGGCACGCGCCAACCCGGGCGACAATGCGCCCGCCGTTGTGCATCTCGAGCAAGTGGACGGCGGCGAGCTGACCATCCGGCTGATGGCCAAGGGTGGGGGCGCGGAGAACATGGGACGGCTCCACATGCTGCCGCCAAGCCAGGGCGGGGAAGGCGTGGTCCGGGCGGTGGTCGAGACCGTGCGGGAGGCGGGCGCGAATGCCTGTCCGCCCGTGATCGTGGGTGTGGGGATCGGGGGCGACTTCGAGACGGCGCCGCTGCTGGCCAAACGGGCGCTGTTCAGGGACCTGCGACGGGCCAACCCCGAGCCGGGCCTGGCGGAGCTGGAAGCGCAGATACTGGAGCAGGTCAACGCCCTCGGCGTCGGCCCACAGGGGCTCGGAGGGCGGACGACGGCGCTGGGGGTCCTGGTCGAGCGGGCCCCCTGCCACATCGCGAGCCTGCCCGTGGCCGTCAACCTGGCCTGTCACTCACACCGGCACGGTTCGGTGACGCTACGAGGCGAGCGACGCAACCTTGTCTGAGGGCGTCTTGAGCCGGGCTCTGTCGGGGATCTCAGGGGGTGCCGACGCTGGGCCGGACGGATCGCCGAGCACGGCGACGGCTGATAGCGGCCGTAGCCGCCGGCTTCGTCATAGCGATCCTCCTTGCCGTTCTCCCACGATCCGAGATCGTCCGGGCTCCGGGTGGTGCGCCCGCTGACGAATCTGGCGCCGGCGGCGTGGTGGCGGAGGTGATCCGCGTCTACGACGGCGACACGATCGAGGTGCGGGGCGTCGGAAAGGTC
>Ga0114922_10005461_pt1 | contig 11725 bp, 6 predicted proteins | sample AartaG_FD_100975 | JGI IMG/M metagenome (GOLD analysis project Ga0114922, IMG submission 100975) | Deep subsurface microbial communities from Aarhus Bay to uncover new lineages of life (NeLLi) - Aarhus_00045 metaG | ecosystem: Environmental > Aquatic > Marine > Oceanic > Sediment | place: Aarhus...
CGTGAGCGTTCAATCACTCCTTCTTTTACTCAGTTTTCTAACTCACCTATTATCATTAAAGATAAATACGAAATCAATGGTTCTGACACAGCTCAGATCGGTTGGGTTGAAGTAGCTACTGAAGATGGTACATCAGGTTTTCTATGGTATTTAAAAGCAGAGTCTGAAACACGTCTACGCTTTGAAGATTACTTAGAAATGGCTTTAGTTGAAGGCGAAAAAGTAAGTGGAACATCCACGCTGGGAGCTGGAACTGTAGGTTACAAAGGAACTGAAGGTTTATTCGCAGCTGTAGCTGGTCGTGGTAACACAATCAATAACTTCACTGGAGCAAATGGTAGTTTGGCAGATTTTGATAGTATTTTGAAAAACCTTGATACTCAAGGCGCTATCGAAGAAAACATGCTATTTGTTGACAGGAGTTTAGCTCTTGAAATCGACGATATGCTAGGTGGTGTATCTGACGGTGCTCAAGGTGGTACAGCTTTTGGTTTATTTGAAAACTCAGAAGAAATGGCATTGAACCTAGGGTTCAGCGGTTTCCGCAGAGGTTCTTATGACTTCTATAAGACTGACTGGAAATATCTAAACGATGCATCAACTCGTGGAGCTGTTGCAGTTTCAGGTATTGAAGGAGTTCTTATTCCAGCAGGTACATCAACAGTGTATGATCAAATTCTAGGAACAAACATCCGTCGTCCATTCTTGCACGTACGTTATAGAGCATCACAAGCTGATGATCGTCGTATGAAGTCTTGGATTACAGGATCTGTAGGTGGTGCTTACACTTCTGCGCTTGACGCAATGCAAGTACACTTCTTATCTGAAAGATGTTTAGTTACTCAAGGTGCTAACAACTTCGTGTTGTTCACAGCGTCTGCATAATCCCATAGGTAGTACTTACCCCTGATAAAACGTCAGGGGTAATACTTACCTTTATTAATTATTTAATTTTATTATATCATGGCAAAAAAAGCTATAGCAGAAGAAACAATTGAGGTTGCACCTCAAAAAGTCGAAAAGACAATAATTAAAAAACCAACAAAACCTAGTTGGGAAATAAAAGATAGAACATATCTATTAAAAGGTGGTAAACAACCATTGACTTATATGATGCAAGGTAGACACTCTCGTAGGTTTCCTTTATTGTGGTTTGATACTAATTCAAACGAGCAAAGGGAATTACGATACGCTACCAATATGAACAGTCCTTTTAGAGACGAACAAAAAGGCGAGGTTACATTAGGTCATATTATGTTTCAAAATGGAGTGCTTACGGTACCTAAAGAAAAACAAAACTTGCAAAAGCTATTATCATTATATCACCCTAAAAAAGATGTTATATACTACGAGTTTGATCAAGTTGAAGTTGCTAGAGATGAGCTAGAAGATTTAGAGTGGGAATTAGAAGCTTTAAATCTAGCTAAAAACATAGACATAGACCATGCTGAAGCAATACTTAGGGTTGAGCTAGGTAGCAAGGTAGGAACGATGAGTTCTAAAGAAATAAAAAGAGATGTAATGTTGTTTGCTAAGAAAAACGCTGTGTTGTTTTTAAATCTAGCAAATGATGAAAACGTAGAGCTTAGAAACTTTGCTATTAAAGCTTCAGAAGCTAATATAATTTATTTAGCACCAGACCAAAAAAGTATACACTGGTCTTCAAATAATAAAAAGTTAATGGTAGTACCTTTTGACGAAAATCCTTATAGTGCATTTGCATCGTATTTAAAAACAGATGAAGGTGTAGAGGTTTATAAATCAATTGAGAAAAAACTAAATTAACCTGTAACAATAGTAATGGGGCGGTTCGCCGCCTCTTTGTTATAATAAAAAAATAAAAATGGCAGTAAACGTAAATACGGTATATCAAACTGTGTTACTAATACTAAACAAAGAGCAGAGAGGTTATATGACCCCAACTGAGTTTAATAATGTAGCAACACAAGTACAGCTTGAAATATTCGAAAAATATTTTGAAGATTTAAATCAACAAGTAAGGGTACCGCAAACAAATACGGATTACGCTAATAGACCAGAAAATATAGATGAAAAAATGTCTATATTTAGAACTTCAGGTAATTGTAATTACAATGTATCTGGAAGATTTTTTAATCTACCTACGGTAGATTTTTCTGGTAATACTATATCTTCAACACAAAATTCACCAGATGAGTCAGGCTTTTATATGCTTGGCAATGTTGTTTTAAATAATGAAACAGAGTTTCAAAGAGTAGACAGAACAACATTTTACTACACAAACAAATCAGGTTTAACTAAACCATCGAAATATTTTCCAATATATTTATTAGAAAGCAATAGAATATTTGTAAGACCTGCAGATATAACTAGTAATGTAAGCGTTGACTTTATACGCAAGCCTAAAAGTGTTGTGTGGGGTTTTAATCCTGGCGGTCTTGGTCAATACATATGGAATAAAACAACTTATTCAAATAGCAATACAACAGGTTCTATAAATTTTGAACTGCATGAGTCAGAGCAAACTGATATTGTTATGAAAATATTATTGTACGCTGGTATAATAATAAGAGATCCTCAAATAGTACAAGCGGCAGCTTCACAGGTTCAAGCTGAAGAAGTTAACGAAAAAAGTTAAATAAATTATGCCAATAACAAATACTCCTAATGGTGGTTTAATAGAAGAGACCAATCAACAGTATTACGCGGGTTCGCAGACTATAATATCTACAGCTAATCAAAGCGTTTTTAACTACACGTTTGATACTGAGTTAGATTTTAGAAACGCAGATCCAGGATCAACAGGTTATGCTTTAAATAATTTTAAAATATACGTTAGTTCTACTGGAGCTCCTGATTCTTTTGAAGAATTTACACCTAGCAACCCTTTGTTTATTCCTTATACTGTTTCTAATAACACTATAACAGTTATTGGTAGTGATGGAACAACTTTAAACACTAGCACTTATTTAGTAGTTCAATTAAAAAGTAGACGTGGAGGAAGTTTTGGTGATAGAGACGCTTATGGATCTACAGTAGAAGAAAACTACGGAAGCTACGAGTATATAAAAATAGTTGATGTAGTAAATAATTTTTTACTAGCGTATGTAGGTGAGGGTAAATTAATATCTAATGTAAAAAGAACAGATGTTATATTTCATGCTAAACGCGCAATACAAGAGTTTAGTTTCGATACTTTAAAAGTTGTTAAATCTCAAGAGTTAACAGTGCCAATTGGATTAAGTATGCCATTACCACAAGATTATATAAATCTTGTTGCTGTTTCTCGCATTGATAATCAAGGGGTTAAACATCCTATATATCCTACCGACTTAAGCATTAGACCTCAACAAACGCTTATACAAGACAATGACGGTGTACCTGTTCAAGATAACCAAGGTACTAACACACAGGGTAATCCTTCTAAAACAAACGAGCGTTGGGACAATAACCAAATAAAAAGTAGAGAAGAACTTTACGACTACTGGGTAGGTTTAGGTTACCAAAATGGTGACTGGCCTCAAGGTTGGGGATATCCAGGGCAGCAATATGGTCTTGATACTACGTTAGCAAATATTAACGGGTATTACATGATTGATCAAGCGTTTGGTAAAATATCTTTTTCTAACGATCTTACAGAGTCTCTCATAGTGCTAGAGTACATATCAGATGGTTTAGCATATGAAGAAGACATGAAAATACCTAAGATGGCTGAAGAAGCCATGTACGCGCATATATCACATGCTATTATCGCTAGCAAAATAGGGCAACCGGAATATATAGTACAAAGATTAAAAAGAGAGCGTAGCGCTAAACTTAGAAACGCTAAATTAAGATTATCTAATATAAAACCTATAGATATTATACAAGCTTTCAGAGGTAAATCTAAATGGATAAAACACTAGAATTAAATGGCTGAAGTTAAAAATGCTTTTATTAAATCTAAAATGAATCAAGACTTGGACGCTAGATTGCTTCCAAGTGGTGAGTATAGAGAAGGATTTAATATACAAGTTAGCAAATCAGAAGGTCCTGACGTTGGCGCGTTAGAGAATGTGCTTGGTAATCAAATGCTAACTACTAGTCAACAAGATTTAGAGCAATTAATAGGGCTTACAACTATAATTATAATAGGTGCTTACGTTGATAAAAGTAGTGATACTTTATTTTTATTTATAACAGATAATATTGGTAGTGAAAAATATAATCCTAACGCTAATAATTTTGTATATTCTTTTAATGTAACTAATAAATTATACACCAGGTTATTAACTGGTAATTTTTTAAATTTTCATGTTAACTACCCGGTTATTGGTATTAATCTTTTAGAAAATTTATTATTTTTTACAGACAATAGAAATCAACCAAGAAAAATAAATATAGATAATATAAAAGCTGGTAGTAATGATTCTTTATATTACACTAATGAAGATCAAATATCAGTAGCTAAATACAATCCTTATCAAGCTATAAATCTATACAAGTATCAAACAGACCCTACTCCCTATGGAGGTAATGGCTTTGTTACTACAATGCAGGATGTTGTTAGTGAAAAACTACCTGACGGTATTACCGCCAATCCTTATTATAACGATAAGTACCCTGGTGATGAAGATTTTTTAGAGGATAAATTTGTTAGGTTTGGTTATAGATTTAAATTTGAAGATGGTGAATACTCTGTGTTTTCTACATTTACACAAGAAGCTTTTACACCCCAGCAAGATGGTTATTTTTTGGGCAACACGCAATATCCTTCAGATCCAAACATAACAGATGACGAAGCTAATTCATATAGAAGTGGTGAAGTTTCTTTTATGGTTAATAAAGCTAATCAAATAGAATTAATAATTCCTCTTGAATCTGAAAGTTTTATTGAAGATCAAAACATTATTGAAATAGATATTCTATACAAAGAATCTGATGGACTTGCTGTGCAGGTTGTAGATACGTTAGATTTGAGCTATATCAATAAACAAAGAGAAGTATCTCCTGGAGTATCTGAATATGTGAATAAAAAAGAATACGCTGGTAATTGGTTTTTACAATACACTTATCAAGGTAGAAAACCTTATAAAACATTACCAGAAAGTCAATTGCTTAGGGTTTTTGATAAAATACCTGTAAAAGCTTTTGGTCAAGAGGTTTCAGGTAATAGAATTATATATTCTAATTTTCAAGACAAGCACACACCACCTGTTAATTTAAATTATAACGTGGCTGTTACTAATAAGTATCAATTTCAAGCTGATCAACCTGGGCAACTTATTAATTCTACGCAATATAGAACAAGTATTGTAGAATATCCAGAGCATACTGTAAAGCAGGATAGAAATTACCAAGTAGGAATTGTTTTGTCAGATAGATACGGAAGAACATCTTCTGTTTTACTTTCTAGCGTTGATAGTTTTTCAGATGAAAATGAAGGTATTTTTTATGGATCAACTGTTTTTAATAAATACATAAACAAAAGTGAATTTGATTCTGACTATCAACCAAACGATTGGGCTGGTGACTCTATTAAATTAATATTTAACGATACTATACAAACAACACCAAACCTAATAACACTTTATCCGGGCGTTTATAATGGAGATCCAGAAAGCGATAATTATAATCCACTTGGTTGGTATAGTTATAAAATTGTAGTAAAGCAATTAGAACAAGAATATTATAATGTATATTTACCTGGTATACTAGAAGGTGATCCTAATGCAGCCACAACCTCTGGTAATCCAACAGGTACAGTAGCTACAATACCTTTAATAGGTGATAATGTAAATAAAGTTCCTAAAGAATTAACAAATGTAAACCCTACTCAGGAACAATTTTCAAGTAATACTGTTTTATTCCCAAGGGTTACAGCTAATTATGCAGAAAACGGCGGAGGTCAAGGACAACTTCCAACCCACAACGAGGCTTTTTTCCCTACAAGCAAAGGCGTTAACATAGCTGCTTTAGGTGATTATAGAGACTTATTAAGAGACGCAAATGGCGAACCTATAGATCCACTTGGTGATGTTTACGAATCAACAACAAACCCTTTAATAGCTAGACTTGCGACTGCTAATTCTGGAGTAGCTTATTCAAGTGATATTTTGGGAAGTTATCCCTCACGAAGCCCTCAACCATATCCTTTTTATTTAAGTGTTTTAGAAACAAACCCTGTAGTTTCAAGAATAGAATTATACTACGAAACATCTACATCTGGCATTATACAAGATTTAAATTTAGCAACTGTAGAAGGCGAGGATATACCAACAGATCTACTTAATTGGGATTTTAATTTAAGTGAAGCTAACGCTATTGGTGACGCTATAACAGATCCTTTTTATTTACAAACTACAGATCCAATCGGTGGTTTTATTGAAGCCACAGATGTTACACTTAACAACTGGAATGTTTTTGATGAAAGCGGTAATAATAGATTTGAAGATTTTGAAGTTATTAAAATTGATAAAAATACACAGGATTTAAATGGCAATACAACAAACTATGATAGGTTTTATTTAAAATCAAAAAATACTTTTGTGTTTACATCAGAATCTATAGGTGCTTCTGGAAGTTTTAGATTTGAATTTAACTTTAGTTTAACAGGTGAAACAGTAAGCGAAACTTTTGCTAAAGAAGGTGATTTAAGTAATGCTGCTCCCATAATATTAGCTACAGATGGATCTACTAATTTACCTACATCTATACAGATAGATCCTAATGTATCAGATGTATATCAATTCACAGGTAAAAACGGTAGTGTTAGTCAAAATTCAGGTGATAGAATTATAGATTTATTTTGGAGTATAATTTCAGGAAATGAATCTGGAAACTTTAACATTACAGCTAATGGTCTTTTACAAGCTATTGGTGATAATGTTACTGGTAGTTTTAATTTAACAATACAATTAGAAGACGGTGGTGGGGCGAGTGACACGTATTTGCTAAATATTACTTCAGATGTTATACCTAATCTTACTTTTACTAATGATAATTTTTGGTGCACACCTATCGCGCCAATAACTCTTAGCACCGGTAATGGTAGTAGCTCTGGATTTTATTGGACATCATCTGCTGACAACGCTCAGTCTAACGAACCATACACAAGAGCTATAAATTCTAGTTTACAGCTACCTAGCATGTTAAGTGGATATGACACTAGATCACAAACAGCGCAACAATCAGGCTGTAACATGTTTACTTTTTCTAATACTAATTTTACTAGCAAAGGAAACTATACTGATAACTTAGTTGTAAACCAAAGCCCACAAGCTGATACAAACCTGCAATCAGGAACCGCATTTGTACAGGTTACTGCTAATGCTAGACAACCCTACTATAGCGACGCATCAGGTAGCGGCATTGGTCAGGGTTGCATAAATGGTTTTGATGGTTTATTAAAAGTTACATTTCCAATAGTATTACAATATAGAGATCCTAATAGCGCTAGCTATCCAAACAATTGGATTACAGCTATTGATACTGAAGGTGTAGACTGTACATTTGGAGGTGAGCAACAAACTAGTAGTAATCCTAGACTTGCTTATAATAATAACTTTGGTTTTTCTAAATCAGGTGTATTAGTTGAAAGAAACATATCTAGTCTATCTACGCCTGGTGGAAATCCAGACGATACAGCACAAGTTAATATACAAATGTTTAAGCAAGGGTTGGACGGTTGGCAACAACCTTACGAACAGATAGGTGGTGGAGATATTGTAGTAGAAGGTAGAAAGCAAATTTCTGGATTTACACCCCAAGCCAATAAAAACGGTTTTAAAATAACAAACAACGAAGGTAGTAATTATGTAAATGATGCGAGCTTCTCTAAGTTATTTCAATGGTACATGAATTTAGAAACTACCAACAGCACTTCGCAATATACATTATATATAGAAAAAAGTGGAGAACCTCTTTTTGAATTTGATCTCACTGGAACTAGCGGAGTTAATTTAAGAAGTGCTTTTGGTGTGGTTACCTATGGTTCTGGACCCGGCCAAGGTCCTAATTTTATTCCATTTGCAGGAGCAAATCTTACGTTTTTTATAGAATCAGAAGACAGTATAGATTTTAATAACATATCTTTAACAGGTGTATTAAGCGTTAACGGTAGACAAGGTGGTAAATTTATTACAAGTACAAACGTTTTTCAAACTGGAAGTTTTTCTTACGAAGCAACGTCTTCTACAGCTGCGGTTTACACAACTGTTTTAGCATCTGAATCTAAACTTACAAAAACTTTTTCGTTTGGTAGAGATCAATACTACAATGAAAGACCGGATAGATTTGGTGATTACAGGCTTATAGTTAGATATCCGTTTGGAGATTATCCAGCGCCAGTGTCTTCAACATGTGGTGGTAGTAGTTTGGCGGCTGTAACGCCTACTGGTTGTCCAGACAACGATGTATTTAAATCTACAAACAACATTGATTTTAGCGACGTAAAAATGCAGTACGGTGATTTTTATAATCCCGTTGCAGCTGGTAGACCTTGCCTACCCGTAGAATATAGCGATATTATTAATCCTTCTTCTTACAAATATAAAGTATCTACAATACCTAATAATGATATAGATCAAAACACTTCTATAGAACTAGCGTCTAGAATATCACCTTCAAGAGTTGTATTCGCTAGAGAATGGCACTGTAAATACATAACAAAACTATATACAGACGCGGCACTTCAAAACGAAGTAACAGATTTAGCTGATGGTTGGTATAGTTATTCTTTAGGTGATGATGTCTCTAGAGTTGAAACAACAGGTACTCAAAGTTATGATTTTGTATTATCACAAAACGATAGATCACACTCTCAAGCGCAAGGAACTACAATTGCTAGTATAGATTCTAACGAAGAAAGACGTTGGGTAGCTTATTTTTCTAATGGCGTTAAGCAAGCTGCATCAGCTGTTCCTAATATATTTGGAAAGACCGGTTTTAGTGATATAGGTGATATAGGTGATATAGGTGGTGGTGATTGTGTTGGGGTTAATATATACGCAAACAGTTATTTTTCTTCCGAAAATCAGTTTGAAAATCAAATTAAAACATTAAGATATACTACATGTGGTGGTTTTGAGGTCTCAAGATTGTTTAGTCAACTTCCTAATTCTCAAGAATTTTTTACAGTTTGTGCAGATAGATCAAAACCAATAACTGTAGATTTCGCTCAGATAAATCCAGAGGAGAATCCAGATAGCGATTGTTCTGGTTCAGGTGGATTCGACGAATTAACAGATGATCCGGGTAACTAGAGTAATATAATAAAAAAATAAGTGATAATAAAATATGCCAGCTATAATAGAAGTTAAGTATTTTAACGCGTTTATATTAAGAAAAACATACAACGCAGGTGATGTTCCTACTTGGGGTGGTTCTAGGGGTGATAATACTTATCCTCAGGCAGGCTTACAATTTGATACTAAATCTTGGTTTGTAGAAGAGGCTAGAATAAAAGGCGGGTTTAACAATACGTCTGTAAGTTTTGGTACTAAAGCCTATTTAGTAGAGGAAGAACCACAAGCCTCTAAAAGAATTAACGCTCTTATATACTCTGGTATATTCAACTCTAGAACTGGTATTAATAATACTAATCAATTCCCAGCTGATAAAGATATAAGTAAAGCTGTAGATCCTTCTAATGGTAGTATACAAAAATTGTATGCTGAAGATACAAACCTTATTATATTTCAAGAAAACAAAATTAGTAGAGCTCTTATAGATAAAGATGCTATATACTCTGCTGAAGGTGGTGGTAGCGTTACATCTTCAAATCTAGTTATAGGTCAAATAGTTCCTTATGCTGGTAACTTTGGTATTAGTAAAAACCCAGAAAGCTTTGCTGTTTACGGCTTTAGAAAATATTTTGTAGATAAAAATAGAAACGCCGTGCTTAGATTATCTCAAGACGGTCTTACAGAGATATCTAATTACGGTATGAAAGACTTTTTTAGAGATCAATTAACTTCTTTAGATTTAGTTGTACTAGGAGAAGGTAGAAGACCTGGTAAAATAATAGGTGGGTGGGACACGTATACAAAACAGTATGTTGTATCTATGCAACCATCTGTTAATAATGAGATACAAGCAGAATACGATAATTATAAAACACTTTCGTTTGATGAAGATGTAAGGGGTTGGACTAGTTTTTACAACTACAAACCTTCTTTTATGTTTAGTTTAAAAGGTAAATTCTATACTACACCAGTAGATTCAAGTAATATAAATAGTGGCGTTTATCTTCACAATGCGCCAGATGTAAATATTAATAGAGCTAATTTTTATAATAGACAATATAGTTCTAGTATAAAATTTATATTTAATCCTAAAGTTAGTTTATCTAAAAACTTTAAAACAATTAATTACGAGGGTAATAATGGTTGGCAAGTTGATTCTTTTGTTTCTGATATAACAGGGTTAGGCTCACCTAATATTGGCCAAGCTATGTTTGAAACTTCGCAAAGCCAAGACACAACAGCTGTAGTACTTAGTTACAATGAAGGCGCTTACGATTCTTACGGAAATCAAGCACCACAGCTGTTAATACCACCAGTGTTTCACGCTGGCTTTAATAGAAAAGAAAACAAGTACATGGCTAATTTAGTTAGTACAAGCACACCCGCATATGGCGAGGTGCTATTCAACGGCGCTATGACTGGTATTAAAGGTCACTTTGCAGAAGTAACAATGAGTACAGATTCTACAACAGATCCAGGTAAAATGAAAGAACTTTTTGCCGTATCATCTGAGTATGTAGACTCTGCATATTAAATTAAATCATATGATATTGAATATAAATAAAGATAGAAATTTAGAATGTAGATTAGAGACTTCAAAAAGTTTTTATAAAACATTTAAACAATGGGCTACCGATAAAGGTTTAAATGTACTACCTATAGAGTTAATGCCTTGGGATTTTTTTGTTGTTAGTAAAAATAATAAGGATATACTATGCACATCTTTATTTGTAGCAGATCATATGGCTATTCTTTGGCATACTATGGGTGATAAAAAATACAATAGAGATATTTTTGATTTGTCATTTATGTTTAAAAGTATAGAAAAATATTGTAAAAAATTAGATATAGCTTTCATAATGGGCACAGCTGGTAAAAAAGGATATAAAAAACTTTTAGAAAGAACCGGTTGGCATGATGTTGGCGTGAAAAAAGAAGATTGGTATTTGAAAATAATAGAACAAGATGAGTGATGTATTCGGAGTTGGTGGCGCTAGTCAAGCCGCTGCACAAGTAGCAGTGGCCGGAATTCAAATAGCGTTTGCTAGCAAGCAAGCTAAAAGAGCTAGAGAAAGAGAGCGAAAGCTTAAGGGTGAAATGGAAGAGGTTAGAAACTCCAGGCCTGATATTATAAATCCATACGAAGGTATAGAAGATTTAGGTGGAACTTTTGGAGATGCTTCAGGGGTTTTAGACGATCAATCTAGCCTAGCTATAGATACTAGCGGAGGTTTTTCAAACCCATTTGCTAACATAGGTGTAGCCACTGGAGCAGCGGAGTTTGCTGCAGAGCAGGCTGATATATCGCTTGCCAATAAATTAGACACTTTAGCCGCTACCGGTGCAAGTGCTGGTGGCGCTACTGCTTTAGCTCAAGCCGCGTTGCAGAGTAAGCGCGGTATATCTAACGATATACAAAAACAAGAAATGCAAAACGCTCAGCTTAAAGCTCAAGGCGAGCAAAACCTACAACAAAGAGTTGCTTCTGAACAAGCTAGAGTACAAGGCGTACAAATATCTGA
>Ga0114922_10005462_pt1 | contig 11724 bp, 6 predicted proteins | sample AartaG_FD_100975 | JGI IMG/M metagenome (GOLD analysis project Ga0114922, IMG submission 100975) | Deep subsurface microbial communities from Aarhus Bay to uncover new lineages of life (NeLLi) - Aarhus_00045 metaG | ecosystem: Environmental > Aquatic > Marine > Oceanic > Sediment | place: Aarhus...
CAGGCCCGACTCGACGGCCATGCGCGCGACGTCCACGTTGTGGTTGCTGAGCCCGATGTAGCCGACGCGCCCCTCGCGCTGGTATCGCCGCAGCCTTTCGATACCTTGCATCGCCCAGTTCTGCCACAACGGCTCGGTGTCGACCATGGTGAGCATGGCGATCTCAGCGTAGTCGTTTCCCAGGCGCTCGAGCGCCTGATCGAAGCAACGCTGGCAGCGTTCGACCGGCTCGTGGTAGACAAAGCCCCAATGGAGGGTGAGCACCAGCCGGTCGCGATGGCGGCGCACCGCCGGGCCGATGGCCTCCCAATAGTCGGCGTGGGCGTCCAAGGGGTCGTTGTAGATGAGATCGATGTAATTGACGCCGGCCGGCACGGCCAGGTCGAGCACCGCGTCCATGTTCTCGCGGTTGAAAGCCAGGTGCTCGGTGCCGAGCCCGACCACGCCCACCTCCAGGCCGGTCCTGCCCAGTATTCTAGTTTCCATGCTCATCCCGCATACCTCCTCCTCACCACCACACACAAGAGGGCCGACCACCCTGGGATCGCTTCCCAGCAAGGTGCTCGGCCACGCCGTTCATCTCCCAAGCTCCTCCTTGATCGATGACTACTACTGTGATACAGGTATAAAGCTTTTGTATTTAGTTTCGGCCCCATCATACTACAGATCGGGATGCGAGTCAATGCAGCCAGGCACCTCGCTTGAATTTCTACCCGGGCAGTGATAGAATGATAAGAGATAGCCCGATGGTCGAGATGATCGTCCCTATCTGTCACCTATCTCGGATCGCGCGCGATTGCTGTTCGTACAGGAGGGAGAGACATGCCCGCAGTCAAGCAGGTCATCAAGCGGACCGGCGAGGTGGTGCCTTTCAACAAGGAGCGCATCGTCAACGCCATCTATCGGGCCGCCGTCGCTGTCGGGGGTCGCGATCGCTCGACCGCCGAGGGGCTGGCGAACCAGGTGGTTGAGGTCTTGGAGCAGACGATGCCAGCCGGGCAGATCCCTACCGTCGAAGAGATCCAGGACATCGTGGAGAAGGTGCTGATCGAGAATGGCCACGCGCGGACAGCCAAGGCGTACATCCTCTACCGCGAGGAGCGGTCGCGGCACCGCCGGCAAAAGACCGCCCACCAGAACCGCGATTCCTCGAACATTCCCTACCGCAAGCTGTGGGAGACCCTCAGCTGGGCGACCGATCACGATCTGTATACCGTCGATCGTCTCAACGCACGCATCGCGCGCGGCGAGTTTCCCGACATTGTGCGCGAGTCCGATATGTTCTACGAAGAGGACGTCCATACGGCTGCCGAACTGATCAAAGAGCGCCTGCACGAGCTCAAGATCGTGATCATCGCTGGCCCCTCGTCATCGGGCAAGACGACGACCACGATCAAGCTGGAGAACGCGCTCAAAGAGAGCGGCGTGAACCTGGTTGCGCTCAACGTCGACAACTACTTTCACGACCTCGAGCTCCACCCAAGGGACGAGTTTGGCGACTATGACTTTGAGACGCCGCAGGCGCTGGACCTGCAGCTGATCGACGAGCACCTGGTGCGGCTGGTGGCTGGAGAAGAGGTGCGGCTCCCGTACTATGACTTCAAGGTGGGCAAGCGGATCAACGACGTGACGCCGATGCGCATCGGCGCCCACGACATGATCCTCATCGACAGCCTGCACGGGCTCTATACGGGCATGACGGCCAGCGTCTCCGATGAGCGCAAATTCAGGCTGTACATCGAGACGCTAATGCAGATGAAATGCTGCTCCGATGGGCGCTTTATTCGCTGGACAGACCTGCGCCTGATGCGCCGCATGGTACGCGATTCGCTCTTTCGCGGCTACAGCCCGCGCCAGACGCTGGAGCATTGGCATTACGTCCGCAGCAGCGAGCTGCGGAACATCATCCCGCACGTGAACACGGCAGACTATATCGTGAACAGCGCGCTGCCGTACGAGCTGCCGGTCATACGCCCTCACCTGATCGACCATTTCGCCCAGTGGGTAGAGGATTACCACGATGACCCGCAGCGGCAGGATGCCTACAACCGTGCCCATCGCGTCCACGAGCTGCTCAAGATGGTCACGCCGGTGGAGGATGAGTCGCCGATCCCGCCCACCTCCCTGATCCGCGAGTTCATCGGCGGCAGTGCCTACGAGTACTAGGAGGTGCGCCGGTAGCCTGGATGGCGCCGTTGGAGTATAATCTGCCTATGGCCAAGTTTGACCCAACCAAGATGGACAAGCGATGGATGCTATGGGTGATCCTGGTGGCTCTGATCGCCTGGAGTGCCCTGTGGTCCGTGATCCAGCTTCCGGTGAACGGCCTGACCAAGGCTCTGTTCTTCGTGTCGTTCTACGTCGCCATTGCTGCCACGCTGATGCCCGCGATTGCCTACCTCAACGCGCGTTTTGGGCGGTTCCAGAGCAAGCGCGTCTACCAGGTGCGGTTTGCGCGCCAGAGCCTTTTCAGCGGGGCGTTCACCGTCATCGTGGCCTGGCTGCAGATGCAGCGCGCTCTCAGCCCGACGCTGGCGTTGATCATGATGGCGGTCTTTGTCCTGACCGAGACCTTCTTGATCACGCGCGAGATGCCGGTGGATGGTCCATAATGGGGCCTGATCGGGCGGTACAGGAGGAGCTGCGTCGCCTGCCCAGCGTCGATGCGCTGCTTCACGTGCCCGCCGTCGAGGCTGTGTTGGAAGCAGGTGGCCGTTCCCTGGCGGTGGATGCCATCCGGGCCGTGCTCGATGAGGCGCGGGAGGCGATCCTAGAGGGGGAAGCGTGTCCGCCCGAGGACGTGCTCGTGCAGCACGCTGTGGGCAAACTGCACAGCCTGGTTCGCCCCACGCTTCATCCGGTGATCAATGCCACGGGCGTCGTCATCCACACCAACCTGGGACGTGCACCCCTCTCTGAGGCAGCCCTGGAGGCCATGGTCGCCGTCGGCCGCGCCTACAGCAACCTCGAGTATGACCTCGATGCAGGCCGGCGGGGATCTCGCTACGTCCATGCCAGCGACCTGCTCTGCCGCCTCACCGGCGCCGAAGCGGCGCTGGTGGTCAACAACAATGCGGGCGCGGTGCTGCTTGCGCTCAGTGCGCTGGCCCGCGGGCACGAGGTCGTCATTTCGCGTGGGCAGCTGATCGAGATCGGTGGCGGGTTCCGCATCCCGGATGTCATGCGCCAGAGCGGTGCTCGCCTGGTCGAGGTCGGCACGACCAACCGTACGCACTTGCGCGATTACGAGCAGGCCATTGGCCCCGAGACGGCCATGCTCATGGTGGCACACCAGAGCAACTTTCGCGTCAGCGGCTTTACCGCTGCGGTGCCGGCCCGCGACCTGGTCGACCTGGCCCACGCCCACGATCTGATCGCCTTTGAGGACCTGGGCAGCGGGACCTTGCTCGACACGCAGGCGTACGGGTTCTCCAAGGAACCGACCGCACAGGAGGCAATCGCCGACGGCATCGACCTGGTCTCTTTCAGCGGGGACAAGCTGCTGGGTGCCCCGCAGGCGGGGATCCTGGTCGGGCGCGCGGCGCTGGTGGCCCGCCTGCGCCACCACCCGTTGACGCGTGCCCTGCGCGTAGACAAGACGACGCTGGCAGGCCTGCAGGCCACGCTGCTGCACTACCTAAAGGGCGATGCCGAGCGTACTGTCCCCGTGTGGCGCCTGATCGCTCAGCCACCGGAAGAGCTGGGCCGGCGTGCCCACGGTTGGGCAACGCGGCTGCACAAGGCGGGCCTCGACGCGCGTGTGATCGACGGTCGCTCTGCCGCAGGCGGGGGGAGCCTGCCCGGGGAGACGGTGCCCACGCGGCTGCTGGCGATCGATACGCCCTCGCCCGACCGTGCCGCAGCGCGGCTGCGTGCCCATGATCCACCGGTCATTGTCCGTATCGAGCAGGATCTGCTGTGCCTGGACCCGCGCACCGTACTGCCTGATCAGGAAGCGCTGCTGCTGGATGCACTCCTGTCTGTGCTCGGAGGGCTGCCGCCGAGCACCTAGAGATCGAGCGCACTGGGCCCCATGCGCAGGCCTAACGGTCGAGGCGGGCTGCCTCCTTTGCTGCTCGACGCACATGGTCTGCGCGGTCTGAACAGCAGTGTGCCCTCCCTTCTATGGGCCGGGATCCTGCCTCAGCGCTGCTCCACCTAACGCGCGACCCGAAGGCTGCATACGTGCTTGCCAGAGACACAGATGCGCCGTCCCGTGCAGCGCAAAGCGGAGGTAGCTGACGTGCAAGAATGGTCGATCGTAGAGCAGCTGCCCAGCGCCGCCGACTATAATCGGCTGCGGGATCTGGTCGGATGGGGCGCCTACCGAGAGGACGTGATCGTCAAGTCGCTGCCCAATTCCCTCTACTGCCTCTGTGCTACGGCCGACGGGCAGGTCGTGGGCATGGCAAGGGTGATCGGCGATGGGGGCATGGTGTACTATATCCAGGATGTCATCGTCATTCCCGGCTATCGGCGTCGCGGGATCGGCACCCAGCTGATGGACCGCGTGATGGCATACATCCGCACGTACGCAAGCGACAACTCGATCGTCGGCCTCATGGCAGCAAAGGGCAAGGAGGCCTTCTATACCCGGTACGGCTTCACGGTCCGGCCCACCGATCAACTGGGCTCGGGCATGACCATGTTCTGGAAAGCGTAGCGCCCCAGACCAGCCGTCGATGCGCCTCTCTGTGGAGGGATCCCGATGCACGTCATCAAGCTCGACACGTCGCGGTCGCGCGATGTCCGCCGGTTCATCCAGCTTCCATTCCGGCTGTACAAGGACTGCCCGCAGTGGGTGCCGCCGCTGATACCCGACATGAAACTGGCCCTCGATCGGAGGCGTTATCCCTTTTACCGGCATTCGGACGCCGATTTCTTCCTTGTTGAGACCGAGGGCCAGGCACTGGCACGCCTGGTCGTGCTGGATCACCGGCGGTACAATGCCTTCTATGGATCCAAGACGGCGTTCTTTTACTATTTCGATGCAGTGAACGATGCACAGGCAACGGCCAAGCTATTCGATGCTGCCCTTGCCTGGGCACGAGCGCGTGGTTTGACAGAGATCTATGGCCCAAACGGCCTGATGCGCTCCGATGGGCATGGCCTGTTGGTCGAAGGCTTTGAGCATCGGCCAGCGATCGGGATCAAGTACAACTATCCGTATTACGAGGACCTGGTCAGAGCCGCCGGGTTTGAGAAATCGCACGACTATTACTCCGGCTATATCCAGAAGGGATACGACCTGCCGCAGCGGTTCTATGACCTCGCAGACCGGATCAAGGCCCGGCGCGGGTACCGCGTGCGCTCGTTCAAAAGCCGGCGCGAACTGCTCTCCCTGACACCCGACCTGCATCGTATCTACGAGCGCGCCTTTGTCCAGGTATGGGGCTACTATCCGGTCGACGTGGTCGAGGTCGAGGCCATGATCCGCCGCATCTCGCTCATCGCCGATCCTCGCCTGATCAAGATGGTGCTCAAGGACGACGAACCGGTCGGTTTTGTGATCGCCTATCCCGATGTCTCGACGGCGATCCAGCGGGTCAAAGGGCGCCTGTGGCCCTTGGGCTGGGTCCAGTTGCTGATCGAGGCGCGCTTCAGCAAGTGGGTCAACTTTAATGGGGTGGGCGTACTGCCCGAGTACCAGGGCGCGGGCGCAAACGCGGTCCTCTACACCGAGTTGGCCAGGACGTTCAAGGACAACCGTTTCCGATTCGAGCACGGCGACCTGGTGCAGGTCGCCGAGACCAACGTGGAGAGCCTCGGTGACTTTAGCGCGGTGGCCCCCAAGTTGTACAAGACGCACCGCGTGTACCGCCGTGCGCTCTAACAAGGCGCTCGGCACTTGCCTCCACCCAGAGTTCTGTCTGGGGACAGGTGCCGGGCACCTCTCCTGTCGCTGCTGTGAGCCAGTTGACAACGTTAGGTCCCCATGGTATGCTGTAAACGGAGGGGACAGACGGGCCGAGGTTTGGGGGGCCGATCCAGGGTCATAGGGACCCAGGCTGTCTCCCTTCCTTGCGGCGCGCCTGCGCGTCGTCCCTGTCTTCTCACCTAGATCAAAAGACCGGCTAGGCAAGATCGGCCAAGCGAGATAGAGACCACAGACCGTCCGCCGCGCACCGTGCGATGACCCCTTGATCTCGGTCCGTTCGCGGACGGTGGACGGGCTGCCTCCCTGCAGTACACGTAAGGATCGCTCCTCTCTAGGCACACGGACGGCTACGAGGGCTTGTGGATGAGATGCAATCGATGTGGGTTCCAGAATCCACAAGGGTTCAGCTTCTGCGGTAGATGCGGCGCGTCGCTGGGGAGCGTGGGCGCCTATCTGTCCCAGACAGACCTCGATCATCTGCGGGCCTACCTGCCACGTGGCCTCGTCGAGGCGCTGCAGGTCGACCTTCTCTCGCCTTCCCCAGAGCTGTTGGCAGAATGCATCTCTTCGCTTTCCGACCTGCTCGATCGCATCTGTGCGCTGTTGCCCGTGCCGCTGATCGAGCACGTTGCCATCTATCCCCGTCCTGGCGAGGTGGGCGGGCAGTTCATGTATGGCACTCTGCTCTTTGCCGACATCAGCGGTTTCACCGCGATGTCGGAGCGGTTCAACCGCCTTGGGCAAGAGGGCGCTGAGGAGATCATTTCCGTCGTCAACCGCTACTTTGCGGCCATGCTGGTCATCCTGCGCGAGCACGAGGGTCAGCTGGTCGAGTTCGACGGCGATGCGCTGCTGGGCTTTTTCGCCGAGCCAAACAGCGCGACACGCGCTGCACAGGCCGCACAGCGCATGCAGGCCGCCATGGCCGGTTTCACCGAGACCCAGACCTCGCAAGGGTTCTTCCCGCTGCAGATCAAGATCGGCGTGCATAAAGGGCGATTCTTTGCCGCTCGGCTGGGCACCACGCAGCGCATGGTCTATTCTCTCCTCGGCAGCGACGTGAACGCTGCAGCGGCGATCGAGGAGGCGGCGATGGCAGGCCAGGTGCTGATCGATCGCGACACGCTGCGCGCGATCACCGTGCCGATCCAGGCCGTTCCCTCGTTGCAGAACGAGCGGTACGTCGTGGTCGAGGGCATTGCGGTCACGCCGGAATCGGAGCGTCTGCCCGATGCCTCTTTGCGCGTGCCCTTTGTCTCTGAACCGACGCTGATCGGCTTGCGTCAGATGGTCGACCTGCTCGATGCGCTGACCCCCTACATGCCCGTCGGCCTCTTGCCGCGCTTTGTGAGCGATGCGCGCGCCGCACGGCCGGAAGGGGAGCATCGTCTGGTCTCCGTTCTCTTTGCCGGGGTCAGCGGGCTGGACGACATCGTGGATGCCCTGGGCCCTGGGCACGAAGGCGAGATCGTCAACGCCCTCAACCGCTACGTATTGGGCGTACAGGGCGCAGTCCACCGCTATGGCGGCGTGATCAACAAGATGGACCTGGCCGTCAATGGGGAGAAGCTGCTTGCCTTCTTTGGCGCCCCGGTGGCGCACGAGGACGACGCCGAGCGTGCTGTGCGGGCTGCGGTCTCGATACAAGAGCGGTTGGAGGCGCTGCGGCAAGAGCTGGCGGGCGAAACGGGTCTGGTTGGCCTCCGTCTCGAGCAGCGGGTGGGCATCAGCTATGGCTATGTGTTCGCTGGCAACATCGGCACCGACTGGCGCCGCGAGTACACCGTGATGGGAGATGAGGTGAACTTGGCCGAGCGCCTGCTCACGGTCGCAGAGCCGGGCGGCATCTCGGTCAGCGACAGCGTGCGGCGCCGCGCCCAGGCGATCGTCGATCTCGATGCACAAGGGAATGTTCTGCTGAAGGGCAAGAGCGAACCGGTCCCTACCTTTGCTGTGGTGGGCCTGCGTGAGGACAGGGCCTCGAGACGCGGATTGCAGGGCATGCGCTCGCCTATCGTCGGACGGCGGGCAGAGTGGAGCCGCCTGTTGCAGGCGATCGACCAACTGCTGAAGGATCGAGGGCAGATCATCTCGCTTGTCGGCGAAGTGGGGCTGGGCAAGTCGCGGCTAGTAACAGAGCTCCGCGAACACGTGGCGGGTTCGACCGTGCAGTGGCTGGAAGGACGCTGCCTGTCCTATACAGAGCCGGTCAGCTATTGGCCCTTCCAGGATATCCTGCGCCAAATGCTGGGCTTGGGGCCGGACGACCGGGGATCAGAGGCATGGGAAAAGCTGCGCCGTGCGCTCGAGGATACCTCCTCGCTGCCTGATGTCAGTGCAGTTCTGCCGTACGTAGCTGGCTTCCTGGGGCTCCCCGTCGAAGAGTGGCTCCAGGAGAGGGTCCGCTACCTCGACGCGGAGGCGCTGCAGCGCCGCACCTTTATCGCGATCGGCATTCTCTTCGAGGCCTATGCCAGGAGCAAAGAGGCGCCGCTGGTGGTCGTGCTGGAGGACGTCCACTGGATCGACCAGGCATCGACAGCGCTGCTGGAACACTTGCTCTCCCTGGTCGACCGTACCTCGCTGATGTTCCTGCTCACCTACCGGCCCGAACAGGATACCCGATCCTGGGAGCTGCACGAGGAGATTGGCCAGCAGTACCGTCATGGTTGGAGCCAGGTTGACCTGAAGCCGCTCAGGCGGTCAGACAGCCAGGAACTGCTAGCTAACCTGGTGAACGCCGACAACTGGCCCGCCGGCATGCGCGACATGATCCTCAGCCGTGCCGAGGGCAACCCGTTGTACCTCGAGGAACTGCTGCGCGCGCTGATCGACGACAGCATCCTGACCCAAGATGAGGATGGACGCTGGCGTTTGGCGGCGCGTGTCGGACATATCCGGGTGCCGGATACGCTGCAGGGCGTGATCATGACCCGCTTGGATCGGCTGGAAGAGACGAGCCGCTGGACGGCACAGGTAGCTTCGGTGATCGGCCGCGCCTTTTCCGTGGATCTCTTGAGGCGCATCGTGCCGATGAGCGAGTCGCAGCTGCGTGCGAACCTGGCCCAACTCCGCGAACACGAGATTATCCGCGACAGCGAGCGGGCCCCGCAGTTGATCTATGTCTTTAACCACGTCTTGGTCCAGGATGTGTGCTATCGCAGCTTGTTGGCGCGCACGAGACGTCTCTATCACCGCCGCATTGCCGAGTACCTGGTCAGCGAAAAGATCGCTGGACAGGAGGCAGAGAGCAGCTACCCGTTTATCGCCTACCACGCTTTCGTAGGGCAAGACTGGTCGCGCGCGTTCCGTTACCAGATGCTAGCTGGCGAACACGCACAGGCTCTTTTCGCCAACGAGGCGGCGATCGAGCACTACCGTAAAGCGCTGCAGAGCGCGGACCACCTGCCAGAGGAAGAGACGGAAGAGGGGGGGCGGATCGCCATTGCCGCGCTAGGGGAACTGCTGACCACGACCGGGCAGTACGACGAGGCGATGTCCTACCTGCAGCGGGCGCGCGAGCTGGCTGCCCGACAGCGGGACCGGGAGGCAGAAGCCCGGGCCTGCCGCTGGCTGGCCCGGCTCCACGAGCTGCGCAGCGAGTACACTGCCGGGGTAGAGTGGATCCAGGAAGGGCTGGTTGTCCTGGAGGGTCGCGAGACGGTCGAGACGACCCAGCTGCTGCTCACCGCTGGCCTGATCAACACGCGGCTGGGCAACTACGATACCGCCCTCGACCAGTGTGAGCTGAGCCTTCGCATCGCTGAGCGACTGGGCGAGGTGGCGGTCCTGGCCGCTGGATACACACTGCTGGGTCACCTGTGCCGGCTGCGTGGTGTGGGCGCGGTCACGGTTTGGTATTTCCAGCGTGGACTCGACCTATACGAGGTCGCCGGGGACATCCGTGGGCAGGCCGTCGCCCACGATCTGATTGCGACGGCCTACTTTCACACGGGCCAATGGCAGGACGCCGAGCGGGAGTATCTGCAGGCGCGCGAGATCTCGGACCTGATCGGGAACAAGTACTCGGTTGCCCTGGCAGACAATAACCTGGGTGGAATTGCGCTCAACCAGGGGCGGTTAGATGAGGCGCTCGCGTTCTACCGCCGTGCGCTGGCCTCGCTGGAGCAGATGGGCGAGTCGCTGTACGTCCAGGGTGCCTTGCACGTGAACCTGGGACACACGTATGTTCGGCGCGACGAAGTCGAGTCTGCCTATCCGCACTTGCGCACAGCGGAAGCCTATTTCGAGCAAGCACGGGCCAGGGACTGGCTGCCCGAGATGTACCGCCACTTTGCCGAGGCCGCGCTGCTGTTAGGTGACCTGGACCAGGCGCAGAGCCAGGTCGAGCGCGCGCTTGACCTGGCGCGCGAGCTCTCGATGCGCAACGAAGAGGGAAACAACCTGCGCATCTTGGCACGTGTCGCAATGGCACGCGGGCAGCTCGAGCGCGCCCAGCAGTTCCTCGACGGGAGCATCGCCATTCTGGAGCAGGTGCAGGATCACTATGAGTGGGCACGCAGTCTGCTGGCCCTGGCTGAGTTGGAGTACCAGCGCGGCGACCTGGCACAGTGTAGTCACGCCCTCGACCGCTGCGCTCCGGTTTTCGAGCGGCTCGGCGCGATGCTGGAGCTGGGCCGGGTCCAGGACCTGAGTGAGCGGTGTCGACCGGTCGATTGCACGGCGTCGGCGGCGGAAGACTGAGGAGGTGGACAGGGAATCCCAAGGCCACTGGCCTTTTCAATGCGCCGAAATGTGGTATAATGAGGGCGTCTCTGGTCGTGCATCTTACAGATCGTTCTCTGGGGGGAGGCGGCTGTCATGCAGGTTAGTGGAAGGCTCACGATGAAAGCCGTTCGGTTTCTGTGGGTAGGCTCCATGTTCGCCGGGCTCTTGCTGATGCTTGGCTTTGTGCTCGCGTTGCCTGTCGACCTGCACAGCTTGCTTGCCCCTTCGCCGGCGATGCCGGCGAACCCAGACTCGGGGCTGTGGGTCGCGGCGACGACGGTTGAGAAGTGCCAGACGTTCTACCTCCACGCCGACCAGGTGGATGTCGGCGCGGAGGGAATGCAGCGCACCGCTACCTCCCTCATGCCGATTGGCCCTACTGCGGTGGGTCCGCACAAGGCTATTGGTTCCTGGAAGGATATCCTCCGCTTCTACACGCCTCCTGTACGCGGGGATGCCTGGAACCTGACAACGAACGTCGGCGGACACTTCTGGGTCAATATCTCAGAGCCGAATCCAAACGTCACCGACACTGCCTTCCGGGTCGAGCTGTACAGCTATGATCCCGTGAGCGGGGACGAATGGCAACTGGGTGGTTCCCCTGTATACACGCGGTCTTCCGGCCTGGAAGACACCCGGGTGGAGTTCACGATCCCCCGCCCTACTATGCCCCTCTCTGTGGGACACCGGCTCCTGGTCGCGTTCAGGGCTCAGAAAGTGGGGGATGGATCGGATCCAGAGATCGCCTTTCAGTACGATAGCCCCGAGCGCGCTGCCCAGTTCGGGGTCTGCTTCCAGACGACGAACCGTTCGCGCGAGGCCGCCCAGCCGATAGGCGTTGTTGGCACGATCACGGGCACGCTGGGCAGCCGCGAAGAGGTGCACTGGTACAAGATCCTCGTGCCCGAACCCGGCTCGACGCTGACGGGCACGTTGGGTGTTGCAAAGGGCGACCTCGACCTGTTCCTCTTTGCCCCGCGCGTCGACGAGGAGACCGGGCATCTGCGCGACATCGGGCAGTTGAGCACGATCGGGCAGCTCAGTACCATTGGCCAGTTGAGCACCATTGGCCAGTTGAGCACCATTGGCCAGTTGAGCACCATTGGCCAACTCAGCAC
>Ga0114922_10005464_pt1 | contig 11722 bp, 14 predicted proteins | sample AartaG_FD_100975 | JGI IMG/M metagenome (GOLD analysis project Ga0114922, IMG submission 100975) | Deep subsurface microbial communities from Aarhus Bay to uncover new lineages of life (NeLLi) - Aarhus_00045 metaG | ecosystem: Environmental > Aquatic > Marine > Oceanic > Sediment | place...
CAGGAGGAACTCACCGTCCCGGTCACCAAGCGGGCCTTGGTAATCGGCGGCGGCGTGGCGGGCATGGAGGCGGCGATCGAGCTGGGAGACGCCGGCCATCAAGTGGTCCTCGTCGAGAAGGAAGCGAGCATTGGTGGGATCATGGCCCAACTGGACAAGACCTATCCCACCATGGACTGCTCAATATGAATTCTCGGCCCCAAGGCCATTGATGTCGGTCGACATCCCAACATCGAGTTGCTCACCTACAGCGAGGTCGAAGAAGTCGCGGGCTACATCGGGAACTTCACCGTGAAGATCCGCAAGAAGGCCCGCTACGTCAATCCCGAGCTGTGCAACGCCTGCGGGGAGTGCGTCAAGGTCTGCCCGGTCAGCAAGCCGGACGAGTACCAGATGGGGCTCTCGTCGCGCAAGGCGATCTTTATTCCCTTCCCGCAGGCCGTTCCCTGTTCCTATGTCCTCGATATGGATGACTGCCTGGGCAACAACCCGATCGCCTGCGGCAAGTGCGCCGAGGCCTGCGAGCAGAACGCCATCAACTACGACAACCAGGACGAGATTGTGACCCGGGAGGTCGGGGCGGTCATCGTGGCCATCGGGCTGGACGTCTACGACCCGACCGAGATGGACGAGTACGGCTATACCCGCTTCGACAACGTCGTCACCACGATGGAGTTCGAGCGGCTGATCTGCGCAGGTGGCCCGACGGCCGGCCATTTCGTGCGGCCCAGCGATCACCAGCGCCCCCAGCGCATCGGCTTCATCCAATGCGTCGGCTCGCGTAACCCGAAGGTCGGCCGGCCCTACTGCTCCAACATCTGCTGCATGAACACCATCAAGGATACGCTGCTGCTGGCTGACCACTACCCGGACGTGGAGAACGTCGTTTTTTACCAGGACATCCGGGCCTCCGGGAAGTCGTTCGAGGACATGTTCCAGCGGTCCAAGGAGGCGGGCACGCGTTATGTCCGCGGCCTGCCGGGCGACATCGAGGAGAACCCGGTCACGCGGAACCTCATGGTAACGGTCGAAAACACGACCTCCGGCAGGCTGGAGCGGCATGAGCTGGACATGGTGGTGCTCTCGGTGGGCGTCGTCCCGCCCAAGGACCTGGCCAAGATATCCGGGATGCTGACCCTGTCCAAGACCTCGGACGGCTTCTTCATGGAGTCGCACCCCAAGCTGAAGCCGATCGACGCGCCAACGCGCGGCGTCCACTTCGCCGGCTTTTGCGAGGCACCCAAGGACATCAAGGACTCGGTGTGCCAAGCCGGCGCCGCCGCCTCGCGGGTCGGCGCCCTGCTGAACGCCGGTGAAATCCAGATCGAGGCGATTACCAGCCGCATCGACGAGGAAGCCTGCAAGATGTGTGGCCTGTGCGCCAAGGTGTGCCCCTACGGAGCAATCGTGTGGGAGAAGGGGCAACCGGCAGTGGTGATCGAGGCGGCCTGCGCCGGCTGCGGGAATTGTGGCGCCGCCTGCCAGTTCGGGGCCATCACCATGCGACACTTTACCGACGACCAGTACCTGGCTCAGGTGCGGGCTACGCTGGCCGACAATCCGCAAGACAAGGTCTTCTGCTTCGCCTGCAACTGGTGCTCTTACTCCGGCGCCGATATGGCCGGAATCTCCCGCATCAAGTATCCGTCAACCAACCGGGTGGTGCGGACCATGTGCTCGGCCCGGGTCTCCGAGGAGATGGTGCTCGAAGCGTTCCGCTGCGGCGCACCGATCGTGCTGGTCTCGGGGTGCCACTACGCCGACTGCCACTACATCAACGCCAATCGGCAGACGGTGGTCCGCGTGCAGCGGCTGTGGGACACGCTGGAGAAGGCCGGTGTGCGCCCGGAGCGGCTGCAATTGGAGTGGATCAGCGCCGCCGAAGGACAGAAGTTCGCCAAGGTGATGAAACAACTGGAGGAGCTGCGCCAGAACGTCACTATGGAGGAGATCGAGCAGGCCCGCGAGGCGCTGAAGCCGAAACCGAAGAAGGCGGCCAAGAAGAAGGTGGCGGCCGCGGCGGCGAGTTAGAAGACCGAGCCGCGCCCGTCAGGAAGCGCGTACGAAGCGGCCAGGAAGGCAGGGCGGTCCCCGGAGAACCGCTCCTCCACGGTCCCGGCCGGTATTGGAGAGTCAAATGGCAACGACAACGGTGGAAACCTTCCGGTGCATGATGTGCGGGCATGAATACGCCGAGAAGGTCGAGAAGGGGGAGGACAAGGAGCGCTCCTGTCCCAAGTGCCGCTCGAACAGCATCCGCCATCTCAAGAAGCGGCGGCCGCCCAAGGAGTGAGCTGGATGTCCAAGGCCCCAGGCGATCAAGGTGATCTTGTCCGCGTCAACTTCGACTTCCGGCGAGAGCTGGCCCGGAAAGTCGAGGGCAACTTAGCCGGGTTCTGCTACCAGTGCGGCGCCTGCGTGGGCGACTGCCCGGCGACCACCTACGGCAGCGACTTCAATCCCCGGGAGATCATGCTCAAGGTCCTGTACGGTCTCGGGGAGGAGTTACTGGTAGAGGACTCCATCCTCTGGCAATGCACCAACTGCTATAACTGTCACGAGCGCTGTCCTCAGGACGTCAAACCGGTCGAGGTGATCATCTCGCTGAAGAACATGCTGGCCGACCTGGGCATCTACCCGGGCCCGGTGGAGAAGCTCATCAACATGGTCGAGACGACCGGACGCACGACTCCGCTGAACCCGGCGGTTGACCGGCAGCGGGCCCGGTTCGACCTACCGCCGCTGCCGCCGGTCCCGATGGAGGAGATTCGGAAGCTCATCGAGCCGGCCTCGGACGCCCAGAGCAGTCCGCCAGAGGCCGGGAATCCGAAAGCGGAGAGTTGATGGCTTCCCAAGGAGAAACGCATTGAAACGCTTCGCGTTCTTTCCCGGTTGCCTGATCCCGGTGCGGTATCCGGCGATGGAGTACGCCATCCGCTATACCCTGCCCCGGCTGGGAATCGAAATCGTCGATTTGGAGGGCGCTTCCTGCTGCCCCGACCCGATCTACTTCAAGTCCAAGGACAAGCTCTCCTGGCTGGCGGTAGCCGCCCGCAACCTTACCCTGGCCGAAGACTTGGGACTGGACGTTTTCACGAACTGCTCGGGCTGCACCGCTACCCTCTCAGAGACATACCACCTGCTCCAGGACGAGGCCCTGCGGGCCAAAGTGAACGAGCGCCTCAAGAGAATCGGGCGGGAGTACCGTGGAACCAGCCGGGTGAGGCACATCGCCACAGTGGTGCGCGACGAGGCCGGCTACGATGCGGTGCGCGACTCCGTCGTGCGTCCGCTGGAAGGCCTGAAGGTGGCGATCCATTACGGTTGCCACCTCTTGAAACCCAGCCGCATTATGCAGGTGGACGACCCCAACAACCCCACGGTGATGGAACATCTGGTGACCGCCCTGGGTGCTACGCCGGTGCGCCATCGCAACTGGTACCTCTGCTGCGGCAAAGCCTGTCAGACGGATGAAATCCCGTCCAACATGATGCGCGACTTGCTGAGCACGGTGAGCGACGTGCAGGCGGACATCCTGGGCATGATCTGCCCGACCTGTTTCGGGCAGTTCGACTTCGGCCAGATGAAGGTGTCCCAGCAGTTCGGCGAGGACTTCCATACGCCGCCCATCTACTACTTCCAGCTTCTGGCCTTTGCCCAGGGCATGCCCTACCAGAAGCTGGGCGTGGAACGGCATCGCTTCAAGCCGGAGTGCCTGCGCCGTTTCGAGACCGCTGCCAGTCCCGCACAGACCGAATAAGTCCCCCGGCCAAGTACAGGACCGAGATCGACTGCCAAGCTGAGAGCGGGTGGGTCAGGCAGGGCTACGCCCCGTCGCCCGGCACGCGATGGGAGGGGAGCATCATCTCCTGGATCCAGTTCTCCATGACCCGGCTGAGGTTGGCGACGGTGTTGAGCATGATCGCCAGGTTTCGCTCCCTGCCGGTCTGATCCTTGACCATGCCCTCCAGGACGGCCGCCGTCTTGAAGCCGACCGCCTCGAACATCCTGACCGCACCTCGATTGTCCTCGATGACGTGGGCCTGGAGCTTCTCGAGGTTTTGCGCCTCGGCCAGGGCGACCAGCTCCCGGGACAGCAGACCGCCCAGACCCTTGTGGCGGTGCGTATTGGCCGTGACCAACCGGACGTGTCCCACGTGCCGCATCCACCCGTGGTTCATCATGTGCAGGCTACCGTTGCCCACGATCTCGCCCTTTTCCAAGGCGATCAGGGGCAGGACCCGCGAAAAGTCGAGCTCCTCCGTCCATTTGCGGATCATTTCCGGATCGCTCACGTCGTGGCGGAGAAAGATGCGGTCTCCTTCGGGCAGAGACCGGAAGAAGAGGTGCAACCGGTCGAAGTCGTCCCGGGCCAGCGGGCGAATCACAATGTCGGTGCCATCTTTGAGCTTGGCTGCTTTGGGGTACACGTCTGTCGGCATGTCTGGACTCCCGTGGTCATGGCCTTGGAGGTGATCGGGAGAGCCGGGCCCACGGCCGCTCCCGTCGGTCGCTTCCTGAACTCGGCGTTTCGACGCGCCAGTGGCCGGGCACCACCGTGCCCGGCTCCGCTCCCAAGATTTGACCCGGAGTGTATCACGCGGCGACCGGCGGGGCAAGGTGGTCTTCCGGAGGGGCGCGACCGGCAGAGAACACCCGGGCGTCCGGGTCCCCGCTGGCTGCTGCGGCTACGGACCTGCTGATTGATCCGCCGTTTCGAGCAGCGGATCGGCCAGGCCGGCCTTGGCGAAGGCAGCGGCCCGGGTTTTGCAGCCCGGACAAGTGCCGCAGGGGGGCGCCTGGCGGTGGCAGGACCAGGTGCGGCCGAGCGGGGCGTCGAAGCTTTGGGCCAGCTTGACCACTTCGAAGGGTTGCAGGTCGATCAGCGGGGTGTCGAGTCGGACGGCGCGCACGCTGGGCAAGACCGTTTCCAGCATGATGCTGAAGGCGTGGTGGAACTCCCGCGGGTCTACGGTGCGCTCCTGGGAGAGCAGATCCGCACCTTTATCGAGCGGGACGGCCGTCTGGCCGGTGATCAAGGCGTCGGCGCCGACGGCGGCGGCGTATTCGACTCCGACGGCCAGCAGGGCGGCCATCAGGCCATCCACTTCTCCCGGGGCACCCGGTGGCGGAGTGGCCGTCTTGCCCGAGGACCCTGCCGGACCGGTGCCCGCGGCCGCGATGCGGGCGACGTGCGGTAACTCCAGCACCTCCAGCGGCGCGGAGAGGGGGTCCGCCACCGCGGCGGCCGCCTTCCGCTCCGAGGTGGATGACTCCCGCCCGTAGTCGAGGTGGAGCGGATACAGCAGCGCGTCCTGCCGACTGCGGAAGGCGGCCACGGTGCTGCCGATGCCGCCGCTGAGCAAGACCACGGCTGATTGCATGGCCGGCGATCCTCCTGGCCGTCACTGGGCACACCTTGCCTTTGGTATCGGCACAGAGGGTCTGCAGGCCGCAGGAAACCGCCCTTTGAACAGGATTGGAACCGGTCTGGAGACCTCCGGCGGGAGACGCGCCCGGGCCCAGGGCCGCGGCCGGGGGGCGGGACGGGCAGCTTGTCAGTCCGACCGGCGCCCGATACGCTACGGCCGGCCGGGCGATGGAGGGGGGCTGGCAAGGGCGAGGAGAACGACATGGCCGAAGTCAAGCCCTTTCGGGCGCTGCGCTACGAGCACACCCGTATGGGCGGCGACCTTTCCACCGTGATCGCCCCGCCGTACGACGTCCTCGACAAGTCGGACAAGGAGACCCTGCTGGCCCAGAGCGACCGCAACATGGTGGCCATCGATCTACCGCACATTCCGCCCAAGGCGCTGGGACCGCCGGCGGCCTACCAGCGCTCCGCCGAAACGCTGGCCGCCTGGCTGGAAGACGGGACCCTGGTCCGGGAACAGGAGCCGGCCTTGTACGTCTATCACCAGGAGTTCGAGCACGCCGGGCGGGGTTACACCGGTCGCAAGTTCATCGCTCGGGTGCGGCTGGTGCCGTTCAGCGAGGGTGTGGTTCTGCCGCACGAGCAGACCTTCGGTGGTCCGAAGGAGGATCGGCTGGCGCTGACCAAGGCCACCAAGTGCAATCTCTCGCCGGTCTTCGGGCTGTACACCGATCCGCAGGATGCGATCGGCCGGGCATTCGCCGAAGCAACCGGCGGTCGAGACCCGGACCTGACCGCCACCATGGACGGCGTGGAGAACCGCCTCTGGATCGTGACCGATTCGACGACCATCGACCGGGTAGGCAGGTTGATGGCTCCCAAGCGCATCTTCATCGCCGACGGCCACCACCGTTACGGCACCGCGCTTGACTATCGCGATTACCTGACCAGACAGGAAGGCGAGGAATTGGCCCCCGATCACCCGGCCAACTTCGTGATGCTGGTGTTGGGCAGTATGAACGATCCGGGCAGTCTGATCCTGCCGTACAACCGCGTGCTGACGGGCCCCGACGTCTCGATCGAAAACCTGACCGGGGCCTGGGTCGAGGGGTGCGCTCCGGCCGACCTCGCCTCGGCTGACCTGGTCCTCTGCGACGGCACCGATGGGACCGAGTACTCCTTCCGCTTCACCGACCGCGGGCAGCTCAACCGTTTGGAGCCGGCTCGCAGCCGGGCCTGGCGCAGCCTGGACGTCGCCTATCTGCACCGCTACCTGATCGACAGCCTAGCCCGCGGGCTGGAGATGACCGTACGCTACGTCAAGAGCGCCGACCAGGCCCGGGTCCTGGCCCGGCGGGAGCGGGGCGTGGCCTTGCTGATGAACGCCACCAAGATGGAGCAGTTGCGGGCGGTCAGCCAGGAGGGTGAACTCATGCCCCAGAAGAGCACCTACTTCTATCCGAAACTTGCCACCGGGTTGACCATCAACCCCTTGAGCTCATGAACCTTGTGAGAGCAATGTCCGCGTCAGGCGCTCTGGGGTCCGCATCGCGGATCCTGCTGATCGTCTGGGTGGCCGGCATGTCCGGCGGGTGTGGCCAGCCAAGGGTGGATCTGTTCGAGGTCCCCGCCGGACCGACCACGGTGCCGGAGACGTTTGACGACCGAGACTGGGCGACGGTGCTGCGGGAGAACGTCAAGGACGGCCTGGTGGACTACGACCACCTGCCGGGGCACTCCGGGCCGCTGGATCGCTTCCTGGCTTCGCTGGCTGCGGCGGGCCCCGAGCGGACGCCCAACCTCTTCCCGTCGCGCAGGGCCAGGCTGGCCTATTACCTCAACGCCTACAACGCCGGTGTGCTCAAGGCGGTCTTGCACGAGCAGGTGCCGCCGACCATGCACGACGTTCGCCGTCGTCGTCTGGCGCAGGGGTATCGCTTGATGATCGACGGCCGGCCGCAGACGCTCGCCCAGGTGCGCCAGGCCGCCCGAGAGGAAAGCTTGGGCGACGCCCGCATCGAGTTCTGCCTCTGTGACGCGGCCAAGGGGTCTCCGCCTCTGCGGCAGCAGCCGTTTCGGGCGCCCCTGCTGGAGGACCAACTGCAACAGGCGGCCCGGGAGGCGATGGACAACCCCCGGATGGTGAACATCGACCACGAGAAGGAGCGGTTGAGCGTATCGCTGGTCATCCGCCAGCAGCGGGAGGAGTTTCTCGACTTCTACCGGCGGCAAACGGGCGTGAGTTCGCCGACCCTGACGAACGTGCTGCTGCACCTGGCTGGGAGTATGCGCCGACAGTGGTTGAGTACGGCAGTGGGATACCAGGAGGCGGTGATCCCGTTCGACCGCTCGTTGAACCGCTGGAGGTCCGGCCGGTGATGTCGAGGACGCTCTGGGCGCGGGGCGGGAAGCGCGTCTTCGAACTGCTGGGCGGGCTGTTGCTGGTGATTCTCTGCTCGCCCATCCTGGCGGCGGCGGCGGTCGCCACCAAGTTGACCAGTCCGGGGCCTTTGTTTTTCGAACACGTGCGCACCGGGCGCGGCGGCGTGGAGTTCGGGCCCTGCAAGTTCCGCACCATGACCCCCGGGCGCAAGTACGACACCGTGGAGCTGATCCCGCTCGACCATCCCGAGATCACGCCTGTGGGCCGCCTGCTGCGCCGGACCAAGATCGACGAGCTGCCGCAACTGTTCAACGTGGTCAAGGGCGAGATGTCGTTGGTTGGGCCGCGGCCCGATCTGCCCGAACACGTTGCCCAGTACACCCCGTTCAAGCTCCGGCGCTTGGCCGTCCGCCCGGGCCTGACCGGCCTGGCCCAGGTCAACGGGGCGGCGGAGATCAGTTGGGACCAGCGTATCCGCTATGACGTCCACTACATCGCTCATTGCAGCTTCTGGATGGACCTGAAGATCCTGCTCAAGACGATCGGGGTGATCATCCATGGCGAGGACCGCTACGCCCGCAATTTCGAGGACAGCCCCTATTACGACCCGAACGAACTGCTGGGCTGGGATGAGCACCTCAAGGCATTGGACGAACCCGGGCCGGGTGAGCCCACACCGCCCTGATCAGGGGATCCACCGACCTGCGCCCCCGGCGGTTCTCCGGTCCGCGGGGCAATACGTGTTCGGCAATCTCGGTGGAATCGTGGCCGGGCGCGTCGCGTAGCGGCCTGCGTCTTCGCAGGCCGTTCTTCTATTCGGGTGCCATCGCTCGAAACGACCGCCCGGGACACTCCGCCTGCGGCGGACTACCCCTCGCTGAACACGTTCGCGGGGCAGGATCGGTCAAACGGTGTTGCAGCTCTCCCGTCCTTCCGTGGCGACGGCCAATGCAGGTTCCCAGGCCGTGGGGGCATAAGAGGCCGCCGCTTCGGTGATCCGCTGGCGTGGGGGCAGCCCACGGCGCTTGAGCCGGCGCAGCTCCCGGCGATGTGCCCGAACGTAGGCCAGGGCGGCGGCTCCGTTCGGGTCCTCCAACAGCAATGGCGAACGTCGCAACCGGGTCAGCAGGCATATCGTCCGGTCCAGGCATTCACGGCGGTAGTCCTGCAGCAGGTCACCGGGCAGCGGGTGGCGCGAGCACTGTTCCCAGACGGCCATGGTGCGCCGCCAGCCGCGCCGGCCCACCAGCCGATTGACCCGCAGAAACAGGTGCCGGTTGGCATCGAACGGCAGGAAGGTGCGGGTCAGCAACTCGGCCAGAATCCGGTGGTGATCCCGGTATCGACCGACCAGAGCCTCATCGACCCGATCCCAGGCGGAGGGTCCGACAGTGACGTCGGCCCGCATCTCCCAGTAGAGGTGCCCGAAGCTCACCGTGGAGCGGCTCACGGCGATCTGGCGGGGGACGTACTTGTTGTGGGCGACGGTGTCGGCGGCCAGGTGCGAGAGATACCCGTAAGCGAATGCTCGCCCGCGTTCATTGCCGGCCCGGTCCAGGATGGCGAACCCGGTTGTCCAATGGTGGCAGAATTGCTTGACCTTGCTGAGGCGTTTGGCGAACACCACATCGGCCAGCAGGTTGCCGTACAGGTAATCCCGGGCGTATCGGGTGATGACGCCCGCCACCGCCGCCGGCAGCCAGGCCGCATGGTTCAGCACGTCGCCGGCCAAGGAAATATGCATCCCTGGTCCCCAGGCCAGGGCCGGATCAGAAGCGAAGAGCGTGTAAACAACCGCTGCGACCAGGGGCGGTATCAGGTTTCGGAATCTCATCCTCGTCATTTCCCGACCAGGGCTCGGGGCGCCGCGCGCCCTGTGGGGATTATACTCGACGACCCGCCGGAATTTGCCGCCGATTCTTCGGCGGATTCCACGAGGTTGACAGAGTAGGCCCCCGGGGTACACTCTTAACGGCTGTCCCGTGACCCGCAGACCAACCACAGGAGCTCCCGGATGCCGGAAGGTCAAGAGCATCTATCGGTCAACCGTAAAGAGGACGTGAATGTTGTCGAGTTCGCCGACCGCAAGATCCTGGAGGAGCTCTCGATTCGGGAGATCGAGGAGGAACTGTTCGGGTTGGTCGCGGCCGAGGCGCCGATTAAACTCCTGCTGAACTTCAAGAACGTCGAGCACCTGTCCAGTGCGGCTCTGGGCATGCTCATCAACCTCGAAAAGCAGGTCGCCCGCGAGGACGGGCACCTGATGCTTTCGGACATCAATCCGCAGATATTGGAGGTCTTCAAGATCGCGCGGCTTCACAAGATGTTCGAGATCCACGACACCGCTGCTGATGCGATGAAGCGTTTTTAGCCCTCGCCATCCCGGCGCGTCCGGCGGGGAGGCGCGGCGGTGGGCCGGGCGATCGCTCGGCGCGGCGTCCTGATCCTCGGCCAGCGCTCAACATGGACCTTGAACCCGAAATCGAACACGCCCTCAAGGTGATCGAGGTTCCCAGCACCTTGAACGACGCCAAGAGGCCGGAGGCGGTGATCTTGCGCGAAGTGAACCGCTGCGGCTACAACGAGGACGCCGCCTTCGCCATCAAGTTGGCCTTGGAGGAGGCCATGATCAACGCGGTCAAGCACGGCAACCGCAACGACCGCACCAAACGGATCACCGTCCGGTATAGCGTGACTCCAGAGCAGACGGTGATCCTGGTTCGGGACCAGGGCCGGGGTTTCGCACCGGGCGTTATTCCGGACCCGACTCGGCCGGACCGGCTCCCGCTGCCCAACGGGCGGGGCATCATGTTGATGCGGGCCTATATGACCCGGTTGTATTACCGGGCTGGCGGCTGCGAGGTCTGCCTGATCAAGCGCAACGAATAGGAGACCGGCCGCGTGGACCCTGTGGACCGCCCGCTGGAGATCGAGGTCACCCCCCATGGTGAGGCATTGGTGTGCAAGCTGTCGGGTTCGGCCGCCATGGAGACGTGCGACCGGCTTGACAGCCGGCTGGCGGAGGTTGCCCAGCGAGAGCCGAAGCTGCTGGTCATTGACCTGGGGGAACTCGACTTCATCTGCTCGCTGGGTCTGGGCAGCATCGTGGCCGCCTACCTGCGAGCCCGCCGTCACGATGGGGCCGTGCGGCTGGCGGCTCCTGGGCCGGCGATACGCGAGTTGCTCGAGGTAACCCGGCTGGTTACCCTGCTGCCGGTTCATGACTCGACTGCAGAGGCGCTTCGCGGGCCTTAACACCTAAGAGCGGGTCCGGCCGGGCCTCTGTCACGGTGGGTGGTCAGGTCCGCCTGCGCCTGCCCTCGGGCCTCGGACGCCGCCGCCCCCGATCTGGCGTGGTCCAAGGCGACGACACAACAGAGGAATGACCATCCGCCGAACGGTACGATTTTCAGGAATGGTCCAGGGTGTGGGCTTCCGCTTCACGACCCGGCGGATCGCAGCCGGCTTTCCCGTTACCGGATCGGTCCGGAACCTGCCGGACGGGCGGGTCGAGCTGGTAGCCGAGGCCCCCCCGGAGACGCTGGACGGCTTCGTGGAGGCGATTCGTCGGGAGATGGCCAGCTGCATCACCGACGTGTCCGTGACCGAGGCGCAGGCCACGGGCGCATTTGGCGGCTTCAGCATTGCTTACTAGGGTTGCCCCGGCACGTGAATTGCTCGCCCAAGCTGTGCGTGGACGGAGGGCGATCGGCTGTCGTCCGACCGGGTGCCGATCGCATTGAGATCCAGGACCCACTGAACAGGGAGATTCAGCGAAAGTGCGAATACTGACGGTCATCAAGCAGGTGCCGGATTCCAACGCAACCATCAAGGTGTTCGACGGCGGCGGCGGTATCGACACGGCGGGACTCAAACTGGTGCTCAACCCCTTCGACGAGTACGGCGTGGAACAAGCGGTGCAACTCAAGGAGAAGCGCAGCGACGTCGAGGAGGTGGTGGCCCTG
>Ga0114922_10005465_pt1 | contig 11722 bp, 9 predicted proteins | sample AartaG_FD_100975 | JGI IMG/M metagenome (GOLD analysis project Ga0114922, IMG submission 100975) | Deep subsurface microbial communities from Aarhus Bay to uncover new lineages of life (NeLLi) - Aarhus_00045 metaG | ecosystem: Environmental > Aquatic > Marine > Oceanic > Sediment | place: Aarhus...
ATAGGCTATTGACGCTTACCTGCCCGAAACCAGGTTGAGGTGGTAATGGAAGAGCCCCCTGAATCTGCGATAAGCGGGGAATGTTGACCTAGCCAGTTGTGGAGTCTATTTCTGGGTCGGGCGGATAGACCTAAAAAGCGCCTTTGCTGGCTTTCTTGAGCCGCGGATATTTGAATCTTTTTAATACCTCCTCCGTCCAGTGATATGTTTCTTTAAGGTTTAGTCTATTGAACTCTATTCTTTGACTGCTTTCTACAAATTGCCTGATTTGTTCCAGTGTCCGTAGTTGCTTGTCATCCATATCAAGTTGCATGTTCCAATCATAGACGAGTTGCCTGAACCTCTCAGGCTCATCTTGTGTTAGAAATCGATGCCCCCTCCAGTCTCATCTTGTATTGGAAGAGACTAGGGCTTGACAAGCTCGTATTCCTTGTACTATAATCCCACATACGTAATATTACGTATGTGGGATTATAGCGGGGCATCGAGACAGAGAATGACACAACAACACATTCGCACGTACAGCCCAAACAACTGCTTGGTAAGGAAACGCAGAACCGAGATATGGAGCGCCGCCTCAAAGTTGTTCGTCAAGCGAGGGTACCACGAGGTAACAATGAAAGCTATTGCTGAGGTCTGCGGGCTAACTACCGGCGCATTGTATCACTACTTCGGCTCCAAGTCAGACATACAGCGATTTGGCGGCGAGTTGTTTCAGGAATCTAGAGTCGCTGTCAAAGCCCAGTTGCTAGTTCAGGACGATGTTGGGTCGGTTGCCACTATCCGCTTCATCATTGACATTCAATTGAATATGGTCGAAGAGCACCAGGACATGATCATATTCGTTAATCGTAATCCGAATCAGAATCCCGATACTCGATCCGCCTTTGTTGGGGGATTCATAGAGTCATGTGAAGAAGTGATCTTGAATGGTGTCAAGGCCGGAGTTTTCCAAACGGATGACCCCTTCTGGGTAGCATATGAGATTTGGGAACACTGCCAGGCATGGGCATTGCGGCGGTGGCTCCTGAGGCGACGTTTCACTCTGGAGCAGTACATTGAGAGAGTGACCGAGACCATCTTCCGGCTACTGGGGATAGATGACAGTCAAGCCAACAGAAATCAGAAGGACGATGATTCCACCATTATAAGACCTTTAACCGGGAGCGCTAGGAGCTAGCCGGAATCACTACAGATTAATGAGGGGATGACCTTAGCGGAGGCCATCCCCTCCGGAGACACAGCGAGACTAGATTCGGATCTGACGTCCTGGCGCTGGCTCCTTTTGTATTGTGGACCATAGGGGATGGTGATGTCAACCGGACCACTCGCGTGCTAAGACTATTGCGTCGTCGACGGGCGGGCCCTGTCGGGGGAAACCAGGGTGCTGGTGGGTATAGGATGACAGACACCAGCTTAAATGAGCGCTGCCACCCCCTCCCGTGTCCGGAGCCCTGGGGGTAATCGGGCTTAGCGGCAGGGCCCGCCAGGTTTAACGATAGATAGGGGGAGACTGATCCAGACTTAGGTACTGGCAGAGGAAGATATGCGCAATTACCTAATCAGAAGGCTACTACTGCTCATACCGACGCTCTTCATCGTGACGGTGATAGTCTTCCTCATGGTGCGCCTGGTTCCAGGCACTGTGGTGGACGTATTACTAGCGGAGTTGGCTACGCCCGGTTCCGGAGGAACACAGGGTGCGACAGCGCCTGACCGCGAAGAGCTCATTCGCAAGATGGGGTTGGATGTGCCGATACATATCCAGTACGGGCATTGGATCAGTGACATCATTCTGCATGGTGACTTCGGCGATTCCCTGAGGACCCGACGTGCCGTAACCGAGACGATTGCGCCGAAGATCCCTGTGACTCTGGAGCTTGGAGCAATGGCCCTGGTACTGGCAATGCTCATATCCCTCCCCTTGGGGGTGTACTCTGCAATACGCCAGGATACCATTGGTGACTATGTCGGGCGCAGCATTGCCATCGCTCTTATTGCCATTCCGAGCTTCTGGGTTGCCACCATGGTCATGGTGTTTCCCTCAATCTGGTGGCACTGGACCCCCTCTACGGAGTATATCCCGCTGACACATGACCCATGGGGCAACATCAGGATGCTGATCATTCCGGCGCTTATCATGGGTACGCATATGGCTGGCGGCACAATGAGGATGACCCGCACCATGATGCTGGAAGTGCTGAGGCAGGACTACATCAGGACTGCCTGGTCCAAGGGACTCATGGAGAGGGTGGTCGTGATCAGGCATGCCCTGAAGAACGCATTCATCCCGGTGGTCACAATCGTGGGGATGCAGTTGCCGGTTCTCCTTGGCGGCACAGTCATTATCGAGCAGATATTTGTCCTGCCCGGGATGGGGCGTCTCATGCTGGAGGCTATAAACAAGAGAGACTATACAATTGTTTCCGGAATCAACTTACTTATTGCCGCCTTCGTGTTAGTGATCAACCTGGTAGTCGATATGAGCTACGGCTTTCTGGACCCCAGGGTACGCTACAAATAGAAGACAAAGAGGAAACTCAAATATGGTTGGGGCAGCGGAGTCAATCTCAAAGCCAGTAGCGCAGTCAAAGAAACGCGGACTGCTGGTTGATCTGATCACTAGACTGGTGAAGGAGAAACCACTGGGCCTCATCGGTGGTATCATCTTCCTGATACTTCTGTTCACCGGCATCTTTGCCGACTTGCTGGCTCCCTATGGCATGAACGAAGTCAATCTGGTTGCTAGGCTGAGTCCGCCCTCGGCCCAGTTCTGGCTCGGCACAGATACCGTGGGGCGTGACATACTCAGTCGCATCATCTATGGTGCTCGTGTTTCGATGATTGTTGGCATGGCGGCTATGGTACTTTCTTTAACTATCTCCGTGACGATCGGTATTCTCTCCGGGTTCATCGGTGGAAAATTCGACCTGGTCGTGCAGAGGTTTGTTGATGCCTGGATTTGCTTCCCCTGGCTAATCATCCTGATATCGGTGATGTCACTCCTGGGGCCGGGTTTATGGCAGATGATAATCGTCCTGGGAGTATCAGGTGGGATTGGTGGGTCAAGGATAATAAGGAGCGCCGTCATCGGAATCAAGGAGAATATGTATGTTGCCTCGGCTGTAGCAGTCGGTGCTTCAACCCCGAGAATACTTGCACACCACATCTTGCCCAACATATTACCCCCTGTCATCATAATGTTCTCGATAGGAATCGGGGGAGTCATCATGGCTGAGGCCAGTTTGAGCTTTCTGGGGTTTGGAATCCCTCCGCCTCAGCCTAGCTGGGGGGGGATGCTCAGCGGCCAGGGACGCGAGTACATGTTGCTGGCTCCCTGGATGGCTATATGGCCCGGTCTAGCGCTAAGCGTTGTCATCTACGGTGTGAACATGCTGGGTGATGCCGTCAGGGACATACTGGACCCCAGGATGAGAGGTGGTATCGGACGCTATGGCGGCGGTAAAGCCCTTTCAATAAAGCAAAAACTGAACAAGGCCTCAGGGCTGCAATAGGAAGACGTTAGTACCAGGGTCAGCATGAGAATGAGGTGGGAAGGAGTGATGAAATGTAATCATAGAGTAGCAGACATGCCACCGGTAGCGCATTGAGAAGGGGGAATGATATGTATACCAAATCCACTATCCGGATTGTATTTGCCTGCGTAGTCATTTTGGCACTGCTGCTGTTGTCCTGTAGTGCGCCGGCAACCGAAACAGAACAAGGAACCACGGTTACCGGGGAAACCACAACACCGACAACACCGACAACACCGACAACACCGACAACACCGACAACACCCACAACTCCAACCACACCAGAGGCTGGAACAGAAGGACCAGAATACGGTGGAACGATAAATCTGGTTGCTATCGAAGACCCCAGGACCACCGACCCATACTATTCCAGCGGCACACCGGACATCTTCATATCCTTCTGGACAGACCAGTTGGGTGTGGGGAAGTGGGAAGCCGACCGGGAGGGTTGCTCCTTCATAGGTTTCTCCGTCCCTCTGGAATACATGAGAGGTCTGCTGGCGGAAAGCTGGGACGTGCCTGACCTCAAGACCTATGTCTTCCACATACGCCAGGGAGTTCACTTCCACAATAAGCCACCGGCGAACGGTAGAGAGCTTACGGCCTACGATGTGGCGTATGCCTACCAGCGCTTGTTTGGCCTTGGTGACGCGCCCGGTATTACCGAGAGAAGTGTGATAGCTACCGGACAGGCCGATTGGCAGGCACTGGAGTCTGTTGAGGCTATCGACAAATGGACGGTTGTCTTCAAGCTAAACAGCGAGCAACCCAGGTTCCTGGAATTCGTGGTCGGTAGTGCCATCAATGACTATGTCTATCCGCCCGAGGTTGTCGAGCAATACGGGGACCTTACCGACTGGAGGAATGCCTGCGGCAGCGGGCCCTTCATGGTGGTTGACTTTGTCCCCGCCAGTTCGATTACCTTTGAGAAGAACCCCAACTACTGGGGACACGACGAGCGGAACCCCAGCAACAGACTGCCCTATGCCGATACGGTCAAGATACTCATCATGCCCGACCTGTCCACCCGGCTGGCGGCGGTGCGGGCTGGTAAGATTGATACGATTGCCGGCCTGACCCCGGAGCAGACACAGCAGCTGAATCAGTCAAATCCCAACCTGCAGTGGTTGGACGTTTACTCTTCGGGATACCAGTTGACTCTTAGAAACGACATAGAACCCTTCAGTGACATCAGGGTGCGCAAGGCCATGCAGATGGCCATGGACAACCAGACACTCACCGATACGTACTATTCCGGCTACGCCGACCCGTTCCCCAGCTTCCTTAACCGGCTCCAAGGCGACGTCTATGCGCCGCTTGAGGAGTACCCGCCGGACGTGCAGGAAGGCTTCACCTACAATCCGGAGAAGGCCAAGGAACTTCTCGCTGAGGCCGGGTATCCCAACGGGTTCAAGACCTTAATGGTGATGTTCTCTGCCGGTCCGACAGACCTGGCTGAGGTGGTTAAGACCTATCTTGAGGCCATCAACGTTGACGTGGAAATCAAGGTGTACGAACCCGCCAGTCTCACCGCCGTGATCTATGCGGAGCCGAGGGGATACGACATTCTCTTTCAGGGTTCCCGCGGTGTCAATGTTGGCTTCATAGACATGATCAGCTGGCACATGCAGCCTGCAAGCTGGAACTTTGCTGAAGTGGATGACCCCGAGCTGGTGAGGAGGGTCGAAGAGATCAAGAGCACTGCTGACGCGGCCAAGAGAACCCAACTGACGCGGGAAGCGCACATGTACGACAACAGCCAGTTCTACACTGCTGGTTTGCCGATACGCAAGCTCTTCACCTGCTGGCAGCCGTGGCTGAAGGGCTACAGTGGGGAACAGCACTTGGGTTCACAGAACCCCGGCTCCCTATGGGCGCGGTGCTGGGTTAATCAGGATCTGAAGTACGAGGAGACTGGAGTACGAGACTAGGGCTGGCCTTAGCAGGGCGAAGGAAGAAACAGAGGGGCGGGTGTGGGAGCCGTGTCTGCCACACCCACTCCACCAGAACCGTCCGCCGCGAAGCGCCAGCAGCACACAGTCACCGGCTGCGTACCGTAATGAGAATCCCGGCTTAAATTTGGGAGGTCGAGTTGAGTATTCCGGATCTTTTGCAAACGGGTAAGGTAGTTGCTGTAACTGGTGGCCGAAGAGGACTCGGGAAGGCAATGGCGCTGGCCTTCGCCGAAGCAGGAGCTGACGTGGCTATTTGTGATGTGGTGACAGATGACGGTGAGCTTGAGAAAACAGCCGGGGAGATCCAACACCTAGGGCGGAAAGCTCTGACCATGAAGACAGACGTTACAAGCAGGCTTGATGTTAACCAGTTTGTGGACCGGGTGGTTTCGGAACTGGGTCATATTGACGTCCTGATAAATAATGCAGGAATTACTGGCGGGCCAGACCTGTCCACGCTCTCCGAGGAGGAAAGAACCCGACTACGCGAGGGAAGTAACATGAGAGCAGCCTTGCTGGAGTGTGCCGAGGATACGTTCGACAAGGTCATGTCCGTACATCTGAAAGGTAGCCTTCTCTGCTCTCAGGCGGCTGGCAAGAGGATGTCTGAGCAGAAGTCCGGTTGCATCATCAACTTGTCTTCAATGCAGGCATTCGCTAAGACAGGTTCCACCTACAACATCGCGAAGAGTGCGATTATTACACTGACCAAGGGTCTCGCCTGGGAGTTGGGGGTTCACGGTGTTCGTGTCAATGCCATAGCGCCAGGGGTAATCAGAACGGAGATGACACGCCACGTATGGGGGAATCCGGCGGTTTTACAAGAGATTATCAACAAGACTCCACTGGGACGTATCGGTGAGCCAGACGATATCGCGTGCGCGGCTCTTTTGCTTGCTTCGGATGCCGCTCGCTTCATCACTGGCCAGACGATTATGGTTGATGGAGGTCTCGTTCCCATCGGTTGAGGCCCAACTGCGTATCGCACAAACAGCGAGAAAGGAGGTGGGTCCTAAGCGACAATACGTCGCCGAAATACGGCAAGGCAACCTAGCACCGACTGTTTCCAAGGCACAAGAAGACTGTCCATTCAGAAATAGCGGTGCATACAAGGAGGGAATAATCATGGTCATGGTCAGATACATCTTCATATGGCCATCGCGAACTCAGAGTGAACAGTTGACACAATACCGCTGGTACCGGGAGATACACGGTCCGGAGTACGTGCGTAATTGGGGACCGTACATGACTAGGTATGATACTTACAAATCATTCGATCCGCCGCCGGAAGCGGTTAAGCGTTTTGGTGCGTGGAATAACCGTATCACAGACCAGTGGTTCATCAGCCTAGAACACTGGAAGGAGGCGATGCAACCGTGGGGCGGTCAGACGCCTTCAGCAGTTCTAACCCCCCGCCCCAACGAGCAACGGGCAGCCACAACTCTTATTCCAGGCAGGCCTACCGAAAACTTCAGCGGCACGAATCTAGCCCCTGAGGAGAAAACCGTGCTGCGCTGGTTTATCCTCGTCCGGTATCCGGACGGTGTCTCTCCAGACGAGGGAGACAAGTGGTTCCTGGAGGTTCACTCCAAGGAGGTTCTGCAACAGCCCGGTCTCATCAGGTACTTTAGCCACCGCACGATAGAAGCAGATCACCCAATCAGACCGGCAGGATTAGGAATGCCCAAGCCGTGGCATCGGCTTGTGGAGCAATGGTACGAGGACTTTGATGGTTGGCGAGGAGCTGTCCTTGAGTCAGGTATAAAGTACACACCGCCACCATGGGCGCAGAAGAAAGAGTTTCCCTTTATGCAGTCCGCCGTGGACTACGTAAGCACCTTTATAGGGGAGACCCCCGATATCGACTTCTTGCGCGATGTTAGGCCAAGGCCTTAAGGGATAGTGCAGGGTTTCTTCTTCAGGCCGTCTTGTTGTGTAGTGTTGGGAAACCGCCCTGAATAAGTATGGTGGGAGCACACATCCTTGTTTCGCCGAGGAGATCCAACAGGGCACACAAGCGGCAAAAAATACGATGGATGCGGTATTACCAATTCCAGGCATATCTCAACAGGCAAGGTGCTAGTCGTAACAGGGGCACGAAGAGGCCTTGGTAAGGCGGTGGCCGTCGCATTTACCGAGGCGGGTGCCGACATCGCTATCTCCGACGTTGTCGTGGAAGAGAGGGAACTTGAGTCAACTGCCAGGGAAGTACATCGTTTGGCAGGCGCACTCTCGCAACTCAGACAGATGTTACTGCGAAGTCTCAGGTCGAGGATATGATAGGTAAGGTCCTAGCGGAGTTTGGACGAGTGGATGTCCTGGTCAACAACGCGGGCATTGCTGGAGGTCTGGATATCAGTGCGCTCAGCGAGGGAGAACGTGCTTAGCTCGCTGAGTTGCGTCTGCGTAGGGGGTGCTACTCGAAGCTGATGAGGCTCTAGTAGATGAGCGCTTGCGTAGGTACCTTATAGTAAACCGAGGAAACATTAAAGGAAGGGGTATGCCATGAGTCGCATTGGAGAAGGAAAGACTTCCTATGTCCTGAGGGACCCCCTCTGGGCAGAGGACGTAGAATACGCATCGGATGTATTCATGATTGCCGCGGTGAGGGGGGTTGGCAATACCGGAATAGTAACCACCCAAGAAGGAGCCGTAGTCTTTGATATCGCAGCCAGAAATTCGGGTGTGGAGCTAATTGAGGCTATACGGGCAAAGACACAGGTGCCCATTCACACCATCATCTATTCTCACCATCACGGTGACCACGCCGGGCGGACCCTATCCCTTTTCGAAGATGCCATGAAAAGGGGAAACCCCAGGCCAAGGGTTATCGCCCATGAGAATCTACCGAGAGAATTAGACCGCTACAAGATGCTTGCCGGGTGGCGGCAATATGCGGGGGGTATGCAGTTCCTGCGGCGTGGCGACGTACCTCCGGACAAGAACGTTCTGCCCCTGGGACCTGAAGTAGTCTATCCTGATATTACCTACTCGGATGCCATGCAATTCAAACTCGGAGGTCTTACCTTTGAAGTGTACCATTACAAGGGAGAGACCAATGATGGTACCTGGCTCTGGGTGCCGGAGAGAAAGACAGCTATGATTGGCGGTCTGGGACCAGGTATATGTCCGAATCCAGGTAGTCCTTTTAAAGTCCAGCGCTATGCAGCCGAATGGATTGAGTGTATAGAGAGGGTAGCCGGCAAGAACCCGGATTTCGTCGTTCCGGGTCATGGGCGTGCACTGCGTGGCCATAAAGAGGTACAGGAGGTCTGTCTCAGCATCTCACGCTACCTGCGTAGTATTCATAACCAGGTGGTAGCCTTGATGAACGAAGGCTACTGGTTGGAAGATATCATGGAGCGGGTCAAGGTACCGGAGGAGGTAAACGAGAAGTGGTGGCTGAAGCCAGTCTACGGGTGCCCGGCATTTACCATTCGCGATATACATCGTCGGTACAGCGGGTGGTATGATGGCACCCCGAGCCATCTTCTCCCATCTAGGAGCGCTGACATTGCCGCCGAGGTAGTCAAGCTGGGCGGGATTGCCAAACTTATGAACCGCGTCAGAGAGTTGAAGAAGGAAGGGAAGGTGCAACTCGCCCTGCATCTAGCCGAGTTCGCCGCGAAAGGAGCTGCACCTGCGAAGCGAAAGGAGGCCTTGGCGCTCAACGCTGAGGTGCTTGACAGCCGGGCGGATATCGAGCCAAACTTCATTGCTAAGAACATTTTACTCAGCGCTGCTGAGCGGGCCGAACTGGAGTCGAAGACAATTCGAGTCTGAGACTCGGGCCGCCACTACATACAGGGTATCTTGGTCGCGCTGGTGGCGATTCACCTGTCGTGACGCGTTCGCGCTTCCAGAGTCGGGCCTGATGAGCGTGGGGCAAGTTCGAGTCGCTTGGTGGTGCTGATGGTCGAGGTGATGTAATTTAATCATGATTTTGATTATGGTTAAAAAATGGAACTGTAAGGAGTGATCAAATGGCTGAAGTTTACCCAAAAGGAATCGCATGCATAGAGAAAATAACCCCGGACGCAGCGGGGGTACGCGTTATTACCATTGTGAACAGCGATGCAGAAGAAAACGCCGTGAATACCGCCATTAACTACCATGATGCTTTCAATGAGGGCGACGTGACAAAGACGAATTTATTTCTAAATTTCCCGCACGCCCGCGTAGGCGCCGACGGTAAGTTGGTTATCGCAGAAAAACCCAGGGACATGCTTCCGGCAGATTTTTTCACCCGGTTTCGCACCGAATACGGGTGGAACCACACCTGTTGTGACTCGCGGACGGTGATTCAGAGCAACGAAAGTAAAGTACATCTTATGGTCACCTTTTCCCGGTACCGCAAGGACGGCAGTAAAATCGGCACCTTCCCCTCGTTATGGGTTATCACTAAACAGGATGGTCATTGGGGTATCAAGATGCGCTCGAGCCACGCGTAAACACTTAGCGATAGCTTTCAGCGAAAATAGTTACCTCAAGGTCTTTTCTCGGCATTGCTTCTGGCATTGAGTCGGTGTACCCCGTCGGCGTCACAAAGAGTGCTCTCATCTTGTCGGGAATAGAGGGTAACGACCTAAGTTCTCGCTCATATATCGCGAGGATTTAACTTGGGATGCTGGCGGGATACACTAAATGCTCGTCAACAAAATGGCTGATTGAGAGTGCTGAAAAAAGGCTATTCAAAAAATGCTTCTCTATTCTGGCGGTCCGGATTTTTTCAAAATCCCGTCCTTTTCAGTCACTTTTTCAGGTCATTATTACCTCGTTTTTCAGGGCAGTCTTGTCCTTTTAACCCCGTTCCTCGCCATTTAACCGGCCACTGGTGATTCAAGATAGTAATTGTCCGGCTTTCCCCATAACAGTTTCACCATCCGCTTGATGTTACAGACCGTGGTCGCTAACAGCGTATGTATCCCTGCCCTGTCTAACCCACGGTAACAGCACCTCCGTAGTCCGCAATACCTGGTCAGATCGGCCATCTTTTGCTCGATTTTATAGCGATTTCGATAGGCTTGTTTCCCGTCCTCGGTGGCCATTCTTTCTCTCGCCAGCCGATAGTAGGGCTCGTAGTAGCTGATGTACACTCTTCTCCCCGCTCTATTCTTTACGCATCTGGCTTTTAGCGGACAGGCATTGCATAAACCCGCCTTGAACTGGAAGGCGTAACCCGGCTTGTTGTTATACAAGATTTCGCTGTAACGGCTGGTCGAGATATGTCCGGCCGGGCACATAAGTTTTATGTTTTCAGGGTCATACAGGAAATCATCGACAGTAAAATAACCTTCGTTGCGGTGGTTTACCTGCTTGGATAGAGCTATATTGGCGATGGTCTTGTTGCCGGCCAGTGATTCCAGGTTTTCGCCCCAGTCATAAGCTTTGTCACCGGTGAGCTCTTTCGGTTTAAGAGAATGGGCTTTTTCCTGCTCCTTGAGCATCGGCTTGAGCTGGCTGCCATCCGTGGCATTGGCCGGAGTGGTTTCTACTCCGGTAATGATACCTGTCTCTTCCTCGATGACGATATGGGCCTTGTAACCCGGCCAGGTTATGCTTGCCTTCTTCCCCTGCCTGGCATCCGGGTCCACCGGGCTGAGCAGTTTGTCTTTGGAGCCCTTCTCCCTGTCGACAACAGCCTTTTCCAATAATTCCAGGTCCTTTTTGAGTTCCTCATTCGGGAAAAGCCTTTTCACTCTAACCTCAGCAGTAACACTATCGAGTAATTCGCCGGCTGCTTCAATCTCTTTCTGAAGTCTTTCATCGGGGGAAGCAAATTTTACATTAGCGGCCTTTTGTAAGTCTTTGAGCCCCAGTCTTTTCGCTACCACGGCATCCTGCTTCTCAATAGTCTTCAGTACATTCTCCCGGCACTTTCTCACCAGACCGGCAATGCTGCTTCGGCTGATATTGGCAACCACGGGGGTTGAATCGATGATCTGCCGCCTCCCCTTTACCAGCCCCTTATCGATGCATTGCCGGACGACCTCTTCTAAGACCGCCCGGAATTTGTCTTCCCCCAACCTTTGAGCCCGGAAATAAGATATGGTGGTGTAATCCGGCACCCCGGCATCGACGGCCAGTCCCAGGAAGTACTTGTAAGCCCGATTCAGCCGGGCATTCTCAACAACCTGTCTATCGGAATCTCCGTAAATATATTGTAACAAGCACAACCGGAGCATGAATTCCGGGTCTTCGGCTGGCCTGCCGATATCCGGATTGTACCTG
>Ga0114922_10005466_pt1 | contig 11721 bp, 13 predicted proteins | sample AartaG_FD_100975 | JGI IMG/M metagenome (GOLD analysis project Ga0114922, IMG submission 100975) | Deep subsurface microbial communities from Aarhus Bay to uncover new lineages of life (NeLLi) - Aarhus_00045 metaG | ecosystem: Environmental > Aquatic > Marine > Oceanic > Sediment | place...
TCGATGGTCGGGCGGGTGGGGTGCGACGCCTTCGCCGGCCCGCTACTCGACAACCTGGCCGCCGCAAGTGTAGATCATACCTTTGTGACTCGGGACCCAGAGGCCGCCACCGGCGTGGCCCTCATTGTGGTGGACGATGCCGGGCAAAACAGCATCGTCGTCGCCTCCGGCGCCAATATGCGACTCTCCCCCGCCGACGTGGATGGGGCCGAGGCCGCCATTGCTGGCGCCGACGCGCTGCTCCTGCAACTGGAGAGTCCATTGGAAACCGTGACCCGGGCAGCCAAAGTCGCCCGCACCCACGGGGTGAAGGTCATCCTCAACCCGGCTCCCGCACGCCCACTGCCTGGAGCGTTGCTGTCGCTGGTGGACGTGCTCATCCCCAACGAGAGCGAGACGGCACTGTTGACTCGTTTGCCTGTCAGCGCTCAGGCCGAGGCTGAAGCGGCTGCCACGGCACTGCTAGCTTTGGGCGTGGGCACCGTGATTCTCACCCTGGGCGAGCGGGGCGCGTTGCTGGCGCGAGAGGAAGGAGCCCGCCCTGAGCTTGCCGAAGGGGCAGAGCACTTCCCTGGCTTCGACGTAACGCCAGTAGACACCACGGCTGCGGGTGATGCCTTCGTGGGCGGCTTTGCCGTGGCCTTGGCCGAGGGCCAGACGCTAGCTGAAGCAGTGCGCTGGGGGAATGGTGCCGGCGCCCTGGCCACGACTAAACTGGGTGCCCAGCCCTCTCTGCCCACCCGCCGGGCGGTTGAGAAGCTGTTAGCCGAAGGTATCACCATATCGGTGCAGGGAGAATAAAGCGTGAAAAAGATTGGCATACTCAACCAGCCCATCTCATCCGTCATCGCCGGCCTGGGCCACACGGACACAATCGTCATCGCCGACGCTGGCCTCCCTATTCCCCCCGAGACGCAGCGTATTGACTTGGCGTTGACGGCGGGCGTTCCTACGTTTCTCGACACATTGCGTGTTGTGTTAGAGGAAATGTGCGTAGAGCAAGCCATTGTCGCCGATGAAATGCTCAAAGTAAACCCCCACGTTCACGAAGCGGTCAAGACACTGCTCGGCGACGTGCCCGTCGTCAGCATTCCCCACCCTGATTTCAAAGAGAGAACCCGTACCGTGCGGGCGGTGATTCGCACTGGTGAGTTCACCCCCTACGCCAACGTCATCCTGGGGGCTGGGGCATGGGGGTTTGACCTGTAAGTTGCGATTTGGAGACTCGATGGGTTACACAACCGCAAAACCTATCCATGGCTTGTTGCTCTTGTTTGTGATCATAATTCCTGTCTTGAGTGGGTGCAGTAGTATGATTCTTCCAGCGCCCAGTGAACTGCTGGATAAGTGGTGGCTCCACTTGCAGGGCGAACGCGTCTATTACCTCCAATGTGGTGGAGCTAAGTTGAGTTTCGTTATTGGAGAGGTTGATTACCTTTACGATAGTGGTTACCGCGTCATTAATGTTTTCGTTCCTTACCACGGCGAAAAACCCGCAACGGACGGCGCGCCGTCCTATTGTGGTTTGGCGCCGATCAATTATTACAACGTAGACCCCTCCCACGGAAGCAATGAGGAATGGGCAGAGCTTATCGAGACTGCTCACACGAAGGGTATGGCACTGATGACGTGGATCAATCTGGGCTATACCTCTTCAATGTCTGATTACTGGCGACAGGCACAGGAGGATAAGGCGGCCGGACTTGCCACAAAGCACAGCAACAGCTTTATCTGGTTGGATGAGGAATCCCAACTGACTGACGATGTCGCAAGTTCTGCCTACAGTGAGATCGCCGGATCGTGGTATCGCACCGCCTGGGGGCAACCCGCTTACAACTAGGACAGTCCTGAATGGCAAGAAGAAGCCGCCAATATCCTGAACTACTGGATTGACCGGGGTATTGATGGATTCGTCTTGGATGCACCGGTCTTTTATCAAAATCTGCACGATAACCACCGGTTGATAACCGACGCACCGAATGCGCGGGGCAACATCTTTCTCGTGCCGGAGGCTGTTTCGGCCAATGCAGAGCTGTGGGTTGCCAAACAAGGATACAACCACGTATACGACAACGAGGGCAATGATTCAGGGACACACGACTCTTTCAACTTTGCATCGCTGGCGGTGAGAGATGGGCCCGCCGAGATCAAAGCGCACCTCCGGGTGGTGCGCGATGTGGCTGTCTCACTGGGTGGAGGTTCATACATCTATGACTTGGAGAGACGCAGATACGGCAAAGATGAGGAGCGTATCCTGGAGGCGGCAGTCATCACCGGCAACGGGGTGATGTATGAACTGGGTTTCGGCCTCGACTATATATTTGCGTCCGAGGTAGCACGCGAGGGCATCCATCACGTTTTGAGAGTTGTCAATACCAACCCTGCCCTGGCGCCCGGCGGTGGTCGCCAGAAGCTCAACACAAACGACGATACCAGCTATTACGCTGTGTTGCGCACCAGTATGGACAGGGCGCAGCACGTCCTGGCGATTTACAACTTCACCGACCAGGCTCAGACAATCACGATTGACTGACCTCGCAGGGAGTGGCACTATGCCTCAGACACCCTCGGACCTGCTAAACGGTGGGGACGCGCCCGAGATCACGTCCACCAGATACGCAGTGACGCTGCCACCCTATGGTTTCGCTTTCTATGGAGTGGCCGCTGGCGAAAGTGATTGAGCGGTTGAAAGGTGATGAATTGTGAGAGAAAACCAGTTGTATAAGAAGGTCCACGGCTGCCTGGTGGGCGGCGCTATTAGCGATGCCTTCGGCATCCGCGTGGAGATGATGCACTATCGCGACATCGAGGCCACAGTACGGGCGAGTGACTCACTTCGACGACCTGCCGCCGCGCCAGCCAAGCCGGCAGCCGCCGCTAGAGCGCTGGTATCCCTTCGGCGTGCAACTCCAGAACGTGGACGGTTTCCATCATCCCCCACAGCGCAGCGATGCGCTTCTTCGATGCCGACCACGGCCTGGTAGTCGTGAGTCTCGTAGGCGGCGGGAGCAGCGAGGTTTTGGCACTGCGCACCACAGATGGAGGCCAAACCTGGGAGGAAGAAAGCGTACCGACCCCAATCGGTACGTTCTACCTGACGCGCGACGGCACAGTCTTGACAATGACCGGTACAACGAAGGAAGTCATTGTGCTCCGCTGCCGGGATCACTAGGTTTAAGGCATTACCACTGCTTCTGTTCAACCATCAGAGGAATAGAGCAAAGGAGATAATATGTCCATTCCACACGATTATACTGAGCGCGTCTACGCTGGTGTATTGGGCAAGATCATCGGCGTCTACCTGGGCCGGCCCTTTGAGGGCTGGACCTACGAACGCATCATGGCCGAGTTGGGCGAGATTTGGTACTACGTCCACGATAAGCTGGACCTGCCGCTGATCGTGACTGACGACGACATCACCGGCACCTTCACCTTCCTGCGCGCCCTGCCTGACTATGGCAACACGCGCGACCTGACGCCAGCCCAGATCGGCCAGACCTGGCTCAACTACATCATTGAGGGGCGTACAATCTTGTGGTGGGGCGGATTGGGCAATTCCACCGAACACACCGCTTTCTTGCGTCTGAAGAGCGGCATTGAGGCCCCACGCAGCGGCTCGATACCACTCAACAGCAAGGTGGTGGCTGAGCAGATCGGTGCTCAGATCTTTATTGACGGCTGGGCGATGGTCGCGCCGGGCGATCCCGAACTGGCCGCTGACCTGGCCCGTCGCGCCGCCAGCGCCAGCCACGACGGCGAGGCGATCTACGGTGCGCAGGTCGTGGCGGCGATGGAGGCTCAAGCCTTTGTCGAGTCCAACCTTAACAAGTTGCTAGATACGGCGGTGGCCTTTATCCCAAAGGATTCGGTCATTTACCGCATGATCGGCGACATCCGCGAGTGGCGCGGGAGAGAGCCCGATTGGCGGAAGGCTTTCGAGCTTCTCGCCGCCGATTACGGTTACGACAAGTACGGCGGCAACTGCCACATAGTGCCCAACCACGGTCTGATCGTCCTCAGCCTGTTGTACGGTGACGACGACTTTCAGAAGACGCTGATGATCGTGAATACCTGCGGTTGGGACACGGACTGCAACTCAGGCAACGTGGGCTGTTTGATGGGCATCAAGAACGGCCTTGGGGGCATTGACGCCGGCCCAAACTGGCGCGGCCCGGTGGCCGACCGGCTCTACCTGTCCACGGCGGACGGCGGGCGGGCGATCACCGATGCTGTCACAGAGACCTATCACGTGGTGAATATCGGTCGCGCCCTGGCCGGGGAACCACCGGTGGCACCCAAGGCTGGCGCTCGCTTCCACTTCGAGTTGCCAGGCTCGGTGCAGGGCTTTCGGGCGGAGGCTGGCATTGAGTCCAGGGGCAAGGTGAGGGTGGAGTATATGTTCGGACACCCTGTCCTGCGGGGCTGCAGCTGCTCACTGAGTTGCAAGGACACGGTGAGGGTGGAGAACGCAATAGGGCACAGCCAACGAGGGACGCGCAGCTTGGCCATACGTTATCATCACGTAGCGCCGGGGCAGGCGGCTCGCGTGGCTACGGCTACTTTCGTCCCGCCCGAAGCGATCGAGATGCCTGGCTACAGCCTAATGGCCTCACCCACACTGTATGCGGGCCAGACGGTGCGGGCTGGGATGGCTGTGGACGAGGGCAACGAAACGCCGGTCACCTGCCGGCTCTACATTCGCACCTATGGTGCCGACGATGAACTGGTCAGAACGTACGGGCCGGAGACCGTCTTGGAGCGTGGTGCGAGCCACGAGTTTGAGTGGCGTGTCGGTGATACGGGTGGCGCGCCGATTGCAGAGATTGGCTTGGAGATCAGCAGCGAGCGGCGGGCGGATGGTAGCATCTATCTGGACTACCTGACCTGGGACGGTGCGCCGGACGTGGTGCTGACCCGTCCGGAAACGGGCGGCACGATGTGGCGACGGGCGTGGGTGAATGGCGTGGATGATTATGGCCCTTGGTGGCCTGAACCCTACCGGCTGGTGCAGAATTACGGCACCGGCTTGCTGATGCAAGGCACTCGCGAGTGGACCGACTACCGCGTCAGCGCCGACGTCACACCGCACATGGTCAAGTCTGCCGGTATCGCTGCCCGGGTGCTTGGCTCGCGCCGCTACTACGCTCTGCTGCTCTGTAATGACGGCGCGGATGGACATCCGGTGGCCCGCCTGGTCAAAGCGCTGGACGGGAACACGGTGTTGGCCGAGGCGGATTTTGCGTGGCAGTTCGGCGAGACCCATGATCTTAGTCTGGAAGTGGTGGGCACTCACCTGCGGGCCTGGGTTGACGGTCAGCAACTCTTCGAAGTGAGCGATTCCGACCGGCCCCTCACAAGCGGCGGCGTGGCCTTGGTCTGCGAGGAAGGCCGCACGGCGACCGGGGCTGTGTCGGTGCGACCGGTGGGATAACGACGTTTTCATGTTGTTCGTGGCGATATAGCGGCCAGGCAGATGCCAATGGCGTTTGCCTGGCTGTTGTCTCAAGTCACGGGCCTGACGTTGTCCTCTAGCCCGCTCTGTGTTATCATACCACCATGTCACGCCAACCTTACATCCCGGTCTGTATTTCTCTCGCGCTGCTGGTGGCCTGCGCGCCCCCCGCGCCGCCTCCGCCATCCCCGTCTCCCACCCCCACGCTCACCCCATCGCCCACGCCGATCCCTTCTCCAACCCCAACCGCTACCCCCATCCCGCCGCTGGCGCTGACCATCCGTTGGCCTGATGAGGTTTCGGCCCTGGAACCGGTACCCATCGAGGTGGAACTGGTGCCACCGCCGGGTATCAGTGTGACAGCGACTGTCGGTGCTGTTATAATAGACTCAGAGGGCCTACCTTACGGGCCACTTTTCGACCTGATGCCGCAAGGAGGAAACCGGTACGCTGCCGAGGAGCCGTTACTACTCCCGCTCGAACTGCTGGAGGGGGACTGGCAACTGATAGTATGCGTGCAGTCCGTTTTGGACGTTGAGGGGGAGCGGCGGTTGATTTTCCAGCCGGCCCCCATCACTTTCCGCGACCTGACGGATGATCTGCCCGCCAGGGTGAACGTGCGCGTGCCGCGAGACTTTACGGAGGTGGTATCGCAGGGGGACCAGATGGCCGGAGGGCGCGTGTGGCGCTATGGGGGCGGTGAGGTGGCTGTATGGTGGGCCCCCGGTCCTACCGAGCCTCTACTGCTCAGTAACGCGGTCGTGATGCTGGAGACGACCTACGGGATGGACGCGCCCACCGTGCTGGGCGTCGAGGAGACGGAGTGGCAGGGTCGCAAGGCGTTTCTCTTCCACGAAGACTGGCCCGGGGCGCGTGGTGGTCCGGCCGAGGCGCTGGTGGTGCAGGGGCCCGACTACCGGCTGTACGTGTCGCGGGTACGGGCGACAGGGAGCGAGACGATTCCACTACTCCTGCACCGGGTGTGGGAGACGTTTGCGTTCGTGGAGGAGTAAGACTGCTGTCAAGCCTCCTACAGTTGCCATCGGTGGGCTTCAGCCAGGATCGAAGATGCTGATAGGCGTGCCGACCCGGCGGTCGCTCTGGATGTAGTCATCCTCGTAGCCGCCAATGGGGTAAGCCCAGCGGTAGATCCAGCGGGCCGCGGCAATGGAGACGTTCAGGCAGCCGTGACTGCGCCGTATGCCAAAGTCGTTGTGCCAGTATGTGCCGTGAATGGCCGTGCCGCTCAGATCGAAGAAGGTGTTCCAGGGGATGCCCGGCAGGTCAAAGATATCGCCCGCCAGAGGTGGGCCCCCTGGGTAAGGTTGGTTGCTCATGTGGCGCGACGGTTGTTTGAGCAGCACGCACGTCTCGCCTGTGTGCGTGGCCAGGTCTGTCTCCGCCTCACCTTCGACTCTCCCCAGGCCGGAGGCGACGAGGGTGGTGAACGCAATCCGCTCCCCCTCGTAGCATGTCAGCCGCTGTTTGTCCATGTCCACCTCGATGCGCTTCTCCCCGGCGAAGGGATGGATGGGAGCTATCTCCGGGCGGGGGATGCGACGCACGTCCCGCGCCAACACCCACTGGTGAGTCGGATCCGTCGGCGGAAATTCGTCATAGACCTTGTACCAGCCGGTGCTGTAGTCATCCAGAAAGGCATCCACGACGTGGTAGACGGTGCCGCCGTAGAAACGGTAGACTCGCTCGGACTGGGGATTGGGCTCGGCATAGGCCTCGGTGAAGGGTTGAGAGACCTCACCCCAGAAGCCCCATGCGCCGATGTCGCGGATGAAGGGCTGGAGGGGGTAGACGCGCACGGGGAGGATCCAGGCGGAGTGGACGTAGCCCAGGGGGGTCTTGTACCACAGGGTGTTGTGAGCGCTGAAGGGGGCGTGCACTTCACGCGTGATGGAGAAAACCTGGTCACGGTGACGTATGTCCAGCCGCGTGGCAGACGTGGAGGGTTCTTCGTAGAAGGCGACGGTGTGAATCGCCCGGCCCATCCAGGTCCAGACGTCGGTATTCTCGCCGCGTTTGGGTTCCGATGGTGCAGGATAGCGGGCGCGGGCGCGGGCGTGGAAGGTGGGCGAGAGAGCGGCTGCCGCAGCGGTCGCAGTGATCAGTTTGAGCATGTTACGGCGGGTGATAGGTGTAGGCATGGATTGTTCCGACTAGAGTATCGTACCACAATCTACCACGTTTTTCGCCTTGCCTGTGTTACGACTTTGTTACGGTGGAATTTCACTTCCTCGATAGACAGGAGGAGCACGGCATCCACGTCGGCAGTCAGGCGTGGCTTGCCCAACAGGCTGGCTGCGACACCGCCAATGATGATCCCCTGGTTGTCAAAGTGGGCCAGCAGTCGTTGTACAGCGGCCAGGGGAGCCAGCAGAGGGGTCAGGTCCTGTGATTGTGTCACGTTGCGGCTCCTTTGAGCACAGCCCAGCGGCGATATACGGCCTCGATTTCTGCGCTATCCTCCTCCACCAGGGGCAGTCCCAAGCCCATTGCCAGCCGGAGGATGGCGTTCGTTTGCTGCCAGCGTAGGGCGATGGGGACTGTCCTTTGCTCTTCGGCTTCGATGTCCGCGACTGCCTGCCAACGCTCCCGAAACTCCTTTGCCTGTTGGCTGTTCATATCGCCTTTCCTCTCGTTTTCTTCTCAATCACTCCCCATGCCTTCGGTTTCCAGCAACCCCTCGGCCGGCACGCCGGCCCACCCTGCCAGCACCGTTCGGCTGGGCTCACGACGAGCCTCGGCGACGGTGCGAGCGGTGACGACGAGTAGACGTGTTGCTTATCCTCAAGTAGCCCAGATATTGCCCCGACCGTTCTTCTACCCGGGGCGGTGTGCCACACCCGGCTGCGTGATGATTGCTGATCTGGAGAATCAGGGATCTGTCACTCATTGCAACTTACCTCCCTTTCAGCGCTAGTGATTCCGGCATTAGTCGGCCCATACAACTCTGCCACCCGTTTGTCAATCTCCCGCTCCAGTTCCGTGACTCGCGCTGCGGCATCCGGCGGCAGGGGGTAGCCGTGTTGCGCAAACGCTGGAATCTTGGAACACGAAATTCACGAAAGGGCTCGAAAGGCACGAAAGGACTGGCTCCCTTTCGCGTCTTTCGCAGATTTCGCGCCATTCGTGATCCAAACACCCGACCAGCAATCCCCTACTCATCAGGGCCATCTTTCGGACTGACCTTTGTGCACCTCCCCAGAATACCGGCGCTCATAGGCGGACAGCAACAGGCCGGCCAGCAGCCGCTCAAGCGGGCCAGTGGGCTCGATGGTGTCCATGGCCTGGATGGCGCGGACTATGGCTTATTGATAGGGACATGGCTACGTAGGGCAAGAGAGTTGATCGCTGTATCAGGACAATCGAGCAGTTTCAGAATCCACAACTCGACAAGGTTCAGTATGCGATAGAAATCAAAGATATAGAGAGCATAATCATCTATCTTGCCTTGATGAACATAGATATTGCGTCTTCCCACGAGTTTACGCAACTCGGATGGAATGTCAGCACCAGGAGCCCATAGTTTTGTTACATCAAGGTCGTATTTCTTGATCAGCATCAATAAGCGGTCCACAAAAGAGCGCTGGTTCAACCCCCCCAGTTTCTTGTTGATCCCTTCGACAATGTCTTGTTCTTCTATCTCCTCCTGAATGAGAAAGCGCAGTTTCTTGGACAGATTCTTGAAACTGTGAGGGTCTAAGAGACAGCCGATTTGATTGTCTTCGTCTAGACTGCTTACAAGGCCCTCTAGAGCTGAGTAAATGATCCCGATACGTGGCTCAATATAGCCCCTTCCGTGAGACATCAGGAGATATGGAATTACTCGACGGATGGTGTTTCTAAATGGCGATGCTTCATAGTTGGCGTAGAGCTGTTGAAAAAGCTCTTCCCCTAGGGCCTCCTGTTTGACGAGCAAGTCGCCCCATGAGAGCTCAGCTTGTCTTTCATGTTCATATCCTATCCATTGCTCACGACGGACAATTGCTTTGCGAAAATCTTTAGAAGAGTCTTCTTCAGGGTAGAAGTACACTTCTGCCCCATACCAGAAGATACGCTTCCGACTCAAAAACGAGAGTAACCAAGATGCCTCATCAAGGGCATCCTGCAGGTCGCTGGATATCGATCTTAGTGATACGGTGCCAGAAGATTGAATCTTAATGGTGACTTGACATCTCCGGACTCGTATCGACGCCTGATCAAGGCCTGCCTTTTCACCATCATGATACCTGTACGTGTCGATAAGCTCGGCCGCGCCTAAAGTCGTATTCCAGCAGATGGGCTTTCTTTCGCCCTCTACTATTGTGGTCGTGCCGTCGCCTTCTCTTGCATAGACGGCATGCGATAGCGCGATTGGTGTCGGTGGAAGAAATGCTGAGCAAGTAATCTGGCCCCCCGATGCATCGAACTCGTTCAGATCACCCACTACACCTTCGACAAAGAGTTCGGCGGTTCCTTTCCACGATATCTGATCGTCAGCGAATGTTGTGCCTTCAAGTCGGAATCTAGGTATCCAGATTCCTTCCCCAAGTCTTGTTCTCCCTCTCAGTTGTGTTGTACGCTGATCATCAAATAAGTCGCCAAGTGCCAGGCGTGGTTGCTCTGTGTCCAGAATCACCGTACATTGCACAGGGCCATACCCAAGAGAATCGTAGCTTCCAATGATTGTCACAGGGACCGAAACATCGTCACGAAAGGCATCGCCACGCGCAACGAAGTCACGAATAGACTGAAGGTTCATCGGGTAAGCTCCTATCCAATCGGCCAGCCGCCGTGGGACTTGATGACCTCACCTACCTCCCGCCGCCCGTTCCAGGTTCAGCGCCAGCAGCCGCTCCATGATCTCTTCGTCGCTCAAGTCGTGGGGCCAGCCGTAGGCATCTGGCACGTCAGTCCTGTCCTCCGTCAACTCATAACTCCCCCTGGAACGCCCGGTGCACCAGGGCTTGGAAGAGAGCTCAGCCTGGCGCTCGGCTTCGCGCTGCTGGCGAAGATGCAACGGTCCCATTTCTTGCTCAGAGGTAGTACGTGCTCTGTACAAACCGGGCCGCGTTCGTCTGTCCTCCATGGATGAGAAAGTACAGATCTACGACTGGTACCCTGATCCCCCTGCACATCGCGTAGATCTGAATGAGTCGAACAACCTCCCTGCGTTCCTTATCTGTAAAAGACCTTTTCTTTTTAGGAGGCGAAACGATCTGTAAGTCTACAGCCGCCTTCATTATGACACTATCGGGTTTTGCACAATCGTACCCCAAATCCAGGAGTAGGTGACACAAGCTCGTCAGATTCTGGAAGTAAGGCATTCTTATAGCCCTCAAGTCTGCTATGGCCGCATCAAACCCGTTCCAGAAACTGTCCAAGTCAGTCATTGTGTGTATGCGTGTCGGGATGTTCTGTTTCGTCAGGTATCGCATAAACGAGCCATGCTCGGACTGGATATCCAGTAGACGCTTGGCGCAATTTATCATACGGCCAACTTTGCTCTGAAATCGAATGCCCTTTATTTGCGGCCAGTACTCTTGAATAACATAAGTGGGCTCGAGATCTGCAACTTCCTGTACGTCATAGTGCCGAAAAATCCTGTCGAAAATCCCACTACGCACAATTCTGCCCACAACGTCTGCTCTTGCGTTATTGCTGTAGGCGATCAATTTGATAAACTTCTTCAGGATGGCGTCGTCCACCAGGCCAAGATCAGGTGTCCGATTGATTCTCTCCGTTACTGCCTGAGAAAAGTCTGGCTCAACTTGGAACTGCTTTATCCTTACCACGATGTCATCAACTCTTTGGAAGATTCGTTGGTATCGTTGGCAAACCAAGTCATGATGGCCCCCCGTTTGGTTCTCCTCTCCAGATAGCCTTCGCCACTCTGCACATTTACTGGGTCGTCCAAAAATGTCGGTGCTTGATGCATCGGGACGAACTATCTCAATCAGTTCGGGATAGGCATGCAGGTGCCTGGCGAGAATGCTATGCACCCTCATAAACGGCGCAGGCACGCCCCTATGGGTTTTGTCTTGATAGCGAAACAGGGCTTCGATGTACAGGGGTTGATTCTGCCTTGCCAGACACAGGATAAACTCGTGGCTGGTAAACGTCTCCCTCATCTGTGCGATCACAGCTAGGTATTGCTCAAATAGTGCTTCGAACACTTGATCAGTCATCACACTCCCTTCACTCGACCTTTACCCAATCGACCAATCTTGACCTCAGGCTTAACTCCCCCCGAAACGCCGGTTCCAGGTTCAGCA
>Ga0114922_10005467_pt1 | contig 11720 bp, 8 predicted proteins | sample AartaG_FD_100975 | JGI IMG/M metagenome (GOLD analysis project Ga0114922, IMG submission 100975) | Deep subsurface microbial communities from Aarhus Bay to uncover new lineages of life (NeLLi) - Aarhus_00045 metaG | ecosystem: Environmental > Aquatic > Marine > Oceanic > Sediment | place: Aarhus...
AGGGGGCCTGGTCGCCGCCCAGGCAGTCGGCCCGCCATATCTCCCGCCCGCTGGCAAGGTCGTGGGCGATCACCAGCGGGTTGCCGCAGGCGATCACCTGCCTGGTCGAGCCGACCTGGATGACGATGGGCGTGGACCAGGTATTGCCGACTGGGCGAGGGGCGTCCCAGACGGTCCGCCCGGTGGCCAGGTCCATCGCCAGCAGGTACGACTTGCCGTCATCGGCCGACGCCTGGTCGAGCTGAAGCAGCAGCAGGTCGCCGCAGATGACCGGGGATGAGGCGTGCCCGTAGGCGTTTTCCAGCGGCCCCAAGGCCTCGGCCCAGAGCTGGCGACCTTCGAGGTCGAAGCAGCCCACGTCGCCGTTGGCGAAGATGGCGCAGACGCGCTTGCCGTCGGTGACGGGCGTGGCGGCGGCCATGCCGCCGGGTTCGTATATGTCCTTGGCCTCGGCGCTGCCCGGCGGCTTGACCTGGCGGCGCCATAGCAGCTCTCCGGTGCCGGCGTCGTAGCAATACAGCTCGCGGGCGCTCTTGTCGGCACCGGTCAGGAACAGCCGCTCGCCCCAGACGATCGGCGAGCTGTGCCCAGGCAGCGGCACGGGCTTTTTCCAGAGGATTCCCTCACCCGTCTTGCCGTCCCACTTTATCGGCAGGCCGGTGTGGGCGGAGACGCCTCCCCCGCCGGGCCCGCGGAACCGCGCCCACTGGTCAGCCGCCATCACGACGAGTTCCGGCACCGCCGGCGCGGGGGCCGAAGTCGCCTGTTTCGGTTCAGCGCTGCCGCCGGTAGGCCGGCCCGAGGCGATGATCGCCAGCGCCATGGCCGCGCCGCATAGTGCCCCGCCCAGCGCGCCGACCGACCACCTGGCCCGGCTTGCCCTCAGGGCGTCGCGTCCGGCGGGCGGCAGCTCGCGCGAGGGCATGGGCGGCCTCCGCCGCCGCCAGGCCGCCACGGCCAAGGCCGCAACGAAGACCCCCGCCCCGCCGAGCAGCAGATAGCCTCCCCGCCTGGCGAACGACTCGCGGCGGAAGTGCTCCTTCCGCAGCTCCAGCTCGACCGTCCGATACCGCATGCCCAGCGACTCGTTGCCCGGCCGGCGGGCGATCTCCTGGGTCAGGACGGCCAGCTCGGGCGAGTCGAGCGGGTCGGCCTTGCGGGCCTGGCGGTAATTCCAGACCAGCGCGGCGCAGACGATCAGCGAGAACGCCCCCGCCACGATCGCGGTCCACACGGCCGCGGCGAGCGTTACGTCCGCCGGCGCGGGCTTGGTTGTCTCGCTGTCGTTCACTTCGCCTCTCCGGCCTGTTGGGTCTTGGACCCCTTGCGGCGGGCCTGCTCCCTGGGGCAATACCTGAAACACCGCCCGCAGGCCAGGCAGGTCGCCCGGTCCGCCTCGTAGTCGATCCGCCGCCTGCGGACGGAAAGCTGTATGAGCTTTCCGCCGACGATAAGCCCGACGAATGCCCCGAACGCCACCGCGCCGAAGGCGAACCGGCCGCGGATGATCGACTCCTCCTCGTAAAGCTCCTCGACGCCGCGCTGGGACTGCTCGAACGCCGCGACCATGTCAGCCTGGTACTTGGCCGCGTCGGAGCGGCCTTGGTCCTCCTCGACCGGTTGCCGGGTCTCGCCGGCCCGGGCGGAGCGTACCGCGTCGGCCAGGCGGACCGTGGGGTCCATCCCGGCCAGGGCAAACCTCAGGCCGTGGCCCAGCCACGCGCCCAGGGCGATCAGCACCGGCAGCGCCAGAATCAGCAGCGCCAGCGCGGCCTTGCCTCGCCGCCGCCGCCCGGGGGGGAGCTCCTCGCTGGGCTTGCGGATCGCCCCGAACGGGCAGGCATCTTCACACAGCCGGCAGCGAATGCACTCGTCGGGTGTGATGGTCACGCGCCACCTGGAGAAGCGCGACAGCACCCGGAGGATCGCCCCGTAGGGACAGATGAACCGGCAGTACGCCCGACCGACGAACATGCCGATCAGCAGGAAGCACGCCCCGAGGGCGAACATGCCCGCCGAGCCGCCCAGGCGGAAGAAGGAGACGAACGGGTCGTATCGGCAGATGATGTAGGCGCTGCCCGTGGCGGCCAGGAGCACGGCCCCGGCCAGGTACACGTAGGCCAGCAGCCTGAGTGCCTGATCGAACCAGTGGGGCAGGCTCAGCGGGCGGACCACCACCACGTCCTGGATCACGCCCAGCGGGCAGACCGAAGCGCAGAAGGCCCTGCCGAACAGCAGCGTCGCGGCCAGGGGCAGCAGGAAGAAGGCCAGGACCGTCCAGGGGACGGTGAACGTCGGGGCGACGCGCCACAGCTCCCGCAGGGCGGGCGAGACCTTCCGCCCGTCGGGGCCGAAGCCCTCGACCCTGACCGAGCCGACCTCCTCCAGCAGCCGGCGGTTGGCGCCGTTCAGCCGAAGGCGGATGTGGAAGCCGCCCACGCCCCGGTGGAGCTGTGCCCCGACGAAGCGGGCGTACTCGCGCTCGAAGGCGGCGGCGACGGCGTCGGCCTCCAGGCCCCTGGCGGCGATCGCGGCGTGGTCGGGCCGGATTGCCGACTCGGTGTCGAAGATGCCCTGGGCGACGTTTTGAATCGCCCCGATGGGGCAGACGCAGCCCTTGCGGATGAAGCCGAAGTACACCAGGCAGCCGATGGCCAGGGCGACGATCCACGCCCGCGATCGCCGCCGCAGGGCCAGGTACGACGCCAGGGCGATGGCCACAACCAGCGCCGCGACCGCGACGTACTCGCCCCAGGCGCCCTCCGGCGGCGGGGTGGCCGTCTGCGGCTCGACGTAGCTGGGGCCAAGCTCGGGCGGCTCGTATCGGTACTCGCCCCGGGCCCCCGCGGCCGAGGCCAGCAATACCACCACAAGAGCGGCGATTTGGGCCGGGCGGGTCATTCCTCGGTCTCGACCCTCTTGAGCAGGTACGGCTGGCTCGCGGGCACCCGCACGAACGCCTCGGACGGGCAGGCGGCGGCAATCGCGCACTCGTTGCAGTTCACGCAGCGGTCGTGACGCACCTGGAGGAACAGCGAGCCGTTGCCGAAGATCTCGCATCCGGCCACGCACTTGGCGCAGCCGATGCACAGGGCCTCGTCGATGCCGTACTCGTAATACGGGTCGCGGAGGAATGTCCGCTCTATGGCGCCGACCGGGCAGAGCTGATACTCGGCCCCCGCGCCGGGGAAGGCGCCGGGCTTTGTCTCGTGATAGCCAAAGCAGAAGTTGCACCGCCCGCACACCGCGTAGGCGTGGACGCACTTGACGGCTGAGGGGCTCTGCACGCAGTACGTGGCGCAGTTTCCGCACTTGACGCACTTGCTCGGGTCGATCTGCCAGACGAGCTCTTCACCGCGTGCGCGGCGGGCGGCGATACCGGCGACGGCCCCCAGGCCGACAAGTCCGGCCGCCTGTATGCCGCCGGCGAGGAAGCTGCGTCGGGTTATCGGCTCGGGCTTCTCGGGCATCTCTATCGCTCCACTCCGGCCTGCCTGGCCGAGAGTGCCTGCGGCAGGCCGCAGTCGCCAATGGCCGGGCAGCCGCGGCAAATGCCGCCGTTGACGCACTCCTGGCCTGAGGGGCGCGAGCCGCCCCTTGCCGTCAGGAGGCCCCCGACGGCCGCCAGGGCAGCCAGGGCAGCGCCTCGCCCCGCCGCCCGGAAAAGCTCGCGGCGGCTATGGCGCGGACCGGACTTCATTTCGTCTCCTTGCGTGTGAAGATTCCCACGTTCCCGCCCGGGTCGAGCACGAGCACGCGCCCGGACGGGTCCACCGCCACGTCCAGGCCGATGGAATGGTAAGGGTTCCCGCACTGCTCGGGCAAGCCTGCGAGCATCTTCGCCGTCGCGACGACGCTCTCCAGCCGCCCCGCGGGCGAGTAGATCTTTATCGTCGGGATGCCCTTCTCGCTGGTGACGACCCGCCCGTCGGGCAAGATGGCCATCTGGGCCGGGTTGCAGCAGCCGGCGAAGCCCGCCACCTCGGTTGAGCTGTGGCCCCAACCCACGCGGAACTCGCCGGTGAAGGTGTAGGTCTCCACGCGGCGCTCGCCGGTGTTGGCCACCGCCAGCAGCCCGTCGGGCGTTATGGCCACGTCGAAGTATGGGCTGGGTATGGTGAACGTCCCGGCCGCCCCTTCTGCGTCCTTGGGGACGACCCGCCCCAGCAGTTTGCCCGACGTGTCGTAACGATGCACCACGCGCAGCCCGTAGTCGGCCGCGAATACGTCGGCGGCGCCAACGGCGATGCAGGTTATCTGCGACTTCCCGCCCAGCGGCGACCAGTGCGCCCATGTCCGCTCCGCGGTGTCCCAGACGTCCACCCGGTCGCCCACGGCGACGTAGATCGTCCCGTCGCCGGCGACGGCCAGGCACCGCGGCGGGCGGGAGAGATGGATCTCCGACAGTTCTTTTCCGGTGGCGTCGAATATGCGAACGGCCTTGTCGCCCGCCACGTATATCCGCCCGTCCGGCCCGGCGGCGATGCCCCGGGCGGACTTCAAGCCGGTAACGATCCTGGCGGCGCGGGCGTGGCTGATGAGTTTCGGCTTGATCTTCCGGACGCCCTCCAGATCGTAGGCGAACCGCTCCCCCAGCCCGCTGCCGGAGCGCCCGGTGGGGTCCATGCGGATCACGACGATCACGCCCACGCCCACGGCCGCCACAACGGACAGGCCGACGAGAACGGCTAGTATCGAGCTTTTCGAGAATGCTCTCACGCCTCACCTCGACGCGTGCATCGCGCCGGACTCCATTAGACTAAATCACGCCGCGCCCGATCAAGCTCGCCGCCCTCACTTGGCCCGCACGTCCAGGCACAGCAGCGTATCGAAGTCTCGCAGCAGCAGCAGCCCGCCGGCGATGGCCATCGGGCCCCAGGAGTGCTCGCCGGCGACCTGCGCCCGGGCAAGCTGTCGGTATCCGGCGGGGGTCGCCTCGGCCAGGACAAGCAGCCCGTCGTGGCCCAGGACGAAGAGCATGCCGTCGGCTATCAGGTACGGCCCGTAGCCCTTGCCGAACCGTTGCTGGTCGCCGCTGTGCCAGATGACCTTGCCACCCGGGTCGAGGCATGCGAGCTTTCCGGCAGGGTCCACGCCGTAGATGTGCCCGCCGAAGAGGACGGGCGTGTGCTGCTCAGAGCCGAAGTCGCGGTGCTTGAGACGATACATCTGCCTGGCGGTGAACTTCCCGCCCGCCTGCGTCAGCTCCAGCATCAAACTGCCGGCGCGGTAGCCGCCGCTGAGGAAGACCTTCGCCCCCTCCATCGGCACGGGGCTTGACACGTTGACCGGGTCGATCCGCCAGGAGGTGTCCTCCCAGAGGAGCTCACCGGTGGCCGCGTCCACCCCCACCACGCCGCCGGAGGCGCAGTAAACGTACATCTTCCGCCCGTCGACGGTCATGGGTGCGATCGACGAGTGGGTCATCTTCCAGCGGCGGGGGTTGGGCGTCTCCCAGAGGACCCGCCCGCTGTCGCAGTCAACGGCGATCATCAGCGCCGCGCCGCCGGGGGCGATGATCGCCCGGCCGGCGTCGATCAGCGGGCACTGCCCGGCGTACCACTCGGGCACGGTCGCGCCGTAGCGGGCCACCAGGTCCATCCCCCAGCGATACTCGCCGCTGTCGGCGTCCAGGCACATCACGTGGCACGACGGGCCGAGGGTGACGACGTACTTGTCGGTCACGGCCGGGGATGTCCGCGAGTAGCCGTGCTGCGTCTTGATGGGGTTGGAGTACCAGCGGCGGTAGATTTCGTTGCCGTCGGCCAGCGACAGGCAGCGGAGTGCGTCGGCCTTCCTGGCGACGTCGTAGTCCAGCAGGTACACCCTGCCCCGATGGACGACCGGCCCGCCGTAGCCTCGCCCGACCTTCAGCGACCAGACGACCTCCGGCCCGCCGGCCGGCCAGCTCCGCGCCAGGGGCACCTCCTCGTGGCTTACGCCGTCGCGGTTTATCCCGCGGAAGCTCGGCCAGCTCCCCGCCAGCCCCGCCGCCGGCACGGCGTCGCCCTTGACCAGGATTCCCGGCAGTGGCACCGACGGCACCGACGAGGGGCCCGACTCGGTCGGCGAGGAGGGCTCTTCGCCGAGCACCGGCGTCAGGGAGGTCTCCGGGCCGCGGGGGCGCCACTCGCCCGCAGGCGCGGCCGTGAACCACGCCACCAGCAGGGCTGCGCCGACAGCGGCCAGGAAAGCGGGGATCGTTCTGGGCAACACCCGGATCGTCTTCCTATTCGTTCCTCAGGGCCGCAAGCAGTGGCCCTCGTGTCGCCCATATCGTAGCAAGGAAGGTCCACACAACGCCACCGATTCCGACCGCCGCCAACGTCGCCGCCAGCGAGGCGTAGGGCACCTTTGCCCCGGGCGAGGCCAGGGCCGGCGCAACGGCGACGGCGGCCGCCACCACCCCGCAAGCCAAGCCCAGGACCACCAGCATCAGGTGCTCGGCCAGGACGATCCGCCTGACCGCCCGGCGGGAGAACCCCACCGCCCGCAGCAGCGCCAGCTCGCCGCGGCGCTCCATGACGTTCCGCCCCACCACCACGGCCAGGGCGGCGCTGCCCAGCAGCATCCCCAGGGCCCCGAGGATCTGGAAGATGGACAGGTAGGTGTTCTGCACGGTGCTCAGCTCGGCCAGTCGCTGCGCGGCGGCGGTCAGCTCCAGCCCGTGATCGCCCATCGCCGCCGACATGGCCTCGACGACGGCGGCCGACCCGCCGGCGGGGACGTCGATCAGGAAGCTGCGGTAGCCGCTGGCGGATGGGAAGCGCCTGACGAACTGCTCCTCCGAGATCACCAGCCCGCCCTGGAGGATGGAGTCGGCGATCATCCCGACCAGGCGGACCTTGAACTCCCGCCCCTGCTCGTCGGTGTAGCTGAGCGTCCGGCCGAGCTTGGTGCCCAGGGCCCAGCGGATGGTCGGCACGTCGCCGATGGCCGGGACCGCGCCGTCGGGGAAGCTGGTCTCCAGCAGCCGCCACGGGCCCCCCGCCGGCGGCGGGTGCAGCGTCTTGACGAACCTGAAGGCGCCGCGCCTGGCCAGCTCTTCCGGGGCGACGCCCAGCAGCCTCGGCCGCTGGGGGCGGTTCATGTTCAGGCAACTGGCGTCGTCTCCGCCGCGGAGGCGGAGCTGGACGAACTCGACGCCGCTAAGGGCCGGGCGGTCCAACCCGAGCGCTTCGCGCCCGGCCGGGGAGTTCATGTCGTGATACACGGCCACGGCCGATTCTCCCAGCAGGGCGAAGCCGCCGGTTCCCGAGTCGCGGCGCTCGGCGTGGCGTTGGGGGTCGCGCCGGTTGGCGCCGACGGCGACGACGAGGAAGCTGCCGCAGGCCAGCAGTGCGATGGTCGCCAGCGACCGCCCGGGGCGCCTGCCTCCCGCGCGGAAGCCCACGGCGGCCAGGGACATTCGCCCCGCGCGCCCTCGGGCGAGCCGGCCAAGCAACGCTCGGCAGGCGGCGATGCCGCCGGTCAGCAGCAGGGCGCCGGAGGCGAAGAACGACCAGGTGGGCGGCGTGTCGGTGCCCGCCGCCAGGCCGGCGATGAGCGCCCCCGCCGCGCCCGCCGCCGCCACCAGCGCAACGATCAGCGGAGCCTTGCGCCGCCTCGGCAGCGGCCCGGGCGCGCCGACCGCCCCGCCCGAGGCCAGCAGCTCCCGCGCCGGCCGGGCCAGGTAACGCCGCAGCGTCACCCACATCGCCGCCAGGGCGATCAGGATTCCGACGGCAAAGCCCAGGGCAACGCTGGACGCCCGGGCGTGGAAGTGCAGCGCGGCCGTCTCCGCCGCCGCGCCGCTCCAGACCGTCCGCAGCCCGCCAAGCAGCGCCAGTGTGTATCCCATGCCGCCGACGGAACCGAGTGCGGCCCCGACCACCGCCAGCACGGCGCCCTCGGCCAGCAGCAGCCGACCCACGCGCCGCGGCAGGAAGCCCAGGGCGAGCAGCGTGCCGATCTCCTCGCTTCGCTGCTCGGCGCCGAAGACGAACAGCAGCCAAGTCAGCACGCCCGCGGCCGCGATCAGGAACATGCTCAGGGCGAGAAACAGGTGCCCGAAATTCTGGCCTTGCGACCCGGCCTCCAGTGCGAGCTTCCGCACCGGCTGGAAGTAGAGCCCGACGGCCGCCGGGTCGAGCCGGAGGCGGATCGCCTCTTCCAGCTCCGCCAGCCTGCGCCGCGGCAGCGGGAAGCGGACGGCCGTCAGCTCGCCGAAGCGGTTGGCCCACATCCGCCGCCCCGCCGCCAGCGTCACGAACGCCTTGGGCGTGCCGCGGTACCGCTCCCAATAGGCCTCGTCCTTGGGGCGAATCCGCTCCAGGTCGATGGGGATGCCCGGCTCCCAGTTGCGGCAGCTTGTCCTCTCGGCCTCGGCCAGGCCGGGGAAGGCGGGCATCAGCTCCCTCTCCTCGGTCGATTCCTTGATCTTGACGACCTTCCGCACGCGGAAGCGGTCGGACCTTTCGGCAAGCGTCCGCATCGGCCCCAGGACGTAGTAGCTGAGCGTCAGCTCGTCGCCGGCCTTGGCCTGGAGGTCCTCGGCCAGCCAGTCGTTGATGATTATCCCGCCGTCGTTCAGCCGCTCCGGCGGCGGGGTCGAAGGCTTGTCCGCGCCGATGGCCCCCGTGGCCGCAACGAAGGAGTACGGCGTGGCGCGCCGCCCGAGGCGTATGGCGTTGACGAAATACGTCAGCACGCCGAAGGGGGGATGGCCGCACCGCTCCGCCGCCTCGACGGCCGGGCGATCGAGGAAGATCCGCCCGCTCCGCAGCTCCAGCGGGCCGCCGTCGGACAGGGCGCGGACCTCCAGCTCGGCATCGGCGAGCTTCCACACCCGCCGCAGGGCCTCATCCGCCGCCTGGGGCGTCAGCTCCGCCCTCCCGCCGGCCAGAAGAAGGTTGGCCTTGCCCTCGAGCTGCGCCTGCCGCTGAAGCAGCGACAGCGGCACGAACGCGCTGGCCGGAGGGATCTGGTCGGCCCGGAGGCTGAACCGCCCGAAGTCGCCGTCGGCCGCGACTGCCCGGATGCGCAGCGTCAGGGCGGTGGAGGCGTCCTTGGCCACCGACAGCGGCGCGTCGCGCGGCAGCAGGCTCGGCCTCTCGAAGCGGAGCTGAATGCTCTCGCCCGCCTTGACGCCCAGTAGGCCCGCCAGCCGCTCGTTGACGATGACCTCGCCCGCGCCCTTGCCGAAGCTCAGACTGCTGCCGCCGAGCGTCCAGAACCGGTCCGTCACGCCCAGGACCTGCACGTTGTTGACCCGCGCCGCCCCGGCCTCGAGCTTGGCCGAGCCGCGCAGTGCCAGGACCGGCGCGACTTCGGCGTCGAGCCCCTCGGCCAGGTCATTGGCCAGGGCGTCGCGGAAGAATCGATCCCCGCCGTCGAGGGCCAGCTCGACGCTCCCCAGCCTGGCCAGTGCCATCGCCCGCAGGCTGGCGCGGACCGAATCGCCCGCGACCATCGCCCCGACCAGCACGGCGGTGGCGACGGCCGATCCGGCAAGCACGCCCAGGTGCGTCCGCCAGTAATGGCTCAGCCCCCGGCGGATGAGTGTCCATGAGTTCATGGGGAACTTTCCAGCAGCGACCCGCCGCGGAGTTCGAGCTTGCGGCCCATGTGCCCCGCGAGCTCGGCCGAGTGTGTCACGACGATCAGCGTCACCTGATCCTGGCCGTTGAGTTCGGCCAGCAGGCGTGCGAGCTTCTCGGCCGATTCGCGATCCAGGCTGCCGGTCGGCTCATCGGCGAGCAGCAGCTTGGGGGCGTTGATCAGCGCCCGGACGACGGCGACGCGCTGCCTCTCCCCGCCCGACAGCTCCGCCGGGCGATAGCCGAGCCGCTCGCCCAGCCCCACGCGCTGAAGCAGCTCGCGGGCGCGGGCGACGGCCTGCTCGTCGGCCCCGGCGGCCGGAAGCGCCGGCAGCAGCACGTTCTCCAGCGCGGTGCACTGAGCCAGAAGGTGATGCAGTTGGAAGACGAAGCCGAGCTGGCGATTCCGGACCTCGGCAAGCTCCGCCTCGCCCAGGTCGGTCAGCTCCCGCCCGTCCAGCCGGGCGCTGCCGCCGGTTGGCCTGTCCAGGCCACCGATGATGTTCAGCAGCGTGCTCTTGCCGCAGCCGCTGGGGCCGACCACGGCCAGCGACTCGCCCGCGGCGACTTCGAGGCAGAGGTCCTTGAGGATCCACGGCCCCTCGGCGCCGGCGGGGGTCTCGTATCGCTTGGAGACGTTCTCGAGTTGGACCAGTGCCGCCATGTCGAGACTCACTTTCGCTTACCTGTGGTTTCGCGGCAGACTTCGGCGAGCTGCTCGGCCATGCGGGCGGCGGTGAAGTTCTCCAGCACCGCCCGGCGCCCGTCGCGGGAGAGCTTCGCCGCCAGATCGGCGTCGCCGAGAACCTTCGCCAGGGCCTCGGCGAGTGAACCGGCGTCGTTCGGGCGGAACAGCAGCCCCCCGCCGGTTGCGCCCAGCAACTCGGGAAAGACGCAGCAGTCCGGCTGGACGACCGGCACGCCGGCGGCCAGGGCCTCGAGCACGTACAGCCCGCCCGCCTCGCCGCCGCGCTCGGGCACCGACAGCACCGAAAGGCCCCGCAGGAACTCCTGCCTGGCCTGCTGGTCGAAGGCCTCGATGAACTCCACGTCGCCGCTGTGCCCGGTGTCGGCGATCCTCCGCCGCAGTGCGGCGAGGAACGGCCTGTCGGCGCGGGTCATGCCCCCGGCCACACGCAGGGTCAAATCGCCGAAGGCGCCGCCCTTGAGCGCGATGAAAGCCTCCACGAGCAGGTCCAGCCCCTTGAACGCGCAGGCGCGGGAGAGGAACCCGACGGCCGGCGGGCGGGGCGGCGCGTCGGCGGGCTCCCAGGCCGGCGGCTCGACGCCCTGGTACACGACCTTGACTGCCTCATCGCCCAGGCCCAGGCGCTGCCGCATCACGCCGGCGTAGTATTCGCTCACGGCGACGAAGGCGTCAACGTCGCCCGCCCGCTCGGCCAGCACCGTCCAGGCCTCCGTCCGCAGCGGCTCGGGCAGGGCGTCGAGGAAGCCGTCCTCGTCCTGCAACAGGCAGATCACCGGCGCCGACGCCCGGCGGCGGATCTGCCTCGCCAGCCCCGCCAGCAGGGCGTTGGAGAGGATCACCGCGTCAGGCGGATGCGAGGCAAGGAACGCGACCAGGCGCTCCAGCTCCTTGGCCTGGCGTCCCTGCTCGCCGCGGAGCATGGACAGGATGGTCTCGGCCTGGGCGGCCGCGCTGGTCATGCCGTCGGCGCGGCGCGCCACCCAGCGCAGCAGGCTGGGCGAGTCGAACAGCCTGTCCAGCCAGCGCGGGGTGCGGCGGAACAGGCGGAACTTCTGCTGGAGATAGACGTTGATGCCGCCGTAGAAGATTCCCGCCTCGCCGGCGGCGTCGCGCCGCCACGGCAGCGGCAGGTACATCGGCAGCATCATGACGTCATGGCCGGCCTGGCGCATGGCGGCGCCGGCGGCGACGTCGCGCAGGCAGTTCTCGCAATAGAAGCCCTCGCCCGAGCCGGGGGTGAGCTGGACGATTCTCATTTCTCACCGCCGTTGCCCGGGGCCGTGGTCGGCTTCGGCCGAAGCTCGATCGTCGCCGGTCGGGCCGGCGCCTTCTTGGCCGAGCCGAAGGCGTAGAGGTAGCCGTTGTCGCTGCCGATGACGATCATGCCGGAGGCGACGGCCGGCGAGGCGGTGACGGAATCGCCGGTGTCGTAC
>Ga0114922_10005468_pt1 | contig 11720 bp, 5 predicted proteins | sample AartaG_FD_100975 | JGI IMG/M metagenome (GOLD analysis project Ga0114922, IMG submission 100975) | Deep subsurface microbial communities from Aarhus Bay to uncover new lineages of life (NeLLi) - Aarhus_00045 metaG | ecosystem: Environmental > Aquatic > Marine > Oceanic > Sediment | place: Aarhus...
CTACGCCCAGCTCTCGCAGATTCTCTTCTGCCAGGGGCGTTGCTTCGAGGGGAGCTTCTCTGAGTTCCAACCGTTGGTGCCGATGCTGGAGCTACTGACACGACGAGCCGAAAAACTCGGCGGCCTGGAGCTCGTCCGCGAGCACGGTCCGGAGTTAGTGAAAATATGTCCGAGTCTCAGGAAGGTCTGGGGCATAGAGCCTTCACCGCCTCTCGAGCAGATCCTTAGAGAACGCGTGCGGCTCCAGGAGGTGGTCACCGACTTCATGATGCGGGTTGCCGATCTGGCACCATATGTTGTCTATGTCGACGACCTGCAATGGGCCCTTTCCGGTCTAACCGAATTACTCGCTGAGCTCGTCCGTCGCATCGCCATCGGAGAGCGCCGAGGTGAGCCTGTTCCGATCGCGCTCCTTGGTACCTACCGGGAGGATGAGGTGGCGGGACATCCTGTGGAGATGATACGAGATGCTCTCCTGGCTGAGGGGCGTCTTGAAGAGATGATTCTCGATCCCTTAGGAGTGGGCCCCGTGGGAGAGATGCTCGGTTCGATGTTGGGTGCCGGAGAGCCTCCAACGGATTTCGTCGATCGGATCACTCGAGAGACCGGCGGCAATCCCTTCTATGTTGAAGAGTTGATGCGGGCCCTCGTCGAACGTGAATCGGTTCAACTCGCTGGGGATTCCTGGGAAATCAAAAGGGCAGTAAGCGAGATCGAGATCCCACAGACAGTGGCTGAAGTCTTTCGACGACGAGCGGCGATTCTGGATGATGACCAGCGCGCTCTGTTGGAAGTCCTCGCGGTCTGTGGACGGCCCACTGCCGCTGACGTCTTGGCCCGTGGGTCCAAACTCGAACCAGAGACTTTTCATGCGGCTCTATCACAGCTCGTTGAGCGACGAATGGCCCAGGAGGTCCCAGGACCGGGCCTTTTCTTTCGTCCGAGCCACGATCGACTTAGAGAAATAGTCTATGGAGATCTGGAAGACCGTGCTCGTGCCAACCTGCACCTGACACTAGCCCGTTCCATGGAAGCTATCTATGCGCGGGAGCTGGAGGAGCATGTCTTCGACATTGTCGACCAGTACAATGCTGGCACAGACCTTCTTTTACAACCTGATGATCGGGAAAAGGTAACCCGGTACAACGAGCTGGCCGGGCATCGGTCAAAGAAGGAGGGGGCCTTCGAAGCGGCAGGAAAATACTTTCGTTCGGCACTGGCATTGCTTCCACCCGATTCGTGGGAGACAGACTACGCGAGGATTGCCGCGATCAGCAAGGCTTCAGTGGAGGTGGAGTACCTCGGAAACGACCTGGAACAGGCAGAGAGACACTGGCGCACATATGTCGAGCGAGCGCGGACGAACCTGGAAAAAGTAGAAGCCTACATCGTTAAGATCGTTGCCTTATGCCATGTTGGACGGCAGTATCAGGCACTGGATACTGTCCGGGAAGCGTTTACTCTCTTAGGAGTTCATTATCCGGCCAGCCCGAGCAAGATATCCGTCGGTCTAGAACTATTAAAGGCGAAACGTTCCCTGAAGGGAAAGACGGTTGACGACCTCCTTGCCCTTTTCGACCAGGAAAATCCGGAGAAACAAGCTCTCCTGGCTCTTTTGGCTAACGCTACTGCTCCTGCTTTCATGACCAATCAGGAGAATCTGTTAGCGTTCTACGTGGCCAAGACGGTGCAAATTCAAGCCACATCAACCAATATCCCCGAAGGGGGGGCCAGCGTCTTGGCTCTGTATGCGTTCATCCAACAGGCAGCTCTGGGCGACATCGCGGCGGGGCGTCAGACAGGTGAGCTTACGCTTCAATTGTTACGCAGCTACGATAATCCTGTGACTTCTGGAGCCGGCTTGTTCTGTCTGGCTGGTTTCGTCTTTCCGTGGACACGCCCTCTGCACGCTATAAACCAGCTGCTGCTCGAAGGACACCAGGAAAATATGAAAGAAGGCGACCTGCTTTTTGCAGGTTTAAACCTCAATGTTGCGATCACGGAGCAGTGCATGTATTCCGACTCTGTTGACGCAACTCTGCAGCTCATGGACGAACACGAAGATTTTCTCCTCCGCCTCAACAATCCTCACACCATCACCGAACTTACCGCTTTACGCCAAATGCTGCGGCAGTTGTCCGGCAAGACGAAAAATGGTGCGACCTTCGATGATGACGAATTCAACGATGATCAGTTTCTCAAATATCTCATCGAGATCGACGATCCAATACCGATCGGCTTCTACTTTTCATTCAAACTCAAAGCACTTTTCATAATGGGATTTTACGAGAAAGCTTTCAAGCTAGCAAAGGAGGCTGAGCAAAGGATCGGCGCCACGTGGGGACAGTTCGTTTTCGCTGAACATTACTTCTTTCACTTTCTCACTGTAGCGCGACGGTTTGCCGATGCCGGAAGAGGAGAGAAGCGTCGGCTGCACCGTGACCTCAGCAAAAAATTGAAGCTCATGAAGAAATGGGCAAGTTTCTGTCCTGAAAACTTTGAGCACAAGCAGCTCCTCATGGAAGCAGAATTGGCCCGCATAGGGGATAAAGACTCTGAAGCACAGCACCTGTACAAAGAGGCTGTGACGAGCGCCCGTGAAGCCGGATTCCCTCTTAACGCAACGCTGGGCTGCGAGCTTGCGGGTCGCTCCGAGCTCGAACGAGGTCGAGAAAGTGAAGCAACAACGTGGCTCCGGGCGGCGCGTGAAGGCTATATGAAATGGGGAGCCAAGGCAAAAGTAAAGGCCATGGAAGAAGAATTCAAGACCATCTTGACCTCTGTATGACCGCTGACCCAGGGATTGCTGAGGTAGACGACGCAAAGAAGAGGGTGGATGGATTGAAAAATACTAATCTCCCCTCATCTACACTACTCCACAAATATGACTAAAAAAGTAACAGTTTGACTGATTATAAATTAATTGACAGAAATAAGCCCTACACCTCAGCTCTCACGTGAAATACGTATGTGAGGTGGCTGCAGCTATTATGTTTTCTTCGAGATGTTTAAAATTCTGCATGTCGGCATTGACCACATCCAGTCCATGCTCCAGGACATAGGCGTAAGCACGTTGGAATGGAGATATTGGGGAGGATATAAAATTCTTATGGTAATATTTGTCAAAGGCGCTGAAATCCCCCTTTCCCATGGCCGACTTGGGTGCTAGATGTCTGACCGCCTTCATGCCTATGAGTCCGATCCCGGCAGTACGGGCCTGTTTGAGCAGTGCTTCCAACTCTGTGAGTGCAGGCGTTCCGGAAAGCAGATCATGTGCTTCCCAATCGTACCACCCGGCCGGCGTAATCCCGAGCATGGCAACATCATACCACCCGGTCTTTATCGCTGTTTCCAGGACTTTGTGGGCATTTTTATGCGTACTTAATCCAAAATATCCGACCTTCCCGGCTTTTTTTGCTGTTAAAAATGCATTGTTAATCTCTTCACTGCTAATAAGTGAGGGATTATCAGCGGCCATGAGATAATAAAGGTCGATATAGTCCACTCCGAGGTCCTTCAGGCTGGCATCCATCAATTTTGTCCAGCTGGCGGCTGCAGATTTGGCTTGCTCCACTGTGATCGTGTCCTCAGGTTTCACTCTGATCATCAGAGGAGCTTTCGAGGCCACCCAGACTTTTCCGCGATTTATCTTCAAGAATGGAGCTAAACTTCGTTCCGCACCTCGGTAATAAACGTTTGAACCCACGTCGAAATGGTTGATCCCAGCCTCTAGGGCACGATCCAACAGCCGCACACCTTTTCCCCCTGCCAGTGCAGCCCCACCCCCAAAAACCAATCTGCTGGACATAAAGCCGGTCCGGCCCAGCCTGCGATAAGTCATGGGCGGCCTTTCTTGGGACAATAATGCCTTGCCTCCAACCGCACTCACGGTTAAAAACTTAATAAACTCACGACGATTTATTGAAGTGTGACTATTTTTTTTCTCCACAGAGGTTTCCTCCCAGCATTGAATTGATAAGAAGAGTTTTTTCATTATAACGGATTTTGTTATACTGATTCAATAGGTGCCTATGGACTGTATCTCCTATACAAGATTGAATAAGTTGAGGATTTCAATGAGGATAATAAAGACCGGAAGGATAATCTTGCTGCTGACCTTGACAGTAGCTTTGTGCGCATGTGCCGATAGGCAGCAGACAACCTCAGATTCCGAGCCAAGATCAGAATCCTTCAACCTGTCCGATCTGTTGGCGAGGCTTGCCCCGGAAGGATGGGCAATTTACGATCAAGTCGGACAGTTTACAGCGGATAATCTCTATGAACGTATAAACGGCAGAGCTGAGCTCTATCTTGCCTATGATGTGATAAGCTTGACTACAGCCACTTTTGAGGATAAGACCGATATCGGGAGATTTGTCGAACTTTCCGTTTTTGACATGGGAAATCCCACCAATGCCTTCGGGATCTTTTCTGTGGAGCGGTTTCAGGGAGATCCACCTCTGGATTTGGGCCGGATTAGTTACCGTTCGGACTCAAACGCCTACATTTGGAAAGGCAAGTATTACATTACTATCGTGGTTTCAGACTCCACGGAGGAGTTTGAGCAGATGAGTCTGGATATAGCCAGCAAGGTAACGGCCGCCCTTATTGATTCGGGTGAGCGGGTCTGGGGCTTGTCAGCACTTCCTCAGGACCATCTGATCACCGATTCTGTTCAATACTTCAAGGTTGATGCCATGGGTCTTGATTTTATGCAAAATACTTACACAGCGGAATACCTTAAAGGGGAAACTACTATCAAAGCCTTTTTCTCACAACAAGCCAGCCCTGATGTTGCGCTTGACTTGGTTGAACGTTATGTTGAATACAGCCAGGAGTATGGCCAGGGATACAAACGTACGATAAAAAATGGCGCTGAGTTTGTTCTGTGTGATATGGGCGGCACATTTGATGTCATTTTCCAGAAAGGCCGAATTGTCAGCGGGGTGATATCGGCAAATCACCAGGTCAGGGCCATGGAGATCGCATATGACCTATGGATTCAACTGCAACTCGATTAAGCAGTTAAATTCGGACAACTCATGATTCCTCTCCCTCTGGAAGGATGCCGACCCATTTGACACCTCCCCCTTTTCCTTGATATCCTTTTGCCAACCGAGATAAGGGAAAGAAGTGACAACAAAGTGTCCTAAATGCAACACTGATAATCCTGACACCAAACACTTCTGTGGTGATTGCGGCACCCAATTAGGCCATCCCAAGGACATCCATCAAGTAACGAAAACTTTTGAAACACACTCTCCTCAATTCAGCCCAGGAACATCTTTAGCCGGCAGGTATGAGATCATCAAAGAACTGGGAAGAGGCGGTATGGGGGAAGTTTACCTTGCCGAAGACACAAATCTGAAGCGTCAGGTCGCCATCAAAGTCCTGCCCCAACCATTTGCCCTGGATCAAGAAAGGTTGGCTCGTTTTGAAAGAGAAGCAAGGGTGCTCGCGTCACTCAACCATCCCAACATCGCCACGATATATGGTCTTGAAAGGTCAGATGGTCGGCAACTACTGGTAATGGAATTAGTCGAAGGAGAAACCCTGGCAGAACTATTAAAGAAAGGGCCTCTACCTGTAGAGGAGGCACTGGATGTGTGTCGACAGATCGCCGAGGGATTGGAGTCGGCGCATGACAATGGGATCATCCACCGTGACCTCAAACCGGCAAACATCAAGATCACACCTGATAGAAAAATCAAGATTCTCGACTTTGGGTTGGCCAAAGCTTATCAAGAGGAACCAGGAGCGATAGATCTATCCAAGTCCCCGACTTTGACTGACCAAATGACCCAGCCGGGTGCTATCCTCGGGACAGCGGCCTACATGAGTCCTGAACAGGCCAGGAGCCGCCCCGTCGATAGAAGGGCAGATATATGGGCTTTTGGATGCGTGCTGTATGAATGCCTGACCGGAGAAATGGCAATTCAAGGAGAAACTTTCTCGGATACCTTGGCTCACATATTAAAGGGAGATCTGGATTGGTCAAAGCTTCCTTCGACCACACCAAGCACGATTAAAATTCTTCTCCGCCGTTGTTTACAGAAAGACTCCCACAAGCGTCTGCATGACATTGCCGATGTTCGGATTGAACTGGATGAGGCCATTACACTCCCAGCTGAAGAAGTACCAGTCGCAAGACGTTTATCATTTGGATGGATTATTACAGTTGGGGCATCCATGCTTCTTGTGGGTGTCCTTATCGGTTTTATCCTATGGAAGTCGTCAAGGTCCACTCCTACTCCTTCTCCTGTTGCATCCGTAATAAAGGTCGAACCCGAACACTCACTACATGGTGATCGTCAAAAAGAGCTTTTCGATCTGCCCACCCAGACCACAATGACCATTTCCAAAGACGGCAGTTTTATGGTGTACGATGCCATCAAAGATGATGATCCGAAAGCTTTGCCGCAGCTTTTTCTCCGAAGGATCGATAAGCTGAATGTAGAGCCTATCCCTGGGACAGAACTCGGCGTCAGCCCATTCCTTTCTCCAGATGAAAGGTGGATTGGCTTCTTAGCGCATGACCTGAAACTCGGTAAAGCAAGGCTCAAGAAAGTGCCGATCGAAGGAGGTGTTCCTCAAGATTTGTGCGCAGTACCCGGATTTGGAGCATGCTGGACTGATAACGATATGATTATATTATCATTTAGACCTTCATCAGGGCTTTTCAGCATTTCCGCTGCCGGAGGAACACCAGAAGTTCTGACCGAACCTAATCGTGAAATTGGGGAATACAGCCATCGTCTTCCCTTTCCATTGCCTCACGGAAAAGGCGTGCTGTTTACGATTATGAGAAGTCAGTATGACATCGAACCACAGGTGGCCATCCTGGAGAATGCATCTCGGAATTGGCGGGTATTGTTGGAGGACGCCGCGCATGCCAAGTACGTCCCGACAGGGCATATCGTTTTTCTCAGGAAAGGAAATCTCATGGCTGTTGCTTTCGATCTCGACACACTTAAGGTCATCGGTCAGCCTGTTCGAATTGTTCCTGATGTCATGCATATGCTCAATGCAAACAACCATTATTACAACACGGGTACCGGTCAATACAGCATCTCCGATTCAGGAAGTTTAGTCTATGCCACCGGTGGGATCATTCCGGACCCGCAAAACCAACTCGTTTGGGTAGATAAGAACGGAGTTGAAGAACCCATCGGATCTTTTAAAGGCCCCATTATTACCCCTCGTCTTTCTCCTGATGGCAGGAAAATAGTCTACAGCACCGCAGGAACAAAACGTGATATATGGATATATGATATCGAACGCGACAGTCCAAGTAGATTAGTTGCAGATGGGAATAGTCGACGCCCCTTGTGGACCCCGGATGGCAAAAGAATATTATTTACATGGGAGAGTTTAATCCCACCTCCGTATATCTATTTGCAGCCTGCAGATGGAAGCGCAGAGAGAGAACAACTCATAACATATCATTCAAAACTATGGCCGGGATCTGTATCACCGGATGGAGAATTATTGGCATTCACAGGAATAAAGGATAGAGATTGGGACATTTTGATTTATAGTTTTCGAGATAAGAATATCACTCCGTTCCTTGAAACAGATTATTTTGAAGGATTTCCTGAGTTTTCACCTGATGGTCGTTGGCTCGCCTACGTCTCCGAAAAGTCAGGAGAATATGAAGTGTATGTCCGTTCCTCCGCGGGCACGGGTGGAGTGTGGAAAATTTCTCATCAAGGAGGTACGGCACCAATTTGGGCGAGGAATGGAAAACAAATCTTTTACCGAAACGATGATAAGGCTCAAGTATGGGTGGTGGATATTCAGACTGAATCCGACTTCTATGCGGGGCCCCCTCGGCTTTTGTTCGAGAAACCGGGATATCATAGTTCCAATCCTATCCGCGAATATGACTTATCACTCGATGGGAAACGTTTTTTGATGGTAAAAAATGAGGTGAGGGAATCTCGGCCTGTGACAGAAATGATCCTCATCCAGAACTGGTTTGAGGAACTCAAACGCCGTGTTCCTACAGAGAAGTAATTCCTCGCAGGAAAATAGAACACCTTGACAAGCAATACTTGAATATATATTTTACCGGGTAGTATCAAGGAGGGATTATGAAAGAACTCCCAGCTTTGGTTGTTGCACTCCTTTTGTTTTCAGGTTTATGTCTTTCCCAGGAGCAATACGGAAATGTCCGTGGTGTTGTGATCGATGAACAGGGGATTCCACTGCCAGGAGTAGCCGTCTCCCTTGATTCAGAACTCTATACTGACCGTGCGGTCGTAACAACCGAAAGCGGAATATTCAGGTTCATCAATCTTGCTCCGGGGATTTGTCTTGTGAAATGTGAAATGCCAGGCTTTCGAACGTATGTCCAGGAAAACATTATCGTTCGAGTCGGCGGAAACGTGGACCTAAAAATCACAATGAAGCCATCCACTATGGAAGAAGAAGTGACCGTTGTGGCTGAATCTCCTGTGATCGATATGAAAAAAACAGGAACGGCTGTCAACGTAACACAGGATATGCTCCAAGAAATTCCATCTGCCCGTGACCCTTGGGTTATCCTTAAACAACTTCCTGGAATTGTTACCAACAAAGAAAACGTCGGGGGAAGTGAATCCGGACAGCAAGCAAGTTTTAAGGCAAAAGGAACATGGCCAATGTATAGCATGTGGAATATGGATGGCGTCCCGATTACGGATATGTATTTTACTGGGAGTTCGTCCCTGTACTACGATTTTGACAGCTTTGAGGAGATGCAAGTCGTCACCAGTGGTCAGGATGCCTCCATCCAGACAGGTGGTGTTTCAATAAATTTTATAACTCGAAGAGGAGGAAACAAGTTTCAGGTCGTTACTCGGGCATTCTTCACTAATGATTCCCTCCAAGGCGAGAATCGCACGCAAGAGCTGATAGATCTGGATTATGTTGGAAACCAGATCAACCAGATCTTGGACTATGGCATCCAGGTAGGAGGGCCTATCAAAAAAGATAGGGCGTGGTTCTGGCTAGGCTATGGCGTACAAGATATCAGGCATTACTCGATCGATGGCTTTCCTGACGATACCAAACTCGAAGGTATCAACGCCAAACTAAACTTGCGTCTCAGCAGACACAACAGGGCAGAACTGGCCATTATCAGAAATACAAAGGTGAAGTCCGGAAGAGGAGCTGGTCCTACTCGACCACCAGAGACAACATATGATCAAGCGAGTAACGGTGCTCCATTAATCAAGTTTGAAGATGAGCACATGTTCTCAGACAATTTTCTCCTTTCACTAAAACTCTCAACTTATCCACTCACTTTTTGGCTGGATCCTAAGGGGGGGGCTCGATGTGCAGGTTGGATATGATTTAACCACGGGGATTTTTTCCGGTTCCATGGACTATGAAAAAACAGAGCTTCCTATGTACGACGCAAAACTCGATGGCAACTATTTTGTGGAAGATTTGCTAGGAGGAAGTCACGAACTTAAATTCGGAGTCGAGTATCGCTTGACGAATGTCCGATCCCAGGAAGTAATGGCGGGTGACGTCGTGAAAATGTATTGGGGCGGTGCTCCATTGTATGCAAGGGTATATAGGGAAGGGTTTTGGGATTATGGCTCGGACCGATACAGCATATACATGAATGATGCCTTCTCCAAGGGAAGATTGACCCTTAATATTGGCTTCAGGCTGGATAGAGAGAAGAGTGTCAACTATGAATCCGAAGTAAAAGCCAGTCGGATAGCCCCTGACCTGCTGCCGGCTTTAACAGTTCCAGCCGTAGACCCTGGTCTTACTTGGTTGACATTCTCGCCAAGGTTTGGTTTTACCTATGACCTGACCGGAGATGGGAAAACCATTATCCGGGGAAACCTTGCAAGGTATGGTATGCACTCTCCAACTTGGATGGCAACACATGTCTATCCTGCAGCTCTCTCGTTTGCCACATTCCGCTGGAATGATAGAAATGGGGATGATACAGTCACAACCGATGAGTTGTTGGGATATCCCACGTCGGGTATTCTCTCTTTTGAAGGATTCGATCCTGAGAACCCCACTGCCTTGGAATCTCCCAATGGGATCGATAAAAATCTGAAATCACCGCTGACTGACGAATTTATTCTTGGTGTGGAAAGAGAATTATTCCCCGATTTTTCCTTGAGCGCAAATATCACTCTTCGTCGGAATCACCGATTTTGGTGGACAGCTTCTAATGGTGAGGCATTGTATGACAAAGAAACTGGCAAAGTATTCACTCAGGATGATTACATTGGACCTATCACCGGCTCTATTGATTATGATGGAAAAACCTATGATTACGAGTATTGGACCCTGAACCAGTACAGACCAGCAGGGACCTATATGCAAACCTGGCCTGGCAGTTGTGAAAACTACGCTGGTTTTGAAATCATCGCCACAAAACGCCTGAGCCACAGATGGATGATGAGCGCTTCTTTTACTTATGAGAAATTCAACTTTCATTATGGAGAAAAAGGATATGCGGATCCTACGAATGTTGAGATATTTGATGGATCAAGAGCTGATTGGAATTGGGGCCTTGAATGGATGGGTAAGTTGAGTTTTTTGTATCAGTTACCATGGGGATTCAACGTCAGTTGTTTTGCCAATGCCCGGCAAGGCAGAATTAATCTCCAGCGGATTGTTGTTCCGAGCCCAGAAAGGGGTGCGGTCGGACTGGGTGGAACCAAGACAATTTATATAGAAAAACCAGGAGAGACAAGACTCCCCAATTTTTACAATGTGGACGCAAGCCTGACAAAGGAATTCCATCTGGGGAATTATGGAAGACTCTCGCTTCAAGTCGATGCCTTTAATGTTTTCAATTTCGCGCATGATCTCAATCGCTTTACACAGGTGAACTCTTCCAGGCATGACGAAATCCAGGCGATCCTCAATCCCCGTGTCATCCGGTTCGGCATTCGCTACCGCTTCTAATATTGACACCTCCCCTACTTCCTTGATATTCTTTTGCTGACCCAGAATGGGAAAATAAGGGAAGAGCTATGTCGATTAAATGTCCAAAGTGTCAACACGATAATCCAGACACTCTTAAGTTCTGTGGTGAGTGCGGGACCCAACTCCCATCACTCAAGGATATTGACGTTACAGAAACCATAGAAACGCCCAGAGAGGAACTGACTCGAGGAACCACCTTTGCCAATAGATACGAGATCATCGAAGAACTTGGTAAAGGGGGAATGGGGAAAGTCTACAGAGTCGAGGACACGGAGCTAAAACAAGAAATTGCTCTCAAATTGATCAAACCTGAGATATCTGCGGATAAAAAAACTATCGAGAGATTCCGGAATGAACTGAAGATTGCAAGAAACATCCGTCACAAGAATGTCTGCGGCATGTATGATTTAGGAGAGAAAGAGGGGGCGTATTTCATTACGATGGAATATATCCGAGGTGAGGATCTCAAGAATCTAATCCGCAAGATGGGACAATTGAGTGCAGGACAGGCAATAACGATAGCCAAACAGGTTTGTGACGGATTAAATGAAGCGCACCGATTAGGTGTTGTGCACAGGGATTTGAAGCCTCAGAACATCATGATAGATACAGACGGAGATGTGCGGATCATGGATTTTGGGATCGCCCGGTCTCTAGGTGCAAAGGGAATAACCGGTGCGGGAGTGATGATAGGGACACCCGAGTACATGAGTCCGGAGCAGGTGGAGGGAAAGGAAGTCGATCAGAGGGCAGATATCTATTCGTTGGGCATC
>Ga0114922_10005469_pt1 | contig 11719 bp, 7 predicted proteins | sample AartaG_FD_100975 | JGI IMG/M metagenome (GOLD analysis project Ga0114922, IMG submission 100975) | Deep subsurface microbial communities from Aarhus Bay to uncover new lineages of life (NeLLi) - Aarhus_00045 metaG | ecosystem: Environmental > Aquatic > Marine > Oceanic > Sediment | place: Aarhus...
ATATATCATTTGAATGGTTAACTGCCTTCCGTGATTCTCCGTAATCGGAGGATGCGTTTTTCGCATTCCAGACTACCAGCAGGCAAAGAGGATGCCCCGATATTTTTCTGCTGGAAGCCCCAAAGCGCAAAACGCATTGATACTTACGCTTACGGCAAAAACGTTGTAAAGGTTTACATCATAATGGGTCAGTAATGCCAAAAATGAAAAACGCGCATAAAAAACAAGGAGTGGCAGGATAGTATTACAGAGGCCACAGAGAATTGTAACCACAGATGGCACAGGATTACACGGATTTTCTTATAGGGTCCAGGGGAAAGAAGAAAAGGATGAAGCTTGAAGGATGAAGGATGAAGGGAAGAAGAGTTTACGGTTTACAGTTTACGGTTGACGGGAAGAGAAGAATTGGTAAGTGGTTAGAAAAAAGGTTTCATGTGTAATTTCCCCGTCAGCATGTCTCCCGATTTGGGGCCGTATAACCAATCTGGTTATCGAGTTTTCGACGGTAATCTTGCATGGTGGTCCGGAACGCAGGAACGTATAAATTCTTTTATGGCAATGATTTAGGCGGATTTGGCGGCGGGATGATGTTGTGTTGAAAGCTAAGTAAATCGCCACCGGCAGGGATTTATTGATACAAATCAATTGGTTGTTCGACTAGTATAGAAAGCCGCGTTATTAAGGCGGAAATGGCAACAGGAAGAATTGTCCGGGGCCGGTCCAGATAACGGATTTTATCCCCCGAAGTGTGTAGGTAGAACATTTAGTAAGGAGAAGCCATGAAGACACAAATGAAAATCCTGTCGATGTTATTTATGCTGGGCCTGGTGCTCGGTCCGATTTCGCTGCAAGCGGCGGCGCCGGCAATTTTGCAGGAGATGCCCGGGGATAGCCAGATCGTGGTGGTTACGAAGCCATTAGCGGTCTTAAGTAAGAAAGTGCAATCTTTCGCCCAAAAGGCTCAGTTGCCATTAAATCCGAACGAGCCATTGAATCTGGCGGAAATGATTGCCGGCGAAATGGATATTCCCGGGCAGGTGGACGGATCCCGGAGTGCGGGAGTTTGTGTTCAGGATGTAACCCGTTTTGAGCAGACGTTGGTGGCGTTTCTGCCGGTGCTCAACAGCACAACGGCAGTGACGCAGATGGGCGCGCAAAAGGTCGAGGGGATCAGCGGTATCTGGATCCTTCCGGATGATGACGTATTTCTCAAGCCCGCCGGGAAATACCTGTTGGTTGCCGAAAATGCTGAGATGTTGACGGGCCTAGCACAACGGCAAAAGGGAGTGCGCCTCACGCCGGCACAGCAGGAATTGTTTTCCAAGTCGGATGCCGCGGGATTGATTCAACTGAGCGCTTTGTTGCAACAAGTCAAGCCCATGATTCTCGGTGCGATCGCAGAGGAAGAAGAAATCCAAAAACATCCGTCGCTGACTAAAGTGATCACGATGGCAGTGGATCGGCTGGTGGAAGTGGATAATGCAGCGTTGGGAGTTCGGTTGACCGATGAGGGCATTCATATCAGTCTTCAGGGACAGGCACAGACCGGCAGCACCCTGGCAACGTATCTGAGCAATCATCCCATGACGGATACGAGTGCGCTGGCGAAACTGCCGAAGTCGAATTTTATGTTCGCTACGACTTCGCGATTGGATAACAAACTATGGGTCGGTCCTCTTGAAGCGGTCATAGACGCGTTTGCCGCCGATGACAGTTTCGGCGAAAAACTGGACCCGGCAGATTTAAAACAGCTTAAATCGCTGCTTACGAAAATAGGAGAAGCGATTGGTTCAGGCGCCACCAGCGAAGCCCTCTACACCTCGACAGCCGGCGCGGGCGGCGGTATGAAAGTCGTGGCTCTTTCTTCCCATAATTCGGATATGAACGCTGTGATGGATATTACGGCCCAGATATGTCCGCTGGTTACCCGGATGACAAAACGAGCGGGATTTCCCATTCAGATGGATTTGCTCAAGAATGCAGGCGCCGCAGAAGGATTAAGTTATGATGAATTCTCGTTTGATTTATCTCAGCTTCCCATACCGCCTGAAGCACTGCAAGCGTTGGCTATGCAGTGGGGCGGTCAGCCAAAATTAACCTATCAGTTTTGCAGTATCAATCCGAATCTGATGGCGACGGGGATGGGGCCGGGGGCGATTCAGGAAGCGGTCAAACTGGCTAAAACGAAACCGGCAGGATTGAATCAGGATCCGTCGATTATAAAAACAGCGAAGAATCTGCCTTCAAAGGCCAATACATTGGGCTTTGTTAATATCGGTCCGTATTTACAGTGGGTCATGTCCTCCATGGCGCAGCCCCCGGGCCAACCAGGGATGAATCCGATGATGATGATGGCGCCGGTATTTGCCAATATCAAGGGCACAGTGGGAGCAGCAGCCATTATCCAACAGGGACGTGTTGAAGTGGAACTCTTCCTGCCGACCGAGTTGATCCAATCCAGCTACGGCGCCTTCGCGGGCATGATGATGATGATGCAGCAACCCCCGCCCGGCCAGCAGCAGCAGGGACAACGTCCTCCGACGTTTGAATAAGTCAGAGCGGTATGATAATCCAAAGAAAGAGCGATCGGTTTCGGTCGCTCTTTCAATTCGTCTTAAAACAAGAGTTTTGCAAAATTGAGGTTAGGCATACTTTGGAAAGAAAAAATTCTTAAATAATTTTTTCTTTTCAAAGCGCAAGTTATTATATGGTAGTGTGTTACATACTTATTTAAGAAAATCCCCAAAAGGATTTTCTTAAATAATATATGCCTAACCTCAATTTTGCAAAAGTTCAGTTAAAAGCAACTCCCACTCCTTGGTTTTGACGCAGATAATCCAAAACGCGTTACACATCAAGGTTTTACTTCGTAAAACCTTGTCTTCATCACCAACGTTTTCCGATGAGAGCCAGTTTTACTTAATTCAGATGCTACCGCCAAAAGTCCCGAACGACCGAAAAATGTGGTACACCCGCCATCGGATGTGTTATGGCTGAAAATGCTCAGCCGAGGGCGGCTGAGCCACAATTGCAAGCTAATATCATGGTCGCTTTGAACTTTTGACGCCGGCGTCAATTCAAGTGCATGGTAGGAATTTGTATTTTTATTTGTGTTTTTGACGGAAAAACTCAACCGGGATTGGTATATCGCATTTGCGACATTTCTGTTATAATGCCGATAGCGTATAACAGATGAAGATGCCGGTGCTGTAGCTACAATGACAAATAACGAAATGACGAAAAGCTGGTTGCCAACGGTTTTAATTGGAGTTACTGCCGTTGTGGGTATGCTCAGTTTGCTTGTGTGGCTGCAAGCGGGAAGCTCGCGTGAGATTACCCGGCGGGTGGAAATACCGGAAAATGCATTGACTGCGTTTCCCGGCGGCGATGATGCACAGCCGGTGGATCCCAACATGAGCTTGTCGGGTCAATTCACGGCGGGGGAGGGAAAGGCTGCCACGGATATTGAGGGTTCCTGGCCTTGGTTTCGGGGGGAGAATTTCGATGGCATTAATACGGAAACCGTTTCCCTGGCCCGTCAATTCGGTCCGGAAGGCCCTGAGGCGCTCTGGCAGGTGAAAATGGGGGAAGGGTACGCGGCGGCGGCGGTATTGAACGGGCAGGTGTATGTGCTGGATTATGATTTTCAGGAGAAGGCCGATACGCTACGGTGTCTGTCGCTGGCGGACGGTAAGGAGATCTGGCGATTCAGCTATCCGATGCGCATTTCACCGGATCACGGCGTCAGTCGCACCATTCCCGCCGTCACGGAGAAATATATCGTAACCTTAGGTCCGAAATGCCACGTGTTGTGTCTGGATTTAGGAACGCTGGCAAGTGAAGAGAAAAAATATTGGATGAAGGATCTGGTCCGGGAGTATCAAACCGTAATTCCCGACTGGTTTGCCGGTCAGTGTCCGATCATAGAAAACGACAGGGTAATTCTCGCGCCGGGTGGCAAGGCTCTGATGATCGCTGTGGATTGCGCAACGGGGGAGGTCTTGTGGGAGACGCCGAATCCTCGCAAATGGCAGATGACGCATTCCTCGATAACGCCAATGGAGTTTCAGGGTAGGCGAATGTATGTCTATTGGGCCAGTGGGGGGGTCGTGGGAGTATCGGCAGAGGATGGGGAACTGCTCTGGGAAACCGATCAATGGAATACGCGGACCGACAGTGCGCCCTCGCCGGTACTCATCGGTGCAGGTCGGATATTTCTTTCTGGATTTTACAACGCCGGTGCGATCATCCTTCAGTTAGAGGAGGAAAACGGAGTGATCCAGCCCCGGATCGTGAAACGACTGAAACAGCGAGAATTTGGCTCGCGTCAACAGACCCCGATTTTTTATCAAGGTTATATATATGGCGTTCGGCCGGATAAGCGCCTGGTATGTTTGGATACGGATGGCAATATTTTGTGGTACAGTGGGGCGGATAAATTCGGTTGGGGGCCTTACCTGATCGCCGACGGTTTGATTTATGTGATGGATGATGACGGAGTGTTGACGATCGTGGAAGCGACAAACAAGCAATATCGAAATCTGTACCAGGTTAAGGTGTTATCCGGTAAGGAATCCTGGGGTCCGATGGCGTTGGTAAACGGTCGTTTGATTGTCCGTGACATGGAAACGTTAGCCTGCCTGGATATAACCGCGAATTGAGCGACCGGGAGTGATAGAAGCCGATGTAACCTATTGTAGGACATGTACTTATAATTGCATGGCTGTGAATATTGAATAAAATCTTCGGATGGCATATTATTTAAGTATGAGTAAAGATATAGGCACTTCAACAACAAACATATTAATAGGCGTACTCATCGTCGGCGCGATTCTTGCGGGGGGATTGTCCTTGTGGTGGAACAACAGGACGGGGAAAAACATCACCGGTCCGTCCCAGGATTATGAACGGGAGATGGAGGAACTGAGAAAAATACCCGATCCTAGTCTTATTATCTACACCGAGTCGGCCAAGCCCATAGCCACCGGTTTTACCGTACCGCGCGCGATCGCCGTTGGTCCCGAGGATCGAATCTATGTGACCGGGGATCAAGTGATTCGTCGTTTTGAACGGAATGGCAATCCCGTCGGTGAAGATATATTTTTGCCGGAAGCGGGTTCTTGTGTAGCGGTTACTCAGCAAGGTAAAATTTTTGTCGGTTTGAAAGATCATGTTGAGGTATATGATTCAAAGGGTAAGCCTCTAAGCCGTTGGGAAGCACGAAATCCCGAAGATCGCTTAACGTCGATTGCAGTGAAGGATGATGATGTATTTGTCGCCGTGTATGTAAAAAACTTTGGCTTGGTGTATCATTACGACGGTTCCAGTCAATTCATCAACTTGATTCAACAGGAGAAATCCAGCGCACAAGGATTTCCATTTGATGTGCCCAGTGCGTATTTCGACGTAGCCGTCGGGGCGGATGAAATGGTGCATATTGCACATACGGGCAAACTGCAAATAGAACGATATACCTTCCGGGGACATTTCGGGGGTAAATGGGGTAAAGGCTCGGTGGGCTTGCATAAGATGGAGGATTTTTTTGGCTGTTGTAATCCGGTGAATTTCGCTCTGCTGCCGGAGGAGGCAGGATATATAACTTGTGAGAAAGGAATTATTACCCGGGTGAAAGAGTATGACCTGGACGGGAATTTTGTGGGCATTGTAGCGCCGCCCGATCATTTTCCTAAAAGCCAAAGAATAGAGACGGATACCGAATCCGGCGCCAAACGCGTGGTCCTGGACGTAGCGGTAGATTCAAAAGGCCGCGTCCTGATCCTGGATCCGTTTCGTTCTCAAGTGAGAATTTATACACGGAAAACAAATTGAATACAACGTAAGTATGTGAGATAAAGATGAAATCGTATGAGCAACACTCCGATCAAAAGGATCCCAAGAAACATGGCCGTCGAAATTTTCTGCTGGGATTGGGACGCATTACGGTTTTGGGGGGAGTAATTATCGCAGGATATGTAATGAAGAAACAACGAAATGGAGATTGTGAAGTAGAACGATGTCCGAACGGGAATGTATGCCGGAATTGTACGATAGCAGGACAATGTAATTTACCGTCAGCGATAGCGGCCCGACGAGATGCGGAAAGGAAATAATCTTGGCAGATAAACCAAAAACGATCACGCGGCGCGAGATGCTGCGAACGGGGCTTGGCGGGGCGGGCCTTTTAGGGATAGGCGGCCTAGCCTGGGTATCCGCCGGACGCAGCGAACTTCACCATACGGTATGGCAGATTGATCCGACGGTTTGCGAAGCCTGTGGGAATTGCGCGACCTACTGCGTGCTGGAGGAGTCCGCCGTCAAATGCGTGCATAATTTCGATGCGTGTGGGTATTGCCGGATTTGCTTCGGATATTTTGAGCCGCAGCGGACGGGCGATCATGAGGGGGCGGAAAATCAACTCTGCCCTACGGGCGCCATTATTCGGAGGTTGGTTAAGGATCAGAACTACCGGGATATTCAAAAACATGAATATACCATCGACGAGAAACTATGTATCGGCTGCGGTGTATGCGTGAAGGGGTGCGAGAACGACGGCAATGGTTCTCTGTACTTGCAGATTCGCCATGATCGCTGCCTGAATTGCAATCAATGTTCGATCGCGGCGGCCTGTCCGACGCAGGCGATTTGCCGGGTGCCTGCGGATCATCCTTATCTTACAAAGGAGGCAAGCCACTAAGTATGAAACCGGTACGCCTCCTGATAAGCCAATTGATTTTCATTCTGGTTTTCCCCTGTATCGTACGGGGAGAACAGCGATTCGATCTTCCGGATTTCGTGGAACATCAAATACCTCGTACAACCACTCCACCTCCCCGCCTCGTTCTCTATGAATTTCTTGATGTGCTGGTGTTGGCGGGGGCATTGTCTCTGGCGTCGTATTTGGCGCTGAAACGTCGCAGCCGTAAAGGGATCTTTCTTTTAATGATCTTTTCGCTGGGGTATTTTGGATTTTATCGAGAGGGCTGTGTCTGTCCGATTGGGGCGATTCAAAATATTACCCTGGCACTATTCGATTCGAGTTACGGATTACCCTATGTGGTCTTGCTTTTTTTCCTTTTACCTCTGGTCTTTACGTTGTTGTTCGGTCGCAGCTTTTGTGGTGCGGTATGTCCCTTGGGTGCGATCCAGGACGTGGTCTTGCTCAAACCGCTGGCGGTTCCTTCGTGGCTTCAGCAGAGTCTGGGCTTGCTGGCCTACGTGTATCTGGGAGCGGCGGTACTGTTTGCCGCGACCGGCAGTGCCTTTATCATCTGTGAATATGACCCGTTCGTGTCGTTTTTCCGTTTGAGCGGCAGTTTGAACATGCTGGTGCTGGGGTTCAGTTTTCTGATTATTGGTATGTTTGTCGGCCGGCCTTATTGTCGATTTCTTTGCCCCTATGGCGCGATTTTACGATTGGTGTCGAGATTTTCCCTATGGAGAATTACCATTACTCCCGCCGAATGCGTGCAATGTCGGCTCTGCGAGGATTCCTGCCCCTTTAGCGCGATTGAGACGGCGAATACCACGCAGGTTCATCCCCGAGGTAAAACGGACAAAACTCGATTAGGGATTCTGTTGGCCTTACTGCCCGTGTTAATAATTGCAGGAGGGTGGCTGGTTTCCCTTTTGCATGTGCCTTTTTCACGAATGGATTTTACAGTTCGTTTAGCGGAACAAATTGACTCGGAGGATATGGGCGCCACAGAAGAAATCCTCGAAACCAGTAAATATTTTCATGAAAAAGCACAGTCAGAGGAAATTCTGATTCAGAGGAAAGAGGAAGTCAAGTCCCAGGCCCTGCAGAAACGCAAGCAGTTCCTCTGGGGCGGCTGGATGTTGGGAGGGTTTATAGGATTAGTGATAGGCGTTAAACTGATCTCTCTGGCCGTATATCGCCGCAGGGAGGATTATCAGGCGGATCGGGCGCACTGCGTAGCATGTGGTCGCTGTTATGCCTATTGTCCGATAGAACATTTGCGGCAGGATCCGACCAGGAAAGTAAGAATTAAATGACGAATGACGAAACCAGAATGACGAATCAATGACGAATGACGAATGACGAATATGGAACAGGGAAATAAACAATTTCTACAAGAACGTTCTACGGTAAATACGCATATTCGCCTCTGGTATCAGGCGGCTGTGGCCGCGGCGATTGTTGCCGGCGCCTTTTCCCTGGTGGTTTCTGTGGTCATGGTGGTAAACCATGCGAGCAAAGGAGCCATGAACCTGGGCGTTCTAAAGGAAAAACCCGGCCCGTTAGACTCGACCGAGATAATAACACTCAAAAAGCAATTGCTGGACACTCCTCAGGATGAAGACCTAAAACAAAAAGTTCAGAGACTGGATCAACAGCTTCGCGAAGAATATTTCCGGCGGTCGAGTATCGCTTATCGCGGGAGGTATCTGCTGTTGGCGGGCCTGGTCGTTTTCCTGATCGGTTTGAAATCAGTTGTCAGCTTGCAAGTGACTCGCCCCCTGCCGGCCAGTCAAACCGTAGCATCGGATTCGGAGGTGAAATTTATGCGGATCGCCCGTCGTGCAACAGGAATCCTTGGTTTGTGTATTGTCGGCTCTGCATTGGCCTTATTTGCCATGCGAGGTGAATCCATTTTACAGAGCGTCGAGTCCGTTTCGACGCCGAGCCAATCCGGTCAAAGAATCCCTGGTTCAGCCGATGTTACAGCCGATTATTTTCCGACGCCTCAAGAGATTCAAAAGAACTGGCCTCGCTTCCGTGGCCCGGGGGGATTGGGGATATCCGCTTACACGAACATTCCCACCGCATGGGACGGTCCCAGCGGTAAAGGGATTCTCTGGAAGGCGAATGAAGATTTGAAACCGGGGCATAACTCGCCCATCGTCTGGGACGATCGGGTATTTTTGACCGGCGCCGATATTTGTGAAGATCCGAATCTGGTGATTTATTGTGTTAGCGCCGATTCCGGGAATCTGCTTTGGAAACAAAGCTATAAGCATCCCCCTGCAGAAGGGGAGGAGTTGGACATTTACGAAGATACCGGCTGTGCCGCTTCGACGATGGCAACGGACGGGAAACGGGTGTTTGCCATTTTTGCCACCGGCGATTTGTATGCCTTGGATTTCGCAGGGAATCAAATCTGGGAGAAACATTTTGGGATTCCCGACAGTGCGTATGGGTATTCCACGTCGCTGGCCATGTACCGCAATTTACTGTTGATTCAATTTGATCAAGGCGATGAAGACGACGACAAATCGGTCCTGTATGCCCTGGATAGTAAGTCGGGTCGGATAGTATGGCAGAAGAAACGTCCGGTCGCCGGCTCCTGGGCGTCGCCGATTGTGATTCAAACGGTTACAAACGAGCAGATTATCACCTGTTCCGATCCCCTGGTGATTTCGTATGATGCGGCGAGCGGCAACGAGCTCTGGCGGGCGGATATCATGGGCGCCGACGTGGCGCCCTCTCCGATTTACGCCAACGGTCTGGTGTTTGTGTTGCAGCCTTATGATAGTCTCTTCGCTATTCGACCAGACGGGAAAGGAGATATCTCCCAAACGCATATCGTCTGGTTCGGCGAAGATGGGATTCCCGATATCGCCAGTCCCGTCAGTAATGGTGAATTGATCTTTTTGCTGGATACGGGCGGCTATGTCACCTGCTATGACGCCCAGACCGGCAAAATGATCTGGGAAGGCGACCTGGGAGAAGGATTTCAATCCTCTCCCAGCGTAGTCGGCGATTATATTTACATGCTGAGTCTGGAGGGCGTGATGCACATTATCAAGGCCGATCGGGAATTTGTTAAAGTCGGCCAATCCGCCTTAGGCGAATCCTCCTCCTGTTCGCCCGCGTTTATGGATGGGCGGATCTATATTCGGGGAGAAAAACATTTGTATTGTATTAGTAAAGAATAAATGACGAATGACGAACATTGTCATTCTGAGGCCGATAGGCCGAAGAATCTATTTCGTGTTCGGAGAATTGAGATTCTTCGCTACGCTCAGAATGACAATGATGGGTGGCATGCCCACGCGAAGCTTGTCCTCGAGCGGAGCGAAGGGATTGGGCATGTTTTGGATAAATGGCAATAAACGAAATTGATTTACAGTATGTGGAAGAAGCGGTCGAGCATTTCGGGCGTAAACCGGAAGCGTGTATTCCGATTCTCCAGGCGCTGCAGAAGCATTATCGCTATCTGCCCGAAGCCGCGTTGCGTCGGATTTGCGAGCTTACGGAAATCACTCCTGCCGCCATTGCAGGGGTATCGACGTTTTACAGTCAGTTTCGCCATCGCCCTGTCGGGCGTCATATTATTCATGTATGTCACGGTACGGCCTGTCATGTCAAAGGCGCCGAACAGGTCACGCAGGCCCTGCGGCGAACCTTGCGATTATCCGAAGAGAACGATACTGATGCCGACGGGATTTTTACCCTGCAAAAGATTGCCTGCCTGGGCTGTTGTACCCTGGCGCCGGCGGTGAAGATTGATGAAATCACCTACGGTTTTATGTCGCCGGACCGCGTCGAACAGATGCTGGCGGATTTTCTCGAACTGCAGAAGCGGTCGAAGGATCATCCAAAGAAAAAAACTGCCGCCATATCGAAAGACGGCTCCGGTGAGGTTCGGCTGGGTTTGGGATCATGCTGTGTTTCACGAGGCAGCGGGAAATTGCACGAGGCCCTAAAACAAGCGATTGAGGAAAGCGGAATTACCATTTCGGTGAAGCGCGTAGGCTGTGTCGGGATGTGCCACCAGACCCCGCTGCTGGAAATCGTCAAGCCCGGCGGGGAATCCTTTTTATATGCCCAGGTCCAGCCGGAAGATGCCAAGGCCATTGTGCTGCGACATTTTAAGCCCAGCAGCCTGAAGCAAAGAGTAATCAATGTTGTCTCCGCTGGCCTGGATAAAATTTTATCCGACGAAACCTGGCAGCCAATTACGCGATACTCGATACACGTGCGGGAAAAACCGGTGGCGGCGTTTTTAGACAAGCAAAAACACCTTGCGACGGAGTACTGCGGTTTCCTGGATCCGACCGATCTGGATGAATACCTGAACCAGGGCGGTTTCCAGGCATTACAGCATTGTCTGGGTGATTTATCGCCGGGCGAAATCATTGATAAAGTTCGTAAAAGTGGATTGCGCGGTCGTGGCGGGGCGGGATTTCCGACCGGAAATAAATGGCAGTCCGTCCGAGAGCAAACGAGTGATTTAAAATATGTAATCTGTAACGGCGACGAAGGCGATCCGGGCGCTTTTATGGATCGTATGCTGATGGAATCATATCCCTATCGAATTATCGAAGGCATCGCGATAGCCGCGTATGCCGTAGGCGCCGAGAAGGGATATTTATACATTCGCGCGGAATACCCGTTAGCTGTACAGCGGGTACAGGAAGCCTTACGCAAATGCGAAGAGCGAGGCTTCCTAGGTGAAAATATCTATGGTAGTCAATTTAGCTTCCGTTTGCAAATTATGGAAGGCGCCGGCGCCTTTGTCTGTGGTGAAGAATCGGCATTATTAGCGTCTATCGAAGGGCGACGGGGAATGCCTCGATTACGACCGCCTTATCCGGCGGAAAAAGGCCTCTGGAATAAACCGACTTTGGTTAACAATGTGGAAACCTATGCCCTGGCGCCATGGATTTTGCGAAACGGCGCGGAGAAATTCGCCCAAATGGGCACACAAACCAGCGCCGGCACCAAGGTATTCGCCCTGGCCGGCAAGGTGGCGCG
>Ga0114922_10005470_pt1 | contig 11719 bp, 8 predicted proteins | sample AartaG_FD_100975 | JGI IMG/M metagenome (GOLD analysis project Ga0114922, IMG submission 100975) | Deep subsurface microbial communities from Aarhus Bay to uncover new lineages of life (NeLLi) - Aarhus_00045 metaG | ecosystem: Environmental > Aquatic > Marine > Oceanic > Sediment | place: Aarhus...
CAAGGTCCTGGCGGACGTGGCCGGCCGGCGGTGCGCCGCCTGCCACCAGGGCGGCAAGGTGCCGCGCAAGGAGTGGGTCCGGATCGCCCGTCCGCGGTACAACGCCTTCCTGTTGGCACCGCTGGCCCGGTCGGCCGGCGGGACGGAGGCCTGCGGACGGCCGGTCTTCCAGAACACGTCCGACCCGGACTACCGGGCCGTCCTGGAGACATTCGAGGCGGTCCGGCAGGGCCTCCGGCAGCGGCCGCGCGTGGACATGGCCGAAGCGGTCGCCGACGGCCGGACCGCCGACCCCGCCTGACGGTCCCCAACGGCCGGGTGGCCATGAAGCACGGTCAAGCCCATGGCCACGGCCCGGCGCGCCGGGATGGCCATGCCACCCGGCGAAACCCCCATCCGTCGACCCCTGCGGCCGTGGTGTGCCCGCCGCGTCTCGCCGCCGGCCGATATGGCCATGGACCTTTCATGCGGCCGGCCTGGGGTGTATAATTAGGCAGAGGGAATACCGGCCGGATGCCGATACAATACGTGACGGTCGCACTCCCGCCCCAAGTGCGGGGGGAGGATACCAATGAAACGGTTGACAGCCATTCTGATCGGGGTTGCAGCGGCCGTGGTGGCCCTCGGCCCCGCCGTCGCATGGGCCCAGTACCGCACGCCCCTGCGCTACGACCTGCGGTACACGAGCCCGACGTACATCCCGAGCGGGGCGCTGCGGTACGGGCCGCCGCGACGGGCGGACCCGTACCGGTTCGGCAATCCGCTGCACGGCAACCTGGCGGTGACGGGGAACCTTCGGCTGGGCAAGTCGTTCCGGGGGACCACGCCCTACACCGCGTCGGGCAGCCTGTTGTCGCGCGATTTGCCGTCCACACGGCTCAGCGATTTCCGCCGCGACAGCATCGGCATCGAAGACCTGGGCACGGGCCTGGAGTACGGCGGGATCCGGCCGTACTATCCGGAGACGGCCACGGTCACGACGCCGTGGACGGCGGGCCGGCGCTTTGACGGCGCGCGGTTCCAGGACCGCATCCGCTACCTGCCGCCCAACTACAACGTGGCGCCGACGGAGCCGGTCCGGGCGCCGGGCAACGTCTTCAGTGGCCCCGGGGGGTGGACGGGCCTGACGATGGAGGATGTGCATGCCGCCTCCGAGGGCGCGTATAGCCTCGGCGCTCCGCGGACCAGCGCGGACCTCCTGGAGTCGCTCCGGGCTGCTTCGATGGGCTGGCGGCCCGCGGAGGAAGGCCAGGAGCCAATGGGCGTACCCGGGACCGACGAACAGGACGATCCCCTCAAGCATCCTTACGAGATCTTCCAGAAGCAGTTCGAGACGGAGCCGATGAACCTGTTCGATGCTGAGCCGACACCCGGAAAGCAGGTCGAGGAATCCGCCTTCGAGCGGACGATGAAACTCCAGTACGCCCCCGGGGCGGTCGACCTCGACCCGTGGGTCCACCCTGTGCCGGAGGACGAGGAGCCCGCCGACGAGCAGCGCGGCCGGGCCCGCGAGGGCGACGCGGCCGGCGGTCGGTGGGCCGCCGACCAGGAGTGGCCGGCCCAGGACCCGGCCGACGCCGCCGACCCGTGGGCGGGATTCGACACGGCCGACCCGGTTCGCGACGTCGAAGGCCTCCCGGGCGAGGCTGGCCGCCGACGCCCAGGCCCCGTGCCCACGGCGCCCACGTCCGGTTATGGCCAGTACGTCCTGCTCGGTCACGCGGCGCTCAGGCAGGGCCAGTACGGCAAGGCGGAGTCGCTGTACGCGGCGGCGGCGGCCCTGGAGCGGGATCGACCTGCCGCCTTCTTCGGCCGGGTCCATGCCCTGCTCGCGTCGCGGCTGTACCTCCAGGCGGCGGCCGTCCTGAAGCGGGGGCTCACGGAGCATCCCGAATGGGTCAAGCACGTCCCCGACCTGGAGGCGGTGTACCCCAAGGACGACGTGTTCAGCCGCATCCGCCGCGACCTCCGGCGCGAGGTTGACCGCGGAACCCTCCAAGCCGGGTACCGCTTCCTGCTGGCGTACGTCGAGTTCGCCAGCGGCAACGCGGACGAGGCCCGGCCGTACCTGACGCAGGCGGCCGAGGCGAGTGGAGCCGAAAAGGCGATGCTCGAGGCCATCGGCCCCGAGTGACGCCCACGACATCGCAGCGCACCCTGACCGACGGGGCCGGGAGCCGGGGCGGCGAGAGGTTCCCGGCCGTTTTGTTGGCTCGGCCAAAAGCGATTGAACCCCCCGCCTCCAGCCGATACAATCGACCGGCCTGAAGTCCTGAGTTCAACGGCTATCGATATGAACGATGCACCGCATACGCACGATGCCGGCCCGCCGGCCGATCCTTCGGCAGAGACGCCTCCCGACCAGGCGCCGCCGGGGCCCGGGCCGGCGCCGGCCGACGACGACGGCCGTGCCGCCGAGGCGGCCGACTCCGCCGACGCCAACGGCCCGGACGCCGGCGCCGCGGAAGATGCCCCCGACGCCGACGCCACGCAGGGTGCCCGCGACGACGCCGGCGATGCGAAAGACGACCGCTCGGACGGAGAGGCGGGCGGTGCCAAGAACGGCGGCGGCGACAGCGGCGGCGCCGACGAGACGCCGCCCCGGCAGCAAGGCAAGTCCGCGAAACGCGAGCGGCCCACCCTCGTCGTCCGCTACGGCCGCATGCGACTCCTCGGACGGTTCCGGTATGCGCTGGACCGCTGGCGCCGGGGCCAGCGGGCCGTCGTCAAGTCGGAGCGCGGCATCGAGATCGGTACGATCATCTGCCGATGGGTCGAGGACGGCGGCGACGCCGGCGACTTGAAGGTCAAGGGCGAGGTGCTCCGCCTCGTCACGCACGCCGACGAGGTGGACGAGCGGCACCTGGAGAAGGACGCCCAGCGCGAGTTCGGGTTCTGCAAGCAATGCATCGCCGCCCGCAACCTGCCGATGAAACTGGCGGCGGTGGAACACCTGTTCGGCGGCGACCGGATCATCTTCTACTTCGTGGCGGAGAAGCGGGTTGATTTCCGTGCCCTGGTCCGCGACCTGGCGCGGGAGTTCCAGACGCGGATCGAGATGCGCCAGATCGGCGTCCGCGACGAGGCCCGCCTCCTGGGCGACTACGAACGGTGCGGCCGGCCGCTCTGCTGCCGGGCGTTCATCAAGGACCTGGAGCCGGTGTCGATGAAGATGGCCAAGGTTCAGAAGGCCACGCTCGACCCGGCGAAGATCTCGGGGCGTTGCGGCCGCCTCATGTGCTGCCTCCGGTTCGAGCACGCCACCTACCGCGAACTCCAGAAAACCCTGCCACGCAAGAACAAGGAGGTCGGAACCGCCGTCGGGCCCGGCACGGTGGTCGATACGGACGTTGTCACCCAGACGGTGAGCGTGATGCTGGCCTCCGGTACGCGCGTCGTCGTGCCGGTCGAGACGCTCATGGCGCCCGAGGAGGCCCCGGCGCCCGCAGCCGTCGCCCCGGTCGTGGAGGGCCGTGGCCGGGGGCCGAAAAAGGACGGCGGGGCGGACCGGGACAACGGCGGCGACGGCGGCGGGGCCGCCCCCTCCAAAGGCTCCGGCCCGGAAAAAGACGCCGGCGCAAGCAGTCGCGGCCGGCGCAAACGCCGCCGGTCCAAGGGCAAACGCCGCGGCCAGAGCGCCTCCAAGGCCCAGAACGCGAAGTCGGGCGGGGGCGGAACCGTCGGCAAAAAAAGCAACCACGGCAACGCCAAAGGCTGAGGCCACCCGAGACGGCCACACAATCCGGCCGGATACCCCCACCGGGGAAACCGAATGAGCAGGCACATCCTGATCACTGCCGCCCTGCCGTACGCCAACGGCCCGATTCACATCGGCCATATGGTTGAATATCTTCAGGCGGACATCTGGGCGCGCTATCACAAGGCGTGCGGCCGCGACTGCCGGTACATGTGCGCCATCGACACGCACGGCACGCCGATCATGCTCAAGGCCCAGGCCGAGGGTGTGGCCCCGGAGGCGATCGTCGAGCGGTTCCACGCCGAGCAGGCACGCGACTTCGACGCCTTCGACGTCGGGTTCGATAATTTCCACACCACGAACTCCCCCGAGAACCGCGCCCTGACCGAGACGTTCTTCCACCGGCTGCAAGAGAAGGGCCACGTGGAGACCCGCTCTGTCCACCAGGCCTTCTGCGAGAACTGCGGCATGTTCCTGCCGGACCGGTACATCCGCGGCACGTGCCCGCGGTGCGGGGCCGAGGACCAGTACGGCGACAGTTGCGAGGTCTGCGGCGCCGCCTACAGCCCGGTCGACATGGCCGACCCCCGGTGCGCCCAGTGCGGGCAGGCGGCCTCGCGGCGGACGTCGGAGCACTACTTCTTCCTGGTGACGGCGTACGAGGCGATGCTCCGCGACTGGGTCGGCCCGGACCACCTGCATCCCCACGTGGTGGCGAAACTCCAGGAGTGGTTCCAGGAGGGCCTGCGCGACTGGGACTTCACACGCGACGCGCCGTACTGGGGTTTCCCCATTCCGGGCACCGAGGACAAGTATTTCTACGTGTGGTTCGACGCCCCGATCGGCTACGTGGCCAGCACCGAGGACTGGTGCCGACGCGAAGGGCGCAGCCTGGACGACTACTGGGCGAGCGACGACGCGGAACTGTACCACTTCATCGGCAAGGACATCCTGTACTTCCACGCCCTTTACTGGCCGGCCATGCTGGCGGGGGCGGGCTTGCGCATGCCCAGCCGTATCTGGGTCCACGGGTTCCTGACCGTGGACGGGTACAAGATGAGCAAGAGCCGCGGCACCTTCATCAACGCACGCACCTACCTGGATCACCTGGACCCGCAGTACCTGCGGTACTACTACGCGTGCAAACTGGGACCAGGCACCGAGGACATCGACCTCTCGATCCAGGACTTCGTCGCCCGCGTCAACAAGGACCTGGTGGGCAACTTCGCCAACCTGCCCAGCCGAAGCGCGGGCCTGCTGGCGAAGCGGCTCGAGAGCCGCCTCGGCTCCCTCGACGAGGCCGGCCGGACCATGCTTCACCAGATCGAGGCTGCCGCCGACGACATCGGCCGCGCCTACGAGGGCTGCCAGTACGCCTCCGCCGTCCGCACCATCACCGCCCAGGCCGACCGCCTCAACCAGTTCATGGAGCAGACCCGCCCGTGGGAGACCGTCAAGACCGACCCGGAGGCGGCCCGGGCGGCGCTGACGGCCGTCCTGAACGGCGTTCGCCTGCTGGCGGCCTACCTGGGGCCGGTTCTGCCGCGGTATCCCGGGAAGGTGGCCCGGCTCCTGGGCTGCGAGGGGCCGGACTTCACGAACCTTTCGGATCGCATTGAGGATCGTACCATCGCCGAGTTCCAGCGCATCGCCGAACGCGTCGACCCGGAGGCCGTCGACGCCGTCATCGAGGAGAGCAGGGCCCTCCAGGCCGACGACGCCGCGGCGGAGGAATAGAGGCGATTCCTGCGCGGCGGGTCTCCGGACCCGCCGCGCGAGCCGCGACCGTAACCGAGCCGCGACCGTGAGGTCGCGGGTACGTACGAGGGTGAACGCGTTCTTGGCGCGCGGGGCTTGCGTCGCCATCGAGCGTACCCGCCATCTTACGATGGCGGTTCGGTCACGTGACGCGGGGGATCAGAAGACCACCGCGCGGGAACGAACCCATGCCCGAACGCAAGTCGCCCGAGGAGTTGTTGGACGAGGTCATGGCCGGCGACCAGCGGTACGCCCGCGACGCCTACGTCTTCGTCGGGGAGTCGCTCGGCTACACGGTCCAGCGGTCCGGGCGCGTGGGCCACGTGTCGGGCCAGGAACTGTGCAAGGGCCTGGCGGCGTACGCCCTCGGCCAGTTCGGCCGGCTGGCCCGGTCGGTGCTCGAGAGTTGGGGCATCCGATCCAGCGAGGACATCGGCGAGATCGTCTTCCGGATGGTCGAGGTGGGCCTCTTGCGCAAGACCGCGGAGGACCGGCGAGAGGACTTCGCCGACGCACTCGATTTCGACGAGGCTCTCGACCGCGGGTTCGAACTGCACCTGGCGTCCGGGGAGGACGACGATGAGCGGGGCGGCCAAGCCTGAGACAGGGGGGTGGCGGCGGTATCGGACCGACGTCCTTATCGCCGTCGGCGCGCTCGTCCTGCTCGCGCTGGCGATCTTCTTCCGGGAGATTCTCACCCCGCTGGCGGTGGCGCTGGCCCTGGCCTACGTGCTGAACCCGGTCATGCGATGGGCCCGGCGGCACCGGGTGCCGCGCGGTGTGGCGGCCACGCTGATCTTCCTGGCCCTGCTCGGCATCTTCGTCCTGATCGTCCTGTTCGCCGTCCCGCCGTTCGTGGCCCAGTTGTACGACTTCGGCGTGACGGTGGTCGGCGAACCGGCGACCGAGGCCGCGCCCGGCTACAAGGACCTGAACGAGAACGGCGAGTGGGACCGCGGCTATATCCCGGCCGCGCTCGAGTGGGCCCGCGGGGTGGCCGACCGGCTCCAGACGGGCGAGGGCACCTGGTTCGACCGCATCCTGGGCAGTATCGGCACGTCGCAGGACGCCCGCGAGGGGCTGCTCAAAGGCGCCCTGACCACCCTCAAGCAGGCCGGCGCCGGCCTGGTCGCGTTCCTGTGGAACGTCCAAGGGTTCGTGTTCGGGGTGGGGCTGACGGCGTTCTACCTGTTCTTCTTCCTGATGAACTTCGACCGCATCGTCCAGGCCGTCCGCCGCCGGCTGCCGGGCAAGTACCGCCGGCGGACCGAGGACGTGGTCGTCAAGATCGACGCCGCCGTCAGCGCGTTCCTCCGCGGACGCATCCTCGTCTGCCTGGTCGTGGGGGTGCTGACGGCCGTTGGCCTCGCCATCGTCGGCGTGCCGTACTGGTACCTCATCGGCGTGGTCACGGGCCTGGCCGGCGTGGTGCCGTACCTGCCGATCTTCGTCGGCCTGGTGCCGGCGCTGCTGGTGGCCTGGTTCGACGCGGGCAGCGTGTGGGCGGTGGCCGGCACCGCCGTCGTCTTCATCGTCGTCCAGACGCTGGAGGGCTGGGTCCTGACCCCGTTCATCCAGGGCCGGGCCGTCGGGCTCCATCCGGTGACCCTGATGGTGGCCCTGCTCGTCGGGTACGAGGTGTTCGGCCTGTTCGGGCTGATTGCCGCCGTGCCGCTGGCCTCGACCGTGAAGATTCTGGCCAAGGAGTTCGTGCTGCCGGAGGTGGATGAACTGGCCCATGAGCAGCCCACGGAACCAACCTGACCGTCGCCCCCGGTGGCCGATGGTGCTGGCGGCCGGCGCCTTCGCGGCGTGGGTGCTGTACCTGGCGGCGTTGGCGGTGATGCATCGGCTGGGCTGAGGAAAAAGGTTCCAGGAGTCTTTCTGGCAAACGATTTCAACCATACCGCTTGCCGCCCGATCTGCGCATCCCGGCCAAAAAGACTCCTGGAACCTTTTTCGCGGGCCGCATGCGAAGGATATGACGTTGGCCGATCTGAAGGACATCGACCGGGCTGCCCTCCAGCAGGCGGTGCACCTCTACCTGGACGAGGCCTACGGGGAAGGGGAACCGCCCGCGCGGGTGCGCGAGCGGCTCCGGTGGCCGGCCGGCGAGACGCTGGCCGACCTTGCCGCCGGCGATGCCTTCGAATGCACGCCGCCCGATGCCCCGCCGGCGCAGTGGACCCGCCTCCGCCTCCGCTTGGGCAACCCGCGGTACCCGCACATGAAACTCGGCCTCGACCGCGTCCCGGAGACGGGCGACTGGGTCCTGACGGTCGACTGCCACGACCGGATGCTGACCGATGCCGCCCAGCCGGCCGAACGCGAGGTCGTGGACGCGATCATCCGGGCCAACGCCGACATCAAGACGCGGATCGAACGGCGGTGGACCGACGCCCACCTGCCGACCTTCGAGCAGTACGTCCGCGACCGGCTGGCCGATCGCAAGGCCGGCGGCAACGCCGAGGAAGAGTGATTGCCCATGTGCGGCCCGGGTTCGCCGGCTGGCCCGCCTCTGGCGGGTAACCTTGCGGGCCGCGCGCGGTCGGCGTGTGGCCCGGCCGGCTTGCCCGGCCGGGAGAGGCCCCGTCGGAATGGAGACCGGATGCGGCGCCTCCGACTGACCACGAAACTCCTGCTCTACGTCGTCGCGTGCGCCGTGGTCGTGGCGGCGCTGACGGCCTGGCTCTACCGCGAGGCCGACACGGCGTCGGAGCGGGCGTTCGCTGTGACGGCGGGCGGCCTGGCCACCCTGCTGCTGGTGCTGGTGGGCATCTTCATCCGGCACCAGTTGGCCCGGCCGCTGCACGCCCTCGCCTCCGCCGCCGAGGAAATGGGCGAGGGCCACCTCGACGCCGACCTCGACGTCCGCAGCCGCGACGAGGTCGGCGAACTGGCCGACGCCTTCCGCGACATGGCCGACCACCTCCGACAGATGTACGACCAGCTCGAGCAGCGGGTCGAGCAGCGGACGGCCGAACTCTCTGAAACCACCGAGTTCCTGGATTCGGTCTTGAACTCCGCCACCGAGTACGCCATCATCGCCACCGATACCCGTTGGCACATCCTGACGTTCAACGAGGGGGCCCGGCGCATGTTCGGGTACGAACCGGAGGAGATCCTCGGCCAGCCGGCCTTGCGCCTCCTGCCGCCGGAGGACCTGGCGCGCCAGGCGGCCCTGGCCGTGGAGCGCGAACTGCGGATGCACGGCCGGCACGAGGGGGAGGGCACACGCCTCCGCAAGGACGGCACGCCGTTCCCGGTCCGCACGGTCACCACGCTCCGCCACGGGCCGGGGGGCGAGCCCATCGGCTACACCATCATCTGCCGCGACATCACCACGAGCCGGCGGCTCCAGCAGCGGCTGCGCGACTACACCGACCGTCTGGAGGACCGGGTGGCCGAAAAAACCGCCGAACTCCGCCAGGCCAACGCGGAACTGCGGCGGACCAGCCGCCTGAAGTCGCAGTTCCTGGCCAACATGAGCCACGAACTCCGCACCCCCCTGAACGCCATCATCGGGTTCGCGGAGGCCATCCGCGACGGACTGGCCGGCGAGCCGACCGACGAGCAGCGCGAGTTCGCCGACGATATATACCAGGGCGGGCGGCAACTGCTCCAGATGATCAACGACATCCTCGACTTCACGAAACTGGAGTCCGGCGCCATGGACCTGGCGCTGGAACCGGTGGACCTGGCCTCCATCGTGGACGAGGCCCTGCGGGTGGCGCGGGGCCTGGCGCGGCGTCGCGGCGTGCAGGTGGTGGCCGACGTCTCGCCCCGTCCGCTGGAACTGACCGCGGACACGATGAAGGTGAAGCAGGTCCTGTACAACCTGCTCTCGAACGCCATCAAGTTCAGCGAGGCGGGCGGGCAGGTGACGGTGCGCGCCCGCCTCCGCAAGGAGATCGTCCGCCTCCAGGTCACCGACACGGGGGCCGGCATCGCGCCGGAGGACCTGCCCATCCTCTTCGAGGAATTCTCGCAGGCCGATTCATCGCTCACCCGAAAACACGAGGGCACCGGCCTGGGGCTGGCCCTGACGCGGCGACTCGTCCAACTGCACGGCGGCCGCATCGACGTGGAGAGCGAACTCGGACGCGGAAGCACCTTTACCGTGACGCTTCTCAGGGACCTGGTGACCGAGGCCGAGCAGCAGGCCGCCCGCCGCGGCGACGCGCCCCCGCGACCGGGCGTCCTCCCCGAGGCCGAACCAACCGAGGAAAACGATGACCGATGACGCCGAACATGTGGGCGGCAGGATCCTGGTCGTCGACGACTACGCCGCCAACGTCAAACTCGTCCAGCGGAACCTCCAGGCGGCCGGCTACGAGACCGTTGCCGCCTACGACGGCGAGGAGGCGCTCCAGAAGGTCGCGGCCGAGCAGCCCGACCTGGTGCTCCTGGATATCATGATGCCGAAGATCGACGGCTTCGAGGTCTGCCGGCGCCTCCGCGCCGACGAGGCCACCGCCGTTATCCCCGTCATCATGGTCACCGCCCTGAAGGAGACCGAGGACCGCATCCACGGCCTGGAGGCGGGGGCCGACGACTTCATCTCCAAGCCGTTCGACCGCGGCGAACTGCTGGCACGCGTCAAGAGCCTGCTCCAGGTCAAGTATTACCGGTCGATGCTGGCCGAGCGCGAGAAGTTCCACGCCGTCATCCAGGACCTCTCGCACGGCATCATCATCACCGACGGCCGGTGGCGCGTGGAGATCGTCAGCCGGCGGGCCGCCGAACTCCTCGAACGGGCCGACGAGGATCTGGCCGGCCGGAACCTGGCCGAGGTCCTCGCCGACTACGCCGTCGAGCCGTCGCTCGAGGCCCTCCGCCAGACGACCGCCCGGGCCGTGACGGTGGAACTGGCCCAGGAGCAGCGCCGGCCCCCGCGGTACCTGGCCGGCCGGTACACCCGCATCGCGGGCCCTCGCGGCCTGCTGCACAACGCCGCCCTCGTCTTCCGCGACATCACCGAGATGCGCCGGAAGGAGAAACTGAAACGCGACTTCCTGTCGCTGATCAGCCACAAACTCAAGACCCCCATCACCATCGTCAGCGGATACCTGAGCCTCATCGACCAGGGGAAGTACGGCGAGGTGCCCCCGGCGGTGGCCGAGGCCGTCCGCATCTCCCTCGCCAAGGTCAAGGAACTGTCGGACCTGGTCGAGAAGGTCCTCTCGTACGCGGGCCTGACGGCCACGGAACTGGAACGAGCCGGCCAACTCGTGCCGCTCGGCGAACTCGTGGGCCGCATCCGCGACCGCATCGAGGATCGGTACCCCGGCCGTCGGGTCGAGTGGGCGATCGACCTGCCCGCCGACCTGCCGCGGGCACGCGCCCCGGAGGAATTGCTCGCCATCGTCGTCGACAACCTGCTCGACAACGCCGTCAAGTTCACCGACAAGGAGTCCGCCGAAGTGGCCGTCGGCGTCCGGGAAGTCGACGACCGCCGCCTCGAGGTCTCGGTCCGCGACAACGGCCCGGGCGTGTCCGCCGCCCAGCGCGAGCAGATCTTCTCGGCCTTCTCGCAACTGGAAGAGGAATTCACCGGCAACATTGCCGGCATCGGGCTCGGCCTGTCGACGGCCCAGCGGCTGGTCGAGTCGTGGGGCGGGGCCATCAATTACGAGTCGACGCTCGGCCAGGGGTCGCGGTTCTTCTTCACGGTCCCCTCGGAGTTCAGCCCGCCCGACGAACTGCCCGACGCCGGGCGATGAACCGCAAAACAACAATATCCAACAAGGAAGATGCAACGCTCAATGATGGGCGCATGAAGCCGCGGGCCCACGCGTGAGCATTGGATATTGGATATTCCTTGTTGGATATTGTTGTTTGGCCTTGGCCGACGCACTACCCCTCCCGCGGCCGCAGCGCCTTCTCCATCACCACGCGCTCGCCCTCCCGCTGAACGCCGTCGATGGCCCCGGCATCGACGAGGGCGGCCGGGACGGCCGCGTCCGGCCCAAGGTGCTCGGCCAGCAGCGCCTCGGCCCCTCCGGCCAGCGGCTCGAACGTTACCCGGACGCGATCCGCGTCCACCGTCATGGTGACCCGGACGGTCGGCGTGCCGTCGGCCTCGGTCGCCCGGTCGCCCGCCGCTTCCACCAGCGCGGTCATGTGCTCCCGCAGCGTCTCGATGGTGTCGGGCGGCAGGTCCGTCCGCTGATACAGGGCGGTCGCCAGCGCGCTGAGGACCTTCAGGTCGCCGAGCGCGCCGGAGGGTTCGAGGGTCAGGCGGACGTGGTCGGCTTCCTCGTC
>Ga0114922_10005471_pt1 | contig 11718 bp, 9 predicted proteins | sample AartaG_FD_100975 | JGI IMG/M metagenome (GOLD analysis project Ga0114922, IMG submission 100975) | Deep subsurface microbial communities from Aarhus Bay to uncover new lineages of life (NeLLi) - Aarhus_00045 metaG | ecosystem: Environmental > Aquatic > Marine > Oceanic > Sediment | place: Aarhus...
TCCGCGAAGTCTACGATGACAAGATCAAAGAGGATGAATACCTGACCGGCTTTGATCTGGCTGCGGCAGTTGCCGATGCCTGCGAAGCCACGGGTAGAAATCCCAATCTCGAATAGAGGGAAAAATGAGTGATACAATTAAATTCTCTTTGGACGGAAAGGAATGTGTTGGCAGGCCCGGCCAATCGATTATCCAGGCCGCGGACGACAATGGAATTTATATTCCCCGCCTTTGCTACTATAAGGATCTCTCGCCTGGTGGAAACTGCCGTATCTGCACAGTCAATGTTAACGGCCGGGACATGGCCGCCTGCACCACCCCAATCGCCGAGGGCATGGTTATCCTGAGCGAAACCGAGGAGCTAAACGACCTTCGCCGGGCTCTGGTGGAAATGCTATTCGTGGAGGGTAACCATTACTGCCCGTTCTGCGAAAGGAGCGGTGACTGCGAACTTCAGGCTCTAGCCTACCGGCTTAATATCATGGCGCCACGCTTCCCTTACATGTTTCCGCAGCGCCATCTCGATGCCACCCATCCGGAGATATTTATCGACGACAACCGCTGCATCCAGTGCGGCCGCTGCGTGAGAGCGGCAGCCGAAATCGACAAAAAGCTGATTCTTGGATTCATCGGACGCAGCGGAGCGGTTCGGATCAAGGCCAGTTCCTCAACCGGACTTGCTGGTGTAGATATCAAGCCGGAGGATGCCTGTGTCAATGTCTGTCCGGTTGGCGCGATAATTGTCAAGGAGACCGCTTACCGCACACCGATTGGCAAACGGACTTATGATCGCAAACCGATCGGCGCAGAGATAGAGGAAAAGGCTGCCAGAGACTGAATCCCCGCGCTGGTTTAAAATCCGGCAACTGGAAAAGATTTGAGGAGCAAGATGGCTAAACCCAAAATTGCGACAACTTCGCTTGCGGGCTGTTTCGGCTGCCTCATGTCGATCCTTGATATCGACGAGCGGATCCTGGAGCTGGCCGAAATCGTTGATTTCGATAAATCACCGATTAATGATCTTAAGCGTTTCACTGACCATTGCGCGGTGGGTCTGATCGAGGGCGGATGCGCTAACGCGGAAAATGTCGAGCTTCTGCGCTATTTCCGCAAGAATTGCGATGTCCTGATCGCGGTGGGTGAGTGCGCCATTATGGGCGGTCTGCCCGCGATGCGCAACGGCATCCCGTTAGCCGAATGCCTGCGAGAGGCTTATATCGACGGCCCGAGCGTGGTCGATGGCAACATTCCCGACGACCACGATATCCCATTGCTGCTGGACAAGGTCTATCCGTGCCAAGAGGTGGTGAAAATCGACTATTCGCTCCCGGGATGTCCTCCCTCGGCGGATCTGATCTGGGAGAGCCTGGTGGCCCTGCTCTCAGGCGAAGAGGCCGATCTGCCCTATGAACTGATCAAGTATGACTGAGGACGGAGAAATACAGCGATGAGCATAGCAGATCTTGTTGAAAAAACGATGAAAAAGGTGGTCATCGATCCGGTAACCCGTGTTGAGGGTCACGGCAAGGTGACTATAATAATGGATACCGAAGGTCGAATAAACTCGACCCGTTTGCATATCGTCGAGTTCCGCGGCTTTGAGCGATTTATCCAGGGCCGCCCCTACTGGGAGGCCCCCACTGTGGTGCAGCGACTTTGCGGCATCTGCCCGGTGAGCCATCACCTGGCCGCAGCCAAGGCGATGGATGTCGTGGTCGGCGTGGGGCCAAAAGGGCTGAGTCCCACTGCCGAAAAGATGCGACGGCTGATGCACTACGGTCAGATACTCCAGTCTCATGCGCTGCATTTTTATTACCTTTGCTCTCCGGACCTTCTGTTCGGTTTCGACTCGGATGTGATGAAGCGCAATGTGCTGGCAGTAGCCCAGGAATATCCGGAAATCGCCAAACAGGGCATCTTTCTGCGGCGCTACGGCCAGGAAATTATCCTGGCGACTGCCGGGAAGAAAATCCACGGGACCGGAGCCATCCCTGGCGGGATAAACAAGAATCTTACTCTCAAGGAGAGGGATGTTTTCCTCAAAGATGCCGACCAGATGATCGAATGGGGCCAGGCCGCGGTGCAACTGGTCAAGAAGGTTCACGGCCAGAATCCGGCCTTTTTCGACAGTTTCGGTTCCTTTCCCTCCAACCACCTGAGCCTGGTGCGCTCTGACGGAGCGCTCGACTTCTACCACGGCAATCTCCGGGCGGTTGACCCGGACGGTCTCAAGATTATCGACCAGGTAGACTACTCTGATTACCTGAAGCATATCGGGGAAGAGGTTCGTTCCTGGAGCTACATGAAATTTCCGTTCATCCGCAAGCTCGGTAAGCGGCACGGCTGGTACCGGGTCGGCCCGCTGGCGCGGCTCAACTGCTGCGATTATATTCCCAGCCCCCTGGCTCAAAAGGAATTCGAGGAGTTCAGGGCATATACAGACGGCAAGCCGAACAATTTCAGCCTGCATTACCACTGGGCGCGGATGATCGAATTGCTTCACGCTACAGAGGTGATCAAGGAATTACTCAACGACAGCGATCTTCAGGGAAACGACCTTTTGCGCAAGGGCGAAAAGAGGAGTGAGGGCGTGGGACTGCTCGAAGCCCCGAGAGGCACGCTGTTCCATCATTACCGGGTGAACGAAAACGACCAGATCAGCATGTGTAACCTGATCGTTGCGACCACCAACAACAATGAACCGATGAACCAGGCAGTGGCCAGAACAGCCCACCAGTTCCTTTCCGGCAAAAAGGTTACGGAGAAACTGCTCAACCATATCGAGGTTGCGATCCGGGCCTACGATCCCTGCCTGAGCTGCGCCACCCACGCTCTGGGTCAGATGCCTCTGATTGTTGAGCTGAAAAACACCAACGGCAAACTGATCGACCGGCTCGTGCGCGGAGGGAAATGACCGGTGAGAACACTGGTTATCGGTTTCGGCAACCCGGGCCGCATGGATGACGGACTTGGTCCGGCCCTTGCGGAAACGGTCGAGAGCTGGCAGAAACTCTCGGTAGTGGCCTTGGCCGATTACCAGTTGAATATCGAGCACGCCGCCGAGGTAGCTGAAGCCGATCTGGTGATTTTCATCGACGCCTCAACTGAGGCACCTCCCCCTTTCCGCTTCTACCGGCTTGAGCCTGCTGACAGGAACGCTTTCACCACGCATGCAATGGTTCCGGAAACAGTGCTGGAAATCTGCAGGAAAGTCTATGGAAAAGCGCCTCTGGCATTCGTCCTGGCAGTGCGCGGTGATAAGTTCGAGATGAGTGAAAGTCTTAGCAGCGCGGCGAAACAAAATATGAAAGAAGCCGAAAAATTCCTCTCAACGCTTCTGCAACCGGGAGACCGAACAGCTCGCTGCATTGGGGCGGCAGGCTGCTGAAACTTTATATTCTATATCTGTTTCCCTCTGTACTGGAGAATATTTTCAAGTGATGTCAAGGAGATTTTAAGATGACAACTCCCGACCAAAAGCTCATCCTGATGATTGATGACGACAAGGACATCCTGGAAGCGATAAAAATCATGCTCGAGACCGAGGGTTTCGCTGTGGACACCGCCTTAAACAGTAAAGTGGGATTGGAGAAGGTTACCAAAACCTGTCCGGACCTGATCCTGGTAGATATGATGATGGAAACAGTCGATGCGGGCGCTAAAATAACCGAAGAGATAAAGAACTCAGGCTGCAATGCCCCGATTCTGATGATCAGCTCGATCAGCGACGCCACGAGTTACAACCTGGACATTACCGCGATAGGATTTTCCGGCTTGATTCAAAAACCTATCATGCCAGCAGTACTCATTCCACTGATTAAACAGAAACTGGGAATGAAATCTAATGCGTAAAACTGGTTCCAGGCTATGCGCTTTCTTCAAGATTATTCTTGTCAGGATTGCCTAAACAAGCTATTCAAACCTCGAGAGCAAATAATAGGATGCCTGAGACAGAATCGATTAAGAAACGAGCGATAAAAAAATTTCGACTTACCCACCAGGCCGAACTGGTAGAAAGAATTGACTGGCTGATCCGGGTCAGATGGCTTGCCGCTATCGGAGTCAGCTTGACTATCCTGGTGGCTACCTATCTTTTCGATCTGCTGATTGACCGGAATCAGCTTCTGCTGATCTCTTCCGCCATCCCCCTGTGCAATATCGGCTATTATTTCTATTTCAAATGGCTCCTTCACAGGAAGCAGCTTCCTAGCTGGGACCGGCGCGTGGCTCTTTTTGCCAATGCGCAGATCTCGGTGGATCTAATCATACTCATTGTGCTGATCTATACTTCCGGTGGCGCCGAAAATCTATTTTTTTTCTATTTTATCTTTCACATGATAATCGCCAGCATCCTGCTTTCCACCACCGCCAGTTATCTCCAGGCTACTCTGGCCGTGCTGCTGTTCAACCTGATGCTGCTTTTCGAGGGGCTCGGCCTGCTTCCGCATCACCGTCTGTTTCCCTTTTTCGAGGAATTAATTTACAGGAACCCGGTATTTCTGCTTGGACTATCCGCGGTCTTTACTTCCACGATTTATCTTTCTGTTTACATGGCCACCTCAATTACGAGAAGACTTCGGACGCGCGAGGAGGAGTTGATTCAACTCAAAGATTCACTCGAAGAGACAAACCGCGAGTGTAAAGAGATGCACGAGTACCGCAGCCATTTCATCCTGAAAGTCGAGCACGAGCTGAAAGCTCCCCTGGCGGCTATTGAAAGCCTGATCGCGGTTATTCTGACAAGTTTCACAGAAACCCTCACTCCCAAAGTCAGAGAACTGCTTTCCAGGGCAGAGAAACGCTCGCATGTTCTGATTGAGATGATCCGGGAGCTGCTTGAGCTTTCGCGAATGCAGACCGCGGATTACCGGTTCGATTTGAAGCCCCTGTGCCTGGAGTCGATACTGGGCCATTTGTTGGGAATCCTTCGCGCCCAGGCCGAGGACAAGTCTCTCAGCCTGGAAACAAAATTCCCCGGTGATCTGCCCAAGGTGCTGGGTGATAAAAAGGCCATAGAGCAGGTACTGATGAACCTTTTGAGCAACTCCCTGAAATATACCGAAAGCGGGGTAGTCAGTATCGAGGCCACACCCGAGGATGGTTTCGTGAAAGTCACCGTGGCGGATACCGGGATCGGAATGAGCGAGGAGGAAGTGCAAATGATTTTCGAGGAATTTTTCCGGGGCAACCAGGCCAAGGAAAAGTCCGAGGGCACCGGCCTGGGTCTGTCAATTGTCAAGGAGATAGTGGAAGGCCACGGCGGCAGGATCGAAGTGGAAAGCGCGCCCGGGAAAGGCTCGAAATTCATGGTCTGGCTGCCGGCGGCCTGATTCAAATTGTAAATCCCTCCATCCCTCCGACCCCAACCAAAGTTCAATCGCATCAGGTTCAAGCCGCCGATAAACTGTGTAGCTACTTATTCAGCTTTCTTTTTTTTCTTCTTGAAGCCGATTCTGTGGAAAGGATTGACCTCGGCAGAGGCGATATTGAAAATGTGGCCTTCCACTCTCCGAAGGTATCGCATGTAGAGGGCGAGCATCGCACTCTGGGAGGGGGTAAGGCCGACATCTTCTTCCGTGATCAAAGTCGAAATCATTTCACTGTACTGGTTGTTAACATCCGGGTGCGTCCTTGTCAGTTGGCCGGCTTTTTCCCTGATATGGTTGCCAGTTTCAAAAATATCGATTAATGTCTGAAGGCGCTCTGTCAGGAGGCTTTCAAATTTTTTGAGTCTATTCTCGAACTCTCCGGCCTTGAATTTGCCCGGATAATCCGTGGCCAGGTACCCGATATCCTTGGTGTGGTCACCGATACGTTCGATATCGACGACTATGCTGATCAGCACCAGGGCGGTTTCCATCCCGCTCGAACCGCTGAAAGCAAGGTGAGTCAGCACCTTCTTTCTCACATCCCTTACGTAGCGGTTTATCTGGTGGTCCCGCTCCCTGATTTCCTCTATCGAGACACCCCCCTCTGTCCAGAGCAGTTTTATCGAGTCCCGGAATAGACTCAAATCCTCTTTGAGCATTTCGATGACCTGTTCATTTGCCTGGGCCAGAAGGTTTCCCACCTTGAACCATTGTATCAATGCTTTAAACATGAGTTCACCTCATCAGGAAAATTACAGTTAGGGGTATTACGAAAAAGATCAGGAGTACAAAATAAATAGCATACGCCCTGTTTCTCATGGTAAGACCTGCCATTTTCTTCGCGATCCAGATTGGAACGAACCGTATCCACCAGAAAATACCGATCCCACAGATATTGAACATCAGGTGCGACATGGCAACTGCCAGCGCACTCGCGTTGCCCGTAGCCAGGGCCGCCATCAAGGCAGTGACCGTGGTGCCGACATTCGCCCCCATGGTATAGGGAAAAACCCTCTCCAGCCTTATCATACCCGCCCCGGCAATCGGCACCATCAGACTCGTTGTTGCCGAAGAGCTCTGGACCAGGGCAGTCAGCAGCAATCCGAAAAGAAATCCGTGATAGGGAGTTTTAAAAATGGTCTGCTCGAAAATCACCTCGGCCCGTTCCATGATCAGGGCCTTCATAAAACGCACCATATAGCGCAGGGAAACAAAAAGCAAGACCAAGGCGACAAACAGAGTGAACGCCGCTGCGGCCGTATGATTTTCGATGCTTCGCTCCACAAGGCCGGTAATGCTGTCGGCAACCGGGCTGGTGATTAATTTAAGCGGGCTGGCAAAAGTCATACCGCCGATATCGATCAGCAATTCCTCGAAAAAAACAGCAATACGTTCCAGGAATTTGGTGAAATACTGCAGGGGAAAAATTATTGCAACGCTCAGGATATTGAAAACATCGTGAACAATGGCAGCCGAGAAGGCGCGGCGGAATTCCTCTTTGCGGTTGATATGTCCGAGCGAGACAATCATGTTGGTCACTGTGGTTCCAATATTCGCACCCATCACAACCGGGATAGCATTGTGAATGGTAAGGGTTCCACTTGCTACCAGACCCACGACAATCGAAGTGGTTAAGGATGAACTCTGGGTCAGTGCCGTGGCCAGCAGGCCGATGAACAGGCCGGTAAAAGGATCAGAGGTGGTGCTGAGCAGATCTTCGGCAAAACCCTTGCCGAATAGCTTGAAGGAAGCACCCATTAATTGTATGCTGAGAAGGAAAAGATAGAGAAAGAGCAGGAACAGGATGACCAGGGGTAACTTATTCTGGAGGCTGGGGGAGGTTCTGTCCAATTCCATGTTCTCCCTTCTCGCTGTCGCTCCTGATTAGTAAGATTTGCCTTACCGCTTAACCCAGTCAATCTTCTTCAGAAAGTCAATACGTTCGGGGGAGAAATCTAACATTTTTCAAACAAATCGACAATAATTTTACTCCAACTCTCTAATTATCATATAACCTTAAATTTTAATGAGTTAGAACATTATCACCTCAGCAGAATACGCTCTAAAAAATTTAATACTGTGAATTGTAATTACCTGTTCAGGCTTCGCAGGAAGTCTCTGCGCAGGGCTGCGAGTTGTTCGGGTTTGAGCCTGCCGAACGATACCCTGCCCGCGTCGTCGAAAAACTCGCTGATCGTCTCTTCTCCCAGGTCCACCCTGCTTGCCACCGCCACTGCTGCCTGCTCCAGAGTCCATCCCTCACGCTCGGCCAGCATGTGGAGAAGGGTCACATCCTCGGTGCCCTGGCGCACAGCCTTGAGCCTGAGGCTCGCCACCGGCCCCTGGATGCCGAAACGCACGCCAGGGTAAAATATGGCCGTGTTCTGGAAACTCTCGTAATTTTCATCGCTGGCGATTGTCTGCCAGGGCAGCAGGCCGTCACCGCCATTCAGATATACTTTCAGCGGCCAGGCAGTGGCCGTGAGGTTTGTCACCTCCAGATTATTGAAAGAGCCGTAGCCGCGGATTTTCTCGCCGAATTTATCCTTTCGCCAGCGCAGGTAGGCGTTTTTCACATAAAAGTAGCTGCTCACATAGCTTACGCTTCTCAGTCCGTCCCAAAGGCCGAACTGAAGGTGCGGGCGGCTGACATCGATCCTGTAGCGCATATCAATGTCCCGCACATCTCCCACCGCTTTCATGAACAGCCTGCCGAACCAGCCGATCGCCTTGAAATCATCCCAGTGGTAAGGCTCATCGAGCAGCCACCAGGAGATGCCGCTGCCGGAAAAATTTCTGTCCTTGCGTTTCCAGTAGTACTTGTTGTTCAGGTAGACCTGGAATTCGGTTCCGGTCCATCCCTTTTCGCGGAAATGCCCGGCGAACTGTTTGAGCACTCCTACCCATTCCTGCTCGAAAGCTGGAGCGAAGGCTTTTTCAACAGGGGGAGCTGAGAGCGCATGTTCGTTGACCATCCCGACATAGGAGGTATCGGTTGGGGTGAAGCGGTAGTATTTATTCAGGCCGGCAGGCCAGTTTTCGAAAAACGGCAGGTACATCACAGCTATCGGAACCTTCCTGTCCGTCCCGGCAAAGGCGCTGCTGTCAAGATAGCGGCCGAACCGCCTGTCCCAGCGCGACCAGTCGGAAACTCTCATCGACTCCCCCTCGCCCTCAAGTTCCGGAGCGCCCACATCCTTGATAGTGCCGGTCTGAGAATAGGGCAACTGGTTGATCGCGCAGAGATGCTCATGGGCCATACGGTAGTATTTCTCCTCAAGCTCGAAATACTCATCCGAGCTGTTGTCCAGTCCATACTGGCTACCTACCGGTGAGTAGACATTCATTTCGCTGATAAAGGGCAGTTTTTCCGGCAGCATAGCCTCGTGCACGTTGATCTGTACGCTGATATTTCTTGCCAGCAGGCCCCTGGCGCTGATCACCACTCTGCCGCTGTAGTTACCCGGACGGCTGGCGCGCGGGACGTAGAACTCCGCAAGAATAGCCTGGTTGCGCTGCCCGGCAATCCTGTTTTCCTCATCCGGCACGCTGAATACCCTGTCAAGGGGCACGGCGACCTCAGGGTACCACACGCCGGTCTTCGGCGATTTTAGATACCAGATCTTGTGAATTTTTACCGGGAATCTCGAACGCGCACCGCCCGGTTTGTTTATCCAGCCGGCCTGAACCGAAATACCGCTCAGGCTCTTTTTTGCCGGCTCGACCAGCAATTGGAACGCGGCTGTGCCGCCGCGCGGGACATCCAGGCTTACCGTGGATCTGGAAGCATCCCAGAGGTGGTTTTCGTACATGTAGTCGTAGTTCCCATCTCCTTCCAGGGTATAGATTGCAGGGTTTTCCTCCAGCAGGCGGCTGTTGACCGGATTAACCTTTTCGTCCGCTCCGCAAGCCCAGACCCTGATCCGCCCCCCGAGGCTCGGCCTTTTTTCCCTGGCAAGCACCGGAGATTGGAGAGCCGGTGAAGCGATTCCCCTGGCGAACACCCATTCGCTTCTGCGCCCGTAACGGTCGACAGTGCGCACAGCAGCATGCACTACAGCCTCGGTCAGGCCACTTAGAGGTACTGTATCCTGAACGTTTTGCGAAATGCGCGGGAGAAGGCAGCGCGGCACAGGCTCGGCGGAGCGGATATTCCGGCTGTTGAGTTCATCATAGGAGGTTAGCACCTCGTAATACGAGCCGCGAGCATCGCCCTTCCCACCAGGCTTGATCAGTACCCTGGCTCCACCGGTGGATAGACCGGCAATCTCATGTGCGGCAGCGATTTCGACATCTTCCGGGGGATTCGGAACGCCAGCAGGGGCATCCTCGACAACCACCTCGAGGTAAGGAGCAAACGAACCTGCCTCTCGGCTGTTGAACCTCTTTTTGATAAATGAGCCGTTTTCATCGTGAAGCTGTCCTTTGCCGTCATGGAGAACCAGGCCGAAAGATTCGCCATTGATTATCGCTTCAGCTATCTCCGGCGGCACCTCGGCCGACTGCCAGCCTCCTGATTCCTGACGCACCTCCTGTTCGGCGATCAAGGTGTTGCCGTGGGTCATGATCACATCAGTGACATCGCTTCCGGGTCCAGCCCAGCGCACAGGTTCCCTTGTTTGCTGATCGATTCGCCCATAGGCCGCACAGCTTCCCATAGGGTCTGCACCAACTCCTGTGCCGCTGCCTTCGATCCAGTCCGCACTGATCGTGGAGAGCGCAAGTTTCACCAGGCGTGCCTCGCCTTCCTGATGAAGCCAGAGCCTTGCCTGGTTGACTTTCTTTCCCCTCGCAGCCGAGACATCGAACCCGAGAAGGGCCGCGTAATGCGCGCCTTCGACAAACAGAGGTTCTGCAGCGCCGAAATCGGTTGTGGGCTCACCGCGGTACATCCAGAGCGCTGTATCTTTGATTACAGGCAGCTTGACAGTGCCTTTAGGCGCGCAGGAAATCAACAGCAGTGCGAAAAAAACTGTCAGGGCGGCAGCAGCAAAAAACCGGCGAACAGGATTCATCTTTCCTCCTTGAATCTATATTGTTCCCTACTTCAATAAGTTTGATAAAATAAGGAGTTGTGAGCCTTGTGAAACTCTTTCTGATATTCAGCATATAACCAAAAAGCGGGCTGTAAAATGATGAGCCCGGCCAATAGACTAAAAGTTATTCTAATGGAATCCGGCTGTCAACTGTTGGAAACCGCATCCTGTCCCGGGAGAGGGAAGTAACCGGCCAGCATTTCAAAAGCATATTTTGACAAAAACGGAGAGAAAAATTAAATTGTTTAGATTGACCTAATCATTCAGTTAAAAGATAATCTACCGTGGCTTCGAATTCCGAGAAAAACGGGGCGTTTTTGATTGTCAAGGGCGCCCGCATGCACAACCTCAAGAATATCGATGTCAGTATCCCGCGGGGCAGGCTCACTGTGCTCACAGGTCTGTCGGGAAGCGGGAAAAGCTCGCTTGCTTTTGACACGATCTACGCCGAGGGCCAGCGCCGATACGTGGAGAGCCTTTCGGCCTACGCCAGGCAGTTCCTGGGTCTGATGGACAAGCCCGATGTTGATTTTATCGACGGACTGTCGCCGGCGATCTCGATCGAACAGAAAAGCGCCAGCCGCAACCCCCGCTCCACCGTGGGCACGATAACCGAGATCTACGACTATCTGCGCATCCTTTTCGCCAGGGTCGGAATCCAGTACTGCCACAAGTGCGGTAAACGGATAGAACGCCAGAGTGTGAGCCAGATCTCCGAACAGTTGATGGCAAATTCTGAGGGCACACAGCTCACTATCATGGCTCCGCTGGTACGCGACCGCAAGGGAGAGTACCGCGAGCTGTTCGAGCAGGTGAAGAAAAAGGGATTCGTGCGTGTGCGTGTGGATGGCAAGCTCTACCGGCTGGAAGAGGTTCCCAGGCTCGAGAAAAATGTGAAACACCGGATCGAGGCAGTTGTGGACCGGCTCAAGGTGAGTGATAAATCCCGCAACCGGCTTGCCGATTCGGTGGAAACTGCTGCCGATCTCTCAGGAGGCCTGGTCCAGGTGCTTTTTACCAAAGATGAAGAGAAAATATTCAGCGAGGAATTCGCCTGCCACGACTGCGAAATAAACTACGAGGAACTCTCCCCCAGAATGTTCAGTTTCAACAGCCCTTACGGAGCCTGTGAGGCCTGCGGAGGGCTGGGTATCCGGATGGAAGTGGACCCGGAGCTGGTGCTCGGGGATGAACGACTCTCGATTATGGAGGGAGTGATCAAGCCCTGGGGCGAACCGTCGGGCAATATCCGCAATTCCCTGATAAAGGCTCTGAGTGAATATTACCAGTTTCACCCGAACACCCCCTGGAAA
>Ga0114922_10005472_pt1 | contig 11717 bp, 10 predicted proteins | sample AartaG_FD_100975 | JGI IMG/M metagenome (GOLD analysis project Ga0114922, IMG submission 100975) | Deep subsurface microbial communities from Aarhus Bay to uncover new lineages of life (NeLLi) - Aarhus_00045 metaG | ecosystem: Environmental > Aquatic > Marine > Oceanic > Sediment | place...
CTCTTAACAACTCTATGACAGGGCACATTGGGTGCAAAGGGATTCACTCTTAATGCCTGCCCCACAGCCCTTGGGCTGCTCTTAAGTTTTTTAGCCAGTGCTCCGTAGGTAGTTACTTTTCCTCTTGGAACTCTTTTTAGAAGTGCATACACTCTCTTTTGAAAAGGTGTTGTTTTCATAAGAATTACTTGATTACTTTATCCCGTCCCAGGCTCTCTCTGCATCTGAGAATCCTTCTGCCTTGCCTGTGTCAAACCACTGGCCTGAAAACACATAGCCGAGCAGCTTTTCATTTGATGCCAGCTTGGGAAACACATCGTTCTCTATGAGTGAGAAGCCTTCTGGGATTGACCTGAGCACCTCTGGCTCCAGGATGTATAAGCCTGCATTGATTAGCTTGCTGGGTGCATTCTGCTTGGTTGGCTTCTCTATAAAGGTCATTATCTTATTGCCGTTCATGACTGCCACCCCATATTTGGAAGGGTCTTCTACTGTTGTTAGTGCAATGGTTGCTGTTCCTTTGTTCTTTCTGTGGAACATGAACATATCTTCCAGGTCTATATCTTTGAGCTCGTCTCCGTTTAGGAGCATGAAGGTGTCGTCTACCTTGTTCTTGAGGAGATTGAGGGGTCCGCCGGTTCCCATAGGAGTCTTTTCCTCTACATAGGTTATGTTCACTCCGAACTGGCTTCCGTCTCCAAAGTATTCTTTTAGCTTGCCTCCCTTGTAGCCTATGCTTATTATGATGTCTTTTATCCCATGCCTTTTTAACAGGTCAAGGTTATGCTCCAGGATTGGTTTGTCCTGTATTCTCATCAATGGCTTTGGCAGGAAGCTTGTCTTTGGCGTGAGCCTTATGCCTTTTCCTCCTGCTAGGATTATTGCCTTTGAAGGCTTGTTCTCTCCAAACGCCTTTGTGAGCAGGAGTTCCACAGCATGGCTCCTGTTCTTGACATCAGTGCCGTTCACGCTCTCATCTACTTTTAGAAGAACTTCTTTTTCTATAGTAAGTGTAACCCTCTCTTTCATATATATCACCCTCATACTTCATATGAGAAAATCTAATATGGTAATATCTTCCCCTTTTTAAATATTTTGATTTGTATGATAAAGTATGATACATCACAACAAAATATATAAATGAGAACTGCCACCATGCTAGTTAGAGGATACCACACAGAGGATTGACCGAGGAGAATCTTTGGTCAATGGGGGGTGAGGTATGGAAGAAATTTACGAAGATCCCCTCGAAGTAGACCTCGATGATATAGAAGGAAAAGATCCTTCAAGGGCAAGGTTTATAAGGGGGTATCTGAAAGCTACGATATAAAAAGCATAAGAAGAGTGCTCCATGAGGGGCATCGCTCGCTCGACGAGCTCACACGGTTACAGCTTCTAGATAATCTCTTACAACGCGGGTAACCCTTACTTCTACAATATCGCCAATCTCTAGCTTGGCATTCTTAACAACAACAGGCTTATAGAAATCGTTCCTGCCAACAAAAGAATTCTGCTTGCCAGCCTCATCAATAATGATATTCCCCTGCCATCCAAGCCACTCCTTGTTATCAATAATCTTATCTTGAAGCTCAACAACCCCCTTAGACCTGTTCTTAATAATCCTTGTGTCAAGCTGCTTCATCTTCTTAGCAGGAGTGCCTGGCCTGGGAGAGAACTTGGTAAGATTAACAACAGGAATCCTGAGGTTCTCAAGCAGCTTATATGTCTCTATAAAGTCCTCCTCGCTTTCTCCAGGAAAACCGCAGATAATATCAGTGGCAATGGTTATCTTAGGGATTTCTTTCCTTAGCCTCTTAACAATCTTAATGAAATCCCCAACCCTATATTTACGGTTCATTAATTTCAGAATCTTGTTGCTGCCACTCTGGACAGGAAGGTGGGCAAACTTGAACATGTTGGGATGCTTGAAAACCTCAATGAGCTCGTCAAGAAACTCAAAGGCATGGTTGGGGTTGAGCATGCCCAGCCTCACCCTGTAGTCCCCCTTAACAGAGAGGAGCTCCTTTAAAAGCTCTGGAAGGCTTGAAGCAATATCCATGCCATAGGCACCAGTATCCTGGCTCGTAAGCCATATCTCCCTAATCCCCTCCTTTAATGCGCCCTCAAACTGCCTCTTGATTTCTCGGACAGGATAACTAACAAGCTTGCCACGGGCAAAGCGAGTCTTGCAGTAAGCGCACTCACCAACACAGCCAGCGCAGATAGGAATGATTTCAACCACAGAATTCCTTCTTTGCTTGTGAAGATTAAGCCTTTCCTCGTCTCTTCCCCTTAACACTCTCACAACATCTCCCTTAGCAGTTCTCTCAACAACATCAGCAACAGAGCAGATATCTCTTACACCAATCAAAGAAACCCTTTTCAATACTTCATGGTGCTGGTCTGCCTGGGGGATGCACCCGGCAACAACAATCCTCTTTTTTAACTCTCTTACTTTTTCAAGCTCAGAAAAGAAGCGCTTCTCAGGATTGTCCTTCACAGTGCAGGTATTGAATATAACCAGGTCAGCATCCCCTACACTGTCAACCAAGCTGTGGCCGGCCTTGGCCAGGAGACCCGCCATCACCTCGCTGTCAGACTGGTTAAGCGTGCACCCAAAGGTGCGGATGAATATTTTCATGATGAGGATGAGAAAAAGAATTAATTAATAAATTTACCTAAAATCATCGAGAAGCAGGTCAACAATATCCTCTCTCCAGCCCACATTGATGAGGGTGGTTCTTATCTGGCTTAGAGTCATGTCCTTGTCAATGCACATCTTTACAAAGTGGTCGAGCTTGTCAACATGGTGGTCAACCACATGCACGTCATGCATAATAATGTCCAGGGTGTGCTCATCCCACCCAGTAGCCAGTAAGTCCTGTTTAATCTCAGTATCACTCTTGCCACTCCTTGCCTCGTTCTCAATGAACTTCTCAACCTGCCTAATCTTGTCGTACGGAACTATGAGCCCGGGCCTTATGAGCAGGTTCTCTGGCTCTGGCTTTGATACAGCCATGGCCTTCTGCTTAAGCACCATCTTCTTACGGATAATAATGCCTGCTATTAATCCTCCAACCACAACAATGATTATAATAGGCCAGATTAGGGGTATCCGTGGAAAGGAAAATCCCTTTCCAGATTCTGGCTCCTCTTCAGGCTCCTCCACCACATCTCCTGTCAGAGTTGGCTGGTCAACCACAGCAGGCTTTAGAGCCCCATACACAGCCACGGTCTTAAAGGAATCGCCTGCTATTTTTTCCTTGATATAGTAGGTAAGACTCCTGGTCTCACCATTGCTCATGGACGGGATGCTCCACTGGAGCAGAGGGTCGTCTTCTAATATCTCTGGAACATCAGAGGTAAACACGAGAGAGGAGGCACTGCTGGCAAAGCCCTTGGGAATAAGCTCAAGAACCCTGACATCGCTAACATCCTTGGAAGCAGTTATCTTGATAATAACCCTTGTCCTGTAGGTGTAAGCGTCAGTGTTGGAATAGATGGTTGTAATTCTGAAAACCTCTGCCTGATGCTCAACACTGAGAGCCTCAAGGTTTCCTTCTTCCAGATCATTCACCATGCTGTTAATCGCGTCCTGGGCAGAGGATTTTTTTACAGAACCAATCCAGGACACAAGCCCGCTTGAGTCAAGCTTGCTCTTAGTAACAAAGTTATCAGTCTTCTCAGCAAGCATCTTGTCAGTGCTTAGAGCCACAAAGCCGAGCTCAGAGGGCTCTACTGTTCCCAGGAGTTCATCAAGCTCTCCAATAACCTCTTCTTCCTCTTCCTGTACATCAGGCTTGTCAAATCCCCCGCTGCCTCCGCCTCCGCCCCCTCCATTAGAGGGCGAGCCAGGCTCCCTGAAGATAATAGTGAGGATGTTCCCAAAGCTTGCATTTACACCGCCATGCACATTGTTAATGGTTATAGTGCCATTTGAGTCTGCCACCTTGGCGCCCAACACAGAACTAACTAGCAATAAGAAAATAAGCAATACAAACAACACTGAGCAAAAAAATAATGCCTTTTTCAATTTCAAAATAAAATCACCTTCACCTTATGAGCTGGAGTCAAACAAGCCCCAGCCATAGCTGCCAGTGTAAGTGCCTGCACTCATGCCAGAGTAGGGAGTGAGTCTGAGAGTGGTTGCACTGTACTGGTAAATGCCTGAGGTAACACCTGCATATCCTGGAGCCGAGGATATGGCCGGCAGAGTAAGAGCCTCTGCTCCTGCATAGCTTGGATAGCCAGACACATCCTTTCTCACACTGTTGTTTATCCCAATGCTGGCATAGCTTACATCATAGGTGTTTGCACCAGATGTAAGGTTCATGAAGAACTTGATGTAAGGATAACCCTTGGTTATTATGTCAAAGGTAAACACCACATCACCGCCTCCAATAGTTCCAGTAGCAGATGAGCTTCCGCTAATATTGGGCACAATAGCAACCAAGGAGTCAAGGGTTGTGTTGGCCTGAGTGGAGTATCCAAAGGTGTCTGTAGCATTCACCCTGATAGTCCAGTTCCCGACAGGCAGGTAGAGAGCATCGAAGTTCTGGGTAAAGTCCTGGGTGCATGAGCTGGAGTTCCACACAACAGATGAGTCAGAGGAATTAAAAATCGCATAGTCGCAGGTGTTGAAGTAGTTCGAGGTGACATTAACAGTGAAGTTAAAAGTGCCCACAGACACAGTCGCACTGCTAGCTGAAAGCGTCATGCTTATGCCTACTGACTCCTGGATGCTTGCATTACCAAAGACCTGATTCAAGGGATAATAGATTACCAGGGTGCTGGTGAGGTTGACACCTGTGTGGTTGAACAAGGCCCCATACATGGTCATGCCCCTCTCGCTATTTGAGCCAGTACCAGGTTCATACATAGCAAGCAGACCTGAGGGCAGGCCAAAGTTACTAATATCAAAGTCAACTGTGTTGGTGGCGTCATTCCTGGTTATTGTAACATTGCTGGTTTCATTGTTGGTGTATTCCTCAAAGTGGGTGCTCAGAGTGGTGAGCGATAGGGTTATGTTGTTGGAGCTGGTTATATTGCTCTGGTTGCCTAGGCCAAGGATTCCTCCACCGTTTACAGTGATTCTTACCTCATCGCTTGTGTTAATATCTAAATCATAATTCATATCAACAGCAATAGCATATGTTGAGGAATTCTCTATGGTGACGTTGTGGGACATACCATTAACAACAAGTCCTCCTGTTCCTGTCACATTCTCAACACTTGAAGCTACATAGCTAACTATTATGGTGCTGCCGTCAGCTAAATCTGTAAAGGTGATATTAGAGTTTGTGGTGTTTATAGATTCATACCTAAGCACTGTTGATATTGTGTAAGGATTAAACAAGTCTGACTGATTGCTAATAATAAAGTAATCACCCTGCTCTATGTTAAAGACACAGCTCATGTTACAGCTAGTGATGTTGATGTATCCCTCAAAAAAGTGCAGGCTGTTGTTATGGGTTCCATACTTAAAGCCCTGGTTGGATGTGTTGGAGTTGTCTACGTATGGGAAGGAAACATTATCTCCATTCACATTGGTGAAGTTGATGTAGTAGCTTGCATTGTCAGAGGTGTGGTAAAGGTTTATTGGAATGTAGTAATTAGAGTCAGTGAAGTCAGGGTAGTTCAGGCCGTGATACATAAGGTCCCAGTGGGTGGTGATCATCGCCTCTGGCTCACTAAACTCTCCCCTAAAGCCATTGCCCACACCTATGTGATAGTCGTCGTCTGCTTCCAATCTATAAGAGATATTATTTAACCTGAAAATAGTGCTTGATGTGTTGTATCCGCTCATCCTAATATAAGCGCCGTCAATGGTTTCACTTCCCACACTCAGGAAGCCTGCATCATAGGCTCCGTCAGTAACATCAGAGTCTCTTATCTCTGTCATATTAAGTCCCAGATAATAAGTTACAGAGGTGTTGGTGATATTCCAAACACCAACATATAAGAGGGACCCTGCTCCAATAACATCTGATTCTCCTTCACTCAGATTAGTGGACTCACCATTAAAACTTATATTGGTGGTAAAAGGCGTGTTGGTATCAATAGCAAGAATATCAACCTGATAATCTACACCATCGCAGAGAGTAAGGTTATTATTGCTGCCATTAGTAAGAGTAGCATTCTCCATGCACTCTAATAGGTACAAGGTTAAGTCCACATTGCCGACAGGAAGGCTTGTGTCAGCAAAGTAGTAATCAGAACCAAGTATGTTGATGTATTTTCCTCTCAGGTCTGTTAGCTCTGCATTGCTAACCTCAGATCTGAGTCCGCTGTCAAACTCAACATCATACTGGAAGATAAAGTCAGTGTCCCTTATTTTAATGAAATCAGCAACCACATCATTATCATCAGCTTCATAAACCAGTCTTGGAGAGGGCCAGGAAGAGTTAAACTTGAGGTACTGATAGTGATTCGTGCTTCCCTGCGCAGTTGTTATGGTGCCGTTCTTAAGCACACTGAGATTGTTATAATCCAGAGAGGTAATCACTCCTCCAAGGGATTCATTCATCCCAAGATGGTCATTTGAAAGGTCAAAATATGCATTGTTTGTCCATGCACCAACAGAGTATATTAACAATAGAAAACAGATAGCTAAGATTAATTTTTTCAAGTTATTCACCCCAAACCTTTTAACCCTCAAAGTGAAAATTACAAGTAATTAAAGGATAATAGTTTCGCCTGTTTTATATAAAGCTTTCTAATTTAAAATTTGTTTAACACAAATTATTTAAAATAAAGTGTAATCACTCTTATTAGTCTTAAAAAGAAAAAGGTGAGGAGCTGTTCTTATGCCTGAAGAGAGGTTTCCTGAGGATTACTATGCAAAGTATGACCCTTATAATATGAGGGGAGCTATTCTTGACACTCCTCTGCTGGCTGAGAAGGGCTATGGCCTTGTAGAAGCCCTGGACCTTGGCAAGCTCAAAAAAAAGTATCATTCTGTTGTCATCGCTGGCATGGGAGGCTCAAGCATTGCAGGCTCGCTTCTCCAGACCTATCTCTTTGATGAAAAAACACACATCTATGTCATCCAGGACTATACTATTCCTGCCTGGGTTGAGAAGCCAATGCTTGTACTTGCCTGCTCATTTTCCGGAAATACCGAGGAGACTCTTAGCGTTTACAAAGAGGCAAGGAGAAGGGGATGCGATGTGATTGCTGTTGCAAAGGGCGGCAAGCTCGCAGATTACGCAAAGACCTCAAGAGTTCCCTTTGTTGCTCTCCCGCCCACTCCCACAGGCTACCAGCCAAGAGCAGGCATGACTGTGCAGTTCTTTGCAATGCTCAGAATCCTTGAGAGACTGAGACTGGTTGAGAGCAGGGCCAGAGAAGTTCTCAGATTAAAGGATGACCTGAAACCCCAGATGCAGGTCTTGGAGAAGAATGCTATTGTGCTGTCAGAGAAGCTGGTCAGCAAGACTCCAATCATATATACCAGCAAGCGCTTTGAGACTGTTGGCTATAGATGGAAGTGCCAGTTCAATGAGAACTCAAAAACCTTTGCCTTTAACAATGTGTTTTCTGAGATGAACCATAATGAAATTGAGGGCTATGAGAATGTGAGAGGGAACTATCATGCAGTTCTGCTGAGATTTGATGAGGACCACAGGAGGATACAGAAGAGGATGAGCCTTACGAAGGGGATTATGATAAGGAAAGGCGTTAGTGACACAGAGATTGGCATAAGAGGACCTTCTCTGCTTAGCAAGATGTTCTCTGCCATTGTTCTTGGTGACCTAACCTCTTATTATCTTGCCTTGAGGCTAAAGACTGACCCCAGCGAGGTAAGGTTAATAGAGGATTTCAAGAAAGAGCTAGGTCTCTATGTTGCTTAGTTATAGAACCACCATTTAAGGGTTAAAACAGAAAGTTTTATATATTTCAAGCACAAAACAAATATTAATCAATATTCAATAAAAGTCCTTGAGTTAAGACGAGGAAGCAAGGAGGGAAGCTTTATGAAGTTTTTTTCAATAAAAAGGAGAAAGAAAAGCGTTTATGATGAGGATGATAATCTCCAGGCAGAAGATGAGTATGTTGAGCTGAACACAGAAGCAGAGCATGGAAAGAGTTCAAAGATTGTTGTCAGGCCCTTTGTGATGAACGACTTCTCAGACATCAAGCCAATCCTGGACACCTTAAGAGAGGGCTACACAATCGCACTAGTAAACATCAAGCCTCTCAAAGACAAGGACCTGGTGGAGCTCAAGAGGGCAGTCAACAAGCTCAAGAAGACAACCGATGCTGTTGAAGGGGACATCGCAGGCTTCGGAGACGACTATATTGTTGTAACTCCCAGTTTTGCAACCATCTTCAGGTCAAAGGGAGCAACCAATCCTCTTGGCGGCGAAGAAACAGAAGAATAAATTCTTGATTTTTTCTTATCACATCTTTCTTTATTGATTAAATGTAACCCAAAAGCTTTTTAAACCTCTGCGTAGGCTTTTAAAAAGATTTCTGTAAATCAAAACAAGGTTTATGAACCAATAGTTTGAAAAACAACAAACTATAAAAAGAAAATTTCCAAAAATAGAAGTAGGGTGGCAAAGGAGAAGAGCGCAAAAAAAGAGGGAAAAGTAAAAGAGGCTGAGAGTGCCCCCACTGTTATTAAAGGGGAGACCTGTCCTGTGTGCCATAACAAAACTCTCACACTTTCAGAGTCAGAGATGGACATACCCTTCTTTGGACACACCTATCTCTTCTCTATGAACTGCTCTCACTGCGGCTATCACAAGGCAGATGTTGAGACAGACGAGAAAAAGACTTCTGCAAGATATACTCTTGAGATTAGTTCTGAGAAGGACATGAAAATCAGAATTGTCAAGTCATCCCGCGCCACTGTCAAGATTCCACACATAGGCACGATTGAGCCCGGGGAGAGCTCTAACGGCTACATAACAAACATTGAGGGCATCTTACAGAGATTCAAGAAAATGACAGAGCTCCTCAGGGATGAAGCAGAGGACAAGGCAGAGCAGAAAAAGGCCAAGAACATGATTAAGAAACTCACAAGAGTGATGTGGGGCCAGGAAAAAGTCAAGCTAACCATAGAAGACCCTTCAGGCAACAGCGCAATTATTTCTGACAAAGCAAAAAAGACATAGTTTTAGATTTGGATTTTTTGATTTAGAAAAATCTATGATTTTTCGTAAGGCGGTTAAGGGGAAATGATATACTTGATATATTTATTTTAATGCTAGAACCAGTTTTTCCCCTGATTTCACAAGCTCTTCTTCTATCTTCTTATTTTTTTTGAGCTCGTTAGGCTCTTCAGCCTGGGCTTTTATCATGGCAACAACTCTCAAGCCGTGCCCCCAGAAAAAGTTCTCAAATGCCTTCTCGCAATGAGCAGTATCGCTCAGAGGCTGGCCACCAACACACAAACCAATAACGCATTTACCCTTGAGTTTCTTCTTTGGCATGACCAGAGCATTAGTCCTGTCCATGAAGTTCTTCATCATAGCAGACACATTCCTAAAATAATTCGGCGTGCCAAAGACCAGGCCGTCTGCTTCTAATAGTTTCTTGTAAATCTTCCGCATGTCATCCTTAATAACACAGTCATTATCAGCATCAGGAGCGTAGCAGGTGTCGCAGGCTGTGCAGAACTTGATATCATGGTCACTAATCCTTATGAGCTCAACCCTTGCCCCGTGCTTCTTTGCACTCTCAAGAACCGTCTTAACCATCCACTCGCTGTTACTCCCAGCTTTTCTATGACTGCCACATATACCAAGGAGTTTCATAAGGATAAGGGTTTCCTGTCTGATTTAAATATTTTAAGAATAAATGCTATTTAATGCTATTTCCGTAACATTTAAAAAGCCTTAAATCAAGTATAGAAGGATAAGCTGTAACGGTGATACAAGGTGAAGTGTGAATACTTATTTAACGGTATTTGTTTCGATCCAGAGAAGAACGAGGATAATGTTGTGGCGCACAAGTGTGACCACTGCCCTAAGCAGAACTTTTGCGAGACACCTGACCCAGAGGTAGAGTACATTCATCCTGTGTTTAGGTGAGGTTTAAACTAAACCTAAATTCCTGCATCCTTTTTCAGGGCATCTGCCTTATCAGTTTTCTCCCAGGTAAAGTCAGGATCATTTCTGCCGAAGTGTCCATAGGAAGCTGTCTTCCTGTATATGGGTCTCTTAAGATTTAAGTGCTTGATAATCAGGCCTGGCTTTAGTGGGAAGTGCTTTCTTACAAGCTCAACCAATTTGCCGTTCTTAATCTTGCCTGTTCCAAAGGTATTCACAAGAACACTGACAGGCTCTGCAACACCAATAGCATAGCCCAGCTGGACCTCACACTTGTCTGCAAGCCCTGCAGCCACAATATTCTTTGCAACATAACGAGCCATGTAACTGGCACTCCTGTCAACCTTGCTGGGGTCTTTGCCAGAGAAGCATCCTCCTCCATGGCTGCCCACACCACCGTAGGTGTCGACAATGATTTTTCTTCCTGTAACTCCTGCATCAGCAACAGGTCCTCCCACAACAAAGCTGCCAGTGGGGTTGATAAAGAACTTGGTGTCCTTGTCAATCCAGTCCTTACACACAGGCTTGATGATTTTCTCCATTATCCCTTTTTTCAGATCTTCATAGGTGACCTCAGGGTCATGGTGAGAACTAACAACAATAGCATCAGCTCTTACAGGCTTGCCGTCATGGTACTCAATGGTTACCTGGCTCTTGCCGTCAGGCCTCAGGAACTTTAGCTCCCTCTTCCTCCTGGCCTCAGCCAGCCCCAAGGTGAGCTTATGGGAAAGCATTATCGGCAAGGGCATTAACTCAGGGGTTTCATTGCAGGCATAGCCGAACATGATTCCCTGGTCTCCTGCACCCTGCTCATGGTCCTTGCTCTCATTAACTCCCTGGGCAATGTCCGGGCTCTGCTCAGAAATACTGGTGATAACACCGCAGGTCTTATACTCAAATCCGTAATGAGGGTTATCATAACCAATGTTTTTAAGAGTCTCTCTGACCACTTTCTGAAGGTCAATATAGGTCTTGGTAGTCACTTCTCCGGCAACCAGTATGAATCCTGTCTTGGTAAGGCACTCAACAGCAACCCTTGAATCAGGGTCGTCTTTTATCATGGCATCAAGAATTGCATCGCTTACCTGGTCGCACACCTTGTCAGGGTGCCCTTCTGTAACACTCTCGCTTGTAAATAAATACTTCTCCATCAAAAATCACCTCGTCATAATATCATTGATTTTTGGGGTTTCAAAAACAAAACTTTTGAAACCAAAAAAACCACATCTATATATTGTTTTTAGTGTTAGAAAATTAACACTGCAAAAGATTATTTATAAGTATTGTGGTATCAAATACTATTTTTTACCCTCATACTTTTTATCAGTCTGAGCAGGAGTAACAGATTTACCACGGGGAGCAGTAGCCATAAGCGAATCATCTTTTTTACTAGGCCTTTTTCTTTTTTTAGGCTTTTCCGAAGGCTTGTCATTTAAGAAGTCACCCCAAGGCTTAGTCACAGGCAATATAATCTTTTCTACTGCTCGTTCATAATCTGCCAGGTATCTATTACAAACATTATCAAAGCTGTACTGACATGCACCACATCTATACCTTGAAATAGGGGTGAAAGCCTTTGTCTCCTCTATTCCTCTAACAACCATCCCACATAAATCATTTAATTCTTTGTAGTGCTTGTCCTCTCTAAAGGTTTCAATC
>Ga0114922_10005473_pt1 | contig 11717 bp, 6 predicted proteins | sample AartaG_FD_100975 | JGI IMG/M metagenome (GOLD analysis project Ga0114922, IMG submission 100975) | Deep subsurface microbial communities from Aarhus Bay to uncover new lineages of life (NeLLi) - Aarhus_00045 metaG | ecosystem: Environmental > Aquatic > Marine > Oceanic > Sediment | place: Aarhus...
TAATGAGTATAATTTATTAAATGCATCTGTCTGAAGCTCGTTTCCTAACCATGCTGTTAAATCTCTTTCTTCATCTGCCCAGGATATCGGATTAGGAACATTCACTGCGGCCACCGGCTGAAGCTTATCTACGATCTCCGATGGTGCACTGAAAGTGAAATCAGTCTGCTTAAATATTGTATCCGGCAAGGTTTTTAGGAAATCAAAAATTCCCGTTTCCTTCCATTGATGTTCTCCAAATGTCTCATAATCCATAAAAAGATTTATTGTTTCTTCTTTTTTATCAAGATTTTTTATCCAGCCGACAAATTTCTCAGTTGTGAGCGGATAATCCGGCCAACCGCTATCCGAAAATCTAAATGCAATATCATCGCTAAGTTTAAAATTCTTGAGTAAAACCTTAAGCCTGGGATTTATCGCATTATGATACAAATAATTAGGACTTTTCCATCCAAGAATATGTTTTGCCCCTTCGGTCAGCATGCCCTTAAATCCCATATCATAGACTCTTGCACCTATATCATCAGAATATATCAATTCCGTATTTCTGAAAATTTTCGGCTCCTGATTAAAATACTGCTTTATCTTAGCAGTCTGTTCTTTAACCTGTTTTTTAAATTCTTCGCTATCTTTCAGAGCAACTAATGAATGTGAGTATGTTTCAGCTAAAAACTCAACACTACCTGTTTTGGCTAATTTCCTGAAACTTTCAAGTACTTCAGGTGCATACAATTCAAATTGATCTAATACAATACCTGTAAGAGAGAATGTCACTTTAAACCGGCTTCCGTATTTTTTTATTATATCAAGTATTACTTTATTAGCAGGCAAATAACATTTATCTGCTACCTTTCTCATAATTGATTCGTTCATGTAATCGTCATAATAATAATGGTCATTACCAATATTAAAGAACCTGTATCTTTTATATCTGAAAGGCTGGTGTATCTGAAAGTATAAACAAATAGTTTTCATGGTCTCAGTTATCAAGTTTCTAATTATTTTAAACTAATGAATCATATATCTGCTTAACTTTAAATGCAGTGTTTTCCCATTTAAGGTTATTTACTTCTTCTCTGGCATGTTTCCTAAACATATTAACCAGACCATCATAGTTCAATATTCCATAAATTGCATCTGCCATAGCATGGATATCCCAGAAATCAATTTTTATTGTATGCTTTAGAATCTCGGAGACTCCTGACTGGCGTGAAATAATTACAGGCACATTCGACTGCATTGCTTCGAGGGGCGATATGCCGAAAGGCTCTGAAACAGATGGCATCACATAAACATTGCTTAATGAATATAACTGATATACATCATCTCCCTTAAGAAAACCTGTAAAATGAAATTTCTCACCAATTTTTAAAGATGCAATTCTTTTAATCATTCTATCTAACAATTCTCCGCTTCCGCCCATAACGAATCTAACGTTATCCATACGCTGTAAAACCTCATATGCAGCCTCGATAAAATATTCCGGGCCCTTCTGCAGGGTTATTCTTCCCAGGAATGTTACTATCCTGTCCTTAATAGTTTTATGTGAACCATAATCTTTCTTTAAAACCGGTTCAACAGCATTATAAACAGTAAATACTTTATCAGGATTTATATTATATTTCTCAATTATTGTTTTTCTTGTTAAATTACTAACAGCAATTATTTTATCAGCCGCTTCCATTCCGTTTTTTTCTATTTGATATACTTCGGAATTAATATTAGCACCGCTGCGATCAAACTCTGTGGCATGAACGTGTATTACCAGGGGCTTCCCGGATATATTTTTTGCAGCCATACCTGCGGGAAAAGTGAGCCAGTCATGAGCATGAATAATATCAAACTTATATTCTGCACCTATAATAGAAGCTATTACCGCATAATTTGCAATTTCCTGATAAAGACTCAAGCCATAACCACCTGAAAAACTAAGCTTTCCGGAAAATGTTGTATTTACAAATTTTTTCTTCGATGACCTTGCTTCTGAGGTTAAACGTTCGTATTCTTCAGGACTTGTATATGGAATGATGTTAGAGCCTACTTCAATAAAATTTATCTTTTTAAAGAATTCTTTAAAATCTGTTTCTTTTTCACTGATAATGATGTCCCCGGCATTGATTATTTTCGCTTTACTTTGGTCCTCGTCCCCATAGGCCTTTGGTATAACAAAAAGAGTTTCAATATTCTCAAAATGTGACAATCCTTTTGTTAGTCCATAGCATGCAGTCCCTAAACCTCCTGAAATATGAGGGGGGAATTCCCATCCAAACATCAACACTCTCATATGTTAACTTTCTAAATTAAAAATGTAATTAATGAGTTATCACTATAAAGTTTGAGAAAATTTTTCCAGCTTATCAATAATTCTTAATAAGGCGGCCACACTCCATGCCTGTGATATTGCACCTTTAGGATTATGGGGCGGATCACCGTCATATATTTCGGAAACTGAACCAATTCCATGTTCATTCATAGTTGCTTCAAAACCGTTAATAATTTTCTCAACCTTCCATATCCCGCATTCTTTAAATAAATTAATATAACCTTCACAAAAATGCTCTAAAAGCCAGGGCCAGACAGTTCCCTGATGATAAGCATTGTCACGCTGCTGCTGATTACCTGTGTAAACACCCGTATAATTCTTATCTATCGGAGAAAGTGTTCGAATACCTCTCGGTGTTAATAAGTCTCTTTCAACAATTGTAAGAATTGACTTTTTCATTGCCTCATTAACGGGTGTAAATTCCAGTGAAGCTGCAATTACCATGTTGGGCCTTATTGACCAGTCTTTTGAATTATCCCCGATACAATCAGCCAGGTAACCTTTACTTTTATCCCAAAATTGCTTAACAAATGAATTCCCAATCAGATCAGGTAATTTCTGCCATGATTTAACAAAATTTTCATCCTTAGCTTCTTTTGCCAGATTAAGACTAAACACAATAGCATTGTACCATAGTGCATTAATCTCAACAGGAAATCCAATACGCGGAGTAACAGGAACGCCATTTACAGCGGCATCCATCCATGTTAATGCCTTACCTTTTTCTCCGGCATAAATCAATCCGTTTTCATGCATTTTAATATTAAACAGGGTACCGTTTCGATATGCATTCAAAATAGATTTCATTGCCTTTCCATAGGATTTCCATACTGCTGAATATGAGTCTGCATATTTTGCATATTGTTGCACAGCCCAGAAAAACCACATAGGAGCATCAACAGAATTATATACAGGATCATCGTCACTACCCATGTTCGGAAACAGTCCGTTTCTTAATTTTGAAACCATAGTATCAAGCACAGTTTTACAGGTTTTAGTATCCCCAACTGCTAATGTTAAACCCGGCACGGATATAAAAGTATCACGCCCCCAGCTTCCAAACCATGGGAAACCTGCAATAACCTCAGTCTTTTTATCCTTTCTAACAATAAATTGCTGAGCCGAGTTAATAAGACAATTCTTAAAATTGTCTCTTGGAATTCGCTGACTTACACCATCAGTAAATTTTCTTTTTAAAGTTTCAGGATTAGCTAATTTAGTGGATGTAGAAAAGACGATTATTTCACCTTTTTTTACACTCATCTCAAAATATCCTGGTACAAATAAATCTTCCTTATAATCATACCCTCTCTTTTGCTCCTCCAGATATTCTATATTATAATACCAGTCAGGACTTTGAATAAATTCCACATTTTTTGAAAACTGCATGTGCAAATAAGGATATCCATCATAAAGTCTTGATTTTATACCGTTTGCAATAAATTTGACCCTGGTATTTGCATGTATGTTTGCTTTACTTAGTTCATGCATATTTCTAAAAGCTAAAAACGGACTGATTCTAAGTTTTGTAGGACGATCAACCTCTTTAATAATATATCTGGTAAGAAATTGTTGTTCCTTTTCTACTAATAATCTTTCCTTTTCAATAACAACATCGCCAACACGGTATACAATTCTTGGAACGGGATCAGCATGGAAATCACGAATATATTTGTGGCCTTTGGGAATATAATTATCACCTTCATATTTATGAATACCTAAATTAAACTCATTATTAGCCTGAACAATTGTTTCATCCAGAGATGAAAGCAAAACATGCCTGGCCCCATCCAAATGCTCCATAGGACAAACCAATAATCCATGGTATTTTCTTGTATTACAACCGACCAAAGTTGTACTTGCATATGATCCTGCTCTGTTGCTTCTTAATATTTCCTTATTTAATGAATATTCAAGATTGATCAGCTGAGACTTATCAAAATTCAAATAGCTCATATACCTTATTATTTTAATATTCGAAGTTAAATCAATAATTATTATTCATTAATTAAATTAGTCAAATATTTTATAACTTTTTTTTTATTTTAAATAAACTTAATAATTACGTTTTGCGTTTAGAAACCTGATTTTTTTCGCATAACGAGTATATTCAATACAAATTACAAAAAAAGAAACAAATATAAATCCCTGCATTTCATTTTGAGTATAGTATATTTGAAAAAAATTTCTCTATGAATAAAGTAATTCTTAAGCTTTTATTTTTAACAATAATTATTAACGGTTGTTCAACCAAAAAAAATAATCTTGAAGTTAAAGGAACAATAAAAGATCTGAGAGATACAAAGATATATCTTACCAGACTTACAACTGCAAAAAAAATACTTATAGATTCAACCCAGGCAGATGCAAACGGAGGTTTTACACTTTCCGGCAATATTGATGAATCCGGATTCTTTATTCTTTATACTAAATATAGCGGAAATATTCATTTGATAATTCATCCTGATGACCGGATTAATATTATTACTAATGCGTCAAATTTCGATACTGAATATATTGTTGAAGGTTCAGGAGATTCAAGGTTAGTAAAAAAACTGATTGATAAGCAAAAATCAACATTAGATAAAATTACGGCACTAAGCCTGGAATATGATAATATTAAAGGCGAGCCTGACTTTTTCAGTAAAAAAGCCGGAATAGACAGTATGTATAATATCATATTTGAAGATCATAAAAACTTCTCAATAAAATTGATAGAAAAAAATCTACATTCACTGGTATGTATAATGGCACTTTATCAATACCTGGGCAGAAAACCGGTTTTTGATTTTAAAAAAGATTTTAATTATTTCAATTTGGCTGATTCAAATTTAACAGCATTATACCCTGGTTCAGAAGCTGTTAAAAGCCTTAACCGTAAAGTAGTGGAAATCAGGGAACAACTAAAGTTTGACATAGGAGCTACAGCTCCGGACATATCCTTGCCTAATCCGGAGGATTCGGTTATTTCTCTCTCCTCGCTTAAAGGCTATTACGTACTGCTTGATTTTTGGGCATCCTGGAGCTTACCTTGCAGGGAAGAAAATCCCGGATTTGTTAGAATTTATAATAAATACAAAAAGAATAAATTTGAAATATACCAGGTATCGCTGGATCGCACGAAAGAATCCTGGCTTAGAGGTATTGAAGAAGATAAATTAAGCTGGATTAATGTTAGTGATCTAAATTTCTGGAATTCAGAAGCAGCTATAAAATATAATATTCATGAAATACCTGCTAATTTCCTGCTTGACACTACCCGCAGGATAATAGCAAAAAACTTAACCGGAAATGACCTTGAAAACAAACTTAAAGAGATATTTTATTAAAATGAGAATTATAGTTTTTGTCATTGGGATTATTACATTAACATCGTGCAGTAATGTAAATAAAGTAAAAATTAAAGGGACACTTTCAAACTGTAAAGACCAAATCCTGTATTTTGAAGAAGTAGATGTGTATAATGTAAAAACAATAGACTCATTAATAATCAAAAACAACGGCCGCTTCTCATTCTCTGTCGAAACAAAACTTCCCAGGTTTTATCAACTGAGAACATCTGATAAGGTTATTAGTCTTTTACTGGAACCAGGTGAAAAAGGTATTATTTCAGGTGATATCAGCAATTTAAGTCAAACCCTCACTATAGATGGATCAGAAGGTTCACTGATAATACAGGATCTGTTAAATAAATCAGCTGGTACAAGGTTAAAACTTGATTCAATTTCAATGATTTATGATAATACAAATGACGGATTGAAAAAGAAAAATATGGAAGAAGAGTATTTAAGGATCATCGAAGATCACCGCAAATATTTAATAGGCTTTATTTTAAATAACAGCACATCCCTTGCAAGTATTATGGCACTCTACCAGGAAATACAGCCTCAAACATATTTACTTAATAAAACACGGGATATCCAGTTTTATAAAATTGTCAGGGATTCCTTGAAGATAAGATATCCAAAATCAAAACATGTTATTGTTCTGGATAAAAACACAAACAAGTTAATTCAGGAATATAAAAGCAATAAAATTTTAAGCTCTATCAAACCCGGAGACTTTGGATTACCTGAAATTGCATTACCTGACATCAAAGGTGATACAATAAAGCTATTATCACTAAAGGGTAACTATGTGTTATTAAGTTTCTGGGCTTCGTGGAATAAGCAAAGTATAGCGGAAAATTTGAATCTCAAAAGTGTCTATAATAAATATAATAAAAAAGGGTTTAAGATCTACCAGGTATCATTTGATAAATCTATTGCAGATTGGAAAAAAGCAATTAATTTTGATGAACTGCCATGGATAAGTGTTAATGATAGTACTTTTCCAAATTCTAAAGTAGCACTTACTTATAATGTGCAGAATATTCCATATAATTACCTGCTGGATAAGGACATGGAAAATATAATAGCTAAGAATATTAAATCAAAGGAGCTGAATAATAAACTTTCCGGCTTATTTAATTAAATTTTTCTGCCTTGGCAAACAAAAAAATTTACTTTATATCTGATATACATCTGGGATTATATCCGCCTGAAAAAAGCCTTGAAAGAGAAAAGTTGCTTGTAAAATGGCTTGATAGTATCAAGTCAGATGCTGATGAGTTATATTTAATGGGTGATATTTTTGATTTCTGGCATGAATACAAGAGAGTAGTACCCAAAGGATTTACCAGGTTCCTGGGAAAGCTGGCAGAAATTTCTGATAACGGAACAAAAATACATTTCTTCACAGGTAACCATGATATTTGGGCATATGACTATTTACCCAATGAGATAAACTTAACACTTTACCGGAAACCAGTTATAAGAGAACTAAATGGTTTGAAGTTTTTTCTGGCTCATGGCGATGGTTTGGGCCCCAAAGACTATGGTTATAAAATCCTTAAGGTGATATTCACGAATAAAATTGCTCAATGGTTATTTGCAAGAATACATCCCAATGCTGCACTGGCTTTTGGCCAAAGATGGTCAAAAACAAGCCGTTATGCCAAAGGCCTGATAGCTGAGCCATACAATGGAGATAATAAAGAAAAACAAGTTATTTATGCAAAAGAAAAGCTAAAAACAGAACATTTTGATTTCTTCATGATAGGTCATCGTCACTTACCTTTTGATATTAAGATCTCTGAAAACAGCCGTGTTATTAATATTGGCGACTGGATAAATAATTTCTCCTTTGCTGTTCTGGACGGACAAAAGCTTGAACTAAAAACCTTTTTTCCGGAACATGAAAAGAATATTATCAGAAAATAACGGCAGGTATAATCAAGAGGCCTTTCCTTCGAGGAGGTCTCTTCATTTTATATATGTTATTGTTTTGAAATTTTGGCTGTAAAAGAATTGTTTTTATCGTAAATTCTAAGGATATATATACCCGGCAATAGTTTATTCCTCTCGTTGAAGGGTTACGCTCATTAGCCCGATAACCACATCATTTGCCAAAGCTTTAATCTTTAAGGATTTTAATGTTTTATCAGGATTTAAAGGTAAATCGAGAATGGTTGCAGCACCTCCGTCAATGGCCCGCTCAGTATACCCTTTTATTGAAATATAATCATTTAAATCTCTTGTAATAAAGCCGGTTTTAAGGTGAACCCTGAGCGGTTCGGGATAACCGATAGAGAAAGCAAATCCATCAGTATAATAATCCTGTTCTATAGGCCACCATGTTTCGGGATTATTAAGAGCCAGCAATTCTCCGGAGCCATCTTCATATTCTACAATAACTTCACCATTTGTAAACCTGCTTTGCATGGGATTTGTAGATCCGGCCATCATAAAATATGCGTGTGAAGCGTTACCCGATAAAGGAATAGCAACCTCACCGGGATAATTGTCCCATTGAGAAACAAAAACAATATTATCCTTATCAGTCCTGCCAGGAGTAGCCAACGGGATTTCCTGCAGCAGATAAATCATATCCTTATCACCTGCCAGATTTCTTAGTCCCGAATCGTCAATATCCGGTTCAATAAGCGGATAGCACCAATTTCCGATTCCCTGCCATGGCAATTGTAAAGTTGGATAAGTTGACCTGGGCGACATATACCTGTTTTTGAATATCTGTGTAACTTTATCATTAAAATGAAAACCAAGATCAACAGTTTCATATTCAGGATTATGCTGATTATTAATGTCCCAGTTTATTACAGAACCCTCTATTTCAGAATCATTCTGCCCTTTGAAAATTATGAGGTTACTACCTCGCTTTAAATGAGCAGCCTGAATAACAATCATCTCAGAACATGAATCCGGCGGAATTTCAACATCCTTTTCAAAAGCATTAATACCAGGATTAACAATAACCTTTCCTTTTACTACTATTTGCTTATGATTTTTTAGTTTAAACTGTATAGTATTCTTATCCTGCCTACCGGTACTTACAATTTCTATAGAATCAATAATCCCGAAATTTACCGGTGCCCACCAGGTAAACATACCCCGTTTTACCCTGGCAAATACCGTATGATCCCCTGTTTTACCAGCCACAACTGCCGCCAAAATATTATCTTTAATTTTTGCATCAGCAAGTACTTTCTGAGGATCATATATTTCCAGTAATGAGGCCCTGGGGGCCTGTACCTTTAAAGTATCGTTTTTTGCTACTAAAGAAACAGTTTGAATTTTTTCAAACTCTTTTCCCTCCCATTCAATTTCTATTTCATATTTAGTGGATTCATCACAGATGATTTCAATTAAAGGATATTCAATTGCATTTTCTATATTTTTCCATAACACTTCTTTTCCATCTACTTTAACGGTATTTACCGAGTAACTCAGAGCTTTTGCACGAAACTTCAGCTTCATTGACTCCGGGAATTCAGGAGTAATAGTATAAGTCTCCTTATTACCTTCCCTCTTATAGCTAAAAGATATATCAGGTACTTTTATCGAAGCATAGTTCCATGATGCGGGAAATCCGGGACATATGGTAAGTGTATCGTTAAGTGCATCGGGAATAATGCCAAATAATCCTTCAACAAGGGTTCTTGCAGCCATTCCTACCGGGTCTGCAAAATCGCGGTACAATTCACCCCTCATTGCGTCATAGAATGATAACTGCTGAAAATTACCCGGACTGGCTCCCAGGAACATACTCTCCAATAATGAGCTTTTCCATAACATAAAGGCGTCTTCAGTTCTTCCTGTCTGCCAGTAGGCCAGCGAAGTATGTAATAATTCTGACAGAGCTACATTATTAATTGACCAGGCATAAGGCATCCAGTTTGTCGTTGAAAGAGTATAATAATTACCGTCCGGCATTCCTTCTGCAATAACAGGAATATGGGGAATTTCATTATCAACAAATTGTAACGCCTGGTATGCCTGAAAAATATCAGGCACATCCGAATCAATGGCATGATAAACAGTCCACAGGCCGGCAGAAGGATGTATTTGTTGAAGCCCGGAAAAGTCTTTATACTCTGCAAATATTCCCAGTTCAGGAATCCATAACTGGCTATTTATGGCTTTAAGAATCTTATCTGCTTCACCGAGATATGTTTGGGGATCTTCTCCCATAATTACGGCTATATCGCCGGCAATTTTGTTGGCTTTATAATTATATGCCGACGAATGAGTAACACCACCACCACTGTACTGCAATGCATCGCTGGCCCAGATACAGCAATAGGCATCGTAAAGACCATCCCCGTCAGCATCGAAATTCCGTTTTTCCCATTCAAGGTGGCGCTTAAGAACAGGCCATGTTTGCTTTACAAAATCCAGGTCTCCTGTCCAGTGATAATGTTGAAGCATCTGATCGATAAATACAAGGTTCATATCGTAATGATGAGGACGCATTTTTCCATTTGGATCCCGGCAAATGTAACCGCGACTGAACATTGAAGTACCCATCTGCTCTTTCTGCCGTGCAATATTCCTCGAATAATCCGGTATTACCGGGCCGTTTGGAGGACTGATCACCTGGGACTGAGAGTAGCTTAGTAGATGAGTCTTCGCCCGATCATGCCATCCGAGAGGATCAGCAACGTAAGCCCCTCTCCATCCGTTGAGTCTTATTCTCCAGGCTACTGAGCCGTGAAGATATGTCGGGTGTTGCCATATTGCATCAGCAGCAATACTCAGAGCCCCGCCAATTGTATTGATATAAGGATCGGGAGTGTTGACTTTTACCCTGCCTGCAAGTTTCTTCCTGGCTTCCTCTGAATTCCGGAATTCCGCAGGAAGGATTTCATAATTTAAAGATTTTATGGTTTCCGGATTGTATATTGCAAAGTATATGTCATTATCGTCCTTAACCTCAAATGCACCTGTAATTGCCGGATTTTGCGATTGTTGCGAATTTAAAAAAGCCAGGGGTGAATCCTGCATATTGGCATCACTTATCCCTGCTGCGGAAAAGGGGGGGAATATGCCTGCCAGCTGCTTCATTTTCTTCCTTTTAGCAACATCTTTCAGTCCCTTAGATATTTTCTTTTCCTTTTCTGACAAATTGTCTGCAGAACCATAGTATACTGTAAAGGTATTATCCCTGATATCAAAAATATTTGTTACGCAATATTCCGGTTTCAGATAAAAGCCGGAAACGGGATCAGCTCCTATATCACCATTACGTCTGAATTTAGTTCCGCTGACTCCTCCAAAAGCCCAGAATAATTTGAAAGTTTTATCCACATTATTGAATTTAACCTTTACAATCATGCCTTCAGCATCGTCCATAGCTATTACTGACACATACATTTTGCAGTTACCAATTAACGCATCACTAATTTCATAAAGCATAGAGCCCGGTTTGTAACGGGCAATAATTTCATCAGCATGTATTAACCATTTGCCTGAATCCTCAACAATAATTCCGAATTTCATATTACCACCCATTCCTGGTAAATACTGGGCAAATTCGGGAAGATCTCCGGCTTCAATTCGATAGGCTGTATTGGTTCCATAAAGTGCCCGGTTAAATCTTCCGTTACCATTTGTAATAACAAAATCCTCACCATCCGGTATGTATCTTATTGACCTTGCTTCATCATGCCATAATTTTCTGTTCTCAATATTATCAGTTTGAGCCAAAAGTCTGACACACATGTAAGGATTTAATATACAAATGATTAAAATTGAAAATAAATAATTTTTCATTACCCTCTTTTGAGTTATTTAAATATTATGTTCATTCATAAGCATTTAAAATGCGGAATTTTACCATAATCCTCTTTATAAGAATTATATTATGATAAATAAATCATAAAGACAATGTTCAATTTTAGTCAGATATATTCAAATTCGTGAAGCCATTAGAGCCAAATTTAAGAAATTTTGGACATTTGGTTATTACCAACCCTAAGCGATAATTGTGGTTACTATGCGTGGTTAAACAGAAAACCATCAAATATTACAAAACCAGCCCATTATACGAGCAGCTA
>Ga0114922_10005474_pt1 | contig 11716 bp, 9 predicted proteins | sample AartaG_FD_100975 | JGI IMG/M metagenome (GOLD analysis project Ga0114922, IMG submission 100975) | Deep subsurface microbial communities from Aarhus Bay to uncover new lineages of life (NeLLi) - Aarhus_00045 metaG | ecosystem: Environmental > Aquatic > Marine > Oceanic > Sediment | place: Aarhus...
AGAGCGGGGCATGCTGGTCAACGAGATCAACTACACGATGGAGTTCCGCAACAGCATCGACACCACCGGGGTCAACATCCCTGCGCAGGTGATCGACTATGTGCTCGAGGTTGGGCGCAGCAAAGAGGAGCAGGCATGATGCGGGCGTCGATCGTGGGTGGGTCAGGGTATGCAGGAGGCGAACTGCTTCGCCTGCTGCTCGACCATCCGTACGTGGAGGTCGCGCAGATTTCGTCCGAGTCCAACCTGGGTCGCTTTGTCTACGCCGTGCACCCGAACCTGCGTGGTCGCTGCCGCCTCAAGTTCTGCCAGACCACGCAGATCGAGCCGTGTGACGTGCTGTTTGTGGCCCTGCACCACGGCGAGACACAGCAGCAGATCGAGCGCTTGGCCGGACTGGCTCCGCGGATGATCGATCTGTCAGCCGATTTCCGCCTGCGCGACGCGGCACTCTATGCTCGGTGGTACGGTCAGGCACACGCCGCCCCTGCGTGGATCGACCGCTTTGTTTACGGCCTGCCCGAGCTGCACCGGGACGAGATCCGGAAGGCCAGCTATGTGAGCGGCGTGGGCTGCAACGCCATGGCCAGCATCCTGGGCCTGTACCCGCTGTTCGCAGCGGACTTGGTGGACCGCTCTCGCGACGTGTTTGTCGAAGTCAAGGTGGGCTCCTCGGAAGGAGGGCGCCGCGAGAACCCCGGTTCGCACCACCCCGAGCGGAGTGGTGCCGTGCGCTCCTTTGCCCCAACTGGGCACCGCCATACGGCCGAGATCGTGCAGGAGCTCACGCAGGGCGGTACCCCGCCCACCGTCCACTTTTCGGCCACTGCGGTCGAACTCGTGCGCGGCGTGCTAGCCACGGGGCACGTGTTTCTCAAGGACGCGTCACTGAGCGAACGAGACCTGTGGGTGGTGTATCGCGGCGCCTACGGAGAGGAACCTTTCGTCCGCATCGTCAAGGAACGGCAGGGCGTCTACCGCTATCCAGAGCCCAAGATTCTGGCCGGAAGCAACTACTGCGACGTGGGCTTTGAGCTCGATCGGCGTACAGGACGCGTGGTCACGATCTCGGCGATCGACAACTTGATGAAGGGCGCTGCAGGAAGCGCGGTGCAGTCCATGAACCTCGTGCTCGGCTTTGAGGAGACGGCCGGACTCACCTTTCCCGGGCTGCACCCCATCTAGGCCGCTCGAGGCGGGTAGGGAGTACGCTTGCCGCGCCAGAGCAAGGAGGCACACACGATGATCGTCGTCAAGGTAGGCGGACGGAAGGAACTGGACTATGGTGCCGTGTGCGCCGACGTGGCCGCCCAATGGAAGGCGGGGACCAGGCTCGTCCTGGTGCACGGCGGCTCGTACCAGACCAACGTCGTTGCGCAGCAGCTGGGACACCCGCCTCAGTTTGTGACCTCCGTTTCTGGATACGTGAGCCGCCGCACCGACCGACAGACCCTCGAGATCTTTGAGATGGTCTACTGTGGCAAGATGAACAAGCAGATCGTCGAGTCCCTGCAAAAGGAGGGCGTCAACGCCGTCGGCCTGTCGGGGATGGACGGCCGTGTGCTGGAGGGCAAGCGCAAGGACGCGATCAAGGTCGTGATCGACGGGCGCAAGCGGGTGCTCCGCGACGACTACACGGGAACGGTGAAGGAGGTCAACGCCGGCCTGCTGCGTATGCTCCTCGATGCGGGTTACATGCCCGTGGTCGCGCCGCTGGCCATCAGCTACGAACGCGAGGCGATGAACGTCGACGGCGATCGCGCTGCCGCCGCGATCGCGGCCGCGCTGAGCGCTGACCAGTTGATCATCCTGTCCAACGTGCCCGGGCTGCTTCGAGAGTTCCCGGACGAGAGCACGTTGATCGAGCACATCCCCGCCGAATCTGTCGATGACTATATGGCCTTTGCAGAAGGGCGCATGAAGAAGAAGGTCATGGGCGCTGCCGAGGCAGTGGCCGAAGGCGTGGGCCGCGTGGTCTTTGCCGATGCACGCGTGCCGGCGCCCGTGACCGCAGCGATGCAGGGCAGAGGCACCGTCATTGACTGAGCGCGCGAGAGCCGTCCGCCCAGCCCCAGAAGGAAGGACTTGCCGTGGACATCATCGCCCTTGAGCAAGCACATGCAGCAGGCACGTACCCCATGCGCGACCTCGCCCTCGTTCGTGGTGAGGGCGCTCGGGTGTGGGACGACCGCGGGCAGTCCTACATCGACTGCGTGGGGGGGCACGGCGTGTCGATCGTGGGACACTGCCACCCGCAGGTCACCGACGCGATCTGCCAGCAGGCCGCCCAGATGGTGACCTGCCCCAGCATCTTTTACAACGACAAGCGTGCCGCGCTGCTGGCCCGGCTCGCCGAGGTGACGGGCCTGGAACGAGCGTTCCTCTGCAACTCCGGTGCCGAAGCCGTGGAAGGCGCCCTCAAGTTCGCGCGCCTGTCCACAGGTCGCACCGGCATCGTGGCCACTATGCGCGGCTTCCACGGACGCACCATGGGGGCACTCTCGGCGACGTGGGAGAAGAGGTACCGCGAGCCGTTCATGCCGCTCGTGCCCGGCTTTGCGCACGTGCCGTATGACAACCTCGAGCGTATGGAGCGCGCCATCACGGACGAGACAGCGGCCGTGCTGCTTGAGGTCGTACAAGGCGAGGGCGGGGTCCGCCCCGGTGGCGGCGATTACCTGCGTAGCGTGCGCCAGTTGTGTGACGAGCGAGGAGCCCTGCTCATCGTCGACGAGGTGCAGACAGGTTTTGGCCGTACTGGGCGCTGGTTCGCCTTCCAACACCACGACCTGCGGCCCGACATCCTCTGCCTCGCCAAGGGCATCGCCGGTGGCGTGCCGATGGGCGCGATCATGCTGGGGCCACAGGTGCAGGGCCTGCGCAGCGGTGTGCACGGCTCCACCTTTGGGGGGAACCCATTGGCCTGTGCCGCGGCGCTGGCGACCATCGACGTGATTGAGAGCCAGGATCTGCCTGCTCAGGCCGCAGAGAAGGGCGCGTATGTACTCGACCAGCTGTCTGCGCTGGACGCGACCGTTGTCCGCGAGGTGCGCGGCATGGGGCTGATGATCGGTATCGAGCTCAGGACGCGCGTGCGGCCGTATCTACAAGCACTGATCGGTGAGCGAGTACTTGCCTTGCCTGCAGGCCCGACGGTGCTCCGGCTACTGCCGCCGTTGACCATCGACTACGCCGACCTGGACCTGGTCCTGGACGCGCTGAGCCGCGTGCTCGTCGTCGGTCCCTTCTCCGATACCGGCGATGACGATGCATAAGGTGGTTGGACCGGCCGAGGCAGAGCAGCTGCTAACCGGCCTGCTGGAGAGATACAGCCCTTCGCAGGACGAAGGCGCGGCGGTCACGTATCTGGTCGAGCAGATGAAGGCGCTGGGGTTCCACGCATATGTGGATGGAGCTGGCAACGCCGTCGGCGAATCCGGCAGTGGCAACGAGGTCGTGCTGCTGTTGGGTCATATCGACACTGTACGGGGTCGCATCCGAGTCCGACGGGAGGGACGGTGCCTCTATGGTCGCGGCAGCGTCGACGCCAAGGGCCCGCTCGCCTGCTTTGTCGTCGCCGCCGCCAACGCGCGACCGCTCTGCGCCAAGCGATTCGTCGTCGTAGGTGCGGTGGAGGAGGAGGCCGCCACCTCCAAGGGCGCGCGCCACCTGATCGAGTGTATGGCCCCACCCTCGGCTGTGATCATCGGTGAACCGAGTAGGTGGGATCGCGTGACCGTCGGCTACAAGGGCCGCCTGCTGGCCGACTATCAGCTCGCGCGCCCCATGGGACACACGGCTGGTCCCACCGAGAGCGTGTGTGAGGAAGCGGTCGCCTTCTGGCAGCAGGTCGCTGCCTACGCCGAGCAGCACAACCAGGGACAGGAGCGCATGTTCGAGCAGCTCCTGCCATCGCTGCGCTCGATCAACACCGATAGCGATGGCTTCACCGAGCGAGTCCGGGCGACGATTGGCTTCCGACTTCCGCCCGAGATCGACATCGACGCCCTGCAGCAGCAGCTCGCTAGCTGGGCTGGTGACGCCGAGGTCCTGTTCCACGGCCGTGAGGAGGCCTACCGAGCTCCACGGAGCACTCCCCTGGCACGGGCGTTTGTCAGGGCAATACGCGGCGAGGGCGGGCAGGCGCGCTTCCAGCTCAAGAGCGGCACGTCTGACATGAACGTCGTCGGCCCCGCTTGGCGGTGCCCGATCCTCGCCTATGGGCCAGGAGATGCGGCCCTCGATCATACCCCCCATGAGCATCTCGACCTCGACGAGTATCAGCGCGCGACCAGGGTCTTGACGGCAGTACTCGCCGACCAGTGACCGGTGCCAGTGGTCGGTCGCGCGGGTAAGCTTTGCCGCTCCACCCTCATCCATGGATCCGAGAGATGGTAGCCCCTACAAAGCTACAGACGCAGATGCGGCAAGGAGTCCTCAGATGAGCCAGTCGATCAAATGCGCAGATCCCGCCACGGTCGTGATCTTTGGCGCTTCCGGTGACCTGACGATGCGCAAGCTCGTGCCTGCGCTGCACAGCCTTGGCTGCGACCAGCTGCTTCCGCGCGCTGTGCACGTGGTCGGCATCTCGCGCTCCGACTATAGCGATCAAGAGCTCCGCGATCGGCTCTACCAGGGGGTGGTCGACTATGCGCGCCTCAAGCCGGGCATATGCGAGCTGTGGCCTCGCTTTGCGGGACGCATCTCCTACCTGCGTGGCCACTATGACGACCCTGCTACGTACTCACGCCTCAGTGCCCGTCTGGACGAACTTGCCCAGCAGAACGGCACGCACGGGAACGTCCTGTTCTACCTGGCCATTCCCCCTGCCCTCTATCCTGTCACCGTCGACCACCTAGGGCGAGCGGGGCTCAACCAGGTTGGCGGTGGGTGGCGGCGAATCATTGTGGAGAAGCCTTTCGGCCACGACCTGGACAGCGCACGCGAGCTGAACCGGCAGATGCATCGGGTCTTTGCTGAGGAACAGCTCTATCGTATCGACCACTACCTGGGCAAGGAGACCGTCCAGAACATGCTGGCTTTTCGCTTTGCAAACGCGATCTTTGAGCCACTGTGGAACCGCAACTATGTGGACAATGTGCAGATCACGATGGCCGAAGCGATCGGCGTCGGCAGGCGTGCCGGCTACTACGACCAAGCAGGCGTGCTCCGCGACATGTTCCAGAACCATATGCTTCAGCTATTGACCCTTACGGCCATGGAGCCGCCCTCGGCTGGCAGTGCCAGGGAGCTGCGCGATGAGAAGGCTAAGGTGCTGCAGGCGGTCCGCCCGGTCGCGCCGGGCGATCTGGTGCTCGGTCAGTATATCGGGTATCTCGACGAGGATGGAGTCGCCCCCGGCTCGAGGACGCCCACGTACGCTGCAGCGCGGCTCTTTGTCGACAACTGGCGCTGGCAGGGCGTGCCCTTCTACCTCCGTTCGGGCAAGAGCCTGCCGCGCAAGTCCACAGAAGTCACGCTGCAGTTCAAGCGCGTGCCCCACCTCCTCTTCGCGGGAAGCGCTGACCCGGCCCCAAACAGCATCTCGCTCTGCATCCAGCCCAACGAGGGCATGCACCTGCGTCTCGAGACCAAGATCCCAGGCGCTGGGATGCGGACCGAGCCCGTGGACATGGAGTTCCACTATAGCAGCCGCTTTGGCGAACACATCCTGCCCGAGGCCTACGAGCGCTTGCTCCTCGACGCGCTACACGGCGACGCTTCGCTCTTTGCGCGCAGCGACGAGATCGAGCTGGCATGGGGCATCGTCGACCCGCTGCTCGCGCCGCAGCGACCCGCCTCCTACGCGCCCGGAAGCGAAGGGCCCCAGGAGGCAGGTGCGCTGCTCGAGCGCGATGGCCGGCGGTGGCTACTGGGCTGCCGGGACGAGTAGGAGCAAGGGCCAACACCTCATTGACAACCTCGCACGGATCGGGTATACTGTGAACCAGGATAGCTCGTCCCTCTGGGAGGAGTAGGCGACGTAGGCACTAACAGAGAAGACGTGGCCTGGCCTACGGCCTGGTTGAGAGCCACCGCAGCAGCGCGTCGCCCAAGGTCGCCCAGAGCGTACTGCCAAAGAAACCCGCTTCCGCGGGAAGTAGACTGGCACGGGAGCGCCCGTTACAGCGCGTCCCCGATGATCGTCGGGGACCGAGCGCGCCGTACGGCAACGTGCGGCGAAGTGAGGTGGTACCGCGAGTGGCAAGCCCCCTCGTCCTCATCGGATGAGGGGTTTCTTGTTTGGGCACGCCCCGTCCGGGTGCCCAGCAGGGAAGAGGAGGCAACTATGGGGCTGCCAAGGCGGTACAACCCTCGCACCGATGAGCCGAGACTGCAAGAGTGGTGGGAGGAGAGCGCCGTGTATCGCTTTCCGCGCGACGGCACCGGGCTCGTATACGCCATCGACACGCCGCCCGCCACAATATCCGGCCACCTCCACCTGGGTCACGTCTACTCGTACACACAGACCGACTTTGCCGCGCGCTTCTGGCGCATGAACGGTCGTCGCGTCTTCTACCCGATGGGCTACGACGACAACGGGCTGCCCACCGGGCGCTACGTCGAGAAAGAGACCGGCAGGACCGAGTCCGAGGTCGGGCCCGAGGCCTTTGCGCAGCTCTGCTTGGAGATGGGCGGCCAGGCTGGGCTGGAGTATGAGGCCTTGTGGAGGCGGCTCGGCCTATCCGTGGACTGGCGTCACACCTATCGCACGATTAGCGACCGCGCGGTCCGCATTGCGCAGCTCTCCTTCCTGCAGCTATATGAAAGGGGGTTCGTCTACCGCAGCGAAGCACCCGCGATCTGGTGCCCCGAGTGTGGCACGGCGATCGCTCAGGCCGAGCTGGATGATCTCGAACGAGACAGCACCTTCTACACAGTGCCCTTCGCGCTTCAGGACGGTGGCGTGCTGCGCATCGCCACGACTCGTCCCGAATTGCTCCCCGCCTGCGTCGCCATCTTTGTGCATCCGGACGACCCGCGCTATGCCGCCCTCGCCGGGCAACGCGCGGCCGTGCCCTTGATTGGGCAGGTCGTCCCGATTCTGTACGACCGAGAGGCCGACCCCGAAAAGGGCACTGGAGCGGTCATGTGCTGCACCTTTGGCGACGTGACCGACGTCACGTGGTGGCGGTCGCATCAGCTCCCCTTGGTCGAGGCCCTGGACCCGGCGGGGCGGCTAACCAAGGCGGCAGGACGGTTCGCTGGCTTGTCGGTGAGTGAGGCGCGCAGCGCGATCATCGATGCGCTCGACAGGGATGGGCAGCTGCTGGCGAGCCAGCCCGTCGCCCAGTCGGTACGGGTCCACGAGCGGTGTGACACGCCGGTCGAGTACATCATGGTCACGCAGTGGTTCCTGCGCATCCTCGACGCCCGAGCCGAGCTTCTCTCCGCGGGTGAGCAGATCCGCTGGCACCCGGAGCACATGGCCTCACGCTATCGTCAGTGGGTGGAGAACCTGAGCTGGGACTGGTGCCTATCGCGCCAGCGTGCCTTTGGCGTGCCCTTCCCCGTCTGGCACTGCCCCGACTGCTCGAGCGTCGTGCTCGCCGACCCAACACACCTGCCGCTCGATCCCAGGAAGGCGGACGCTCCGCGCCCCTGCAGCTGCGGGTGCACGGCGCTGCTGCCCGACACGGACGTGATGGATACATGGGCCACATCGTCCCTGACGCCCCAGATCGCCGGTCGCTGGCTCGAGGATCCCGAGCTCTACGAGCGCGTCTACCCCATGTCACTGCGACCACAGGCGCACGACATCATCCGCACCTGGGCATTCTACACCATCGTCAAGTCTCTGTACCACTTTGGCCAGACGCCTTGGTCCGATATTGCCATCTCGGGCTGGGGCATCGCTGGGGAGGGTATGGGCAAGATCAGCAAGAGCCGCGGCGGCGGACCCGTCTCTCCCCAGGCCATGGTCGAGCGGTACTCGGCCGATGCCGTGCGCTACTGGGCGGCAAGCACGGGCCTGGGCAAGGATGCTGTCATCAGTGAGCAGAAGATCGAGCTCGGGCAGAAGCTGGTGACCAAGATCTGGAATGTCGCCCGCTTCAGCGCCCGCTTCCTCGGGGACAGCCGGCCTTCGTTGGAGAGTGCGCTGGCGACAGCTACCCCTGCAGACCGCTGGATCTTGGCCCGAACACAGCACGTCGTGCGCCGCGCGACAGAGTACCTGCAGGGCTATGACCATGCTGCCGCCAAGAACGAGGCCGAGGCCTACTTCTGGACCGAGTTGGCGGACAACTATCTTGAGATGGCCAAGCTGCGGCTATATGACGAGGGAAGCCAGGCACGTGCGGGTGCCCTGTTTGCGCTGCAGCACGCGCTTCTTACCGTGCTCAAGCTCTTTGCGCCCTTTGTGCCGCACGTGACGGAGCGGGTCTACCAGGCGCTGTTCGCCAGTGAGGCCCATCCATCGATCCATGGCACCACCTGGCCCGTGCCAGACCCGCGACTGGAAGATGAGGACGCCATCGCCGTGGGGGAGGTGCTGCTGGCGATTGCGTCCTCGGTGCGCCGCTACAAGAGCGAGCGCAGCCTCTCACTGGGCACCGAACTCCAGCGCATTGAGCTGTCGACGCCGGATGAGGCGCTGCGCGAGGCACTGCAGCGTGCCAACCCGGACCTGAGGAGCGTGACCCGGGCAAGCGAGGTCTTGGTCGTGCCGGATCCCTCACCTGACCTGGAGGAGACCGCTTGCGAAGGCCCGGTCCGCGTCGCAGTGCTGAGCTAGCCGTCGCGCTGCTTCCAGCAACTCGCCCCTCATTTCGATGCCTGGTGAGATCAGGGGCCCGAGACTTTGACACGGCACGTGTTGTGTGATACGCTCCTGCCCAATCCATCCCTTCCCGGAGAGGCGGTACCTTGGCACAGATACTTGCGCTGATCCCAGCCTACAACGAAGAGACGCACGTCGCACAGGTTGTGCTCAAGAGCAAGCAGTACCTGCCAGTGCTGATCGTGGACGATGGGTCCACTGACGTTACGGCGGCGCGGGCCGAGCAGGCGGGAGCGGTCGTCCTTCGACAGACGCCCAACCAGGGCAAAGGCGCTGCCTTGCGAGCTGGCTTTCGATATGCCTTGGAAGAAGGCTATGATGCCGCCATCACCCTCGACGCCGACGAGCAGCACGACCCAGACGAGATCCCCACCTTCCTCGAGGCATACGAGGAGCACCATGGAGACCTGATCATCGGTGCGCGCGAGTTCAGGCATATGCCCATCGTCCGCCGCACCTCCAACTCGATCGGGACGATCCTCTTTTCCTGGGCCATCGGCGAGTACATGCCGGACAACCAGAGCGGGTACCGTCTGGTCAGCCGACGGCTGATGGAAGCCACGATCGAGAGCCGGGAGACGGGGTTCCACTTTGAGGTGGAACAGATCGTCACCTGCGTGATCGAGGGGTATCGCCTCGACTGGGTCCCGATCCGCACCATCTACGCCGGCGAGACGAGCCACGTCCGACCGCTCGAGCACGTCCCCAACTTTTTCCGTCTGGTGTGGCAGACCCGGCAGCGCATCCGGCGGCACCAACGGGCCCATTGCGCATAGCGCGTGGGTGCAGGCTAGCCCACGACGGAAGCCTGCGCCCTCTCTGCGCGCAGCTCCTCGCTGAGCCGCACGCGGAAGCGGACCAGATCTCGGAACGCCTTCACGATCACCGCGACACGGGCGCCAGTCGCCCTGCCGGATTGACGCGGTCGGTGCGTCACCGGCACTTCCGCGATCTTGTACCCGCGCGCCATAGCTCCAGCCAGCAGCTCCGTATCGATCATGGCACCATCTGACATCAACTGCACCTGGTCCAGGATGCCGCGCCAGAACAGCTTGAAGCCGCAGTCGACGTCGCGGCACAGGTAGCCGAATAGGGCACGGACCAGCAGATTCCAGCCCAGAGCGTTGAGCCTGCGCAGCGCATTGTCACGCCGCGCCACGCGGTAGCCAGTCACGATGTCCGCTTCACCTACCCTAGCCAGCAGCATGTCGAATTCCTTAAAGATGAACTGCTTGTCCGTCGGGTAGAACACGATCCACTCTCCGCGTGCTGCGGCGAACCCGGCCTTGAGTGCCCCCCCGTATCCTCGACTGGGTGCGTGTTGCACCACCCTCAGCGAGGGGTTGCGCGTGGCTAGGGCGTGCGCAATCTCCCCCGTGCGATCCGTGCTGCCGTCATCGACAAGGATCATCTCGCTTTGTGTCTCCCATCCGGCGAGGGTACGGTGTACCTCGTGCAGCACGTCAGCGACCGTCGCCTCCTCGTTGTGCGCAGGCAACACCACCGATAGGTCCATATGCGCCTCCAGCAATGCGTCACGGCCTTCTCTATAGTAGAGATGCGTCGGGCTCGCTTTCATTACAGCCCTTGTGGCGCGAGGTCAACTTGGAAGAACCCGGCGCAAGTGGTACAATCGACCTCACTGGTGGTAGGTGCACGCCGTGGTTGCCCTACCACTGTCGCTATGTGGAGGACTGCGCGATCATGGCACGTGGTTTCATCCGCGCCGAAGTGGTTGCCCACGAGGAGTTGCTCGCCGCCGGCTCACTTGGCGAGGCAAGCTGCGCCTCGAAGGCAAGGACTATGTGGTCCACGATGGCGACGTGATGAACACGCTCTTCAACCTCCAGAGCCCAGCCTCGGCCCAAGCGGGGGACACACATGATTAGGAGCACCATCGCCATCGCACGGCATGTCTGCCTATGGGCACTCATCCATAGCGTGCTGGCCAGCCTCGCCGTGAAGCGATGGGTGTGCCGAACCTTTGGGCCCCGACCCGAGCGCCGGTACCGCTTGGCCTTCCACAGGGATCGGGCGAACGCCGCGCAATGAGGATGGCAGTGGAGAACCAGCAGGTCGCCCTCGGCCCTGACCGCTGCCTGCCGCAGTGAACGGCCGTAGGAATGGAGAGCAGGTATGGACACGATCGAACCAAGACCAGGCCGCGCCCGCAGATACGATATGCATCCCGTACTCGGCTTTGCCGATCTACACGTGGCCTACGTCGTGGCGATGCTAGATGAGCTGTCCGAACGGTTGTTTGACTTGATCGCGGACGTCCCACCGGATGCGCTCGACCATATCCCAGAGGGCACGACGAACTCGATCGCTATGCTTGTCGTGCACATTGCGTGGGCAGAGGCGAGCTGGGTCTCGCGTACTACGGGCCAGCCTATCCCCAGCGATCTACGAGAGTGTCTCCTGCCAGGGCAGCAAGGCGCCTCAGGAGATCTCCCGATCTCCTCCGCCAGTGCAGAGCAGCTGATCGCATGCTGCCAGGCCGTACGGCACAATCTGACCAAGCCCGCGCTGGCCTCGATCGATGGGATCGACCAGCAGCTGCAGGCAGCCGGACAGCCAGCGACCGTGCGTGAGGTACTGATGCACGTGGTCTGGCACTGGATCTACCACTCGGGGCAAGTGGGGCTCTTGCGTCGACTGTGCGGCGCGACGCGCTACAAGTGGACCTTTGACCGGGGCAGCGGAGAGGTCGCGGCACCTCCTCCCTGAGTCTCAGTCTGCCCAGCCTGAGCCCGCAGCTCGTGGGCCAGCTCCATCAGCGTCGGGTTTCCGGGATCGGCGCCCACGGCATCTTCCAGAGCTCGGAGCGCCTGATCGGGGCGCCTCAACTGCAGGTACGCGCGGGCCAGACGCGTGTACACAGCGCTATGGCCCGGCAGCTGCACCGCAGCAGCACGCAGATAGAGTGCTGAT
>Ga0114922_10005475_pt1 | contig 11716 bp, 5 predicted proteins | sample AartaG_FD_100975 | JGI IMG/M metagenome (GOLD analysis project Ga0114922, IMG submission 100975) | Deep subsurface microbial communities from Aarhus Bay to uncover new lineages of life (NeLLi) - Aarhus_00045 metaG | ecosystem: Environmental > Aquatic > Marine > Oceanic > Sediment | place: Aarhus...
CTTTGATCAACCTGCTGCGGGAACTGGATCTGACTATGCTGGTCTCCAGCCACGACATGCTCATGGTGCGTGAGTTATTCCCCCGCGTGGTAATCATGGACGAGGGTCAGATTGTCGCTGACGGACAAACCAGGGAACTGCTTGATGATGCAGCTCTCTTAGAAGCTCACGGATTGGAGATGCCTGACCTGCAATGAAATTATATCCACTGGCGCTGCTTCTAATTATTTGGGCGCTCGTTTCGGGAGCTTGCAACTTTCCACGTTGGAATTATTATGCGGGGGAGACACCACCCGACTCCACACCCGAAACACTTTCCACCGGACTGGTTTCAAGCACGCGCGAACCAACCGGTCAAGTAAATATTTCGGATGGGGAATCCCCATCCGCTGATGAAACCGAATCTACTCCGGAGAGCGCCTCGTCTTACTTCCCACTCAACTCAACGCAAGACGACACAGCCTCAACCTTCACCTATTACGTCCAATCCGGCGACAGCCTGATTTATTTAACCGAACGTTTCGAAGTGCATGTGGGTCAGATCACTTCAGATTATGCTCTGCCTGCAGATGGCTTACTCCCACCCGGTCAACTTCTGAGTATCCCCAACACCGTGGGTGAGATGCTTTACACGCAGCCCCTGCTGCCCGACAGCGAAGTCATCTATTCGCCTTCTACGGTTGATTTCTCCGTGGATGAATACATCAACAATGCGGGAGGCTATCTGGGTAAATACCGGGAACATGTGTATGATGAATGGTTGACCGGGGCGCAAATCATCGAACGTATCGCTATCGAATCCTCAGTAAATCCAAGGTTGCTGCTTGCTTTTTTAGAATTCCGTTCAGGCTGGGTGCTGGGAGAGCCGGACGCCCCAATTGATAAGGACTACCCGATAGGTTTCCACGTTTCCGGGAAGCATGGTCTGTACCAGGAATTGGTGATGGCAGCCACGCATCTCAACAAGGGTTATTACGGTGGAAGAGGGGGAATTGTCAAAGAGCTAAAATTCCAGGATGGCGGTCGCCCCCGCATCCACCCGGAACTCAATGCCGGTTCGATGGGGATTCAATACCTGTTCTCATTGTTCTACGATCGAATCCGCTGGCAGGAAGCCTTGTATGATCCAGATGGATTCATTGATCTGTACCAGAGTATGTTCCCTGGTGTTTGGGAGCGCGCTTCTAAAGTGGAGCCCCTGCTCCCGGCTGAACTTGCACAGCCCGATCTCGAACTTCCATTCAATGAAGGGGAACGCTGGAGTCTCACCGGCGGACCGCACTACTCCTGGAACGCGGGCAGCCCGCGCGGCGCGCTGGACTTCGCTCCGGTGACTGGTGAGCCAGCTTGCGAGGTGTCGAAATCCTGGGTCACAGCAATGGCGCCAGGGTTTGTGACGCGGTCAGCCTACAATGTGCTGGTGATCGACCTTGATGGCGATGGTTTTGAGGGGACTGGCTGGTCCGTTCTTTACCTGCACCTCGCCGACCAGGAACGCACACCCTCGGGAACCTGGGTCGACCTTGATGACAACCTGGGGCACCCATCCTGTGAGCGCGGCCACAACACCGGCACCCACGTACACATCGCTCGTAAGTATAACGGGGAATGGCTGCCTATTGAGGGTAGTGTGCCGTTTGTGCTCAGCGGCTGGGAGGTTCAAGCTGGTGAAAAAAACTACCAGGGCGAAATGCATAAAGGGGAGCAGGTTGTGAGAGCAAATTCATCTGGTCCTGGCACATCCATCATCATTCGCTGACGAAAAGTTTACTCCTCAATCGCACTGAGGAAGCCGTGGGTTCGAGTCCCACCAGGTCCACTTCTAAAAATTGAACGGCTTCACGGGGAGGGCGAATTATTTTTTCATACGTTTCGTTTCTAAAACAGGAAGATATTGGATAATAGGGGGAAAGTTTTTTGATTCTTATCCATCTGGATTTCGAAGCTCCTTAGGTCCAACCATACAGAATAAAAACTCAGTATAGTATAATCCGACAAATAGAAAAATCTGCGGGAATTGGAAGTTATTCGCATCCTTTAGTACACCTTATTAACGCGCCTTCCACTCTATGGGCAACCATTTGCTCCCGACATTCATCCCGATCCCGGCTGATTATTGCGTGATTACTGTTATCAACACTTGGAGCGATTCTTATGGACATCCAAATAACTGAGCAAATGAGCGCCCTGTATGATAACACTTCCGTAAAATGTTGTTGGAATAAGTAGCTGATTGGAAAGAAGCGATCCATGAATAGCGATATCCTTTATCAAGGCAACTCAACCATCACCATTGAGACTCTTCCGGATTACTCCCAGCCGGTGGTGATCAAAAAGCCTGCCAAACGCCACCCATCCCAGCGCATCCTTCGATCCCTGGAAAATGAATATCAGATAACCCACTCCCTCGATAAGGTTGAGGGGGTGCGTAAGGTATTGGGGAAAACGACAATCGAGAATCAACCAGCATTGATCCTGGAATACATCGAAGGGGAGACGCTGGGGGACTATATAGTCAAGAAAGAACTAGATCTACCTTCAAGACTCGAAATCTCCGTCAATCTGGCCCGATTCCTGGGGAAAATCCATCAACTGAATGTGATCCATTTAGATCTCAACAGCAAGAATATCCTTATCGGAAAGGATCAGGAGGCTGTTCATCTCATCGATCTCGGCTCTGCCTCCTATATTGACCGCAGCGGCCAGCAGAAAGTGCAGCCCGACCAGATGTTGGGCACCCTGCCATATATTTCACCAGAACAGACCGGCCGGATCAACCGCGCGGTGGATGAACGCTCGGACTTGTATTCATTGGGCGTGGTTCTTTATGAATTGATGACCGGGCGATTGCCGTTCGATTCAATAGACCCTATGGAGGTTATCCATGCCCACATTGCCCGGGTACCGGTTTCACCGTCTGAGGTAGCACCAGAGATCCCCGAGGTGCTCAGCGCCATCATTTTGAAACTGCTGTCCAAAAATGCCGAAGACCGTTATCAATCGGCAGCCGGCGTTCAGGCCGATCTGGAGAAATGTATCCAGCGCTTGAGCCAGGAGGATACCATTGAGGATTTCCCGCTGGGAGAGGACGATTATTTTAGCAGGCTGAGATTTCCTCAGAAGTTCTATGGCCGTGACCGCGAACTGGAAGAATTGGAGAGTGCTTTCGAAGGCATTTGTCACGACACCTCAGCAATCGTGTTTGTCGGTGGTTATTCCGGAATTGGCAAGACGGTGCTGGTTGAAGAGATACAGCGACCGGTATCTGAAAAGAGCGGCTATTTCATAGAGGGAAAATTCGACCAGTTGGTCACCACCCCTTACGCAGGGGTAACCCAGGCATTGGCCCGATTTGTTTCCCAGATCCTGACGCAGACCGAAACCCAAGTCGCCGAGTGGCGGTCGAAGATTCTGGAGGCAGTGGGACCAAATGGCAGATTGCTGATGGATATCGTTCCCAGTTTAGAATTGATCATTGGCCCCCAACCAGCCGTACCGGGCTTGAGTGGACAGGAAGCGCAGAACCGTGTCAATTATGTCTTTCAGCGCTTCTTTGGTGCGATCGCTCGCAGCGAGCATCCGATTTGCTTCTTCCTGGACGATTTACAGTGGGTCGACCCGGCCTCACTTGTCTTGCTGAAGGCCCTGTTCACCGGCCTTGACCTTGCTCATCTCCTGCTCGTCGGTGCTTACCGTGACAACGAGGTCGATGAAGACCATCCTTTGACGATGCTCATCGCAGATTTGGAAAAGGTAGGCGCCAACCTGAAACTGATGACCCTGCAAGAGTTATCGGAAGCGGGTGTCGAGGCGCTGATTTCAGATGTGCTGCGGCGTGATCCTGGTGAGATCCGGGAGCTTTCCAGGCTGATCTATTCGCAGACCAATGGAAATCCGTTTTTCACCCGCCAGGTGCTGCGTAGTATGGAAGATCAGGGTCTCCTCGAGCTCGATACCGCCACCGGCCGCTGGCGTTGGGATATGGATGCCCTCAGGGACTTGGATGTCACGTCCAGCGTTGTCGAACTGCTGGTGGGCAAGCTGAAAGGGCTCCCCATCGACATCCAGGAAACTCTCAAGGTGGCGGCCTGCATTGGAAACCAGTTTGACATTGCCACCCTGACGGTGGTCACCGCAGGAGATGACGACGCCATCCTCGATCACGTCCACGCAGCGGTCACGGCGGGTTTGATCTGGGAACGCGATGATCGTGGCTACTTCGTCCATGACCGTGTCCAGGAAGCGGCTTATGCCCTGGTGCCGATAGAGGAGCGGGATCATACCCATCTCACGGTTGGCCGGTTACTGCTGCAAAGACATCTTGCGGGTGATGAAGAGCAGGATCTTTTCAGGATTGTCGATCAGTTGAATCATGGGCTCCACCTGGTCGAAGATGAGCAGGAGCGAATGCAGATAGCCCGGTTGAACCTGCAGGCAGCTCGAGCTGCCCGTCAGGCAACCGCCTTCGAAACCGGGCTGAACTGCGCCCTTGCCGGGATTGAGCTTCTCAGTGAGAATAGCTGGAATCAAAACTACCGCCTCACCTTGGCACTGCACGAGCAGGCGGCGCTCCTCGCGCATGCTGCGGGTGACATTCCGGCCATGAAACAGCACAGCGAGCTTGTTCTTCAGTTTGGCCGTGATCCCTTAGATATGGCGCGGGTCCAAAGGCTGCATATCGAGTTCCTCTTGTCATCAAGGTGTTTTGATGAGGCGATTGAATTTGGGCTCAAAGCCCTGCGCATTCTTGGGCAGGAGTTCCCACCCAATCCGGACATGGCGTTCTTAACTGCGAAGCTGTCAGAGTTGTTGGATCGACTCGAACGCGAGCCCCCCGATTACTTCTCCATGCCTCGTCTGCACGATCAAGATCCAGAGTTTCTGGCGGTATCGGAGATCCTAGTGTCCCTCGGGAGTGCCGCCTATATCTTTCGTCCCGCTCTGGCACCTTTGATTTACATGCGCAGTCTGGAGCTTTCTCTTGAACGTCAGCTTTTATCGGAACACACTCCGGCGATGATCGCCGCTGTGGGTGTGTTCACCAACGCCCTCCTGGGAAAGGTCGATGTGGCGTATGCATGCAGCGAGACAGCCGTGGAGCTCGCGAGTCGGGCGGCCTTTCATACCAACATGTGTTCTACTTTGCACATCCACGCCTTACACAACCATTTTTGGCGCAAGCCCCTGTGGGAGACCCTGGACCTATTCGACCGCGCGGTTCAGAGCGGCCACGACTTTGGCAACAACGAATACGCCTCATATGCGACGCATGGCTGGGCCAAGCACGCGCTTTACGCTTCGATCGAGCTGGCGCAAGTCGAGGAACGCTCCCTCAAGCGTCGTAATTTTCTCGACTCCATCCAAAACGTAACTGTGAGCCGGTGGCTCAACATTTATGTGACCGCGGCGCAGGCGTTGCGTGGAAGCCCACTGGTCCAAGGGATCACTTGGAGAGGCACGCCCTTCGACGATGAGCGGGACCTTCCTGACCTCCAGCAGACTGGGGACCAAAATGGTCTCCTCTACGCGTATTGTACCAAAGCCTGGGTCGCCACTCTTTTCGGCGATCACGATGGCGTTGAGGAATATTCGGACCTGTCCTGCTCCTTCCAAGCGGTAAGTCCCACCGGGCTGGAGAAAGCCATACTCACCTTCATCTGTGGGCTTCGACGCGCCCGCGAGCTGCGCGAGAACCCCGACAAGCCTGAGAGTGAGCAGGCCCTCGAGGAGCAACTAGATTTGCTCGAGCGCTTCGCCGGCCTAGCCCCGATGAACTTCGCCCACAAGCTCTCGCTGGTGCAGGCTGAAGTGCACCGTGCGCGTGGGGAGGTACTACCGGCTATGAAGGCTTATGAGCAAGCCAGCCAGGGGGCTAGAGAAAACGACTACCTGAATGAAGCGGGCCTGGCTCATGCTCTCGCCGCCGAGTTTTATCAAGACCTGGACCTCAACCAGGCCGCGCTTCACAACTTAGAGCAGGCTGCCCAGGCCTGGCAAAGCTGGGGCGCCCACGCGCTTGTCGAAAGCCTGAGCCAGCGCTTTCCGGATCTTCTGGAGCAGCCCGATTCGTCGCGGGAGGTCTCCCTCGACGCCCACAGGACACACACATCCATTCCCCAACCGATAACTTCAATCCAGCTGGATTTAGAAAGCATTACCGGTGCTTCTCAGTTACTTGCTGCCGAAACCAATCTTGAACAACTTTGCACCAAAATGATGTCTTTGGTGATGACCAACTCGGGAGCGGATAGAGCAGTATTACTGTTGAAGGGGGAAAATGAATGGTTCGTGCAGGCCCAGAGCGACACTGTGACCGAAAAATATGAGGTCCATCACAACCAACTTTTCGATCCATCTGATAGTGAGACGGATCTCATCCCAGAATCAGTCTTCAATTATTGCCAGAGGACGAAGGATGTGCAGGTCCTGGGAGATGCCCAACTGGATCATCGTTTCGCCGAAGACCGGATGATCCAAAAACAAAAGATCCAATCGATTGCCTGCCTCCCCGCCTTGAGCCAGGGAGAACTCAAGGCCATGCTGTATCTTGAAAATCGTCAGACGGCGGATGTCTTCACCCTGGAAAATGTGGGAATCCTCAAACATCTGTCTGCTCAGTTCGCCATCTCGGTGGAAAATGCTTTGCTCTACGATAATCTTAGCCTATTAGTTGAAGAACGGACTGTTCACTTGCAAGATGAAATCGAGGAGCGCAAGCAAGCAGAGGGCGCGCTCTTAACATCCGAAGAAAAGTACCGCGACCTGGTGGAAAAGGTCAGCGATGTGATCTATTCGATCGACGAAGATGGAAATATTACCTACATCAATCCCGCCATCGAGTCAGTCTTAGGTCTTCCCCCTGAAGAAGTCGTTGGAAAACCGTTTTCTCATTTTGTCCATGCTGAGGAATTGGGACGAATGCGGGATAATTTTCAGACTGTGTTATCTGGCGAATCTTTGAGCCCCAATGATTACCGATTGCTGGCGACCTCAGGAGATAGCCGCTGGGTACGCGTAACCAGCCAACCAATTATGGAAGGAGACAAGGTCACCGGGATAAGAGGTGTGCTGACTGATATCACAGAACGCAAGTTAATAGAAGACCAACTCGAAGAAACAGCAACCACCGCAGAGCGCCAGCGCTTAGCCCGCGAACTGCACGACTCAGTTACTCAGTCGCTTTATAGTTTGGACCTGTTCGCGAACGCTGCCCAGGAGGCTTTGTCCAAGGGAAAAATCGAGACTGTCGCTGAAAATACGCAGCAAGTTCGCAATCTCAGCCAAAGTGCACTGACAGATATGCGTTTGCTCATTTTCGAGCTGCGCCCGCCTGTGCTTGATGAAGTAGGATTGGTTGGAGCTCTCCAGACGCGACTTGAAACAGTTGAGATACGTTCCGGCTTAAAGACGAAAATCGAGGTCAAAGGCGAAGAAAAGTTGGATCAATCCATCGAAACCGAGTTGTATGCAATAGCGATGGAGGCGTTGAACAACTCTCTGAAACATGCCCAGGCTGAGAATGTCACCGTAATTCTTGAGAACGATAATCAACATTGTTATCTCTCTATAATTGACGACGGCATCGGATTTGATCCGCAAATCGCTGAGAATGCAGGTGGTTTTGGATTGAGAAATATGAAAGAACGTGCTGCGAAAATAGGAGGCGATTTTTCGCTGGAAACATCCCCTGACAGTGGTACATCCATTCGAGTGGAGGTAGCCAAATGAAAACTAAACCAATCCGGGTACTTATCGTCGATGATCATGAGATCGTCCGCCAGGGGATCCGTGCAATATTGGGGGAGAGTGAAGACATAGAGGTGGTTGGTGAAGCCCGCGATGGATTGGCTGCCATCCAACAAGTTGAGCTCACGAAACCCGATGTGATTCTGATGGACTTGATTATGCCAAATATGGATGGCGTTGAAGCCATCCGCCGTATCACAAATCAGCAGCCGGAAGTGCGCATCCTGGTTATCACCACTTACAGCGGGGACGATATGGTCTTTCCAGCCATCAAAGCCGGCGCTGATGGTTATTTGCTAAAAGATGCCGGGGCAGGGCAGCTGGTACAGGCTATCCGTCAGGTTCATAGTGGAGAACCTTCGCTCAATCCGGACATTGCCCGTAAATTGATGCAGGAGATCAGCCAGCCTAAACCTGCCAATCCCACACCTGATCCTCTCACGCCGCGCGAAGAAGAAGTGTTGGGCTTATTAGCCAAGGGACTAGAAAACCATGAGATTGCTGACCAATTGGTTATCGCCGAAGTGACCGTGCGTTCGCATATCAGCCGGATATTGGACAAGCTGCACCTGGCTAACCGGGTGCAGGCGACATTATACGCAATGCGTGAGGGTCTGGTAGATATGGATGATGTTACTTAACAATTACAGTATCCCAACTATCACATTTTGTTGACAACAATTGTTGCAAGTGTTGCAACAATTGGTATCCGAAGCCACCTAAGGGTGGCTTTTTTTGTGGAATAAAAGTTCAACACTATGCAGATGACAACGGGGATTATTTCGTCTATTCTATTATTAGATTAATCATGGTGGTTATGATTTCAGTCCCCAACCTGAGTATTGTTTGGTGACCGCCAAAATTCGCCTTCTGGTTGTTGATGACCAGGAAACGACTCTCAGAGGAGTGCGAGCGGTCCTTCAGTTCAGCACGCATATTGAGGTCATTCAACAAGCTGCCAACGGCCGCGAGGCACTGGCCATTGTAGAAGAAACACAACCCGATGTCGTATTAATGGATGCGCGCATGCCGGTAATGAATGGAATTGAGGCGACCCGTTTGATTAAGAACCGCTGGCCAGAGATAAAAGTGATCGTTTATTCGATGTACCCATCTTTTGAAAAACAGGCGCTTACTGCTGGCGCAGACCGATTTTTACTGAAAGGATCTTCATATGGATCTCTGGAAGATATTTTGAAGGAGGTGGCTGCATACGATTAACCAGTAATCGAAAATTGGGGTATTACTACCCCAATGTACCCGTAAAAATTGTCGTGGCAGCGTTTCAAGATGAGAAAGCCCGGGAGAATATCCAGGATGCTATTGATGACGTTCCCGGCGATGCGACACTTGAACAAGCAGCCGCAGCCATCCGCGGACAGGCTTTGATATTAGCGACAGAAATTAATCAGATCAGCAGTATTAACTGCAAACGTAGCTGAAGAGATTGAAAATTTAGAAAAGGAGAGATTGAAATGTCTGAAAACAACAACAATGAATCACCGCAAGAAGAGAAGAAATCTGGTTTCAAGTTCCCAACCGCATATACTGTCCTTTTCATCCTGCTTATCCTCGTGGTCATTGCTACCTGGTTTATCCCAGCGGGAGTATACGATAAGAACGAAGATGGCGAACCCATCCCAGGCAGCTATCATGAAGTGGAGCAGAATCCGCAGAAAATTATCGCTGACGGGTTGATGGCGCCCGTCAATGGTATGTACGGCCTAGAAGGTGAGGATGGCACCATAAGCGTCTACAATTTCGGCGCTTTGTATGGGGCAATCGATGTGGCTCTCTTTGTTCTTGTCATCGGCGGCTTTCTGGCCATGACCATGGCCACCGGAGCGATTGATGCTGGAATTGGCAGAATCACAACGGCCTTGAAAGGTAAGGAAAAGTGGATGATCGCTATCCTGATGATTGTCTTCGCGCTGGGCGGCACCAGCTACGGTATGGCGGAGGAATCTCTGGCATTTTATGGCCTGATCATTGCAGTCATGATCGCGGCTGGTTACGATGCCTTGACCGGAGTGGCTATCGTGATGCTGGGCGCAGGCATCGGTGTGCTGGCATCTACTGTGAACCCATTTGCCACCGGAATTGCCTCCGGCTTTGCAGGCATTTCCATCGCCGATGGGCTTGTTTCCCGCATCATTATCCTCGTGGTTGGTACCATCATAGGCATCATCTTTGTCTCTCGTTATGCAGATAAGGTAAAGAAGGATCCCACCAAATCCCTGGTCTATGACCAGAAAGAAGATAATGAACGACGCTTCCTGAAAGGCGCAAATATGGAGGCGATGCCCGAATTCAACCGCCGCCGCAAAATTATCCTTGCCCTGTTTGGTATTGCCTTCCTGATCATGATTTACAGCGTCATCCCCTGGGAAGACCTGGGCCTGGCACTACCGACATGGTGGTGGTGGTTCGGTGAATTCACCGCTCTCTTCCTGGGATTCGCCATCATCATTGGACTGGTCGGCGGTTTAAATGAGGCGAAAATTTCCGAGACTTTCATCAATGGTGCCAGGGACATGCTGGGTGTTGCCCTGGTGATTGGCCTGGCGCGTGGTATCAGCGTCGTCATGACCAATGGCCTGATCATTGACACGATCCTGTACTGGGCGGAGAGCGCTGTCAGCGGCCTGGGGGGTGTGGCTTTTATCAACCTGGTCCACCTGCTTTACCTGCCGCTGGGCTTCCTGATCCCCTCGTCATCAGGCCTGGCGACGGTGTCCATGCCCATCATGGCCCCACTGGCTGATGCGGCATCAGTTGATCGCAGCCTCATCGTAACCGCTTACCAATCTGCCAGCGGCCTTTTGAACCTTGTTAATCCCACCTTTGCCGTGGTGATGGGAGGTCTGGCTTTAGGGCGGGTTCGCTTTGACAAATGGCTGCGTTTTACAATCCCGCTGCTGGTTATCCTGGTTATTTTGTACGCCATTGTCCTGAGCATTGGTGTCTTCTTCCCAGACAGCATGGTCTTCTAGGAAAAGGAGTTCAAAATTATTAGAAAATATTATTAACTTTGAGAACGTCTTGAACAATCCATGATGTGATTGAAATGAAAATTAAATAAAAGGAGATAAAAAATGGCTTTTAATTTGCGCAACAGAAATTTTGTCAAGCTTCTGGATTTCACACCAGAAGAGATCAAGTTCATGCTCAAGCTGTCGGCGGACCTCAAAGCCGCCAAGTACGGTGGCTATGAACAACCCAGACTGACAGGTAAAAACATCGCTCTGATCTTTGAGAAGTCCTCCACGCGCACGCGCACTTCATTTGAGGTGGCAGCGTACGACCAGGGTGCAAACGTGACATACCTGGGACCAGGCGGCTCTCACATTGGTCACAAAGAGACCATGAAGGACACCGCACGCGTATTGGGTCGCACCTACAATGGCATTGAGTACCGCGGCTTTGCCCAGGCAACTGTGGAAACCCTGGCTGAGTTCGCTGGTGTGCCGGTATGGAATGGATTAACGGATGAATTCCACCCCACCCAAATCCTGGCCGACGTACTCACAATGACCGAGCATACCTACAAGGATCTACCTGAAATCGCTTACTGCTTCATGGGCGATGCCCGCAACAACATGGGCAATTCTCTCATGGTGGGCGGCTGCAAGCTGGGCATGGATGTGCGCCTGTGTGGCCCCAAGCACCTGTGGCCGGAAGACCATCTGCTGGAAACCTGCCGCGAGATCGCTGCTCAGACCGGCGCCCGCCTGACACTGACCGATGATGTTGCTGAAGGTGTCAAAGGTGCGGATTATCTATACACTGATGTATGGGTCTCAATGGGAGAACCCGATTCGGTCTGGGAGGAACGGGTCAAGTTACTGAAACCTTATCAAGTGAATGCCGAGGCGATTGCCTTGACAGGTAATCCAGAGGTCAAGTTTATGCACTGCCTGCCAGCCTTCCACAACACCGACACCGAGGTCGGTAAGGAGATGGAGGAAAA